>Ga0116227_10013268_pt1 | contig 13011 bp, 11 predicted proteins | sample S1TSphgellanicum_FD_89693 | JGI IMG/M metagenome (GOLD analysis project Ga0116227, IMG submission 89693) | Host-associated microbial communities from peat moss isolated from Minnesota, USA - S1T2_Fb - Sphagnum magellanicum MG | ecosystem: Host-associated > Plants > Peat moss > Unclassified...
CAAATAAAATTTATAATTCTCTTTAGTTGATTTCTCATACTAACCAAAGCATCAAATATCTTCGGACTCATACAAGGAATTTTTTCCATCATTAGGGGGTCAGACTTTACCTGTTCATTTCCTATGAAATAATAAAGTTTAATTGCATTAAACGCCAAATATGTGTAACCTTTCCCGTTAAAACCAATAACGGACCGTTCATTTTAAAATGAAGATCGTTTCTTTACTCTCCCCTTCCCGGACATTTTTATATTTTGTATTGGTAGTTCTTTCTTTATTTTCTTTAAAAGAATCTTTGAAGGACTCTTATCAAGACATAAAATCGATCTCTTACCAAGAGATTTCCGAACCTTTCGTTCAAAAAGATTCGGTTGCTAAATTCATAAAAAAACCGCTTCATTTTCAAGAAAAAGCAGTCGGTCACTTAAGGCAAGGGACCCGAGGAGTCCTTTTCGGTAAAACTTTTTTTTCTTTTCATGCGAAGCAAAAATTTACCCATTTTTTAGAACGATGTAAAAGCAATAATCCGCTAATAGGCTGCCCGGGTAAAAAACGGTACGCTAAGTTTTTAGTTCTCGATTGCTCTTACTATTTTCTTCGGTTAAGTATTTTAAAGTCTCAAGCCCATCCTCCCACTTATTGTTAATTTTTTTATCTATAAAAACATCTAATAAATTAATTAATAAAAAATAGGGTTTTTTCATGCAAAATATTATTAATAATAACAACAACACTCAACCTTTCTCGGATTGTTTAGGGGAGTGTTTTTCGGAACGTATGATGGGGAATTATTGGCGTGTTAGCGCTGCAGGTGTTATTTCTTTTGTAGGGGGCGTATTTCCTCTTGCGGTACCCGGGGTGGGAGGAGTAGTTGGAGGGGCGGTTTTCGGAGGAATCGGTAATGGACTGAGTACGATTTATGCCTACAACACAAAAAAAGGTCAAATAACGGAAAAAGACATCGAACAATTGAAAAATGAAAATATAGAAATTAAAGAGCAGTTGTGGCGGATACAAAAACTACAAGAAGAAACGTTGCGAAGGTTTTCGGATCAAGAGGAAGAGGTTCGATATCCGGTATCTGAAGACAATTTTAAAGGAGTAAATCCGATTGTAATAAGTCCGTTGGATAGATGACCGTTTTCTAAAGACTGCTTGAGCTTGCAAGAGGTCTTCCGAAGAACACTTATCAAAATACCCCGGGCTTACTCTCTCGGGGATTTGGTCGGTGCTTTTTTCTTTACTGCGCAATCAAAAAATAAACTTGACTTCAAAATGTTATCACGTATAGCTTGAGTGCAATCAAAAAAAGGGACTATGAATCGTAACTGTTTTAGTATGTTAGGTTTGTTGTTTTTTACGGCTATCGCGGGTAGTATAGCGGCGGACCCTTCCATTACAAGCATTGCTCCGTCGGTTGGAACAAGCTCGGGCGGTACGACGGTCACAATTCACGGTAGCGGTTTTATCGGAACAAGTGCCGTCTCCTTCGGCACTGAACCCGCAACTTCATTCAATGTTGTATCCGATTCGGAGTTGACTGCGGTAAGCCCCCCGTATATTCCCCATGTGGTCTCTCTTACCGTAACATCGGGCGCACAAGCCTCGACCTATTATGTATATCAAGGAAATTGGCAAGTTTATATTGCCAACGGTAGCGGAAATACCCTATCGGTCATTGATCCGGTCTCCGATGTTGTGGTGGGTAGTCCGATTTCCGTAGGAGCAAATCCTTGCTACATCGCCTTTACCCCCGACGGAACGCGCGCTTTCGTCTCCAATGAGACGGGCAATACTTTAACACCTGTCAATACAACGACAAATACGACTACTTCCTCATTCCTCTCGGAAGGGACATTTCCTAATGCCTTGGTTATGAATCCCGATAGCTCAGCCATCTATCTAGCCAATGATAACGACGGTATCATCGCTGCGCTGGATACGGCCGGCGGTAGTTCTTTATGGACCTATTCAACCGGAGGAAACCCGAGCACTTTAGCTATTACACCGGGTGGAGATCTGTTGGGAATAACAGATACTTCCACTCAAGAAGTGATTTTTCTAAACACCTCTACGGGTTTTCTTAATAATCAAATCACCGTTGGAGTTGCACAAGATTGTATAGTGCTTGATCCCGACACTACAAAGGCATATGTCACTAATAATAACAGCGGCTCCGTTTCGGTCATCAATCCCTATACGGGAACTTCGGCAACTTCGGTAACGGTAGGAAGCAATCCTACTGCATTGGCTCTTACCCCCGACCGTTCCAAGTTATACGTTGTCAATGCGGGAGACAATAACGTATCGGTCATCGACACCGGCTCAAATACTGTTACGGACACCGTTTCCGTTGGAGTCTCCCCAAAAAACATCGTAATTGTTCCGAGAGGGACCAAAGGATATGTTGCGAATAATACGAGCGGTACGGTTTCCGTTATCGATATTTCCGATAATAGCGTAAGTACCGTTTCAACCGGTATAGGAAGCAACCCTTATGCCCTCGGTGTTTTACCTGACGGTTCCAAGGCTTATGTGGTCAACTCGGGCAGTGATTCCGTTTCGATTATCGACACCGATACCGACACTGTGAACGCCACTCTTTCAGTTGGAGTGTTTCCGTGTTGCGTTGCGGTCTCGCCCGACCAGGCACCTTTAGCTTCTTTTTTTTATCAGATCGGTTCGGTAGGTCAGCCTACCACATTTGACGCGTCCGCCTCTGCTTCTCCGGTAGGAACGATTGCTAGTTATTCTTGGAACTTCGGGGACGGAGTGACTTTGGAGACCTCGGGACCCACCACTTCTCACACCTATGCGGCAGCCGGAACGTATGAGGTTACATTAACGGTAACCAACAGTGCAGGCACCTCAACGGAGCAGATTTTCAATCACTCTTCAAGCCGTGATTTCAACATGACGAGTTTGGCTGTTACGGGAAGCGAAACCATTTCGCATAACGGGGGGCCTACCGCAACGACTACTCAAAATCTCATCTTATCGTCGTCTGCTTTTCCCCCTAGAAATCTGGAGGGACGTTCAACCAAAGTGAAGTTCCTAACGCAAAGAGATCTCGTCAACGTTTTGAAGTGGCAAGCGCCCCAAGAAGGAGAGACTCCTTATCTGTATCGCATCTATCGCGACAGCTCTTTAACGGACCTTGCAGGGGTTGTATCGAGCGGCAGGCCTCTTAAATTTTGGGATCACAACCGCAAGAGCGGAGTGGTCAATTTGTATTATGTTGTAACCGTTAGCAAATCGGGAAGTGTGTCTGCCCCGGCAAGTATTGCAGTTACAAGTCGTTAAATAAGTATATGCTGACGAGGGTATTTTATACTCCGTAACAGGTACTAAAATAAGGAGTTTTTTTTTATGAGTTCTCTCATCGCATATAGACAAAGAATCCCGGCGGTACTATTTTTGACATTGGCTTTGCCAATGCAGATGTGGGGAGGTAATAATACTTGGATATCCGGAAACGGAAGCGATAGCACCAATTGTCCGTACACCGCGCCTTGTGCTACGTTTACTTACGCTTCCCAAATTGCTTTTGATACGAATTCGGCTAACGGAGAAGTTTTTGTTTTGAATCCGGGAGTTTACGATACCGGTAACATGGGGGTGGGAATCAATTGGGGTAAGTCGCAAACTTGGGATGGCGGTGAAGGGAATCTTGCAACTATTATCGCTGGAAACATCACTTTAGGTACTTTTGAGTCTTCATCCGGCTTCCCGGGCTATACCTCCGAGAATGTGTTCATTCTACGCAATCTCACTCTAATCGGTGAAGGATTTGCAGGCCCTGCCATTCAGGTAGGACAATTTTTCAACGGAGCAACGTTGATCATTGAAAATTGCAAAATTTACGGTTTTGCTCCGCCTTCAGGTACAGGTGTAATCGATTGCTCGGGCGGAGGCGACGTCATCATAAAGAATACGGTCATTGAAAGTAATACGGGGGATGCAATTCAGGTCTATTCTTCAGGAGAGCTTGCAGGGGGAAATGTTTCCCTAAGCCAATTAGCGATTAAAAACAATACGGGAAACGGTTTGAATATTTCTGCAGGTGCGATCGTTGACATAAGCGATTCCGTCATCACGCAAAATAGCGATGCGGCTATCGTTGTTAACGGATCGGGAAGCGTTGTTAATTGTGTGAGCAATGTAATAACTTCTAACGGTACCGCTATTACTGTAGGAACTTCGGGGGTGGTGCGTATTTCAAATAATGACATCTATAATAACACGCAATTTATTGATTATCTCGATGATTCCGGGCAAGTAAATACGGCCAACAATAACAGAACGGGAAGTAACGGATCCTCTCCCTTATCACCCACCGGTTCCATCACTATACAATAAGAAAAAAAACGGAACACAACAATCCATACCGAACCAATTTGAAAATTCCGTTCGGTATGGATTGTCTTGCATTTAATCGAAAATCAGAATATACCCGGATATAAACTAAGGAATAGGAGTGGTATATGTTTGAATATACGGCGCCCGAAAGCGCGTATGAATATATAGTTCCGAAAAGTGCTTTTGAGCGCACGGTAGATGTTTATCAAATAGAAAAACCGATCCGGATGATTGCCGAGGATCACTTATTCAAGTATAGCGGAGAGGAACTGGATCGCAATTGGCGTCTTCACGAATTTTTCGATACTATCTTGGTCATCAATCTCGATACTGCGACCGAAAGGCTCAAAACCTTTACCGAAGAAATTCGGAGCATCGGAATACCCTCTTTCGAACGCTTTACGGCGGTAGACGGATCAACCGACGTCCCTCCCTACCTTTGGGATAAGTTTTATCTAAACCGATGCAATGTCGATCTCTCAACGGAAGTGGGACAAAAAATTTTCACTCGTATTCGAAAAAGGGAAGCAGGTTGCTTTTTAAGTTGTTTGGGTGTTTACAAAAAAGTGAAACAAGCTTTTGATACGGCATTAAGCAATCTCCTTCAAGCGGAAGATACTCAAGATGAACTCAAGATTATCGAAGCAAAAGCTCAAGTTGCAAGATTCTCTCGGGCGCTGATTTTTGAAGACGATGCAGCCTTCGGTTTCTTACAAGGCAACCGAGCCGTTAAAGAAGGTGTAGGCCATTATCTTAACAAAGCTTTGGCCCAACTGCCGGACGATTGGGATATCCTATATCTCTTCGTCTATCCTACCGAACCTACGGTTCAAATCAGTGAAAATATTCAGCAAATTTTCGGATCGTGGTGCTTGCCTGCGTATGTGATTCGTCACACGGTTTATGATGAACTCGTTAAAGAATTCGAGAAAATTCATGATCCCGCCGTTACGAAACTGGCCACTAACGATCTTACCTTTTCCGCTTTTCAACGGAAGTATAAAACTTATGCGCTGTCCCCCGCCGTCGTTTATGCGGCAGGCGGAGAAAGTACGATTACGGGGGAAGTCTTTGCCCCCTACCAATCGGTAAGCGAGTTTTCGACAGACAACGTAATAGGGATCCCGAAGCCCGGATACCCTCCCGTAGTCAGAACCGTGTATGAGTTGCAAGAATAAGACTTTGACAGTGCGGAGTCAAGCCGGCATGAGGATAGCGCCGGCTCTCCGAAAATAATTCGTCCTTCGATGCTCTATAAATCGACGCGGACGTAATCCATTCCTTCGGCGAAGCGTTCTGCCATGGAAAACATCTGCTCCATGTTGTCCGGAAAAATAATAGGTTTGGAGAAGTTCTCCCGGAGTTGACTGACGTCGACCCGATTCAAATTCCGGTCATAAAAATTGCAACGTCTTTTCTTGTGTCCCAGGAAATTTCCCATCGATCGACCTCTCTTCTGCGGTTCCGAGATCTTCTTCGGCAGTAATCGGAAAATAAAGGATAGAAGAAAATCCTTTATTTTTGTATGGTACTCGGATCGGTCAAACTGTATTCATCAATATGAAGGGAATCATGACAAGTTCAAGGATCCTTAGAGATTGACTCTTACGACATAATGCGTTTCGCGGAAGACGGCAGCGATATCTATATTACCGATCCCGACGCCCCGATTTAATGCCGGCATGGCAGGATAAAATGCTTCCTGTAGTTCAAGATTGGGCCAAACCTTAGATAACAAAGGAAGGAAAAATGGATTTTCGTACGCTTATATGCACTACAGCCCTATACCTATTGATGAGTTCTTTAGGGATGGCTGCAGAACCCGAACCTGTAAAAGAAGGAACTATTACCATGCCCTCGGGATTGAAAATTGAAGTGCTCAAAGAAGCTCCTAGCGGAGCACCCTCTCCTCAAAAAGGAGACAAAGTGATTGTCCATTATACGGGATGGCTCGATGAAAGCGGAAAGCCCGGAAAAAAGTTCGACAGTAGTGTAGATCGAGGAAGTACCTTCGAGTTTACTATCGGAATCGGACAGGTAATCCAAGGATGGGATCAAGGAGTCATGAATATGAAAAAAGGGGAAAAGGCACGTCTTTTCATCCCTGCGAGTCTCGGCTACGGGTCTAGAGGAGCCGGAAATGCAATTCCTCCTAACGCCGGTCTTATTTTCGATGTAGAACTCATCGACATCAAAAAATAATTCAAAGGTCCTTGGGGAAGAGGTGTGTAGTGCTTAACAGTCACATCATTTTTTCGAAGGACCTATGATTCTTTGGCTCAAATCTTCATAAAAAGCCGATTAAATCTCTGTTTTTTCTCTTAGTTTTAAACGTCGACTTCCTGTATAACACTTTTTTATTTAACTAGTTAAGTTCGTAAAAAGAATCGCGTTGACGTTTACTCAATGTATTGAGTAAAATTACTCATTTGATTGAGTAAAGGAAATTTTATGAAAAAACGCCCTATGTATCAAACCCTGTTTTCCAGGTTGAAAGAACCCAGAAAATTTATCCAAGTTCTGTTAGGGCCCAGGCAAGTGGGGAAAACCACTTTAGCTCTGCAGGTTTTAGAAGAAATAAAAAAACCTTATCATTACGCCTCCGCGGATTTAGCTTCCTTGCAAGATTTGTCATGGATTCGTCAGCAATGGGAAGTTGCGAGACTAAAAGCAACTCCGGAAATAGGGGCGGTACTCGTCATAGATGAGGTTCAAAAAATCCCGAAATGGTCGGAATTGATTAAGCATTTATGGGATGAAGACTCGAGACTTGGTATTAATCTTATTGTTGTCATTTTGGGATCGTCTCCTTGGCTTGTACAGAAAGGGTTATCCGAAAGCCTGGCAGGTCGTTTTGAAGTGACTTCCATTATGCACTGGTCTTTCTCGGAAATGGAGCATGCTTTTTCACTTTCTTGTGATGAATATATGTTTTTAGGTGGGTATCCGGGATCGATTCCTCTTGCGGACATAAAAGATCCGTCAAGATGGATGCAGTATATCAATGATTCCTTAATTGAAATGACCTTGTCCAGAGATGTGCTTTTAATGACCCGAGTTGATAAACCCGTGCTGCTTCGTCGTTTATTTCAGCTGGGATGTTTGTATTCGGGGCAAATTCTTTCGTATACTAAAATGCAGGGGCAGTTAGAAGAAGCGGGAAATACTACAACCTTGGCACATTATTTAGATTTGCTGTCGGGGGCAGGATTAGTTCACGGGTTACAAAAATTTGCAGGCCAACCGGTAAGGCAGAGAGCCTCGAGTCCGAAATTCATGGTATACAATACGGCGTTAATGTCGGCTCAAAAAGGATTATCTTTTGTTGAGGCTAAGAAAGACTCTGCTTATTGGGGACGGCTCGTAGAATCTTCCGTAGGTGCTCATCTGTTAAATAGCGTGCAAAGGACCAATATAGAGCTTTTCTACTGGAGAGAAGGAGACTTGGAAGTAGATTTTGTCTTAAAGAAAGGAGAAAAGTTAGTTGCCGTCGAAGTGAAAAGCAACGGAGAATCTTTGAAAAGCTCCGGCATGGATGCATTCTTGCAAAATCACCCCTCCTGTCGCCCTCTTTTAGTAGGAGAACAAGGGATTCCCGTTCAAGAATTTCTCTCGAGTTCCATAAAAGATCTATTTACACATTGAAGAACAAGAATCTTTACGTATTTGTCACTTTCTTTTTATGGTTTTTTTCTTTTCTCGGAGCCTCCGAATCCTCTTTAATTTTCGTTCATCTGGGAGAGTCGGTCCCTTCTTGTATCTTTACCGTTATGCGGCAAGCGAGATATTTAAATGCCGATTGCGACATATACCTGCTTTCCGATGAAAAGGGATTCTCCGTTTTTCAAAACCTTCATCAAGATTTTTTTTCCCAAGAGAGGATCGATCTTGTAAATACGGATCTGCTGTCCGTAAGCTCCGCAAGAAGATCTTTTTACCTCGCAAATAAACTGGATTTTTCAAGAGAAGACGGCTATTGGACATATGCGACGGAGCGGTTTTTTGTTTTACACGACTTTATGAAGGAAAAAGAGCTTCGTAACGTATTTCATCTTGAAAACGATACGATGCTTTATGTTGATCTCTCGGAACTGTTTCCCGCCTTTGACGGATTAAACACGAGGCTTGCAGCGCCGTTTCAATCGCTGAAAGGATGTATTCCCTGTTTCGTGTTCATTAAAGACGCGAAAAGTCTCTCTTTCTTACTCGAGCATATAATTGAAGAAATGAAAAGTTTTACGGGATCCAAGCCCCATATTTTGTTAAACGACATGCAAACGCTTGCAAGTTTTTATCGAAAAGCGGGAGCGGATTTTCTGATGCCTTTACCTACGCTGATGCCGGAATATTTAAGATATCACACAAAGCAAAGAAGTGTGTTTGTTCCCGATAACGCTACACCGTTAAGTTTTTTGTGTTCGGGCTCGGAAGTATTTCCGGGGATGCTTTTCGATGCGGCGGCGTTTGGTATTTTTATCAACGGGAACGACAGGAAATATTCTCCGCAAAAAGGCCCGGGAACGATTCATTCGAGAGCGCTGTTTAATCCCGGTTTTTTTTCTTTTTTTTGGGGAAAAGAAAGTAAGGGACGGAATGTCCCTTATTTTTCATTTAAGGGGAAAGATTATAGAATCGTGAATCTGCATTTTCATTCCAAAATGCCTGCCGACTATGCTAGTTATCAAAATCCGCTCGGAGAATTTCCGAAGGGCAGGACAAAATGAAAGCCCTCATCCTTTCGATCGCTTTGGTTTTTTTACCTGCTTACTCCGAAGAAAAAATATTTAGTTATTTTATCGCGATTAAGAAGAATCTACCGGATGAAATAGGAGATCTCGAAACGTTCACTCCTCTTGTGCCACCGAAGGGCAGGTTTTATGCCGATCCGTTTATCTGCAAGTACGAAGGGGTCAATTATCTTTTTTTTGAAGATTGCAATTATAAAAAAGGAGTGATCTCTTACGTTATTTTAGATGACGGACAAGTTGTCACAAGTCCCTCTCTTGCTCTCGAAGAGGGGGAGCACCTCTCTTTCCCTCACGTGTTTCAAGATGATGAAGACGTGTATATGACTCCCGAAACGTATCGATCTCGCTGTGTATTTCTTTATAAGGCGGTAAAGTTTCCGTCTAAGTGGAAAAGGGAGAGGGTGCTTGTTCGGGGTCGGCATTTTTCGGATCCGATGCTGTTTAAGCATAACGGATATTACTGGCTTTTCGTAGCAACCAAAATGGAAAGACTATCGATCTATTATGCAAAAGATTTGAAATCCGTATTCTATCCCCATCCGATCAATGCGCTCTCTTTGAAAGGAAGGAATGCGGGTCCCGTTTTTTTTATGAAGGAGCGGATGATACGTCCCGTCATGGATTGTACTAAAAAATACGGAAAGGCCGTCATTTTGAAGGAAATCATGCTTTTAACAACAACCGAGTTTGTCGAGAGAGAATTTTCTCGCATCGAACCCGACTGGGCCCCCGAACTGGAAGGGACCCATACATACTCTCAAAACGAAGACTATCTAGCCTATGACGGAGAGATACTTGTTCCCGTTTCGGATTAAATAAAGAAACGGAAAGTTAAAAAGGCTCCCCATTGTCTCAAATCTCTGTCCGAAAGTCCGAGAGTGCCGGAATCTCCTATAGGTAACCATCGATAGTACGGAGCGAGTTCAAGCCAATAGTTTTCCGCAAATCTGTAAGCCGCGGGAATCCGTACTGCAACGCCGACTCTATTATCAAGAGTCCAAGCGGCTCCTTTCAGGGTTTTAATATTAAGGTATTGATCGAAAACGGGAAGACAATCAGCTTGTAGCCCGAGCATCCAATCGGTCCAAGTATAATGCGTGTCGATTCCTGCCACGGCATAGTAGGTGCTATATCGTAATTGGATCGCGGCGATAGAGGAGTATCCCGTATGAGAATCGTGAAGGTAATCGATACCGAGCCCGACGTAAGGAGTAAACGTCCAGTTTTTTAGAAGAGAAAAGCAATATCCTCCTACAAACTCGCCGTACCACTCGTGCAGAGCAGTTTTATTTACGGAGCTCGACAAAGGACCGAGGTTATAAGCGGAACGCGCTTGTCCAAAAAATTCCCGGGGTTTTTGATAGGTGAGTTTCCCTTGCACGCCGCCCGTGTTTCCCGTGTATTTAGGAGGTGAGGTAAAAGACATCCAAGTATAGGTGCCTCCGAAATCGACGGACCAACCTTCGGGTTTTTGCTTCTCGGCGGTAGCGCTCTCTTGATTTTCGTAATTTCCTGCAGCGTCCGAAAAAGCGTTGTTAGCAAGGAATAAAGCAGTAAATATTGATAAGCGGGATAGGTTTTTTGCTGTTTTCATAACAAACCTGATTGTTGTAGTGCGTTTATTGTTTCATCCATTTGAAAATAATAATAAGGCCTTATTCTTTTAATGTCGTAAAGTCCGTTACAAGAATAAACGGCAACGGTAAAAAAGCCCCCTTCGGTGAACGGATTGGAAATAGGGATATTCGAAGCAACCGAATCTTGCGCCCCTAAGGTATAAGCAAACGGATTGCTGTCATCCGTCGCTCCGACCAGAGTCGCTACATTTTGATTGCCTATTGCCGCTGCGATTATTACACCGCTTAAAGAGGAAGGAGGAGAAACTGAGGTTGCCGAGGAGCTCCCCTGAGCCAATCTGTAAATGAGGGGAAGACCGGTTGTATTGTCTTGTCCTCCGAGGATTGCAATATTATCGGGACCTATTGCAACACAGTAAATAATGCCGTCGTTACCGTTTGCGTTCGCAATGGCCGAAGCGGAACTTTCTCCTTGAGAGAGTGTATAAATGACGGGAAGTGTCGTAGTATTCCCTCCGAAAACGGCAGTCCCGTCCGAAGTAACGGCAACAGCGTTGATGTGGCTTTCGTCTCCCGTATTCGGAACCGATACGGCAGTCGCAGTAAGACTTCCTTCGGTTAAGCGATATATGAGAGAATTATTATCCGTGAAGTTAGTTCCTCCCAAAATTGCCGTACCGGAGGGAGTTATTGCGAGACAAGTGAGTTGTCCCGTAATCGAAGGATCCGGCAAAGAAATTAGAGCGGCTTCGGAAGCTCCTTCGGGAATGAGATATATCAGCGGACCGGAAGAGGTATTGTCGATCCCGACTAAAACGGCGGTGTTGTTCGGAAAAAAAGCAACTGCGTTGATGGAACCTTCATCGATGCCGGGAAGAGCGATTGAAGTAAGCTCGTTTGAACCCGTAGATAATCTGTAAGCGGCGGGTAAAATGCCGCTTTCGCCCCCTTGCCCAACCAAAATGGCATTTCCTTTCGAATCGAATGCAACTCCAAAGAATTCTGCGGGGTCTTGCTCTGCGGAAAAGAAAACGGGAGTTACCGAAGAGCTTGCAACCGATCCCGTAAAGATAGCGAAAGAATCGCCGAGTCCGGTTTCTCCTGCAAAAATGATTCTGCCCGTGTAAGAGTCTATTGCGATTGCGTTGATTTGTCCTTGCGCGTTTGAAGGGAATCCGATCGAGGAAGCAAAATCGTCGCCGACGGTAAGAGATTTGGCAATCGGGTAAGTCGGAGCATCGGAACTGATAACAAATTGCCCCTGTCCTCCCATGATTGCAATATCAGCTTCGCAGTTCGTTAAAAAAACGGGAGTCGCTACTAAACTTAGCGCGCATAAGCACGGGAAGAGAAAAGAATTTCTCATTTTTTCCTCACTTTACAAAAATAAAAGGTTCAACCGGATCGAAGTTTTTTCAAAAGATAAATGATATGGGTATACAAAGCAACGAGGAGCAATTTTTTTTAGAAATTAGATAGTAAAAATGAAGAAACTTGCGTAGAATCCCGTTTCGTAAATCTACGATGAGTTAAAATTCTAATAAGAAAATAAAAGAGAGTTCGTTATGAAAAAAGCATTATTTCTTCTTGTATTATGTGTGATGCATTCTTTGAGAGGCGATACTATTTTGGATGTTCTTAAAGTTCAGCCCTCCGAACAATCTCGGGATTTTGTAGAGAATAAAAAACAGTTTCAACTTCACACGCTTCTTACCGAACAAAGACACCCGAAAACATGGGATTTAAGTCGTACAATTCGAGCCGATACACTTTCCGGAATCGAAGCGCTTTTAAGTGTCGACATCGATATTTCCGAGAAGATCCTAGGGCTTGCGAGTGATACGACATTACTCGAGCAAGCGGCTCTTGCAGTTAAAGATGCGATTTTGCAAAACCGAAAAATTTATATTTACGGTTGCGGAGCTACGGGAAGGCTTGCAAAACAAATGGAAAGTTCTTTTTGGCGCCCTTTTTGGAAGAAAATGCGGGCTCATCCGGAGTGGGGAGCAATTAAAGACAGATTCCCGAACATCGAAAATCGTTTAATCGGTGAAATGACGGGGGCGGATCGAGCTCTCATCAGTTCCTTGGAAGGATTGGAAGATCTGCAACTGATCGGAAAGTTACAGCTTGAAGATCACGAGATTCGAGAAGGAGATGTTATTTTTGCCGTTACCGAAGGGGGGGAAACCTCTTCCGTAATCGGAACCGTTTTGGCCGGGGCAAATCTTTATGATAAAGATAGTCCGGAATTACAGCTCGAAGCTCGAAAACACCTGTATTTCATTTATAATAATCCCGACGACGTGCTCCTGCCGTTTGACAGA
>Ga0116227_10013269_pt1 | contig 13010 bp, 13 predicted proteins | sample S1TSphgellanicum_FD_89693 | JGI IMG/M metagenome (GOLD analysis project Ga0116227, IMG submission 89693) | Host-associated microbial communities from peat moss isolated from Minnesota, USA - S1T2_Fb - Sphagnum magellanicum MG | ecosystem: Host-associated > Plants > Peat moss > Unclassified...
AAAATACAAGATCTGACTAGACCACCGTTCTTTCTTTCTTTCTTTCTTTTTTTTTTTGTTAATTTTCATTGATTTATCTGAAATTGAAAAAAAAAAAAAGAGAGAAAAAAAAAAAAAAAAAAAAAAAAAAACAGTGCGAGGAGAGAGAGAGAGAGAGAGGAGGTAGCCGTTGAGCTTTTCGGAGGGGGAATGACGGGATAGGTAGGTAGGTAGCTCCCATGCGAGTCTTCACTTATTTCGCCCCTTAAGTGGTCTATTACATCTGCTGGACAATGAGTTAGTGTGTATTCGACCCAAAAGTGGACAGTGCAGGCTACAAGCCTTTCTTTCACTTTGATTTAATTGACCACAAAAATGGTTGATTGGGTGTTTCTCAGTTCCTTTCATTGACCATAAAAATGGTTGAACAGGTCTTCTTTCCAGTTTATTTTATTGAACACAAAAGTGGTGGTGGATGAGGGCCTTGTTTTCAGTTTATTTAATTGACCACACAAATGGTTGATTAGGTGTTTTCAATTTACCACAAAAATGGTCAGGCAGCCCTTCTTCCAGTTTATTTTATTGAACACAACAGTGGTCGATTAGGCCTTGTCTCAGGTGATTTAATTGACCATAAAAATGGTCAATCCAGGCCCTCTTTTTAAGATTGATTTAATTGACCACAAATTTGAATGATCAGCCCCCTCTTTCAGTTTATTTTAATTGAACACAAAAGTGTTTAGTCAGGACATCTTTCAGTTGATTTAATTGACCATAAAAATGGTCGATCCAGGCATTTCAGTTTTTATTTCTGTCAAACACAAAAGTGGTGAATCAGGTCTGGTATCAATTGATCTAATTGACCACAAAAATGGTTGATACAAGCCTTCTCTCACGTTGAGTTTGTGGGATCAGTTGAGAAGCTTCAAAATTCCATTTTGGAACCTTCTTTCAACTTGTGTATCAAACCTCCAAAGCATTTTTCTATCTATCCAAAGCACCCATCTCACCCAACTTTTTCACTGCACATTTCAAAGCATAGTTCTGAATCTAGCTCGATCTATTTCATCTTCTTGAATGGTTGAGTCGTACCTTCGAATAGTGTGTTGTGATAGTGAACATTGCACATAAGTGTGAAAAATTGTCCACAACTCAGCATTGCCCCTTTCATTCCAGCACTGGAAGTGAAGCTAGAGAACATGACCAGAGATACACTTTGGATAAAGCTGATGGAAATAAAAACCAATGGTTTCCAAGTGAACTAGGAATGGCTACCACATGTATAGATATGGCACCATTTCAGATTCACAAAGCTATAGAGTAGCTAATGAGCTTAATTCTTCAACAGTTGGGAGCACATGTGGCACAGCTAACATGCATCAGAATTTCACAGCCAGGTGGGTAAAGCTAAAACAAGTAATAACAACACCTCAAATCAAGTCTTTGATTCAGTCACTCTGCAACCTCTTGCTTCCTTCCACTCTGAAGTTCCAGCCGCAAAGGAGCCTGATCAGTTCTTTGCCAACTCCCCCTTATCCCATGCCCAACACCACACTGCTGATCCTCCATGCAAAATTCAAGAGCACTCTCACAGACCACACTTGAGTAGCCCTTCCCAAGCACAAGTACATAGACAAGTTAGGTTTTCCTGACAAAGGGTTCATAAGGATGAAAACAGGAGGTCAAGATGCCACTCTCCAATAGGAAATACCAAGGTGACCTTGTCATTTCAGAAACATCTTCTTCTGCAGGTCCAAAGAAATGGATTGTACAACTTTTCCTTGAAAACAAATGCGATCAAGCAAGAGGATGCATCAGGTTGTCTAATGCAGAGATACAAGCACACCAGCTGCAGGCCATAGAATGGCAATATGAAAAAATATTCAAGGAAATAATTGCTCTGTCAGTAACATTGTTTATTATACAGTGTAGGCAGAGTACAAACCACACATCTATTGGGATTTCTATTTGCAATCCTATAGTTTGCATGTGCAGCCCCATGCATCCCCACCAACCAATGTCCTCCTCACTGACTGCATGATGCATAAAAGCATGGATTCGAAATATATTAAAAACAACAAAAACCAATATCACTATTATCTTCCGCAGGAGGTCAGTTCCAGGTATTTCTGAAATCTCCTCCTAACCTAAAGACCCATCATCCATCACTGTGCAATAGGGCACAGTTAATCCATACATGTTTCAAGCAAACCCTGGGGACTTTCTTTTCCTCTAATCTAAACCAAGAGGCCCTACACACATATGGGTCAAGCTAGTGATGAGATCTGTGGTGTCTAGAATTGCCACCAATAGGTCAGTGCTATCTTCAAAACCTGCAAACATTGTACACATGAAAACACAAGGTCTTTGCCAATGGTGAGGAAGGCACAAACCCAACCAGAACTATGCAAGTATATGTGTGTCTTCTTTTCTGGAAACGTTTTTCAAAGACTGAAATTACTCAGCCCAACCTTTTTCAGCCTGTATAAATACTGTGGCTCATCCTCATCCTCTTCATCACTGAGGTCATCCCCCAAGTTCCCCCACCGGGAATAGTCAACAGTTGAGTGCTCCTTAGGCTTTGCAATGGCCTCCCATCCTACCTTAGCTGGTACCACCTCTGGTTCCTTCGCAATTGGCAATGTTGTAGGCAACTTTGATGGGATTTTTTGAGTGGTTGGTGAATCTGGAGGAGACTCACTTTCTCCCTCCGGTATGGGTGCCAATGCCTGCACCAACCCAATAACTGCACTCTTCAGTATCATTCATGAAGAGAATCAAAAGACTGATCCCGCATAATTGATCTAAACAGCCATGTTCCAGAAAGACCTTCTTTTCCCAATGTGGGCATATGCTCAAGATGTAGATGATGTGTAAGCATACCAGCTGTGTGCGTAGGCGCGCCTGTAGGCTACGATAGACTTCAGATGAAGGGTTGAGGTCAAGGAGGCGATTCACATCAAAGAGTGCCGAGTGATAGTCCTTCATTGCTACCAGAGTTTGCGCCCGTAACATGAGTGCCCCGGTATGCTTTGCATCCAGCTCCAAAACAGCACTACACTCATCTGCTGCCTGTGCCACTCCTCTCCACACAGACACAAAAACACCCATCATCATCAGAACAAAAACATTCAACAATTCTCAAAACCCTAATGCTGCTGTGGATGCTGCACTTGCTTTTATAGTCCCCTCTCTGTCTCTCCATACCTGATGACACATTCTTTTCAACAGCATAAAACTCCATTTTATTGGCAATCACAAAAACAAAACCAGCTCCCAAAAAACCCTAAAAAAAAAAATCTTCCAGAGACATGAAATGCAACAATCATACAACACCCACCTGAATTTATTTTTAGGGTTTCAAAAGAGGGACAACAATAATTCTCACCTGCTTGTAGTTCTGAAGCTTGAGATGGCAAGCCGCGCGGTTACTATGAAGAGCAACGCGGTGATTGACCTGAGTGGTGGCATTGAGAGCATCCGTGTACAACTCCAAAGCCTCAGTGTACTTCCCTTCCCTATACTTCTGGTGCGCTTTCTCCGTCCTTGTCAAAGCACTCATCCTGCCGAGCGTCCCTTACCCAACAACACCCTTCTTCCCACTCTGCTCCCTCCCCCCACCCCCCCCCTTCTCCCCGTCTCTCTGCCTCTCACACCTGCTACTCTTCTGCTGCAACGACGACGACAACAACAACAATTTTTTTTCTGATGCAAATTGATGCAAGTAGAAAAATCCGTCTACTTGCATCAATTTGCACCTGGTCCCGAGAATTGGGTGTGTTAAGAAGATGAAAACAGACACACGATTTTGCTTGCAGTTATTTGTTTCATCGCGCACAAGCTTTTGCGAGCGATATGAGCAACAGCAGACCTAACGCGTGCGAACGAGCGAGCGAGCGAGCGAGGCCCTTGATAAGGCCCAGGTACCTTGATAAGGCCCAGGTACCTTGATAAGGCCAAGGTACTTTGATAAGGCCAAGGCACGTACTGTATGAGAAGTGCATAAGGAGCCACTATCTTCAGGACATTGTGGCAATCTCCAAACTTTGGGCCCTAATAAGAGTTATCCCTAAAACTCACCTTGTCTTTGGGTCTCTCATGGGGCCTCTCTTTGCCTTCTCAAGATGAGTTTTGAGGTATCCCTAAAACATTAGGAGAAAACTTGTAGTTTATATGGAGGGCACCTTATATTCATGAATTTCCCTCCTAGAAAATTGGGAGGCATATTATGCCTACTCTCAAGGATGAGAGGGAAATTATACTTACTTGTAGGTGTAAGAACCGTCCCACTAGGCATAAGGACCCTCCCATTCATATCCATAGTCGTCTACATAGGCTTGGTTCATGATAAATTTTGCCTCATGCTTTACAATAGGTAGTAAAGCCCATGGGTGGTGAGCATTCCCCAAATATGAGGCTCCATTCGGCTATTGCCTCCTCCATCCTATGCCCTTTATTTTGAGAATGCCCCCACCCTAAACTTAAAGTCACCCCATATGGGGGAATGGAAGTTCAAAACTCACCATTAACTAACCTTTTTATTTATGGGTGACCAACTTTCAAAACTCAACACAACCTAACTTTGGAACCTTTTTGGTTGTTGTATTGGGTTAAAGTTTGGTTTAAAGTTAAAGGGGAGGAACTACATTTGTTCATTGCTTGTTTTTCTTTTTGGTTGTTGTATTGGGTTAAAGCTTGGTTTAAAGTTAAAGGGGAAGGAACTACATTTGTTCATTGCTTGTTTTTTTCTGCATTTTTTTTTTCCACCTTAGTGATTTATTTATTGCTTGTTGGCTTCTCACATCTTTTTGTCAACTTAATCATTGTTTTGCTTTTATAACATATTCACGCCCAATTATTTAGGGCCATTTTTTTGGTTGTGTAAGTTTTTGTATGTTAGGTTGTTATTGCCAAAATTTACAAAAGATGGGGTGAGATTGTACAAGGGATGAGGGTATGGAGTTTGGATGCAATTGAAAAAACAATCAAGATTTTTCAGTTTCATAAAATTTAATCAAAAAAATCTTGTGCAATGAAAAACCTGATTGTTGTGAAAAAAAAAAATTACAAGATATATAAACACAATTTCAATCCTCTTCTCATGTTTTTAATATAATTTCTTTGCACATTCAAGAAAATTATGTTTTATTTGTTCTTGTAATGTTTGTTTTCATATCTTTGTTCAAGGTTATTGTCATGGTCATGTTCATATGTTTGCTTAAGGTCATCATTGTTATCATGTTCATTTTTTTGTGTTTGTTCAAGGTTATCATCATCATCACAAATTTACAGGTTTCATAAGTTTGTTTCAAATCGATCTGAAATATGTTATTTCATATATTTGTATTGTTTAAAGACGAATGTTGTGCATTATGTAAACACAAAAATCCTAGGCATGATTTTCATTTGTAAACAACACGAATATATATACAACATTTGTGTTTAAACAATACGAATAGGCATATGACATTCGTGTATAAACAATGTGCATGATATCGATGTTCAAATAGTACAAATAAATGAATGACATTCATGTTTGTTCCATATGAATATATTAAAAATAATTTCACACAGCTATTATTATCAAATCATGGCCCATGAAGTTTGTAATAATGTTCATGTCACAAACAATGATTTCATTAAAATCATTTCAAAGCTTTAATTTTCAAATTAATTTTTTAGAAATATTGTTCTAACCTTAGTAGCAAAGCGTGACCATGGCGAATGTTTGTCACAATGTAATACACTAATGTTTCCTATCGTCTTTTTTTAACTCTAGTTCCATTTCACACCAACTAAAAGAATAGATCTTGAAATATTACACCCACAACTATCATTCAAAACTTTCTATATATATATATCACAAAAAAGGTTCAATTGTCCCATTTTCAAAATTCTAAAATTTTGAATATCAAATATTAAATATAAGAGGTGCACATACATTTTACACCATACACTAATAAAGCAATGGGAAAGATAATCCCTATTTCACATGAAGTCAAAAATTTAATTCCATGATTTTTAAGTTAGTAATATCATTCCTTCAAAAAAATTGACTTTTATTTTGAAGAATTATTTAACACTAAACCTCAATGGGATGTATGTGTGATGTCTAAGAAAGATTTTAAAAAATTACCTTTGATGGACTTTTTGTTATCGAACTAAAAAAAAAGAAAAGGGAAAAAGAGTGGGAAATTAATCATATGATGTTTAGGCTTCTTCACTTTGGTTGGTTAGAACTTGGGTGAATATCAAATGGATGGTTGTAAATGTTGTAGTACAATTTGTGTGCACCAAGATTAAAGGTAAGGAAAAACTTCTTGTTTTGAAATTTAATTCATCAATCAAGCATTTAAGTTTTACGATGAACATGAAAAAGGCAACATTTGGACATGTTTTATGTGTGATTATCACCTAATTAACCTTGATTTTACTGATGTGAAAAACACAAAAAGGGACACTATTTTTGAAATTGAAAATTATGAAAATAAAAAATAAGGTCCCATGTATTGGTTGTTGGATTAAAATTAAAATTTAATTTGATTCTATAACAAGATTATATTATTTTCAAAATCTAAATTTAATTAATATAGGGTATGCATTAATAATAATTTTTTAAAATAAAAATAATATAATATATGTATTAAAAAATTTAGAGATATGTTGATGTTTATTAGGTTCAATTATGAGGATGGAAAGGGTGTAATTTGTACTAAAATTTCAAAAATAGAAGAGATATCACTAATTGTAGTATTTCTGTAATTAAGACAAGGAATTGTTGAATTGTAACAACTTGGTGGCCCATTTACTTGGGTTGGAATGTATGTTTTGTTCACTTTGATCTAGAACCTAAAAACTTCATTTTTTTTCATTTACATTTTTTTCCCCATGGAAACAAACCATATGTTCATTATTTGTGATGCCAAAAATGGTTTTGATTATTTGAAAAATGATATGGTACTCAAATATTTGTTGATGTGTTTTTAAAAGTAATTTTTTTCATGCATGATGCAATTTTTTTAATTAGACACAATCACTTTTCTTTATCACACCTCATGCCTTCAATTAAAACTGAAAATTCAAACAAATATATGGTGACAAAATTCAATGCAATCGTAAAATGTTAAACTTCAAAAGATCCTTGGATATAAATAAAAAAACATTGGAAATTAGTAACAAAATCACCATTTGCACTTACATGTGAGCATCACAAAGTTATAGTTATATTTACAAATGGGCCCTTAAAAGTAGCCACTTGCATTTACATGTGAACTTTTAAGAATCATCACTTGCACTTACAATTAAATGTAAAAAGTTGCAAAAAATAAAAAACATAATTTTCCATTCATATTTATTGTTTACATACATGGCAAAAAAAAATTACAAAGTCACAAGGGGTATTTGTCATTTGGATAACCAACTCATCAATGAAGTTTTGTATGAGAAAAAAACATTGAACATACCATCCATTTACCCAAACATTGGAAATACGAGTGAAATTATTAACAAAAAAATTAAAACAAATTCTCAATCACAAAAGGAATCTATGAAAATGAATTTCAAAATAACAAATTAGGCATGCACTAAGTAACAAAATTTGGGTTTCAACACCCCTTCTAGCTTTCACTATCATTGAAAGGGGAACCTAACGAGGGCATCATCAAATAGGATAAGGAAATAAACCAATAAATGCACAAATTCAACCACTAATGTAAAATCAATCCTCATTTTTACAGCTAAAATATATTTTCAAAGTTAATGAAAGACAAGATTATATAGTGACCTAGAAATGTATCATGAACTTATTGAATAATTTAAACAACAAATCATGAATTTGATATCAATTTATCATTCATGGGCTTTATTGATGTCCCAATGGTTTTTGAACATGTAACCATGATACTGATAATTTATCGAATATATATAAAATTTCTTCCATGTTGTAGATTATATATAGCAATGAAGTGGCACATGATGTCATTACATGGGGTTTGATAATTTTAATGTTTGACCATTGATCTTGGAGCATGAAAGAAATCATTTGTTAGAAATAAAACTTTCATGTCCATGGCAAAGAAAGATGTAGGAAACAAGATTTTGGATTTAAACTTGAAAATAAGATAAAAAGTTTTCATCTTATTAACCCTAAATTCTTGTGGTCATGAATAACGGGCTTGTAATTTTGAATAATAGACATGGAAAAATTATTCATCACTATTTTTGACATGCACTAATATCCTTCCCTAAAAATGTGTGTACTCCCTTTTTTTCCCTTCATTGACCCACAAGGACAATAGTATAGTGTCATTACAACTTGGCTTGCAAGTGGTGCACAAACAAGACTTTTATGCAAAAGTTGGGTTCAAAAGTTTAGCTCCTTGTTGAAGAAGCAATTCAAGTTTACAACAAACATTTGTGAAGGCCTACTTTCATTAAGAGAGGAGTTTTAATAATGTGAAAGGAAAAAAAACAAATTGCCAAACAATCAATTTTTACAAGTATGAACATGAATAATAAGTTTATCCAAAGTTGAATGTATTGTTAACCTAAAATTGTGTTCTTGTACTAAAGGTCTAATCGCAAGCACATAAAAGAAATTGGATGATTGCATAAGAATTTGGTTTTCAAAATGTAAAACATGAAAAAAAAAAACAATTTATTGAGGCTAAATATGCATTTTCTAAATATGTATTGTACCATGTTAAATTGATAGTCAACAATTCTATTGAAATTAACAAAAGTCACACCAATAATAGAATCATGAAATCTTTGGTGTTACAAATGAACCTCACTCACATTTATGAGAAACCAAGCCCATACATATAAGAATGAAAACACAAAATGATGTCAACAATGTTTCATGTTTTATGAGTGTGTTTTATAACCTCATAATGTAAAAGATGAAATTTGAGAAGCATTCATTGAAAATAAGCTTGATTCACACTAAAATGAATTCCAACAACAAATGCTTATAAAAATTATCTTACATTTGAAACATCAAAAATAGTTTCTTCGTCATTTGTTTCTTGAGTTGGGAAAAAAGGCATATGATATTGACAAATGATGAGCTATGCAAATGTTACTTGTCTTGTCTCAACATGAAGCATATAGCTTGATGTGTATGGTGATTCAAGGACCATGAACCCAATATGACCTCTTGTTGATCACATATACCGTTGAATAAAAAACTACATTCTTCTTCCCAATTCTTCACAAAGATTTTGGTCCCACAAACATGGTAAAATTGCAAGAGACCCAACCAATGTGACCTATGAAACAAATATAATTATTATTCTTTTACTCAACACATTGATTTCAAAGATAATCCTATACTTTGTGTTAAAATGCTATGGTCTTCCAAACAATTTCTTAGCCAATAGTTTGGTCCCACGAAAATATGATGAGCTACAAGAAAGTTATATAGTAACATGTTAAACAAATTTAATTACAATTGCCTTTCTTGACCAATCAAGACTATTTCTATTCTACTCATCGACAAATGTATGTTATAGAACTACGAATTGCATTGTCTCATTCTGACACTATCTTAACCATTTTCTTAGGTGGGATAAGCTCTGACACTATTTTAACCATTGTCTTAGGTGAGATAAGCAACTACATGTTACTTTCACTTCTAGTATAACCAATTGACTTTGACAAAGCATTGACAATGAAAGATGTGCATGCTTAATCAATCCACAATGGGAACAATTAGTCACGGTTTGAAACAAGCTCAAATTGAACTCAATCCCATCAAACATAACAACGATTTGCCTTATGAAACTCGTCACATTCCTAGGTGGAACAAGCCCTATGGGGTGGGCCATTTCCATAACACGTAAAAACTAATTATTTATTTATCAAGACTTCAATCCAACTACACACATGATGAAATTGGAAAAAAATAAAACTAATAGTAGCACTATAATTAAGCAAATTTTAGCTATGGTCTTTTTGATTCAACTCTTCCACATTGTTGGTGTTGTTTCCATCATTCTCTTCAACCAAAAATGATTTCCTAGTCATGAGGCAAACTTGACATTGGGGGAACACCACTTCCACATCACCAACAAAGGGTGTGTCACAATATGGCCTTGCCATTTACATTTGAAGCATCTTAAGGCAAAAGAAAAATTATGAAAACTCAAATATTTCACCATGCAAAAATATACCTAATCTTCAAAAAAAATCCTCTAAAAGAAACTAAAATCCTTCAAGATATCATAACTTTATAATTAATCTCAATCTTCAAACACAAGCCGAAATATCATCTTTCAAAAATCCTCATATAAGAATACACCTATTCTCTAGGGGCTAAAATCCCTTAAGCTACTATACTCTATGATCAATCTAAACACAATATCCTTGCCTTGGTAGCCAAGGCCTACAAAGAAGATCAACAAACAACAACACTTGTCAACAAGAATAACAAGCAAACAAACACAAAAATACCCAAGTCCAAAAAATCATGTATCATATACCTATTCAGCACCTCTGACAAAAGTGGGTACTCTCTCTCTCTCTCTCTAGAGCCCCTCAGCTACTACAACTAGTGTCTTTCTTTACACCTCTCTCCCAATGAGTGCTTGCAGTGAGGAAAGAGGGATGAAACTCAATTTATCACCAAAGGTGGAAAAATTAGTTTGGGTCTCCGTTACTTCGTTTTGTAAAATTTCATTCCCAGTTATGCATTTGATGGCCTATTATGTCAAAACTGGCTGTTCTTGGCCCTTAATCGCTTGACTTTACAGACAACTCTATTACATTTACATTAAATTTGAATGTGTTTATTATGGGGTATGCAATTGTTTTAGAATTAAGGTTGTTAAAAACACCAAAAAACTGTAAAAAAAAAACACTCACTTCTAATAAGTTCCCTAATGTAATTGTCACCCCCAAGAGATTCTGCCCTTCACCCTGAGTTTCTTAGGGTCTCATTTACTCTTTCAAATGCATATAATCACTTCACCCTGCGTTACTTAGGGTCACCTACTCTTCCAAATTCATATAACCACTTCACCCTCAGTTTCTTAGGTTCTCGTCTACTCTTTCACATGCATGTAACCCCTAAAGTTTCTTAGGGTCAACTACTCTTTCAAATGCATATAACTACTACTTCACCCTGAGTTTGTTAGGGCCATCTACTCTTTCAAATGCATATAACCAGCTCACATAGAAACAGTGGGAAGTCTCGAGTGAAAGAGTGTACAAAATTCCTAATGTCTAGGGTAAGGACCGAGAATGGGACCATTATAAGAATGTGGGCCCCACACAATGCAAGAGTCCTAAGAATGAGGACCTTGCACAAGACAAGAGTCCTAAGAACAGGGGTCCCACACAAGACAAGAGTCCTAAGAACAAGGGCCCCACACTAGACAAGAGTCCTAAGAACAAGGCCCCACACAAGACAAGAGTCCTAAGAACAAGGGCCCTGCACAATACAAGAGTCCTAAGAAGGAGGGCCCCACACAATACAAGAGTCCTAAGAATGAGGGTCCAGCACAATACAAGAGTCCTAAGAATGAGGAACCCACACAATACAAGAGTCAAGCTGGTACCCAATTTCCGCAAGAACGGTCCCATTCTTGATTCTTACCCGGTCTAAAAGAACTAGTAGAATTTTTTGTTTAATAAACGGACATTTGTGATTCATTTGAGAGGAGCGGATGAGCATTAGGCACAAGGTTGTTCCTCACGGTATGCGTAAGGTGCCATGTTCTAGTCAGGTAGAATTTTTTTTTACTTAGGGTAAGGCGCCCTCTACAAGCACCGGCACTCCACAATGCACCCGCCTGCCCGCCCGCCCTCCACATACACTAGAAAAAAAATTCTATGGGTTCTTTTCACCGGGCAGAATCTCTCACCGGACCAGATGCCAATGATGGCATACGATGGCCATTGGTCAGATCCAGCTTGCAGCCACCTGTGGGTTCTCAGGTCCGGTCTTGCCTATGGCCATTACCTACCCCCACATACATACATACATACCTATGATCGGAAGGAAAGACGGATTGTGTGGATGGCCATTTCTGAAATACTTAAGGAGGAAAGGAGGGGTCTTCCTCTTCAACATGAACCCAAATTTGGCTAATTCCTCTCGTCGACCATGGCTGGCCATTCATGGCTACATCACAAAAATTCAAAAAAGAGGGGTGGGTTGGGGAGGGGCGGGGGGGGGGGAAGGGCTCAGGTTTCAAATTTTGAAAAATTTTCTTTTTAATTCTCATCACCTGAAAAACAACAACAACAACTTCCAAGAACTGCGCCACAAATAGAAAATTTGGGGGAGGGGGGAGGGCCGGGGATTTGGCTTTTGAAAAAAAATAAAAATTGCAAAAGAAGTAAAATAAAAATTTCGTTATCCAAAAACTACAACAACTTCCAACATCCACGGCACCGAACGACTCACTGGCAATAGCTGTTTGGTTCGCAATTAAAGCTAACTTTTGAATCACCAACAGTGAACAGTTTTAAACGTACAGCTGTATATCGGAACGAACAATATATTCTTCTTCAACCTTTTCCTTTGGTCGTCTCCGATTGGAAAATAAGTGGTTTTGTTTTTCCGGGGAGTGGGTCAGGGCTTGTTCCGTGACTTGGGAAGGGGGAAGTAGTTAAAAGAAAACTCTTTACAACCTCTTGACACGTACCTAGTTTAGGTGACGAAGAATTGGAATTTGGTTTTTTTTTTTTTTTTTGTTTCCCCTCTTCATTCAGTTTCTCTCTTGGTGTGTATGTATCGTATTGGAAGAAGAATTTGGGGGAAAATAAATTTTTATTCCGACAATCCCCCTAAAGAAAGCTTCATGAAACAACTTTGTTTCGGTTTTTTTTTTTTTTTTTTTTTCCCCCATGTCGGTGGTGCCTTTTTTTTTTTTCCAAAAAAACCAACCAAAAAGGTTTTCTCCTTTTCATGAATAAAATATACTATTATATTTTCTTCAAAGCCACCTAATCACACCCCCATCCCCTCCCCCCCCTCTCCTCCCTCCTACCCACTCTCTCACCACCTTAACACAATAATTTAAAAA
>Ga0116227_10013271_pt1 | contig 13009 bp, 12 predicted proteins | sample S1TSphgellanicum_FD_89693 | JGI IMG/M metagenome (GOLD analysis project Ga0116227, IMG submission 89693) | Host-associated microbial communities from peat moss isolated from Minnesota, USA - S1T2_Fb - Sphagnum magellanicum MG | ecosystem: Host-associated > Plants > Peat moss > Unclassified...
CCAGGCCCAGCACCATCCCGAACTCGAAGGCGTGGTCCAGCCGCTGCGCGCGAAAGACATGGTCGGGCACCCACTGGATCGGCACATTGACCAGTCCCCGCTGCTCGACGGCCAGCACGATCTGGATGCGCTGATCCGCGTCGGGCAGCTCGAAGGCCGGCATGGGGCCCTTGAACGGCCACTGCCCGATCGGCACGCGGTCGCCCGACTCGCCGGTCTGCCAGGGCTGCGCGCCGGCTCGCGCCCAGAAGCGCACCCGGTCCAGACGCGCGGACCGCAGCTGCAGGTAGTCCGGATCGCGGATCTGCTGGACCTCCAGCTCGATCCGCAGCACCATCATCGAGCCGTCCTGCAGGTCCAGCATCTGCCCGGGGCTGCCGGGGCTGAACTCGGAGGCGGGCGCGTCCCAGACCGCCTGGGGGTCCAGGGTGCCCGCCGGCTGGATCCGGTACTCCAGATGGCCGCGCAGATCCAGTACCAGCTGCTCGCGGTCATAGGGCGTCCGGTCGAACGCCAGCAGCGGCGCTGCCAGGGCGTGCACTCCTGCCACCGCCAACGCGGCGGCCAGGGCCCAACGAACGATACGACTCCAGGGTAGCGGCAACATGACGGCAGACCTGGCCGCCCGGACACCTTTCTGCGGTGGCGCCCTGGGGCAGCAGGATGGTTGTTATGAGGGTCCCTGAACGCTATTGTGCCCGCCGATTTCCTAAAATCCTTCGCATGACCGCGATCTGCAACATTGCCGCCTACAAATTCACACCGATCCATGACACCGAGGTCCTGCGCGCCGCGCTGGCGCGTCAGGCCGAAGATCTGCGGCTCAAGGGCACCTGCCTCATCGCCCCGGAGGGCATCAACCTGTTCCTGGCCGGGGAAGCGCCGGACATCCGCGCTTTTCTCGCCTGGCTACGCCGGGACGCCAGGTTCGCGGACCTCGAGGCCAAGGAAAGCGGGTCCGACACCCGACCTTTCAAGAAGCTGAGGGTGAAGGTCAAGCGCGAGATCATCCGCATGGACCACCCGGCCATCCAGCCGGCCAGCGGCCGGGCGCCGGCCGTCGATGCGCTGACCCTGCGGCGCTGGCTGGACCAAGGCCACGACGACGCGGGGCGGCCCGTGGTCACGCTCGACACGCGCAACGCCTTCGAGGTGGACCATGGCAGCTTCGAGGGGGCGCTGGACTGGCGCATTGCGAAGTTCACCGAGTTCCCCCGGGCGCTGCTGGCCCACAAGGAGGAGCTGCGCGGCAAGACGGTGGTGAGCTTCTGCACCGGCGGCATCCGCTGCGAGAAGGCGGCGATCTTCATGCGCGAGGCCGGCGTGGAAGACGTGTACCAGCTCGAAGGCGGCATCCTCAAGTACTTCGAGGAAGCCGGCGGCGCGCACTACCGCGGGCACTGCTTCGTGTTCGACGAGCGCCAGGCACTGGCGGCCGACCTGAGCATCGCCGCGGCTTGACGCACCGGCGGCTCAGCCGGCGTTGAAGGCGTGTTCGGGCAGTGGAATGAACTCCGTCTCGCCCGGCACCTGGCCCATGGTCTGGGCAGACCAGTCCTGAGAGGCCTGCACGATGCGCTCCTTGCGGCTGGAGACGAAGTTCCACCACATGAAGCGGTGGCCGTCGAGCGGGTCGCCGCCGATCACCACCAGCCGCGTGGCGGCCGGCGCCTCGATGCGGGCCACCGCGCCGGGCGCCAGCAGTGCCAGCGTGCGGGCCGCCACCGGCTCGCCATCGACCCGCAGTTCGCCATCCACCGGGTACAGCGCCATCTCCTGCGCCAGCGGCGGCAGCTCCAGCGTCCCGCCGGCGGCCAGCTTCACGTCCAGGTAGAGCGTGGGCGCGAAGGTGGCGACGGGCGAGGCACGGCCGAAGGCCTGGCCGATCAGCACGCGCACCTGCGCATCGCCCACGGCAAGTTCGGGAATGGCAGCGGCGGGCGTGTGCGTGAATGAGGGCTCGGCCTCCTCGTGGGCGCGCGGCAGCGCGGCCCAGAGCTGCAGGCCATGGTTCACGTAGGCCGTCTGGCGCAGATCGTCAGGACGGCGCTCGGAGTGCACGATGCCGCGCCCCGCCGTCATCCAGTTAATGGCGCCCGGCTCGATCCGCTGCACCGAGCCCACGCTGTCGCGGTGCATCATCGCGCCCTCGAACAGGTAGGTCACCGTGGCCAGGCCGATGTGGGGATGCGGGCGAACGTCATGGTTGGACCCGGGCTGTTCGGTCACGGGACCGAAATGGTCGAAGAACAGGAACGGGCCGATCGACTGGCGCTTGGCCGACGGCAATAGACGCCGTACCCGGAAGCCGCCACCCAGGTCCTTGTCGTGGCCGGTCAATGCAAGCTGCACCGTCATGGCAGCCGCTCCACCTGCGTGCTGATCTCGGTGGTGACCGTGGTCATCAGTTTGTGAACCGGGCATTTCAGCGCCACGCTTTCCAGCTCGCGCAACTGGGCGTCGCTCAGATCGCCGCTGATGCGCAGCCGGGCCGCGAGTCGGTACACGCCGGCACGCTCGCCAGTGTCATCGCGCTCGATGACGGTCTGCACATCGTCGATCGCCATGCCCTTGCGGCGCGCGTACCACATCACGGTCAAGGCCTTGCAGGCGCCCAGCGCCGCGTCGTACAGGTCGTGCGGGCTCGGGCCGGCATCGGCGCCGCCCTCGGCCAGCGACACATCCGCCACCAGCTCATGCCCGCGGATGCGCACGGCCTGCGCCACGGGCGCGGAAGCGGCCCCGGGGGACTGGCGCCTGAGTTCAACCGTCATGACGAAGCTCCTCCAAAGGGCCGCAATGTATCAGCCGCGCAATTTGGCGGCAACCTGGGCAACGCGCTGGCCGAACAACCGGGCGGTTTCGAGGTCGCCGGGCAGCATCTCGGCGGCGCTGGCATCGGCCGGCGACTGCGCGATCGCCCCGCTGTACGACACCAGGTAGTTCACGTCATTGCGCTGTGCAGCCTTGGTGTTGCTCGGCATCAGGCCCTGGCTGACCCAGATCATGGCATGCTGCATCGCCAGCGTGAACAGGGTGCTGAGCGTGGCCTGCTTGTCGCCATTCATGCCTGCGCTGTTGGTGAAGCCCGCGGCCAGCTTGTCCTTCCAGCCCTGGGTGAACCAGATCTTGGACGACGCGTCGGCGAATTTCTTGAACTGCCAGCTCACGCTGCCCATGTAGGTCGGTGAGCCGAAGATGATGGCATCGGCGCCGTTGAGCGTGTCCCAGCCACCCTCGGGCAGATTGCCCTCGGCGTCGATAGCCACCAGCGTGGCGCCCGCGCCATCGGCCACGGCCTGGGCCATGCGCTGGGTGTGGCCATAGCCGGAGTGATAGACCACTGCGATTGTCGTCATGTCGATTCCTGTGAAAAAACGGGGTTGAAGATTGGCGCGGGCCAGCGGTGGGCGGCAAGGATCAGCGCTTGAGCCGGGCGTCCACGCTCCAGTCGCCACCGCCCCAGGCCGCGAAGGACAGCAGGCCGCCGGCAATGGCGAGGTTCTTGAAGAAGTTGATCTGCTGCATCATCACCTGCTCGGCCGGCACGGCCCAGTAGTTGTGGAAGAAGATGCCGGCGGCCACGGTGAACAGGGCCAGCACCAGCGCCGACCAGCGCGTCTTGAAGCCCACCAGGAACAGCAGCGCCACGCCCACCTCGACGAGGATGGCGATCACCGCGCCAAGCTGCGGCAGGGGCAGGCCCTTGGAGGCGATGTAGCCGGCCGCGCCGGTGAAGCCGGTGATCTTGCCGACGCCCGCGGGCACGAACAGGATGGCCACCAGGAAACGGCCCAGGAGGCTCAGGGGATTTTGCAGGGAGTTCAGCATGGAAGAGTCCTTTTGAAAAGTGAAGAAGAAAGGATGCCGGCGCGGCCGGCGGCAGGGGTACGAGTCAGGAAAGCCGCGGCGCGTTCCGCGGCGCATCGAAATACCTTGCGCGGGGCCTGCGCGCGCGCAGGACGAATCGATGCATGAGGGCGCATGCGAGAGGGCCTCAGGCACTCAGGTCGAACACCAGGACCTCGGCATCCTTGCCGTGGGCCAGGGTCAATTGGCTCTCGTTCTCGATCAGCGCGGCGTCGCCCGTGGCGAGCCTGCTGCCGTTGACGTCCAGCTCGCCGCGCACCAGGTGCACATAGCTCTTGCGCGCCGGGTTCAGCGCCAGCGTGGCGGTCTCGGCGCCATCGAACAGGCCGGCGTACATCGCCGCGTCGGCATGGATGGTCACCGAGCCCTGGGCGCCGTCGGGCGAGGCCACCAGGCGCAGCGCGCCGCGCTTTTCCGCCGGCGCGAAACTCTTCTGCTCGTAGCTGGCGGCGATGCCCGTCACGTTCGGCATGATCCAGATCTGCAGGAAGTGCGTGGTGGCATCCTTGGCGTGGTTGAACTCGCTGTGCTGCACGCCGGTGCCGGCGCTCATGCGCTGCACGTCGCCGGGCGGAATGCCCTTGACGTTGCCCATGGTGTCCTTGTGCGCGAGTTCGCCTTCCAGCACGTAGCTGATGATCTCCATGTCGCGGTGGCCATGCGTGCCGAAGCCGGTGCCGGGTGCGATGCGGTCCTCGTTGATCACGCGTAGGTTGCCGAAGCCCATGTGCTCGGGGTCGTAATAGCCGGCGAACGAAAAGCTGTGGAAGGACTTGAGCCAGCCGTGGTCGGCATAGCCGCGTTCCTGGGATTTGCGAAGGGTGAGCATCGGTTTTCTCCTTGCGTTGGGTCAATAACTGGCGCGATGGATGGAATGTAGGCTCCGCCTCGCCCGGCAACAGCGCATCGGTTTGATGGCATCATTCAAATAATTTGAATTATCGAGGCCTCGCCATGCAAACTGCCCGAGATGCCCTGACCCCCGACGCCCTCGCCATGCTGCAGACCGTGGCGAAGACGGGCAGTTTTGCCGCAGCTGCGCGCAGCCTGGACCTGGTGCCCAGCGCCCTCACCTACCGGGTGCGCCAGATCGAGGATGCGCTGGACGTGCTGCTGTTCGACCGCAGCTCGCGCCAGGCACGCCTGACCGAGGCCGGCGCCGAGTTGCTGCGCGAAGGCGCCCGGCTGTTGGAGGACATCGACGCCGTCGCCAACCGGGTCAAGCGCGTGGCCACGGGCTGGGAGCCGCAGTTCACCATCTCGGCCGACGGACTGATCTCGCGCACCACGCTGATGGAGCTGACCGAGGCCTTCCTGGCCATGAGCCCACCCACCCGCGTGAAGATCCGGGACGAAATACTCTCCGGCACGCTGGAGGCGCTGACCTCGGGCCAGGCCGACCTGGCCATCGGCGTGGTGCTGGAGTCCACCACCGCGGCCGACATCCAGCGCCGGCCGCTGGGCAGCGTGGGCTTCGTGTACGCGGTGGCGCCGCACCACCCGCTGGCGCAAGTGGCCGAACCGCTGCGCGACGAGCAGCTGCGCCAGCACCGGGCCGTGGCGGTGGCGGACTCCATCCAGCGCGGCGGCGGGTTGACCGTGGGCCTGCTCGGCGGGCAGGACGTGCTCACCGTGTCCACCATGCAGGCCAAGCTCGAGGCGCAGCTGCGCGGCCTGGGCGGCGGCTTCCTGGCCGAGCCGATCGCCAGGCCCTACGTCGCGACCGGCCGCCTGGTGATCAAACAGGTCGAGCAGCCGACCCGGATTCCGCGCATCAGCTACGCCTGGCGCGGTGCGGACGGCGCGCGCCAGGGGCGGGCGCTCCAGTGGTGGCTCCAGCAACTGGAGAGTCCGGCCACGCGCCTCGCCTTGCTGGAGGAGCACCGGCACGGGCTCTGACAGCGTGTAGAGTAGCCCCAAGACCCCCCTCACTCCAGAAAAGAGACACCCATGCCCTCACACCGCCCGGCAGCCGCTTCGCAACACATCGCCGTCGTGGGCGCCGGCATGGCCGGCATCGCCTGCGCGCGCACCCTGGCGCAGGCGGGCCATCGGGTCACGGTGTTCGAGAAGGAGGCCACGGCGGGCGGACGCATGGCCACGCGCAGCACCCCGTTCGGCACCTTCGATGCCGGCGCGCAGTACTTCACGGTGCGCGATCCGCGCTTCGCCCGGGCCCTGCAGACCGCGCCCGGCCTGAGCAAGCCCTGGAGCGCCAACGCCGTGCGCGTGCTGGACGCGCTGGGCCGGGTCGCCGAGGCGGCGCTGCCCGCGCGCGAGCCGCACTGGGTCGGCGTGCCGGGCATGAGCGCCCTGCCCCGGCACTGGGCGCAGCCGCTGGTGGAGCAGGGCTGCGTCGAGTTCGAGACACAGGTGACGCGCATCGAGCGCGACGCGCTCGATGCGAAGCGCTGGCAACTGCGCACCCGTGGCACCCACGGCGCCGAGGACGCGCAGCACGTGTTCTCCGGCTTCGATGCCGTCCTGCTGGCCCAGCCCAATGCCCAGGCCCACAGCCTGCTGCGGAATTCGCAGCAGGCCAGCCAGCTCGCGCGGCAGCTGGCCTCGGTGCAGGTGGCGCCCTGCTGGACCCTGATGCTGGCTTTCCCGCAGGCGGTCCAGCCCACGCTCGCCCACATCGGCCCGCAATGGAATGCCGCGCGCAGCACGCACCACCGCATCGCCTGGCTGGCGCGCGAGTCCTCCAAGCCGGGGCGCGCGCGGGTCGAGCGCTGGACGGTGCAGGCCAGCGCGGCCTGGTCCCAGGAACACCTGGAAGACGACGCCCCGCGCGTGCAGGCCAAGCTGCTCAAGGCCTTCGCCGAGGTCACCGGCGTGCGCGCGGAGCCGGCCCACGCCGAGGTGCACCGCTGGCGCCATGCCCAGACCCAGGCGCCGCTGGGCGCGAGCCACCTGTGGGACGCGAAGGCCCGCATCGGCGCCTGCGGCGACTGGTGCCTGGGCCACCGGGTGGAAAACGCCTTCGTCTCCGGACTGGAACTCGCGCTCGCCGTGGCATGAGCGCCGCCCGGCCGCACCGCGAGCGCAGCGCAGCCCGCAGGGCGAAGGTACGCCCGTGAGCACGCGGGCGCGGCCCCCGGCCTACACCGGCAGGTTCGCTCCATCGCCCACCGGCCCGCTGCACGCGGGCTCGTTGGTCGCGGCCCTGGCCAGCTGGCTCGATGCCCGGGCCCACCAGGGCCGCTGGCTGGTGCGCATCGAGGACGTGGACACGCCGCGCTGCGTGCCCGGCGCCGACCGCCTCATCCTGCGGCAACTCGCCGCCTGCGGCCTGGTGCCGGACGAGCCGCCCCTGCACCAGTCGCAGCGCGACACGCACTACCAGGCCGCCCTGGATCTGCTGCTGGCCCAGGGCCGGGCCTACCCCTGCGCCTGCTCGCGCAAGGACATCGAGGCGGCCTGGGCGGCGCGCGGCATCGTGCGCGAGCGCCATGGGGAGCTGGTCTATCCCGGAACCTGCCGCGGCGGCCTGCACGGACGGCCCGCGCGCGCCTGGCGCCTGCTGACCGTCGGCGTCGATCCGCAAACATCGCCTCCAGGCGAGGCGGGAAGCGCGGTGGGCGCTATGGATTCAGGAGCACCCTGCCGCATCGCCTGGCACGACCGCCGGCTGGGCCGCCAGCAGCAGGACGTGAGCCAGGAGGTGGGCGACTTCGTGCTCAAGCGCGCCGACGGCCTGTGGGCCTACCAGCTCGCGGTGGTGGTGGACGACGCGGCGCAGGGCATCACGCACGTGGTGCGCGGCGAGGACCTGGCCGACAACACGCCGCGCCAGATCCTGCTGCAGCGCCAGCTGGGCCTGCCCACGCCGCAGTACCTGCACACGCCGCTGGTGCGCAATGCCCAGGGCGACAAGCTCTCCAAGCAGAACGGCGCGGCGCCGCTGGACACGTCCGTCCCCCTGGCTTTGCTGCGCGATGCGGGCCGGACGCTGCAGCCCGGCGGCATGCCGGACGCCGCCACGGTGGGCGACTGGCTGGCCTCGGCCACGGCGCAATGGCACGAACGCTGGCGCCAGGGCGGCGCGCTCTGACAGAATGCATGACGTTACCGTTTGCTACAAATTCCTGAACCACCCCCCCATGCCGCGCGTCACGCCCACTTCCAACCCGCCCGGCGGCGCACGGGCCGGCCTGCTGGCGCGCCTATGCCTGGCACTGTGGCTGGGCCTGGCCGGCCTGGTGGCGTCGGCCCAGACCTGCGCCCTGCCCGGCTGGGACGGCCCCGCCACGCCCAGCGGCGTGGTCAACAGCTACCACGGCGGCAGCGGCAGCCCGGCGGCCGGCGCCACCTCGATCACGGTGGCCTCGATCTCCGGCCAGCGCACCAACACCCGCTCGCTGCGCGCGGGCGACCTGATCCTGGTCATCCAGATGCAGGACTCGGCCACGGGCACGAACGCCGGGCTCTATGAGTACGCCATGGTCACCGCCGTGAGCGGCACGACGCTGTCGCTCAGCCGAGGCCTCGCCAACACCTACAACCAGGCCATGAGCACGTCCAGCGTGCGCAACTGGCAGGTGGTCTGGGTGCCGCAGTACGCGTCGGCCACCGTCTCGGGCACGGTGTCGTCAGACCGCTGGAGCATCAACACCACCACGGGCGCGGGCACCGGCGGCATCGTCGCCCTGGACGTGGCGGGCAGCCTGGCGCTGAGCGGCACGGTCACCGCGGCCGGCGCCGGCTTTCGCGGGGCCTTCGGCCTGAACGGCACCAGCGGCTACGCCGCCGGCACCGCCACCACCGCCAACTTCAACTACACCGTGACAGCGGTTTATGGCGGCCAGAAAGGCGAAGGCATCCAGGGCACGCCCCCCAACGTCTTCGACAGCGGCAGCGCCACGCCCCTGAGCTACGCGACGCTGCTCGGCCAGGGCTATGCCCTGGGTGCCGGCGGCCAGGCCTCGATCGGCAATGCCGGCGGCGGCGGCAACGACGGCCTGCCCAGCACCGGCGGCAACCAGTACAACAGCGGCGGCGGCGGCGGCGCCAACGCCGGGGCCGGCGGCCAGGGCGGCAACAGCTGGAACGGCGGCGACGGCAGCAACGCTGCGCTGAACCAGGGCACGAACACCAACATCGGCAACGTGGCCGGCGGCAAGGGCGGCGGCGCACAGACCAACAGCGCTGCGCGCCTCGTGCTGGGCGGCGGCGGCGGCGCCGGCTCTTCCAACAACAACAGCAACGCCAATGCCGTGACCAGCTGGCCCCCCACCGCCAACACCACGGCGCTGGCCAATGGCGCGGACGGCCCGATGACCGTGGGTGGCGCCTCGGGCGGCGGCATCGTGATGCTGCGCGCCGGCTCGCTCAGCGGCTCGGGCAGCATCGTGGCCGACGGCTACAACGCCTACAACACCAGCGGCGGGTCCGAAGGCTCCGGCGGCGGCGGCGCCGGCGGCAGCGTCTTCGTGAGCGCGGGCAGCAACAGCAGCGCGCTCGCGATCAGCGCCAGGGGCGGCGCCGGCGGCTACTCCAACTACTTCAACCACGGCCCGGGCGGCGGCGGCGGCGGCGGCTACATCATGACCAACTTCGCCCCCGGCAGCACCAGCGTCAGCGGCGGCGCCAACGGGCTGGACGCCTGCTGCGGCGGCACGGCCGGCAATGGCAGCCCCAAGGCCTGGAACTCCGCCACCGGCTCGGCCGGCACGGTGGTCACCACGGCAGGCACGCCCAGCGGCCTGCAGGGCGGCAGCGCCTGCCTGCCGGTTCTCAGCGTCACCAAGTCCACCACCACGCCCACCATCACGGCGGCCACCGGCGCTGCCGCCAGCTACGCCATCAACGTGAGCAACAGCGGCGGCGCGGCCTCCAATGTGTTCGTGTTCGACGCCAACCTGCCGCCGGGATGGACCTACACCACCACACCGGCCACCACCTATGCCTACAGCCCGGTGCCGCCGGGCGCGGCCTCGGCCGGCGCGGAAAGCACCTCGGCCGTGCTGCCCGCCGGCCTGCCGGTCAGCAGCGCCACCTCGGCCAACTCGGCGACCGCCGTCTCGCTGCGCGCCAGCGGCGCGGCGCCGGGCACGGTGCCCAGCACGGGCAGCAACTCCATGACCTTCGGCAGCTTCTACCTGCCGCAGAACGGCAGCCTCACCATCACCTACGCCGTCAGCATCCCCGACACCGCCACCGCCGGCACCTACCACAACCCGGCCGGCGTGATCTTCCTGGACCCCACGCGCACCAGCGCCGGCGCGACCCGCATGGTCAGCCCGGCCACCAACGTGAGCGCCAACCGGGCCGGCATCGGCTACAGCGCCAACACCACCTACCAGAGCGGCGCCACCACCAATGTGGCCGGCAGCAGCTACAGCGGCCTGCAGGCCGGCCCGGCCACGGAGGACGTGACCCTGCTGCCCGACCTGTCGGTCACCAAGACCGCCACCAGCGCGACCTTCACCATCGGCGCTGGCGGCCAGCAGTACGTCATCACCGCCCGCAACAACGGCCGGCCGGTGGCCGATCAGGTCTATGCCAGCACCCAGGCCAGCGGGCAGTCGGCCACGGCGATCGTGTCGCCCACGCTCAGCGTTACCGACACGCTGCCCGCCGGCATGACGCTGGGTGCGGTGACCAGCAGCAACACCGGGCTATGGACCTGCACGCCCAATGCGACCAGCACCACCTTCAGCTGCAGCGCCGGCAGCGGCGTCTACCCGCTGGCGGCCGCCACGACCCTGGTGACCATCACCGCCACCGTCGCCGTCTCGGCCACCGCCTGCCCCGGCCCGCTGACCAACACGGCCACGTTCACCCTGCCGGCCCTGGGCGACGCCAACACGGCCAACAACACCGGCACCACCCAGACCTTCGTGGGCTGCGCCACCAGCCTCACGGTGGCCAAGACCGATGGCGTGGCCGCCGTCGCCGCCGGCGGCACCACCAGCTATACCGTGACCTTCGCCAACCTCGGGCCGGCCTCCGCCGACGGCGCCACGGTCAGCGACACGCCGGGTACCGGTCTGAGCTGCAGCGTGGCCAGCTGCGCGGCCGCGGGCGGCGCGGCCTGCCCGGCCACGGGCGTGCTGCAGAACCTGCTGTCCGGCGGCGTGGCCCTGCCCAGCTTCCCGGGCGGCTCGAACGCCGTGTTCCTGGTGAGCTGCGGCATCACCGCCACCGGGCAGTAGACAATCGGGGGATGAATCCGTCCGACACCGCCGCGCCCGAGGGCGTGGCCCATCCCCGCACCATTCGCAGCTTCGTGCGCCGCGCCGGCCGCACCACCACCGGCCAGGCCAAGGCCGTGGAGGAGCTGGGCCCCCGGTTCGTGCTGCCCTATGCGCCAGCCGCTATCGATTTCGTAGCAACCTATGGCCGCGCCGCGCCCACCATCCTGGAGATCGGCTTCGGCATGGGCGAGGCCACGGCCCACATCGCCGCGCTGCTGCCGCAGAACAATTTCCTGTGCTGCGAAGTGCATGCGCCCGGCGTGGGCGCGCTGCTCAAGCGGATCGGCGAGCAGGGCCTGGGCAACATCCGCATCCTCGCGCACGACGCCGTCGAGGTCATCGACCACATGCTGCCCGAGCAGAGCCTGGACGGCGTGCACATCTTCTTCCCCGATCCCTGGCACAAGAAGAAGCACAACAAGCGCCGCCTGATCCAGCCGCCGCTGGTGGGCAAGCTCAGCCGCCGCCTCAGGCCCGGCGGCTACCTGCACTGCGCCACCGACTGGCAGCCCTATGCCGAGCAGATGCTGGAGGTGCTGGGCGCCGAGCCGCTGCTGCGCAACACCGCCGAGGGCTTCGCGCCCAAGCCCGGTTACCGCCCGCTCACCAAGTTCGAGAACCGCGGCCTGAAGCTCGGACATGGTGTCTGGGACGTGGTGTTCGAGCGCCGCGCAGAAGGCGCCCCCGCATGAACTGGCTGTATCTATTCATCGCCATCGTGGCCGAGGTGCTAGCCACCTCCGCGCTGAAGGCCGCGGACGGCTTCAACCGCCTGCTGCCGTCCATCGTGGTGGTGGTCGGCTACGGCACGGCGTTCTATTTCCTGTCGCTCACGCTGCGCAGCATCCCCGTAGGCGTGGCCTACGCCATCTGGTCGGGCGTGGGCGTGGTGCTGGTGTCGATCGCGGGCGTGGTGCTCTACAAGCAGGCGCTGGACCTGCCAGCCCTGATCGGCATCGCGCTGATCGTTGCCGGCGTGGGGGTGATGCACCTGTTCTCCAAGGCCGTTCCCCACTGAGGAGAAACACCCCCGAAGCGCCTTAGGCGCCGCCCCCTCGAGGGGGCGATACCAGCGGCCCGGCGGAGCCAGTTCCGCGGCATGCCTGGAATGGGCAGCGGGTGGCGCGCAGCGCGATGGATCAGTGAGACAGCAGTCGTCCCCGCGGAGCCCGGCCACGAGAGTGCCAGACCCTAGAATCTCCCGGATGAACGACAACAAGCCCAACCCCGCCCGGGCCGCCGAGCTGTACCAGCAGGCCCTGGCCGCCTTCCAGGCCCAGCAATCCGCCGAAGCCGAGGCCCTGTCGCGCCAAGCCCTGCTGCAGGACCCCGACCATGCCGACAGCCTGGAGCTGCTGGGCGCGATCTACGCGGCACGCGAGGAGCGCGCCTTCTCGCTGCCCTTCTTCGAGCGCGCCGTGAAGCTGGCGCCGCACATGGCGCAGTTCCACTACAACCTGGGCGTGATCCACCACGAGCTCAACCGCTTTCCCCAGGCCATGCGCAGCTACCACCAGGCGCTGCGCCTGCAGCCGGAGCACCCGGCCGCGCTGTCCAACTACGGTGACCTGCTGCGCCGCCACGACCAGCTCGAGGCCGCGCGCGAGCACCTGGAACGCCTGCTCAAGCTCGATCCCGAGGCCAAGGGCCTGCCGCTCAAGCTGGCGCTGACCTACTTCGGCCTCAAGGACTACGAACAGGCCGACCGCTGGTTCGTCGAGGCCATGAAGGACCCCAAGGAGCCGGCGGTGGTGCACTGGGAATACGCGCACTACCTGCTGCTCAGGAAGCGCTTCGCGGAGGGCTGGGCCAGCTACGAATGGCGCGCCGAATGCTCCAAGTTCAACAGCGTCTACCACTTCCCGCATCCCCAGCCCCGATGGAACGGTGAGAGCCTCAAGGGCAAGACGCTGCTGGTCCATCGCGAGCAGGGGCTGGGC
>Ga0116227_10013272_pt1 | contig 13009 bp, 8 predicted proteins | sample S1TSphgellanicum_FD_89693 | JGI IMG/M metagenome (GOLD analysis project Ga0116227, IMG submission 89693) | Host-associated microbial communities from peat moss isolated from Minnesota, USA - S1T2_Fb - Sphagnum magellanicum MG | ecosystem: Host-associated > Plants > Peat moss > Unclassified...
GTTGATGTGCTGTCGACTGGTTGATCTGTGTTTGAGGGCGTGTGGTGGGGGCGGGTTTGAGTAGCTGGTGCAGAGGTTGGGCGGGGTGAGTGCGCGGCTGGTTTCACTTTTTTTATCTGAAAAAAATGATTTTGATAAATACAAAGGATTGTTGTGAAAAAACGGCACCCTAATTTTCCAATTTAAAAAAAAAACTTTTATTTTTTAATTTTCTACAATATGTTTCAATAGGTAGCCAAAGTATAAATTCTTACAATTTTCTATTCTAGCATCTAGTTTATAACCAAATTATGTTTTTTTTGTTTTGTTTTTGGGGATGATCATTAATTTGGTTACAACTAGAATGCCATGGCCAAGCAAAAAATGTTTAGATCAATCCAAAGTTATATAATGTCAATTCCAAAATTCTCTTATCGTATTTTCTTTAAGACATCCAAATATTATTATTCCACTTGTATTAGCTTTTATTTTCATTATTTATACCTACAGTTTATACATTGTAAAAAAATAAAGGAATAAATTAAATAAATTATTATTCTTAAACACCTACAATGGTAAACAATGTAATGTAATATTTAGATTCATTTTACATGAAAGATAGTTCCATAAAGGTGAATACATTATGATTTTTTTAATGTATAAATATATGAAAAATACGAATTAATTTTTAATCAATTTTTTTGAAAAAACAAAGTTTGAAGGTAAATTATAATGGAATGAATCTTTAAATTTAAATTTTAAAACTCACTTTGAAAGGGAAATTTTCAAAGGGTATGTGAAAAAGAATTAAAGATAATGATATTTAAGGAGGTGAAGATTGTAAAAGGGTATTTGAAAATAGTTGTAAAAGTTTTGTCTTTTCATGTAGGTAAGTAGGGGAGAAGATTGAAGTAGCTAGGCTTGGAAGAGGTAGTTATTTTAGCAAATGGAATAGACATACATACATAAATAATGACAAATATTATGTGACTATGTGGTGAATGGTTTGAAGCCAAAGACTTTGGATAAATCTAGAGAACATTGCAAATTGTTTTTTAATGACCTTGTGGTACACAAAGGTGATTTCATAATGTTTACCATGAATTTGAATTTACAATGCAATCTAGTTATTGAATTTTGAATAGTATTATCATTCATAATTCAATCATAACAAAATTAATATTTATAAGGAAATCAAAGACACATTCTTGTTACTATTAGAAACCTCTTTGATTATTAGGTTTACATGGAGGTGGTTTCGTAATTTATAGACTAAGTTGCAGGAGATATTGATTTTTTGAAAAAAAATCAATTTCATACTTAAATAAAAAAGATCATGCCCCATTTTCCCTTTCAAAATTCATTCAATAATATAATATAGGTTTAAAAACATAAACCACATTAGTGATGATAATAAAACTAGTCATGTTATAGAGGGAAAAGATTGAGTAAATATGTAGACAATAAAAAGAAAGGAGAAACTTTATATGCCATATGCATTGGGTTGTTTGATTTATGGAATTTTGGATTCATAATTGGATTAGGTGAGAAAATTTTGTTATTTTAAGTTGATTTTTAAAAATAAAAATCAATTAGTTTGACTTTATATGTGCCAAAAAGAGAAAATTGTCAAATAGTGTAAAATTTCATCCATGAAAGGATGAATACTTTAAAACATTAATAATGGCACAACTTGGTGGGCTTCAAACTAAAAAATAATATGTACTTATTATTAGGCTTTAATGAAAGGGGTGGATTAATCATCCATTATCTTCACACATTTTGTGAATTTTTGGCATTAAGTTTATTCTATCACCATTAAATGCAACACATTCCTTCAAAACAACAAATTCCCCTCAATTTCAATTTCGTTTTACCTATAGTGTTGTGTAGATTGATTTGCATCCATTTCAATTGTGAAGATGTTGTAAAAATCAATGTCCAACAACTAAAACTTCAAGAAGAATAATGCCACCACATGACTAGAACAAACACCCACCCACAAAGATTTGTTGAATAAAACCTTGCAATTTTGAAATGATTTGATGTCAACAGAATTCACATTGTAACACTTTGCAACTCCAATTTGATGATTTTTCCTCATCCAACACCAAGAAATCATTCAATTTTGTGTCATTATTAAATATAATTACATCATGTTTAGGATTAACATTCATAATAAGCAATTTTTTGTATAGGAAGGGAAACCCACCATGATAATAACAAGGTTTAACCATTTAGCATCAAACTAGTGTTAATATGAAAGGCTTACATGTGCATAGAATGCATTGGTGTTCAAGATTTTGATGAAGAACCATCTTCCACATTGACAATATATTGCACATTCAACCCCATGGGAAGATGAAGTTGTGATTGACTAATGTGAAAAAAATTGTAACATTTATTTATGAAAAGAGAATGACTAATCAAATTGAAAGGAAATTGACAATGAAGAAGTTTGATAAGACTAACTAATACAGTTTGCGAATTCGCTATGGACAAGTACAGTGGAGTAAAAACAAAAGAGTCTAGTTAATAATTGAATCATTGATCTTCAACATTATAAGAAAAAGTCAATTGATTAAATACATGAAATAAACTAAAATGAAAATCAACTAAGAAAATTCACCCATCCTCTCTTTCCAAGCTAGTTTAGAATTACCTCAACATGCATTCATCCAATCCATGAGTCCTAAAATAAAATTGATCTTTCAAATGAATTCAAATTTTGTTTATTAATGTATGTATACACATGAATAAGTTCCACTAAACAATGAAAACATATTTGATAACCGAAATTGTTAGGTCTTGGTTTATATAAAAGGTATAGATGGAAGGTTAAAAGACATAAAAATACAAATCACTTAATGATGCATGCACAAGCTAGTCATATGAAACTAAAGTAATGGTTAAATTTGACTATCTATATTTAAATTGCAGATTGTTGAGGAATTCATTGTCCAAATTGTTGAAACTTTGAAAATCCAAATTTGGATGAAAACATAATCAAAACAATCACCTAAATGGGTGGACATTATTTTAAAATATATTTCATATCTTTGAAAAATCATAAGGGGAACACAATTATTTGGATTGTCAATATTTATTTTTGGAATAAGCTTCATTATTTCCAAAGTTTCAATGTTCAAAATTTGATGCAAATCAAAAGTTCCTTTGCATGTTTAAAGCATTCAAACTTTTGAAGTGGGTAGTATAATTTTTTCAAACATAATTTTCCTTATCAAATATGCACCATTCCTTCTCAAAATTGGAGAGGATTTTAATATTGATGATTAAAAGAAAAAAAGGAATTGAAATGGGTGAAATTCATTTTTATAACACATTTGAATGCATTTGGTTCAAATGTGCTTTTGGCCTTGAAAATTATGAATTTTGAGGATGTCGTTTAAAGTCATTCATTTTTATGTGACAAAAAAATTAATGCATAATATACATGATGTAGGATTAAAATGTAATAAAAGAATGATTATAATAGGTTATATGAGAAATACAAATTTTAAAATTATAGATCAACGTCACATGATGCCATGTGTCACATGTAGTGTTTGGAAAAGGACTATACTTGGGCACCCTTCACTCCTTAAATTGTGTATTCCAACCTTGAGCATGGCTCCATTCTTTCTAACAAAGCGTCCAAATTATCATGTTCATGAAACTTCCGATGGTAACTTGTGTTTGTGATGGTCCACATGTTACATTTGCCACAATAATCAATGGCATGATTCTTCTCAAAAAGTTCTACATGTACTTATTGCCAATCAAAACACCATGAAAAAAAAGCCTCCATAGGTTACATTGCCAATTTGAAATTGTTGTGCTTGTCATGTTGATGATGATGCTCCATGTTTTCCTCCCTTACTCATATTGTAAATAAAGGTGCATGGTCAAGTTTTTTTGGACACTAATTTTCCATATTCACTAGTGAAGGGTACCTTAATCAAAACCATTTCCCTTCTAACTAGAAGAAGTTCCTATTAAATTTAAACTTTAAAATTGTTGACTAACCTTATTAGCTTTTGGCTATTACTTCAGTCTCAATTGTTGTGCTCATCATGATGTCTTGATTCATGCCAAAAATATTATGTATTTTCCCAACGTGGGCCAAAAATCTTGTCCAAAAAATTATGTTATAAGTTAATTTATGTTGCAAGGACATTGGAAATATGAATTCATGTCCATTTTTGAAACATTGTAATTTCTTTTGAATTTTTGAGATTAGGGTCATTCTTCAATATTTTATATTTATTTGCATACTTTTTCATTGGGACTTGTTTGAAATGAAAATTTAATCTAGTGTTTTAATTGTGAAAGCTTTCATAAGGGGAAAGTGTTTATGAGGACTTCATGTTGATTAATCCCCATAACACAAAGTCTTTAAACATATGTGATGAGATTTTCTTTGGGTTTGTTGTACATAATTTGACCAAGCCTTAAGAGCATCTTAACCCACAATATGAAACTTTCACCTTTTGGAAATGTATGCATTAGCAAAACTTTATTGCATTTACCTTACGACCTTGGTAGCTTTGACACTAATTATATTATTTTCAAAAAAAATTAAAATCTAAAAAAAAAATTTATGAAAGAAGTATTGAATCTTTGGCAAAAAACTTTTGGTCGAAATGAAAATTTCAAAATTAATTATTTAACAAGCATCCATTAAAGCACCAAGACACTACAATAATTTCATCATAGGTTTGGACCATCTTAGTTTACATGCCCATTCCCTTAAAAGATCACCATTACTTTTAACATGGTCAAAATTAAAAGTGTGGTTCTGCAAGTGCAATCATAGTTTTGAATAAAATAAATCAGGATCATTACTTGATTTAAAGATTTTAGTCCTTTCCATCATATCCATTTTTAACAAACAAATGACATGACATGTCCAAATTATTTCTTAGGCCCAAATTTGAAATGTAGAACTAACTTTTATCTAGTCCTTTGTATGATCATTTCTCAACCTTTTCATATTTTTTTGTCATCCTCCAAACCTTTTTCTTTTTTTTTTGACTTTGACCTAAATTTTCAACATGTCTAATTCATAATATACATAAATTATATATGTACATATATTTATATTTGAATGTTTTCCTTGTATCTAGGGCCATATCCCATGCCAAAAAAAGAATTTTTGCATGCTTAAATTATTATGATCTAATTAAACATTAATCAATGACATCCTTATATTTATGGATACAATAAAACTATTTGTCATTTCACAATATAAAGTTATTTTAAATTCCCTAATATACATTAACAACAAGATTTGGAAACATGGCTATAATTGCTTTTCACATTGAAAACCACATGCAAAAAATAATAATTTCAATATTTCAAAAAAAAGATGCAAAAGTACAATGATTGAGTGTTTTTTAAAACTTCAAGTTAATGCCTATACACCCTAAAAAACTTTCATATCATTTTATTAAGTACTATAAAGTTACATTAATTTTTTATGTTTATTGAAAGACTTGATAAACTTTAAAGTAATAAAACTAAATAAAGATGATTCCAAGAAAAGCATGCATTAGTACATCATTTCAAAACCATGAAATAAAAATTTACAAAATTTGCATGAATAAGGAAAATGTGTACATTGCACAACTTAATATAATTTTCAATGTAATTGATATCCTTTTTGTTGGTTTGGTTGTGATTAGATGAACTGTATGTCTATTAAACATTCCTCATAGTTGTGAACTAATTGTCACTCTATGATTAAAATATAAGAACTATGAATAATCTTATTTTCATGTTTAGAAAATAATTTGCTTTTGGTGTTAAATAAAAAATAATTGATCACCATTGGCTTTTTTATTGAAGTTTTATCATTTGAAAAGGTGAAAGGGGGGTGGCCCATGAAAATTATTGCATGGACAAAATAAATCAAAATAACTTGAAAGGTTAATGCAATTCACATTCAAATTTTTTCATTAAAAGATAATGGGGGTTAGCCTTCATTAAAACACACATTACATAAACTATTTTAAAAACTTCATTAAGTGAAGTTTTGTTTTGTTTTATAAGCCAATGCACAACATGGACACTTCTAGTTCTTTAAAAAAAAAAGTGATTCCATGTGCAAATAAAATGTGTTTCATTAAGTTGGATAGGGCACATGTTTATTGTATTAAAAAATGTTCAATTTACAATTGATTGGTTATTTTAGGTTAAAAGTGCTTGGTTGCCTAGATCTAATATTCATATGGATAATAAAGTTTAATTGGGTTATATTTGTCAAATCTTAGTTATATTCAATCATCTAGTATATAAAATGTTTGGCAACAATGTTTACAAATATATTTTCAAAGGATTTGAGCTTTTGAATGATGTTACAAAATTACCCTATGATAAAATTATCTTATGTTTGTGGCATTTGCATATTTTAGATTGTAATGAAAGACCCTTAATCTCAAATTTTTCATGTACTTGGTACTAAAATCAAACATTGAGTTTATAATGGTATTCATGTACATGAATAATGCTAGAAAGTTTCCCTACTTGATTAAATTATTTTGTCTTTGTGGCATTCACAAATTTTAAATTATAATGAAGGTCCTTAATCTCAACATTCAATTTTACATGGTATGAAAACTCAAATGACTCTACAACAAACACCAACAAGTTCCCACATGTAATCATGTAATTTTGTGATTTCTTTCATAATCTTTGTAGTTCTATTAAAAAAATGAGGTTTTTGGGTGAGCTTTACTTGTGTTAAGTATTTTAGTGATGCCATGGTTTGAAGCAAAAGAAAACCACCATTGTAGCTTATATGTTCAATCATTTGTTTACATAGAATATAGTGGTTATTAGCTTTAAATTTTGCAATAAAATAACTTATCTTGTTATTATACAAATGGTGATGGTACACCAAAAATGGCACATAGCAAATAACATTTCCATTTGGGGCATAACTTTTAGATGTACAAACACAATCAATATAATTTTTCACCAACTTCATGTCATGTTAATTAAACATTGTAAATGTGCAATCCAACTTTATGCCTACATTCTTGTCAAGTTGTCAAAATCATTAAATACCATGGATCCCAATCAAATGTGCAATTGAAAGTCTTGAATGTCACCACCTTTCGAAAAGTGCCCATCCTTCCTAAGGTATAGGGCATGTTTGATTTTTATTGCACAACTAAAATCCTTACACCTTAATAAATATGAGATTGAAATCTATACATGATACTAAAATTATAAAAAATATTAAAAAAATAACTATGGGAAAACAAACAAATTTTTTATGCATTTTGAAAAATGTTTAACCAAATTTGATATGAATGGAATAAAGAAATTAATAAATCAAAACATATTTTAACATGTGAGCAAATATAATATAAGTGACGAAAGATAAAATTCAATTGAAACCCACTTAAACGTGCAGACAAGACCTAGATGCAATTAACCAAAAGAAAATAAAAATTTGATTTTGTTTGTGTTACCAAAGACTTGGTACATGTTACCAAAAGAAAAACAAAAATTAATGAACAACTTAGAAATAAATATATGCAACCAAATAATTAACATGCAAGAAAAATGTAAATAAATGAAATCAAAAGCAAAAATCAATAAAAATTTGATTTTAATGTGAGACCAATTTTTAAATGTAAAAGTAAACCAAAAATCAAAATGAATCTGATTGGTATAAATGCATATTGAAAGGTTAAAAAAATAATAAAAATGAGTGAAAAGTTGATATGAGGAATAGTCATGAACAAATCACCAGTGGTGACAAGAATGATTAGAATCATAAAACCAAAAAGGTTAAAGAACACCCATAAAAAACTTATAAGCAACCAAAATAAAAAAAATTATTAAAAAAAAACACGTGTAACGAAAAGTTAAATATATGATACCAACACAAGTTTTAAATGATTAAAATAAACACAAATATTGCTTCAAACATATTTTAAAAAAAGAGAAAAAGGTTATGATTGAAAACCAAATATTAGTTAGTACTCATGTAAACAAGCTACAATTGGTGCCATTATTTAATGTCAAATTGTCATTTTAATGTAATATATACCACAATAAACACCACATATTATAATTGTAATAGGTCAAACCACAAGGTTTACCTCACACGTGTCATGAGTCACAACATTTTGTGTGAGAAAATCCATATATTTTTTGTAATGTATAGTATTATCCTTTATCAATGTTAAAAATTATTTCACAATCATACTTCTTCAAAATTGTAGACATTCAATTGCAAAGATTGACAAGTTTATTTTTGAATAATACCATTATTTATAAATTCAAACACATATGAAATCAAAGAGTGTTCCCATCTATCACTATTTCATGCCATTGAACCTTCATTGTTCTTTGATAATCACAATCACTACCGTGTGTCTTCTAAGACAATGTTTCCATTATTTCAATCACAATTGCCATCACCTTTCTATCTCTTCAAGTTATTTTTAGTCATAATGATCAATAACCAAAGCACATAGTGGACAACAAAAATGTTATTCCATACCTTTTCTTTGTTTTGGCCTTGCCTATGAAGTCATGGACCTTTGTCGCATGACCTTGGTGCTACAAAATGATGAGAAACTTGAACTTCCCCATTTCAAAACACTATTCATCCTTATACTTTTGAATTTTGAATTGCATCAAATGGTTCTTTTTAAAAAACATTTCATCCTCTTGCATGGGCGACATCACAATTCTCATTTGAATAATGATGACATTTTAAAATTAATGAAAAGATTCCTTACTAAAATGCCATATTAGGATTCCATGAAATTAACCATGCATATGATATTAAAAAAATCATGACAAATAATTTGCCACATGCTTTAAACACATGGAATGTTTGTTTTGAACTTAACAAATGTGGAGTTGATTCGTTGCATTGTGCATGATTTCACAGTATTTTTACTATGTGTTGATTGATCATGATATTTGATGTCCCCATCCAATCCTAAGCCATACATTCACCTATGTATGACGTTTCCATAATTAAATAAAACATGGCAACATTGTGCCCATTGCTTATGCTTAACATACCAAAAATTTTGGTGCTATTTCAAGCACATGGAAATTTCGGTGAACAAGTTTAAACTCATTAATTATGTACAATTCAAGGATGTGATTGACAACATTTTTTTTGTGGTAAAATTTTACAACCTTATTATTATTTTTCCAAACTATCAACAAGTCATTATTTTTTTGGGTTTGTAACTACCAAGTTTAAACCTTTTTTTGTTTGGATAACCAAGATTTTAAATTAGATTTTATTAGGTAACCAAAAGATAGAAAGGTCCATAAATGTTTCTACCTTCACATTTTGTTTCAAGTCAAATTTGGTTAAATAGGATGGACCAGCCCAATTGCCTACTTATGACTGAACATTTATTTATATCTTTGTCATATATGCTTCATTTTGAGTTACTTGAAATGTTATGGGAGCACTACCTCAAGCTCTAGAAATCATCTTTGAAGTGCAAAGGAAAAAAAATAATGAAAAAATAACAAGAGGAAAAATAAGCTTTCCAACTTACAAAATGTTTTTTTTTCCTCTCTTTGGACTTGTCTTGTTTTCAAATCTCATAACTTTCTTAATTCTTATTCATTTAAAACGATTTAAAAGTGCTATAGGAATGCCACTTGAATTTCTACAAATCATTTTAAAACTCTAATAACAACATACAAGGAATTTTTGGGGTGTTTGGGAACTGGCCTTTGTAATGTTTAGTGATTTGTTTTTTTGAGTTCTTGACCTCTTACTTTCTCATTTCTAATCCATTTTCGACAATTGTTAGGGTGTCAGATGTGCCAAGAGAAGAGGTTCAATTTTTGTTTGGACACCGGAAACAACAGAGCCCTCCCCTTGGATCCAGCGTGCCTTGAGCATTTAAGTGTTCGGTCACCAACTGGTCTACCCTATGGATGATTGCAAATTGTGCAACATCACAATTTTGAAAACAAAGGCTTGGTGATTGAGGGGACCTAAGAAGATCTTTCAAATTGTGTTCACTTCAAAGTGTGCAAGTACAAGTGCAATTAGACAAGAAGTAAAAAAAGGTGCAACAAATTAAATGCAATGCAAAACTCAATGACATTAGAAGTCAATGTGCCCCATGGGATGCTAATTAGTGTAAACTGCTGTATAATCTTCTGAAATTTGAACAACAATTTAAAATGGAGCTAGGTGGTTGAGAAAGTAGAGGGTGTTGAACAATGGATGAAAATACAATCAATTAAGTTTTATATTGCCTCAGTAATTTCATTTTCATCCATTTTTATACCTTTTCAACTTTCATGATTCGCATATCATCCAACAAATGTACTCGTACTCCAGACAGAGACAGTGTTCATCAGAGGCTCCTACAACCTTCAAGGGTCTTGATCATCAAACCCTAAGCACACAAAACCCCAAGTCTTCTCCAAACTGATGCCCTACTTTGCGGGGTGTTTATTTTTCAAAAAATTAGTGAGGAGGTGGAGGTAGAGGAGGCGTATGGCGTCTACGAAAACCGACCCACATCTTGTGCATGCATCCATGTTGCTCTGTAGTTGAGATCCTAAATGGGTTCTTGAGATCTTAAACAAGATCTCAAAAGCCTCGGGAAATCATCACTTTAACTGTATAACTTGAAACAGTTTTGTGTTCATGATTTCAAATGGGTTGGAGAGACAATTCATTTTGGCTACACAACACTTAAGAGCCACTACTAGCCTAGAGGAATTATTTGTGTTTGAAATCATTAGAAGAAGTGGTGCATCCAAAGAGCAGTTGTTTGTGCATTATGTCTAACTAATGTGAGTTTGGGTACCACTAATAACAACTTGGTTTGGTTTTCCTCTTCCTTTCATCATTGAACTCCTTAACTTACTGGTTTGCAGTGCCCACAACTCCAGACCCAAGTGTTCCCACTCTCCTCTCCCTGACTACCTTGCCCTAAGGTCAGTTTTGTCATTAAATAATCCTCAGAATAGTGAAATGAAATTTTGTGAAAATATGGAGTTGACATGTTGAAAAATCATCACAATTGTCATAGGCTACACTCTGAGTAATTTCACTACTCATATCACAATTATTATACTAGACGATGGAAAAATATATAATTAAATTAATTTAAAAAGAATTTAATTTTTGAAAATAAATAATTATCTGTTTTGTCAATGTGGAAACTGACCCTAGGCTAAGGGTAGTGTGCTATTATTGAGTGTTCAGTTGTTGAGGCCTTGTTCCATTTGTCACCATTTTTGGCCTGGGCTAATAGGGTACCTGATAGGTACTTTGATGGCTTTGGCACATATTATAGAATTTTTTATTAGAAATGGTATAATTTTCAAAAGCTATTTTTTTTCAAGGAATTTTTTTTTTTGGGTGAAGGAAAATGAAGAACTTTCTTACAACATTCGAAAATATTTTATTTTCAAAATGAAATCTTCAAACTTAATTAATTATTCGACACACATGTGCTGAAGCTGCCCATGGACTACAATATACCCCTTTCCAAGAGCTTGGGTTCCTGTTGTTAGTTCTATTGATTAGTTGTGGGGGGTGCCTCCTTAAAGTTGCTCTTTGTTATTTCTTTTTGTGTGGTCACAATGGGTTTAGGGTTTCGTTGGTCCAAGACTATGGAATTGTGAAACTCCCATTCAACCCCTCCCCCTTTGATTTCATTCAGAGTAGAAGAGATTTAGTATTTGGGGATTTCTCTCATCTGAAAAACAAATGAATAATTCTCGGTTTCTCAAATCTCAACATGAAACTAACTTTAAGTTATAAAAGTGACATTAACCAGTTTTTTAACAAAATTGACGCATATCAACTAAAGAAAGGGGCAACTAAAGAAAGGGGAGATAAACTCGAAGAAAACTCCAAGCCCAATTTGTCTCATTCCTCTTGTGGATAATCCATCACTACTAGTCCAGTTACCTCACAAAATTGAAAAAACGAAAACCCTAATATTAATGTGGAGACCTAAATTTATTAGGTCCCATAAACATGCTAAGGACCAGATAACCGTGGAGAGGCTGTTTGTTGGTTACAAGCAACAGCTGAGGCTTTTTTTGTGCATCAGCAATTTCTGGTAACAAAGCAGTCTCTAGAAGGTGCAAGTAGTAGTTTTGTTAATCAAAATGAAGGTTGTTGTGTGGGTTATTATTGCTTCTAAGTTGTGACCTCATGTCTTCCAGATTCTCACAACGTTCCATTATGTACATCAATTACTGTCTGTTGTTCCTGTCACTCAGGTTCCGTGTTCATTAATTCCCAAACAACAAGTTAGAAGTACATTCCTTCCAAATAGTTCACAAACAAGAAGTGCATTCCTTCCAATAGTTCACAAACAAGAAGTGCATTCCTTCCAATAGTTCACAAACAGGAAGTGCATTCCATGCACTCTCCCATCTGGAAACTCAGCTTATGAACTTGCAATAGCCAATGGGTATGTACATTACTCACTGTCATTGTACTACTACCCACACATTTGTGGAGACTCACACTTATGCAGCCGGCTTAAAAACATTTTGTCAACCAAATTCTAGAAATTTGAGATATTCAAAAGTTGGGTCTGTTTGAGTCTAGATCCATTTCTTTCAATACTAGATTACATGAACCATGGAATGGGTCCAGGCCCGTTCTGCGTAGGAATGTAATGACCCTTGGTACATAGTCATACCTAACTAGTAACTTTGTTCTTTAGGTTTTGGTGTCCCATCATCCATTTAGGAAAGAGCCTGAAACCGTGCCTAAATAAGACACCCAAACCCAATTAGGTTCGTTATTGAAAACTCTCAATTATAGCTATGTATGAGGGGACGAATTGTGTTTTTGTTTTTGGTGAAATTTTGCAACTTGGCTACAATTTTTTTTTTTTTTTTTTTTTTTTTGTTTGTGATTATTAAAAAAAATTTTTTTTTTTTTTTTTTTTAAAAAAAAAGACATAACAATATTATATTTACTAAAACAAAAGCTCGATAATTAATTGATTATGAAGTGTTGTAAGTGTTGTGGAAAAAGCAATAAATTACA
>Ga0116227_10013273_pt1 | contig 13009 bp, 11 predicted proteins | sample S1TSphgellanicum_FD_89693 | JGI IMG/M metagenome (GOLD analysis project Ga0116227, IMG submission 89693) | Host-associated microbial communities from peat moss isolated from Minnesota, USA - S1T2_Fb - Sphagnum magellanicum MG | ecosystem: Host-associated > Plants > Peat moss > Unclassified...
CAACAGAAACTCAGGACACAGATTGTGTATAATGGTTTGCCCAAGTTTTTGGGAAGATTATTATATGCTTATCTACACCCACTGTTGGGAGCTGATGAACTCAGTGGGTAGTCATGGCAGCTCATCACTGCCGTTCATGATGAAGGTGATGGTCTGTCACTTTGTGAGCGACTCTCATGAGGTTATGACTGCACTCATTGTCGTGTTACCTTTAATTATTGTTCTGGAGATTTCTCTGCAACTTCATCGATCTTACTGTCACAAGCTTGTTGCAGCTTGAGTAAAGATAATATTGACTTTTTAAATAGCTATGTCTCCTGAGTGTAGCACGAGCATCATGAACGAGTGTTCCTGTTGTTTCTGGAAATGTGACAGAAACTCAGGATGCCAATATTTGTATAATGGTTTGCCTAAAGTTTTGAGCAAATAATATATACCCACTGTCAGGAGCTGATGATGTCACTTGGGAGTGATGCCAGCTTGTCAGAGTATTCATGATGAAGATGATGTCTGACAATTTGTGAGGGACACACTCCTAAGGTTATGACCACACTTGTCATGCTAGCTTCATGTGGTGTGGATCTTTCTCTGTATTCTCATAGATATGACCCTTTTGGAGCTTCTCAGTTTTGCTGTCTTAGAAAGCAGCTTGATGAACCAGATCACTTCCATGACTTGTTTTGTCTTTTGTCAACTGGGGTGTATTCAAGCCGCATTGGATCCAGTTTCATATAGCTGGTTCGCAAAAGGCAGATGATGAAAAGAGTGTGGGATATCTGAGATCTGATATGTACACAGAAGTCACTTCAAAGATCTGACAGAAGTATTCTAGCCTGAAAAATGGAAAGATGAATGAGGAAGTCTGGGATTTGTGGGTCACAAGAAATTCAGGAGGGGAAGACGAGGGTTCCCATTAAATGCTGTGTTAGTGTGGGTGGTACAGGTCGGCTCATGAGCGGTGGAAATGGATGGAGGATCGTTGCTGGGGTCAAGGGGTACTCCGTAGTGCAGGCCAATGCCAGGACAAGTGGGAAGGCATTACTGCAGGATTTAAAAAAGTTAATGACTATGAAAAGCAACTTCCCCTTGGGGGCACTTCATACTGGCAGTTGGGAAGTGATGAGAAGAAACGGATGCGACTCCCCCCCAATTTCCACAAGGAAGTTTTTATGTCTCTCCAGGAGTGGTATGTCAAAAGTCGGACAGGTGAACCAGGAATTCTTTTCGACTCTTTGGCACCCCCTCGAGGAGCTGGTGCATAATTCCTGTCTTTGTTCCTTCCTTTTTCCTATATATTTCTTGTGATGTCTTATGCAGGGTGCTTCTTGGCTATTTATAGTAAAGTATGTTTATAGTGAGGATGAGAACTCACAAATGATAGGAATTGTCTTACTCTTAGCTTGTGGACCTATATGTGCATGGCTGGAGGGTATTGACTGAAACAAGGTGAAAGCACAAATTTGATTCAACCTGCAGAGACTGGGTAGAAAATTATGAAATTGAGACAGAACCTGTAGATTTAATATTCCTGGTCAGTTTTGATATGGTTTCCAATCTTCATTACAGAAAATGGAAACCATAAAAGGCAGGACAAGCCAATGTTTAGGTTGATGCCTGTTTTTCCAGGGGCTTCTGTGAATCAGTTGGATCACCCTCATGGAGGATGCTGGTCCATTATGCCTCTTTGTCTTGCAGGGTGGTTTTTCTCTCTTAGTTTCTTCCATTCAGATGTGGTTCTTCTGGTTTCTCACCATACGAGTTACACCTTTGCGAAGTTTCCCTTTTGGATACTTGTGTTTATCTCAGGAATTCAGTCTCTCAAGTTGACTGTGCAGAGAAGAATGGAAGCCATGGATTCTATTCAATGCAATGTCCTTTGTGCCTAAATCCCATTGAGTGTTGTGCATTGCTTGGTACAAGGACTAAAGATCTTCATGGGTTCAGCTTTATGCTGTAACATATTGGGCATAACAAGGTGCATCTAGTCACTACTCTTGAAATTCCTGATATCTGGGTGTTTTCTTGGCAGCAAGCAATATGGAGTTGTCAGGTTCTGTAGGTGATGAGAGTGATGAAAATGACATCGTGGACCCAACCTTGGCTGGGAAACGGAGAAGGGTTGGAGGTTCAAAGTCAGCAGGCTTCGACAGGTTAGCAGAGGTATTGGAGCGGAATAACAAGACCATGGTAGATGCTCTGCGGCTCTCAGAGGACCGGAAAGACAACCGCCACCGCCAAACCATGCAATTTGAGCGTGAAAAGCATAAGGATCTATATGATCTTCAAATGAAGCTTGGAAATGGCTATATAGGTGCCTTAAACCGCATTGGAAGTGCCCTTGACCAAATTGCCATGGCTATGCAGGGCACCTCACATCCCTAATCCTGTACCATTTTAATATGAATTGAACAGTCTCAACCTGTATTTTGAATTGTTTGTATATCACTAGAATGGAAGGTAAACATGTAGGGTAATCTCAACAAAGCAGGACATACATTGCTAATCAAGGTGTTCTTTCTGCCAATATTGCTTTCTCTTTCTTCAGTTTTTGCCCATTTAAGTAGTGGTTTGTGTTTTCTTAGATTTGTTCCCAAAAAAGCTGACAGCTGTTTTGTAGCACCATGTTAGACCCCTGTAGGTCAGGGGGAAGGGTACCTGGAATATGTCCTTGGTACCATGGCCACCTTACAAGTAGTTGCAGGTTCATATCAAGGAAGGCCGATGGTAGATGCTATTCAAGATTATCAACCTGGGTGTGATGGTTCACTGATCAACTAGCCATCTAGAATTCATGAAGCCAGGGTTTTTTTATTCTGTTGGGGGTGGAAGATTTGGGTGTGTCCTGGGGAAGGGTTAAGTTTAAGCAATGATCTGGTGCCATCTACAATGATTCAAAAGGCCCCATCTAAGCAATGATCTGGGGCCAGCTACAGCGATTCAAGAGGCCCCATGTCAAAGAGGCCTTAGGTCTACAGGAAGAGGAGAGGCTACCAGACAGTCTTGTTGGCAATCAAGCAATATCATTCCTCTTTTGCAATAATGATGGTGTTTCTGGATTTACAGAGTTGCAAACATTTGTGCAATTTGCAAAATCTGACTTATCCTACAATCTCTGTTAGGTTATGACTCAAATGTCTATCTTCAATCATCTACCATTGGTTGTTGGCCCATATTGTAATAAAATTCAGAACTGGGGCTTTGTCTTTTCTGGGACAGTGGGTGAAGTCATCAGAGCTGCGATTTGCATTTGCTCTCAAAAGTCTGGGGTACCCATTAAGGCCAGAAAGTGTTTCTTCATTTAAAAAATAGATTCAATATACACAAACCTCTTTTAGCAATATTCTGGAGTCCTGAGATGGACTTTAGTCCTATTTCTCCTTGCAATTTGCAGTGCACATTAGTCTGGAAGGCACCTGATGGAATGCACCCATTTGTTGCATGCATGGGTGTCTTTTGTGTGACACATACCCACCTTGTATATGGTGCGTTGTATTTCAAGAGGGTTCTGTTGAGGCTTTGATGAGCATCATCTTCAGCTATGCTTTTAGGCACATTTTCTGCTCACAGGGATATGTTGTGAAGGGTGAGGACCGAGAATGGGGCTGTTCCAGGAATGAGGGCCTGGTGCAAGGCAGGAGCTGAGTATAGGACCCAAGTTCCCAGAACAGCCCCTCTTGAGGTTCTTCACAGATGATGAAAGATCATTCATGATTCATCTTAGTCTCAGATTCTCTCACTCCAAAGTTTAGACTTCTTCACTCCAGAGATCTTTAAGTGGGGCTCCATCACTCTAGAGTCTAGATGTGTCACTCTGGCAGAGATTTTCACAGCAATAAAATCATTGCACGTTCCAATTGCAAAACTTCTGTTCCAAATGCCGTAAGGATATCTGAGGCAAATCTCAATTCTCAAGTCTTGGACCCTAATTTTCTGCCCCTAACATTAATTCACATCAATCAACACACCATAAATGAATCAAACTTGCCCTAAAAAATCTCAAGAGTCAAGAGCACAATACAAGCTGCAACAAATGCACATTACACTAGCATTCAATTCAAGAATCATGACTCATGACTACAAACTTCAAGAATCAAATTATAGCAGAACTGAGAAGCTTGAAAAACCTCAAGGTTGGGTGGTGGGTCTTGCACACTGCACAACAAAGAGGAACTTGAGTCTCACAAACTTTTAGCTTGGCATCTCACACGCTGCAACATTGAACACTGCAAAAATCAAAATTCAACACACATTGCAAAGTAGATTGTAGTCATACCCACCTACAAACCTGTCACCTTATGTGACATCAAACATCATGAAAGGTGACTGAGGTGAGGTGACCTTCAAAAAGTGATGGAAACTCAAGGGCAAGTAGCCACCAATGAATGGCCCCTTATCCCATTGCTCCCTCTTGGCTTCATTATTCCACCACTAAGCCTAGGTTTTCTTCAAACAAAACATGGAATGCCTCCAATATAGGCAAAGGCTTCTTGTGCATTCCCCTTCTGCCCCCTAAGCTGGTGGGAAAAAAACAAAACTATCAACAGAGTGTAATAAGTGCATGCCAACCAAATCACCACATTGATTGCAAACCAGATTAGTAAACAGCTCCAGTGTTTCAATATATAACTGCCATGGGGAATGTGAATACAAACTGAAACAAACTAACTTATTCGGAGTGTTCCCCAAGTAGCATGTGTATGCTAATATATGAGGTTGACAGAATGAGAGGAAAAAGTCATCCTAGAGATCCAGCACCAGCTCCACATATGTGCCAGAGGTTTCAAGCAGTCAAATCATACTGTTATGATGAGCGTGACAATGAGGGATTTTGAAGTTCATCAACCGCTCCTGGACCATCTTGATTTTTATTGCTCTCATCTCGCTTTGCACGTTGTCTTTCTGCACAATTGAATAATAGACCATCATTGAAAGAACAACAAAGGAAAAACAAGTGACGTAGCGAAAACATGTAATGACCTATTCAGTTTCAACAAATTCAAGATCATCTCTTAATCAGGGAAGTGGTGGCCTAAAGAAAATGTGAGACAATGCAGATTGTCACCAAGTGGTAGGAATAAATGATGAGCAAGGCGAATTCAATACTGATATTCCCCACTGGAGACTAATTAGAGTTCAGTCTACCAATGGCTGATATGTAATACAAAGTTCATAAGCTCTTGATATTCCCTTTTCTGATGTGGTTCAAGACAGCAACCGCACCATCTTTCTACTGGTTGCAACAGGCAAGGTGGTTTTCCCTTGCCAGCAAGACTTAACCTTCCTACAAACCATCCAGATCCAACTTCTGTTGCCAGAACTGAGAAATGCAAACTGTACATACACGGGGAGTGAAAAGTAACACCCAATAGAACTACTACACTCATGAAGATTGGACCTTACTTTTGTTGAGAATTGATTTGCGAGTGAGTTCCAGGAACTCATCCCACTGAAAACGCTGTAGCTCTTGTTTGTCTTCCTCTGAGAGCTCAAAATTGGGCTCTCTGCCACACATGTACGCCGCCCTGCCAGTTGCACCTCAATGTCATCATCAGAGGTTTCACTAAAAGACTTGCCTGCTTGTTGTTTTTGTAAGGCAGCATTCTTCTATTCACAATTTGTCAGGTGCACACTACAGTAGATTCCAGATGCCTGCAGGAGTGTGTAAACCTAGCTAAGACACTTGTTTCCATTGTCAAATCCTCCACTGCATGTAAAGCACTCACATCCATCTGAACAGGATGTGACAACAGAGGCAAAGGACTCCCTTTTGAACATCTGTGGCATTGCAAATATTTCTCCCTCGACTTTGGGACAGTGTGCATACCACATGCCATCCAATTCTGGGACACCCAGTAGTTTGAGCAAAACAGGAATGAGCTCCCACCTAACTACACATTTGAAAGTCTTGTCTTGGAGATTCTCTAAATTGCTAACTTGACATGTATGTCTTTCCACCCCACCCCTGATCAACTCCCTTTTTCTGCATCAACCTTGCTTTGTGGAACCACATGAAACCCAAGAAACAAAGTAAGTGGATGCACCGGTCATAAAGCCGTGCTGCCTCTTCCTGTGATCCAACAGTGCCCAGGTGGACCTGTTTCTTCTCCACCTTGATGGCAGCCTGCCACTTCATGTTCTTGAAGTACACACCTCGCATGACACAAGGCTCCTGGTTGCCCTGCTGTTTTCTCCTTTGGCGCTTCCTCTTCTTCAGTTCCCTCTCTGCATGTAGTGATTTCAAGTTGTAGTCAGAAGTCCAGACTTCCCACAGTGTTATGGCTACAGACTCTCTGCCAACTTTGGAGAATGGGAAACAATCAAGAAAGGCCCACTACCTTAGTGGGAGTCACTCCAGAAATTGTGCTGCCAGGTTCTAGCTTCAGAATAAACACTTTGAAGGTAACTGTTATGTCAGTTTCAGCAAAACCAAATGAACAACACAAGAATGAATGTGGTCATAATCTTGTGAGTATTACTCACAATGTATCAGACCAATCACCTTCATCATGAATAGCAATGATTATGTGCCATTACTCCCAATGATTTCAACAGCTCTCAACCATGGGTGTACATAGTTCATCAACAATCTTCTCAAACAATTATACAAAAAATCTGTGTCCTGTGTTATTTTTTGCATTCCTGGAAGCAATGGCAAGATTCAGTCATGATGACAGCTGGCACTCATGAGACATGGTACTTAATGGCATAGAAAATCCTAACCATAAATGCATAAGTAGGTCTCATGAGTTACATTGTAACCATTTAAGGACCTGAGCTCAACAAATTACTCTCAACAGTCTGCAACAAGGAAAATGATGTTGCTGGCACTGATAAGCAGAAATACCTTTTGGGAACAGATTTGGAGCATAAAGCTGATTCAGAGGTTGAGGAAGTGAAGATGCTATATTACATGTGGAACCCACCTCCTGTCAGCCAAACAAGCCAATTTCAGACCTCAATATAATATTGCCATGGACTATTGCCATCACTTTGGAATAAAACTTGTGCTCACCAAAAGTCAAGCAATTTGTCAAACACAGGAAGATAGCTAGTTAGTCCACTACTTGTTAAGTAGACACCTGCCCATATTTCAGGAGATAAGCCCATTAACAAAAGATCACTAAATTACCTGTTTTGATGTGATATCCTCATTGGGCTTCAATTCCTCAGCAGAGCCCACTGTCATTTCTCTTGCAGATAAGAGAAACGGTAGTGTTCTATAAGTTTGTGGCTGCCCATGTTTGTCTGACATCAACATGCATAATATCTGTTAGTGTGCTTAAAATAGCTCAGAGAACAGGTGAAGCATTGCTTTATAATGGAATCATCTTGCATGTCTATAGCAACAAATGCAGTTTATCACTCAGTTGTAACTAAGATATAAAGAGATAAGAAACCAGCCCCCTCTGGCAAATTTTCAACCACAATTTGGCCCTCAGGTTCACACATAGAAGCCTAAAAAAGCATCAGGCAAGCACCCAAAATTGCTCAATCTCCCTACATTCTTATCCTTGCAAAGTGTACATCTCAGTAAGTACCTGGAGACAGACCACTGGGACGCCGCTTTCTGATACTCACCATTCGACCTTTTTGTCTCGTTGCACACAAAGTGCTTTTTTCCTTATTTTCTCCAACCTCCTTACCACATCCTCCTTTCTAGTGGAGGGTAAATTTGACAAGTGTTTCCTTGCTTCCAGAAATAGCCTTTAAAAACTGCATCTTTCAGTAAAGAACCAACATATCTTTGGTAGGTGAAGACTCTAACATTGGCTGCCCCTAAAACATTTCCCAAGAATTGTTTGACCGCAAATCATCATACATCTTGTGGTGCCCAAAGCCAAGCTCCCCCCATGTGCAATTGTTAGAAGATGTAATGCATTAAATTTGGGGAAGTAACAAGTAACCCAAACTGCTGATCAGTGCACCTGTCCCACCTGTAGACAAGCCAAAATGTGCACTCACATGAGCAATTCTGAGCAAAATTGAAATTCATATGTACAGGGTTATACAGCAATGACTACTGCACATGAGTCAATCCAGAGCATGAACCAACGGAGTCAGTGTAGTTGTGAGTTCAAATTTAAGGTCAACCATGAATTCTCCATCCTCACCACAAATGAGATTGTTCACACATACATAGCTCTAATCCTATCTCCCTCCCTGAAACCAAACATCCAAATTGTATCAAAATGCAGCATAGGAATTTATTTCTTGTCCTCCAGTTCATCCGAGTACGTGGACACATGCAACCCTGGCACCACTCTCACACCCAGTCAATGTCCTCTAGGCTCTTAAAAACTCCAGAATGTTTTGATGAAATCTTGGTGTGTGCTGTGTGCTTGGATATGGAGAAATAACATTCTAATGCCCCACTCTTGCCAACTCAATTGATTCCACATTCTCTGCTCCACATGCTCCTAGCATTGTAAGGAAAGTTGTTCATGAGATTCACTTCATCTCTGTTATCTATGTCAACTTAGACTAAGTGGCCAATCTCTGGTTTCATTGGTAGTCTATCTATCTCTGAGTTTGTCCCAATGTCTGACAAATTGAATGAACCTCCAACAAGGTTCAAGCATCAGGACTAGGACATGACAAACAATCACCACAACCACCACCACCACCACCACCACCACCTTTTGCTGAAGTCACATACATACATAACCGGCCACCTTTTTCCCCATTCTGCGATATCCCGCTCATGCTCGAAGTAATCGACCATAGTGAGCTGATTTCCCCAGAATTGCTGAGGGTCTATAATCCTGTGATGCAACAGCTGGTTATATACGCCATCTCAGCTAATCCGCTGAAGTGTCAGAAATTCGTATATTGACCTAGTAGAGATTCCCTTGAACAGGTGAAGAGGAGACCAGGTACGACTGAACGACATGTCTTTGTAGAAGGCAATTTCACACCCTTGTTGTCACTAACGAGCGAGCGAGCACAGCAATCACGCAGGCATAAAAGCATTTCGGGACTCGGTTTACGGCATGCTCGTGGCCTTGCTACGAGTCAAACTCAACCCCCGACCCCTAAAAAAAAAAAAAGGTGACGAGACCAGTACCCCTTATAGCTAAGATCCGGCAACAACGTATGTGAATGGGAAAACCTTCTCATAAGACCGTAAGACGCATATGCCCAAAGGAGGAGGAGGACCGTGGAGGGAGCGGAGAACTTTTATAGCGACCAGCCACTGACCTGTGTGTTCTTGCCACCTTTTTTGTTCCTGCTCCTGGGGGTCAAACACCGATCACAAGCAGCAACTATCACTTCCCCGGCTGCTGATAGCAAACGCCACAGCAAAAAAGCAACAAGAGAAGCCCCAAGAGACAGACAACAAACCCAAAAAAAGAAACGAGCACTGGAAGTAGTTGATTGAGCTCCCGTCGTCGTCCCCCACCACCTTTGTGAAAAAGCCGCCCTAAAGATCTATCTCCCGACAACCAAAACGCTTAACCAAACTCGCGCTACTTTCTTCTTGATCCGCTAACCAGAAGCAGCAGTACCCATTCAATGACACTTCTTAAAAAGAATACCACCCAGATGAAGCTTGAAGCCACAGGCTCCACAACAACACCCAGCCGAAGAAGCAGCAGCCAGCAGTAGTTAGAGTGGGTTTGGGGTATGAGGATGTAAGAATCCGGTTGTGCAACAGCGATGGTTGCGTGGGAAGGGGAAGGTGATGATGATGGTGGTGCGCCAGAGCTGCTGCTGGGCGCCTCGCTTTGTCTTGTAGCGAAGCGGTAGGCAAGGCCTCGTGTTTGCCCATATATGTAAAAAGTCAGCTTTGCGCCCCGCTAATTATGGCGTTCGTCTACCTTTCATTCTCCCAAAATCCAAGCTTTTCAGTAGCAATATAATAAGGCTTATTAAATTCAGACCACCAAATCTAGCAATCTCATTGGGTTGCCAAAAAAAAAAACTCTTCTGTCCTACATATATAACCTTATTATTATGCTTAACATTGAAAATAATTATCCTTTTTTTAGCATTTCCATTGGTGCTCTAAAATTCTGAGAAACCCATCAAACTCTATTACACGTTTAACTGTTAATTCACTCAAGATAACTAAGAAAAAAAATTCAAACCACCGAATCCAGCAATCCCATTGGCTTGCCAAAAAAATCTTCTGGCTTGTTATGTATAATCCTCTTATGCTGAACATTGAAAATAATTATCTTTTTTTAGCATTTCCATTGTGCTGAACATTGAAAATAATTATCCTTTTTTAGCATTTCCATTGTGCTGAACATTGAAATTTTATTTTATTTTTAGCATTTACATTGGTGCTTTAAAACTCTCAGAAATTTATCAAACTCTATTACACATTTTAACTGTTAATTCACTCAAGATGAGTAAGAAAAAAAAAAATCCAGATCACTGAAAAATCCAACAATTTCATTGGCCATAACATTTTTTCTACACACCTACACACAAAAAGCCTATTCAACACCCTGTGTCTATTATCCTAGTACCTAAGCTGGTTAACCACTAATTAATTATTTTTTAATTTGCATAAAATTCTGAAAAAAAATACCTACCTGCCATGCTGAAAATCTGAAAGAAACTCTCAAGCACACTATCTTCATTATTCAATATAATGTCTAATTATAAAATATTATTATTTTTACTGCCAAAAGAAGATGACAAAAATTATTATTATTATTATTATTATTAGGCACCTTGCTGCCGAACCGGCCCAGGTACTACAGGTAAGTACACTAATACTATAATCCTTGTCAGGGTTAAAAAGTGAAACAATAAAGCGAAACAAGATGGATAGAAAAAATAAAGGATGTGATCCTAAGTTTGCTAAAGTTGCAAATAATAACCAAAATTAATTTTAAATAATAAAAAATTAACTTATAATAGTTTGAAATGACCTGGGATTAAATAGTTGGGAATAATTTAAGGTTAGAAATGCATATTCAATATTATTTCTTTGCCATCTAACTATCTACATCCTTCTGTATTTGCTTCTACAAATTTGTTAGGCATCAAATCTCCAATTGCCTCTCAATAATCATCAACCTTTCTTTCATTTTCTTTATCAAGCAATCACCCATGAATAGGTTTGCAAAGGTGACAAGGGTTATTTATTTGTTCTCAGTTGAGAAATAGAGGTGGGGTTGGCTATCACAGGACTTGACTTCCATTCTTTGTAGACCCACTGTCACCTAAAGGCATGTCGTGTAAGAAGATGTAGGACATTTTTAGGGTTTTATCTTTATGTGCCTCTCTCTGTATCATGAAGTGACCATCACCTTTTTTGGCAGTTTGTTATTGAATATTAATGACGATGGAAACCGGTCGGAACAAGGCCATTACTTGCTCGATTTTCTTTACTTAGTTTGTTGTTGAGTTTGGTGTGTTAAGAATTGTGTGGAAGCGTTGTGTGGAGGAGGTGTGACGGAGGATTTAAGTGAGAAGCTCTAGGCAGAACTTGGGAGAAGCTAAGTCCACTTTGTGAAATTTTTATGTGTGTGATTTTGTTTTCTACAAAAAGATGATGTATTTACAACTTTTTTCTGTGTGTAGAAATAATTGTCTATAAGTTGTAGGACATAGTGTAGTAGTTATGTTTGTGTTTTCCTTGACCTACAACCGGAGAACTAGAAGGGATGACAAAATCTAGCATTCACTACCTGACATGGCCCATGCTTGAAGGTTTTTGGGTTGGGGATTGGGTTTTTGGTTGAATCATAAAGTAAGGGAAATTGTGGTGCATTGGGTTGGGATTTTCATCATTAAGGGAACAAGGCTTGGACATTGTAGGTTTTTGTATTAGTTGGACCATGGGATCATACTTGTCAATAGGCTAAAGTAGTGAACAAAGAAAGTTTGATCCACCTTCTCCAATTAAGTGTCATCGAGGTCTGTTAAAAGTAGTGTTTATTCTTAGAGTAAGTTATGTTGTGGTTGTAAAAATGTGGTGTTGATCACTGAAAACTATGTTTCTAGGATCATATGAATAAAAGGCATGGTTTGTTTATGGAAGTTACACACTACTGTTGCTAGTGGGAGTTATTTTACACCCCCAATTTTGGTATTAAAATTGGTTCTTTTAGTGGAATTGAATAAGGTTCTATTGATGTTTAGAATCATGTTTGGTTGTGTTGATGTAGATAAATTGGAGCACCAACAACAGTATGATGGACCAAAATAGAAAAGAGGATTTAAAGGAAGCACAACATAGAGATGAAATTCAAGCTATGAGTGAATTTGACTTCCCCTTTGTGAGGTTTGACATTCTGCCCAAAGATGGAACCATCATCTTGCAATTGCAAGGATTTGGTATTGTTCACATCATGGGATTGGATCTAGATTGAACCCAAGTAGGTGACCTGACAATCCATGTATCACATTCTCGTTTTTATTCAAAAGTTCATGTCTGGTTAAAAACTAGTGATGAAGCCAGGAATTGGATGACTATTGCTCACCACCATATTAAAAAAAATTCCTACCGTCTTTGCTCAACCCATTGAATATTGAATTACACAAGAGAAATGAGGCAATTCTTAAAATAAGAGATATATGGATCCTTGTAATTGTTATCTCACCTCATCATAAAGTAAGGTTTTTCTTTCATGGAATTGATGAATTTTTTATTGTCAAAGATAAAGTAGTTAGGGTAGAACATATAAGAGAAGAGTCCAAGGCTTTAGTTAGGAGGTTAGGGAAGGATTTTGAAGAACTAGGTTTTAGAACTTTGAACATGAAAATAAGATGCAATATGGCTTGCAATAGCTTTATGTTGGGTCTTTCTTTGTACTAAATGATGACCCACACCACGACATAAAGTTGTATTGAAATAAAAGTGGATTAGGTTGACAAATGATGCACCCCCAACTCCTCAAGGGGCTCAAATGTGAGCCCAAGTAGAAAACAGCGGAAAAGGAGGAGTCGGAGCACGCTCCCTAGCTCACAACCCTTTGAGGGGTAGAGGGGCGGGTTGGAGCTCCGGGATGGGACTAGGAAGAGTTGACAAGCTTTAGTCACTCACACGGGC
>Ga0116227_10013274_pt1 | contig 13006 bp, 10 predicted proteins | sample S1TSphgellanicum_FD_89693 | JGI IMG/M metagenome (GOLD analysis project Ga0116227, IMG submission 89693) | Host-associated microbial communities from peat moss isolated from Minnesota, USA - S1T2_Fb - Sphagnum magellanicum MG | ecosystem: Host-associated > Plants > Peat moss > Unclassified...
TACTTTCCGTCCCAATTAAAGGGATGGATGAAATGTCTGTCTGGCTGGATGATCACAAAATAATAATAAAAATAGAAAACACATAAAAATAAAAAAGTTAAAAGTTTCTAAAAAAAACTAAAACGCGAACCAAGTTTAAAGAAACCGGGGGACTTCACAGTGGCCGAAGGTCATGGGCACCCACTAGTTGATAACTAATCCTATAGCTCAATCCACGTGTGTGATGCAAGTATGGAAAAGGGTGCTTGTCCTCCTCACACTTCAGCACATCATTGAAGGGGGTATTACTGATAATCTAACCTTTGTCATTACACAATCCTTAATGCAACAAGGAAGGTTAAATAGAAAGGAGGTCATTGAAAGGCTCATTTGTTTTTGTGTATATGGAGCTTTTCTTTTTTAGGGATGCCACATTGGAATGACATTTCAGTTGAAAGATAAGCATTTTCCTTACATGATGGGGTATGGTCCATAAAACAAATCTTGCAGTGCAAGTTTTGTCAAACTTGCCAATGTTGTCCAAGTTGCAAGATTTGTTCTAGTCCTTGTACACTTACTTTTTGAGCTTCCTTAAGCTTGCCAAGATTGTGGAAACATGAGGACTTATTATTATGAAAAAATTTAAAACTTGGTGGATTTCAATGATAAAACTTTTGAAGTGTGTCAAAATAGAAAACATTGTTGTGAAAATGTCACAAGACAACATTAGTGTTGTTCAAGTAAGACTAATTTCAACCTTCTTTGTGATCATCACACATTGTTAGCTTTGTTTTGTTCGCTACCATTACTAAAAGCAGTTATTGTTTTCATCAAGTTTGCTTAAGGAAGGGATGTTTTCATTTGTGATTTTGTAGTAATGGTCAAGATTTGTCAAGCTAACATTTTCATGATGTATTTTGATCCATTCACAAATTACCAACATGAACATTTCCAAGTTTTTTGTGACATTGTGGACAACAATTCTACCACCATCACCCAAGATTGGGTTATTGACCTCAACAATGGTACATAAACCTTATCTTTTTGTATTGCTAGTCATTCCTATCAAGTTCATTTTTTTATGCAGTTGTTAAGGTAAATCAACTTGTGCATAAGGAGTTTTTTTAACATCCATTGCACAAATGAAATGCTAATGTGATGTTACAATTGAAATGCTTGTGATAGAATTAGAAAGGTGTTTTGTGAATTCATAATTAATGAATGCCCTTGGCATTGTGTATTTTCAATTTTGGATGCAACCAAATGCAAGATTTTCTTTTTCTTTGCATTTCGGTGTCATGAAGAGTCACTATTGTGAATTCAAACAAGTGAAACCTTCATTGGATTGAGTTGCTAAACCTTTGAATGTTAATTTCCTTGACATGTAGTAGTCCATGTTTGAGCTCACTATGAAAGGTCAAGCAACCAAGGCTATGGCTAAGCCATTTGATACAAATCTGGTTACAAAGTTATGGGTGACAATTATCAACAATTCATTCTTATGTCAACATTTAAGTGAGTATATAAAGCTAGCAAAAATAACAATTGTTTATGTGTTTTGGCCAAGTGGAAGATGAACGTACTTTCTCACTCTTGTAATCATGAAAGACAAATTGTGCAATCAAGTGGGGCCACATTTGGAAATGACTATTTGGATGTTTGGACAAGAGTTCTTTACTCAAAATAACTTTTTTTATCATGATGCCATTATGAGTTGAAAAAAACAAAAAAACATGAATTGATGTTATCACTTTTAAATGGGTGTTGGGCCAATCTTCTTGGGTCGTAATGTTTTTGTTTCCACAATCTAGACAAACATGGTGATGTTGTGTTCAAACTTCATCATGAGATTTACTAACATTTGAGCATGGTGGGTGGGACTTTAAATTACGTTGGGCAAAGTCTATTATCAAATTGGGATTCAACTCCCCTTCAAAATTTTGGTGTGTTATGTGCAAATTAAAAAGGATGCTACTTTTATGTCATTTTTGTAGCCAAACTAATCCTTTGTGATGAATGAAATAGTCACATACATGCATTAGTTTTTTTTTTATAAGTGCTAGTTGAAATTAGTAAAAAAAATTGAATTCGCCATTTTAAACTTCTTTTCAAAAAATTATGTATGCCAAAAGCAGACTTACCATGTGATCAAGGGGCCATCTATTCCTATGCCAAAATTGTTCTAGAAGCCACTTTGGCAAACAAAAGGATAGGAGTGACGCTACTTGTGCATGTTATAAAATTTATTTAAAAAAAAACTCTGCCGCCTATCCCCTCTTTCAGCGGTATCCAGAAAGTAAGGAAATTTTATTAAATCTAAGTATGAAATGCTGAAACTCAGCATTTAACGCACAAGTTTTGATAGTGATCGTGGTAGTTGTACACGTATGAGCAGTGAAAATATATGTAGCCACAGTGGAGGCGCTCAGGAAAAAGGAAAGACAGGATGAAACTCAGTTTACCACAAAAAGTGATGGTTTTCTGAGTTTTAGCTCCCCCCACCCCTCTCAATGCTAATGTACTTTTTTGCAGGTTATTTTAAAATCTCATCCTGTGCATGACCAAACTCAGGGTTCTCGTGCTGTGTTTTCCTTACTTTACGGATAACTCTATTGGATGGGAAACAATGCTGTACAATCAATCAAAAGTGGGCACCTGAGTAAAAAGTACAACCTACGTGGACGCTTTTTGAGAAAGTACTATTGGCTTGCAGGTTGCATAGAAAATCAGAACTTTTTACTTTCAGAAAAAAAGGACTAAAGCAAGGCTCCAATTCCTTTGCTGGTTGGAAGGTTAAATTCTAAGCTGACAGACCGTCAGAAAGTAGAACACCACCTCACATTCAGCCTCTGATTCTACACCACCTATGACATAGCCAGCCTCAAATTCTGCCTCAGATTCTGCAAACAGTGATCCAGATTCCACCCCCCACACCTCACTTTTGCAGATTGCTCCAAAAATGATGTAAAGCTGCCAAACTTTACTGCAACAAAAAGAGTGACAAGGAAGTAGAGAGGAATGGAATAATTGTCAACAGTTAAGTAGATACCTGTTGTCCAAGTGAGATGCTAAACAAACACTCCCCCAGCAATCTTTTTCTAGTGCAAAAAGTGGCCAACAATGCTCAGCTCTCCCCTCAACGAGCTCTGTCTAGCGCAAAAAGTGGTCAACAGTGGTCAACCCTGGCACAAAGCCGCCTCATTCTGCTGCAGGGTCCAAGTTCCAGTGCCAGAGAATAATACAAGTTATAAATAAGCTCAATTGACAACGGTCAGTACCAGATCAGAGGTGGAAGTTTGCAGAGCTCCTCTGTAACCATCTCCTCTCCTGATCAGAGGTGAAGATTGTGGGTGGGTCCTGTGTCACCTTCTCCTGTCCTCCAACCAAATCTCAACTCCAACTGAACTGGGTGTTAGCTTGACAGCTTCCTGTTTGCAAAATGTTCCAAACTATCCATTGACCCGAGTCAGATTCAATCAGCTGTCTTTCTATTCAAGTGACTTTTTGGCAGATCTTAGAGTAGCCCATTTGTTTGCTTTGTAACCTGCAGACCCAAAAAAACCAAAGGGTGTTTCCCCCAAATTTCAACTGGACAGTACTGATGGCAAGATATCAGAAAGCGATGCAATATTTTTATCACTGCAGCAGCGGCTCGAACAGACCTCTTCATAAAAAAGTTACAGGCCGTGGGAAAAAATAAATTCATTCAGCCCATTTGGGGCTAAGTTCATCATCCCTTAATGAGTTACAAACAGAAAGAAAGGAAGCAATGGGTCCTACTGCAACTGGCCCACCTCACATAAGAAAGCACTCTTGGTGTCCGTCAGTTACATGGGTCTCACTAATCAGAGATTGAGATGCACTTAGGAGGCTCTATCAGGGGCCACTTCAAACACAATTAGTTGCTATTTTTCTTACCAGAGCCACATAAATATGGTTACAAACAGTTGTGCTCAAATCCAATCAAAGAGACTTTTGAATGGTGGTGGTTCCTGGGTGGTCTTTGGACCCCAACAAGATCACCATGATGTTGCGGGGTACCCAGAAATTGAAAGCCAATCTAAAGACTAAAAACAATGATTAATTTACTAACCTTAATTAAAAGTTCTTACACTATGGGTAGGCACTTGTGCCAACACTTTCAGAAATGACACCTTCTCCACATCATTGAGCTCAACCCTTCTGAACAGAGCTTGGTCCTTTGAGCTTTTGAATGTCAGCCCTTGGATCCTCTTCCCGCTGCTTCCCATAGAGTGTGATATACACAGGCCGGGTGCGTGCAACAAGCACCAAATTGAGCACAATTCCAAGTAAACATGCTCCAGTCATGATGAACAATGTTTCCTGAAAGCAGATGGCTCCTTCACACAGCAAGGCATCATCTACTGTGGTGGCCAACTGGTGATTGGCAACTGAGTTGGCCAGGATATTAAATCCCCTCTGCTTCTGTGCTTCACGATCGTAGAGTGTTCCAGCAATCAGACCTGAGAACACAAGTGACCCCACAGGATTGGCAACACAGAGGACATTGTACAGGATGCCAAAACTCTTGAGCCCAAATAGCTCTGATGCAGTTGCTGGAATAACAGACCAGTGGGATCCATAACCTAACCCCACCAGCAGTGAGCCTATATACAGTGAGCCTGGGCAATCAATGGCAAGCAAAACATGCCCAAGTGCCATTCCTGCTTGTGCTGCAGCTATAAGAATTGGTCTTGGCAAGAGGTACTTCCTGTCACATATCAAACACACAATTCTTGAATAAAGAATAGAATAATCAGCAGGATTGCAAAAAGACGTTGCTTCTCAGCAGAAAATCCCTGATGCATCATCCACTGCACATATGAAAGAAAGGGATCAGGAATATTGGTGCAACAGGGAAGCTCAATTACCTGGCTATAATTTCTGAGACATATCCACCACCAAGACGGCCAAGAAAGTTCCAGATGCTTATCATAGACACAAATATATGAGGATTAGCATATCCCAGGGACTGACTTATCTGGCCCAGATTGTCAATAACCATCAACCCAGATCCTGCCCCACATACAAGACCAAAGAACAACAACCAAAAATCTGCCTTCACAGCAGCCTGCTTCATTGTGAAATCCTCGCCTCTCCGTGGTCCTCTTCTCCGCTTGAACTTGACAGCACCTTCAGCTACAGCACGAAACAAACGAGAGGAGGCACGCTCCAACTGTATTTGTCTCACATTCTCGGGCCATGTTTCCTTCTCATCCTCTAATTCACTGAACAGAACATCATCTTTATAGCTCTGCTCTTTCATAGCAGCAGCAGTGAGATGGCTTTTTAACCCTAACAGGATGTCTTTGCTGCTATTGCTGGCACTTCCAGTGGTAGCACCTTCATCAACTTGGTCTTCAGGGATTGAGTGGATTCCATCTTGACCAAGTAGTGGCGCTTGCAATGCCTCAATGTCTTTGTCAGAAGTTGGCTCAGGGATTGGAACCTCAAGACTAGAAACAGCAAATTGCTGACCAAAGGCTGCCTTGAATGGTAACAGCAAAGGCAAACTGAGGAGGAACAGCAAACCACAAGCAAATGCAACACTGACAGCATAACTAACATGTGCCATGTCTTGGATGAGGATTGTTGCAAAGAGATAAGCAGCAAGTGCTAAGCAAACTCCATACAAAAACCTAAAATTTTGTGACTGTGCAGCAAGATTCTGTCCATCAGATGGTACATGCCGCAGAACAAACATGACCAGAATGGCCACTACTGCTGGAATGACTGCAACCATGAGGATGAGTGATGATTGTTCAGGGGCCACTGTAGCTGCGTAGATTTGTGTAAAAATCGCCCCAGAAAGCCCCGCAAAGCCTTTCAGTATGCCCACAATTGGACCTCTGTTTTCTGAGAAGTTGCGAACACAAGCCACTAGAGCTGCTGTATTAAAGTACGACTCCCCATTTGTTCCAAAGCATATTACCACACATATCTGCATAGCTCCACCACAAGAAGAAGAAAGTGCTGCCCCCAGTGAAAACTTGTTCTTCCAACACAAAACATTCAATGGGAGGGTACCCAAGACCTAACAATTCTCCTCAGGCAACAGACTTGTTCTTCCAGCACAAAACATTCAATGGGTGGGTACCCAATACCTAAAAAATTCTCCTATGACAACAGATATTGTTCTTCCAGCACAAAACATTCAATGGGTTGGTACCAAGTCCTAACAATTTCTCCTCCTCTGACAACAGACTTGTCCTTCCAGCACAAAACATTCAATGGGTTGGTACTAAGACCTAACAATTCTTCTCCTCTGACAACAGACTTGTTACTCCAGCATAAACAATTCACTGGGTACCAAGACTTAACCATTCTCCTTGTACAACAGACTTGTTTTTCCAACAAAAATCATTTAATGGGTTTGGTACCAAGGCCTAACAATTTCTCCTCCTCTGACAACAGACTTGTTCTTTTTCCAGTCTTCTTCTTCCTGCGATGATTTTTGGTGACTGCTTTCTCTGCAATTCAATCCAAAGAACTGCCAGAACCTGTGACAGAAGAATCCCAAGAACCACCTCAGGAACAAAAGGGAATGGGAAATGAATAGGAAGGGGTTTGCTCACTCACCAGCGCGAAGTGCAGAGGGGCAACGCGACGGGTAACAGTGAGCCAAAGCCAGCCGTAGCCTACGAAATTCTGCACCGCACCCAGCAAGATAAGAGCCCATGGAGGTAACACATCACAAAGCGTGCCCGCCAGCAAGCCCACGCTATCGCCGATATCTTTGGCCACACCCAGTCTGTTGATCTGCTTCTGATTATAGCCCAGCGACGTCTTCATCACCGGCGAAATCGCCCCAAACATGTATCCTATCCCGGCACAAGCTTGCAACCACATGGCTGCTACCAAAACAAACCATCTGTTATTCCATATCCTCCTCTCTCCTCCTCCTCCTCCTCCTCCTCCTCCTGACCCCCCACTCATCTCTTCTGTCTCTGTGTGCCTCTGTCTCTCGCGTAGCCCTCTCTTTCTCTCCTACTCTTCCCTTCACGTCTCTCCCCCTCTTAACCTAACACAAACCGAGCACCATTTCTTTGCTCTTCTCCTAAACTTTCACAGCAATCTTACACACCCACCATCATCATCTGAGCTCCAAATCTAAAGGCAAAAGGATTTTGCTGCTGCTAATCAGAAATGCCCACCGGCAGTGAACAGCGGTGGCGTTTGTAGTCTGAAGTCTTCAGTCCTGAGTTGCAGCTGATGCTGCCGCCGCCGCCGTAGCTATTGTTGTGTAAAGCTATAACTACGATATTGTTGGGTCCTACATGGGAAAGAAAGACGCGAGGCATGAGGCTGGCCGGCTGGCCGGCTGGCTGGCGATGATGATGAAGCTGCTACTGTCATCCGTCAATCCGTTCCTGCCGAGTGTGGTACAGCAGCAGCTCAAGAAGCAATATACAAAGGAGGCGACAAACAAAGAAAGTATTCATCTACGAAATCAGCAACAGCAGATGTGGGTTCCACAATCCGAAGGTGCTTCCGAGGAAGGAAAAACGTGTATTTGTGTGAGAGAAGAGAAGGGCGGATTTGATGCGCCAATGAGGAATCATCTGATTGTCCTCCTCCGCCAGCTGCCGCCACTTCACGTCCCTCCGACCTCTTGGTCTTCTTCTTCTTCTTCCCCTTCCCCACTGAGGTCTCCCACTCACGAGTCACCTGCCTCCCGTCCCTCCCTCCATGAGGCTCCCTTCCCTCCTGCCGCCTCCACCACCAACGTCCAGCGAGCGAGCGTCGCGCGGCCTCGCCGCCAGGGGGACACCCGGTGCCGCCATCATCGCGGGCAGCGGTGCGGCTGCCCCAAAAACAACAACACCCTTTAAAAACCAAAAAGACTTTTTTAAAAAGGGCCATCCAGCATTAGTAATTATAATTTTTAATTTGGGCTCCGTTTTGCTTCGCACTAACAGTAGTGACTAATTAGGTAACTAATTATTTTTTCCCCCTCTTCCTATGTTCCCATGTATGGTTATTTATTTATTCATCATTATTTATTTGAGTCTCAAATTTAATTTAAATTAATATAAATATTATGGACAATGAAAAGGCACATGTTAATTTGTTTTCACGGATCCATGTTGTTGGTAGGTGAGGAAAAATAGTTAGATAATTATTAAAATAAGAGATAATTATTAGAAAAAAGAGTGAGGTAATTATACTTTAAAATGAGACAAGTATAAATTGTTTGGGAACCATTTTAAAATGAGAATTATTTTTGGAATTTTCTATTAATGATCATTCAATAAGAATTATCTATGAAATTGTTCAAAGACAACCATACAATTAATTAATTTTCAAATCACCCATATATCAGTTCCCTGAAATTTATCTTACCACTAATAAGAAATTATGGTTTATGACAATGATTTTTATATGATGAATTTTCATCATTTATGAGATACATTTCAAAAAAGAATATTTTGTCACATATGAATATTAAAGGAAGATATTTTTAAATTGATGAACCTTCACCTCATTTAACATTTAAAAAAAAAATTTCTCACATTTTCAAGGTGAAGATTCAATAAAAAATTAAAAAAAAAGTCTAAATTACATTCTATAAAATCCAAAGCTTTTTCCCTGGCCATGGATTGTAGCAGTGGTAGAGAGGGAAAAGAATCCATGTATGTATGTATGTAGGTAGGTTGTAATGTGCCTTCATTTCCTTGTCATGGCCTAAATTAATATTTCAATTTTCTCACTTCTTATAGAAGTTGATTTTGGGTTTGATGATTTTATTTTTTCTGGGACAATTTTTGTGATTTAAACCAAAAAAAAATTGGGAAAATCTGGAAAAATCTGCAAATAGAAAAAGACAAATGGGGTCAGACTTTTATGTGATTCTCTTTTTTGTCTAATAAAAGGTGGGTGCTGAGAGGGCGGTGGGGAGGCGGGAGGGCGGTGGGGAGGTGGGTCTTGAGTCTTGACTTTGTTCTTTTGTTGAGAATCAAATTAATTGTCCTTTTAGAGCATCCCGGGAGGTGATATTGGCCCTGCTGAACACATATTTTTTCACATCCAAGTTTAGTTATTTACTTTTTTTTTAGTCGCCACCCAGGGTATTTTTTCAATTTTTGTGATGCAGATGAAGTGTTGATCATGCAAAAGATAATTTAGCCAGATTTGGCTATATATTAGATATGAAAGTTTTTAAAAAAGCAGAATCCTTCCATATTCTTGGCGACCTACTGGAACTTACTGTAATTTTCTAACTATATAACTTCAAAATCTGGCAAATTTGGGTCTTTTTTTCATGAAACACTTTGTGCAAGTTGTAATCGTATTTTGCCAACAACAACAAGAACGCTCACCCCAGCCTTAAAACTGAGAAACCAAATATGTGTGGGAGACTACTAACAGCGAATCACCTAGATCAATCATTATGATTGGCCAACAAGGAGCAGCAGTCATTTCACATTTATTACACTTTGTTGTACCTTCTACCAAACTGTGCAAACATATTATTGTAAAGTAAGACAAACCTCAGCACGAAAACCCTGAGTTTGGTCATACACAAGGTTAGATTCAGAAAAAACCTGCAAAAAAAGTACGTTACCGTAGTACCTTGGCCATTTCAACACCTTTCCATCGAATAATTAAACAATTTTGAAAAAATCATTTCAACAAATGGAATGTTCTTAAATATTCAATATTATCCTTCACAATATTTTTGATTTGGAAGAATAATTTTTGAAAATTTCAACATTTTTGAAAATAATATAATTAGTGTCGAATTGGCCAAGGTACTAGGGTAGTAGTATTCAAGGGGGTGTGAAACTCAGAAAATCATCAATTTTGGTGGTAAACTGAGTTTCATCCTGTCTTTCCTTTTTCCTGAGCGCCTCCAATGCTGCTACATATATTTTCACTGCTCCTATCTGTACAACTACTATAATTAGTCTCAAACCCCCTGAGATTTAATAAAATGTCTTTACTTTGTGGATACCACTGAAAGAGGGGGTATAGGCTGAAAGGAAGCCCAAAGACAAGGTGAAGACAGGGTTACTTTATGAATAACTATATTATTCATCAAGTAATGAAAACACAACACCAGAACTAGTGTTGTGGGTGTAAGTGTCAATAGTTGTATATACATGGCATGTAAATTTCGTGTAATTGTAAATCATTTACACTTACACATCTGAACTCTGAACTTTTTACAATTACATTCATATTGTTATAGTGTATACTTTTTAAAAATATATTTACCGTTAAATGCATTTACACAGTCATGTGTAAATGTTTTGGGGTGTGTAAGTGTAAATGTATATATTATATATTCTTAATGACCATACCTTCTTGCAAATCTATATTAATTTACTTGTGTGCATTTCAAAGTTTGATTGTATTGTTTTTGCAATGGGCCACTTTCATTGGCCCTTCACAAAAAACCATGATATTTTGATATTCTCTAAACATTAGCATTTTCTACCAATATGGGATTATGTTGGTGCTATTCTAAGGAATTTTTTGAATGCACATTTTGCCCTAGCTCATTGCTTGAGTGCAACTTTTATTATTATCACTATTCTTATGAAAGTAGTATTTAATAATAACTATATTATTTATTGCAACTTTTTCAAGAACTTAGGTATTTATTGTGATTCATATTAATTAATTAAATTATGATGCATCGCAAGGCACAAATGTTTTGATTGTTTTCTTTTTTTTGCATTTGTTTTGCAATGAGCCATTTGGTTGGCTTTTCACAAAAAAATTATGAAATTTTCTGTTTACCCCAAGTAAAAATCATATAAATGTATTTTTATTTACATTTACACGACTCATATTCTACATTTACACACAGTGTAAGTCCTAAATCATTTACACACACAACACTAACCACAACCCTAAGTTTGGTCATAAATGGGGTGATATAATAGAAAACTTGAAAAAAAAGGCCAGAGTGAACCAGCACCCACCAATGCACCATTTTGGATGGATGGTGCATTGATGGGATTTTTTTTTTCATCCCCTCTTGTCCCTATACTAACCAACTTGGTGAACATAAGTTGATCTTTAAAATTTTCCTCAGGCCTTTTCACAGATTTTTTTTTAGGGAACTTTTTTTTTCTCCCTCCCCCATGCCTCCCCAATTGACCTACCTACTTTTAAATTGTCTATTTATTCTAGTCACCCCCACCTACCTACCCGCATGCCCACCCACCCACCTACTTACCTACCTACCTACCTACCCATCAACCTCTCTACTTGCCGCCAAGGCAGGTACTTTCCACATCCAATGTATTAAATTGCCAATCACCCTACCTCCTCATCAATCATTGCAAATTCGTAACTACTGAAAACAATGATGGAATGGACAACATGAAGATATTGTAAAAAAAATTTGGTTTAGAGTTAGGGTTTGAGTTTGAGACTCATTACAAAAGTTCACAAACCAAAATTTTTCACAACCAAATTAGGGTATTACAAATTAACTAATTATATGTATTTAAACCCTCATTGAAGGTCATAAATAAAATATTTGTACCCACCCATATGATAGTATTGCAAATGAATTGATTATATGTATTCACACAAATAAGAGTATTACAATCTATATGGTTTTGTGCATTTTATCCCTCATGGAAACCCATAATTATTGCAAGTATTGTAAGTGAAAGATATTATTTTATTTTAGACTATATAAAGTCACAATGAAAAACATTTATCACCACTCATGTAAAGGTATTGCTCATTGTATATGCCCTCATCTTTATGAAGGTTTAGCATATGTAACACATGCAAAAGTTTAATCCAAGGGACAGTACCCGAATGTGGGTATTGCATGGGTTGTATGAATGCAAGTATTGCATTATTTTATAACGATAGTTTTTTTTTTGTGAATCCGCCTCCATTTCATGGAATTAATACCTGTTGTACAATTGATCTTCCTTACATTTACTTTTCATATATTGAACACATAAAGATAACTGGAAGTTGGTTCCAAACATTTTGACACTAGTTTATTAGGGCATGTTTATTTTAATGTTAATCAAACATGGAGCAACAAATATTTTGTTGGGATTTTATTTTTACTTCATTTTTTGAAACATATATGGAGTAACCTCAATCTATTTTTTCTCTTTTGAACAAGAGGGAAGACAACTCCCAATTCATTGTGAGCTTGAAAAGGCCTTGCCAACAATCAAGGTCATTGGCAATCAACAGCTCAAAACCATTTGTTTCTTGGCCCACTGGCTTTTCTTCATATCAAAATGTAAATTTGACGTATTAAAATGTGACTAGAGCCAATGGTAGGAATACATAATCCCAAGAACATCCATGACAACATGCACTGAAAACTCAGTTTCCAGCTTTCGAATCAAAGCCTCTCCAACCCCTACCATAACAAACAAAATTCATGAATATGCATCAAGGTGAAAATTCAGAAACTGGGAAAAGGAAAAGAAAAGAAAAACTAGAAAAAGAAGAAAAAAAATCACAAACAAGGGAAAAAAAAAATTCCAAAACTGGAAAAAGAAATAAAAATTCAGAAAGTGGAACAAAAAAAATAAAATCAGAAATTGAAAAAATAATTTCCAGCAACTAGAAATAGAAACACAACGCAGAAACTTAACAGAAAAGAAAACGAAAAAACAGAAACTGGAAAAAGAAACACAGAAAGGGAAACTAAGAAAAGTAAAAAGAAATCCAGAAACTGGAAAAAGAAACACAAAACCAGAAACTGAAATAAGAAAAAAATTGAGGAATTGGAAAAAGAAATACAAAACCAGAAACTGAGAAAAATTGTCTACAGAATCCAGCAAAACATGAAAATCAAAGGAAAATTGGCAAGCGGCTTACGAGTCATGAATCTAGAAAGATTTGTAATGTCATGGGTACTATATAAGGGTTCTTTAAAAGGAAAAAATCAATTTGATAAACAATAATCTTCTCACAAATTTCCAAATAAATAGAAACTTTTGCATGATCAACCACACAATCAAAAAAAAAAAAAAAAAAACCAAAAAAAAAAAAAAAGAAAAAAAAAAAA
>Ga0116227_10013275_pt1 | contig 13001 bp, 11 predicted proteins | sample S1TSphgellanicum_FD_89693 | JGI IMG/M metagenome (GOLD analysis project Ga0116227, IMG submission 89693) | Host-associated microbial communities from peat moss isolated from Minnesota, USA - S1T2_Fb - Sphagnum magellanicum MG | ecosystem: Host-associated > Plants > Peat moss > Unclassified...
CAGGGTATGATGTTTGGTTACGCTACCAGCGAAACTGACAACTATATGCCTTTAGCTTTGGATATTGCTCACGCAATATTGATTACGCTGGCTGAGATCCGTCGCGAAAATGGTGAGGTAAAATACCTTCGCCCGGATGCAAAATCACAAGTGACTTTGGAGTATGACGATAACAATCAGCCTGTACGCATTGATGCTATTGTTGTATCAACACAACATGATGATTTTGATGAGGAGAAAGCGATGTTAAGCAAAATCCGTGAGGATATTATTAACATATTGATCCCTCGTGTTAAAAGCAAGTACCCTAAATACGGTCACTTTTTTAACGATGATATTAAATACCACATTAACCCAACCGGTAAATTTGTTATTGGTGGTCCGCATGGCGATACCGGCTTAACCGGTCGTAAAATTATTGTAGATACTTATGGTGGTAAAGGTGCGCACGGTGGTGGCGCATTCTCGGGTAAAGATCCATCAAAGGTTGACCGTTCTGCCGCTTACGCTACTCGTCACATTGCTAAAAACCTGGTTGCGGCCGGTGTTTGTAGCGAGGTTTTGGTACAGGTATCGTACGCTATTGGTGTTGCACAGCCGATGGGTATCTATGTAAACACTTACGGAACATCTAAATTAGGTTTAACAGATGGTGAAATAGCTAAAAAGGTAGAAGGTGTATTTAACATGACCCCGTATGCTATTGAAACCCGTTTTAAACTGCGTAACCCTATTTATTTGGAAACTGCGGCTTACGGTCACTTTGGCCGCCCGAGCCAGATGGTTAACAAAACCTTTAGCCTGCCAGATGGTTCAAGCAAAACGGTAGAAGTTGAATTATTTACCTGGGAAAAATTAGACTACGTAGATAAAGTGAAAGCCGCTTTCGGTTTATAATAACAGATTATCAAAATACATTTTTAAGCCCCTGCAAAACAGGGGCTTTTTTTATGCTTTACCGCCACATGAATTTTACATTAAAATATATTACTGCCCATATCAATGAGGTAAAATGTTGATACATTTACCAGTACCAGCATATCCATCAAATGTTAAACTTAAAAAAGGCGGCGCAGACAGGCCTGCTATTATATTTATTTATACCTCTGTTTGCCAGTGCGCAACAGTTTCAAAACCCCATAGCGGTTGATGCCAATGTGCGGATTGGCCGTTTGCCTAATGGCTTTACTTATTATGTGCGTAAAAATGTAGAGCCTGCCAACCGGGCTTATCTTTACCTGGCCACTAAAGTGGGATCGGTATTGGAAAATGATGACCAACGTGGGCTGGCGCATTTTGTTGAGCATATGGGTTTTGATGGCACAACCCATTATCCTAAAAACGAACTGATTAATTACCTGCAAAAAGCTGGGGTACGGTTTGGTGCCGACTTAAACGCCTACACCAGCTTTGATGAAACCGTTTACCAGTTACCCATACCTACTGATGATCCGGCTATTATAAAAAACGGGATCCAAATTATACGCGACTGGGCGCAGGAAGCGCTGCTTGATCCGGCAGACATTGATAAGGAACGAGGCGTTGTACTAGAAGAAAAACGCTACAGAAGCGGCAGTAACGAAAGAACGAATCAGAAAACCGCCCCTGTAATTTTTAATAACTCCAGGTATAGCAAGCGTGCGCCTATTGGCACCGAAGAGGTTTTAACCAGCTTTAAGCCCGAAACAATTAAACAGTTTTACCACGATTGGTACAGGCCCGACCTGGAAGCGATTATTGCCGTGGGCGATTTTGATGTGGACGAAATGGTTGAGATGATCAAAGCCAAGTTTTCTGATCTGAAAAACCCGGAGCACGAAAGGGAAAGAGCTGTTTATGCTGTTCCGCTTAATGAGGACCACCAGTTTGCGGCAATAACGGATAAAGAGCACCCAACAACTTATGCGGAGATCTTATTAAAACACCGCTTTACGCCCCTTGTTACCGAAGCTGATTATTGCGACGCGATGATCCAGCAGCTGTTTAATATCATGATCTATAATCGGTTTCAGGAGTTAAAAAACAAAGGTAATACAGAGATAACGAATACAAGGGCCGGTGTTGGGGTGTATCCGGGTGCTATCAATGTTTTTAATGCAAATGTAACTACCAATACACCCAACCTTGAATACAGTCTAAAGGCTATTTGGCGCGAAACTATAAAGGCCGCCAAGTACGGGTTTACCAAAGATGAGTTTACCAGGGCTTACAATACGTTTTATGGATCCAAAATTTACGCTAATCAACATCGTGATAAAACGAAATCATTAACTTATGTAAACCAGTATTTAGGTAATTTTTTGAGAGCAGAGCCTATCCCTGGCGAATGGGAAGAACTTAAGTTAGTTCAGTATTTTTTGCCGCGGGTAAGTTTACTGAATGTGGATCAGTTTGGCAATCAATTTATATCGTGCCCAAACCGGGATGTGATCATTATCGGCCCGGAGAAAGACAAGGATAAACTGCCCGATATGCAAACCGTGGAAGGCTGGTTGAACGATGTGACAAATGAAAACACGCCGAAACCTGGCGCTAAAGAAGATGATAAAGCAGAGTCTGCAAAAAAAGAATCACTGATCGCCAAAAGGCCATCGAAAAGCAAAATACTATCTCAAAAAACAATAAGTGGGGTTAACGTTACCGAAATAGTTTTGAGCAATGGCTTAAAAGTGGTTTTAAAGCCTACGGATTTTACAACCAATGATATCCGGTTTACGGCGTTTGGCGTGGGTGGAACGGAGACTTATAGCATTAGCGACCGCTTATCGGCAGTAAATGCTATCCCGCTAATTAGAACCAGCGGCTTGGGAGATATGGATGCCACGCAATTAAAGCAGTACCTGGGTAACAGGGCTGTAAGTGTTAGCCCGTTTTTAGACCGTTATTTAGAAGGCGTTTCGGGATCGTGCGCTACTCCAAACCTGGAACTCGCATTGCAATTAACCAATCAGTACTTCGTTAATCCTCGTAAAGATTCGGTGGCTTATGCGACTTATCTGGAAAAAAGCAGGTTAACCTCGTTACTACGCCTCACCCAAGACTCATTACGAGGAAGAAAAAACCCTGCTAAAATAAGCTTAAACCGGGCCTTTGATATTTATAAAGAACGTTTTGCGAATGCTGCCGATTTCACATTTGTTTTTGTTGGAGATTTCGAGGTGAAGGAAATTATACCTTTGCTGGAAAGATATTTGGGATCGTTACCATCTGCAAACGCACCATCAAATAGCGCTAACTTAAAACCACCTGCGCCGGCAAGCCACAGAACAAGAACAACCTACTCCGGACTTGAACAAAAAGCTACCGTTACACTGGAGTTTTTAGGTGATTATAGTTACAATAGTGAAAACAACAACCAGTTTCAGGCACTAACCGAGGTGTTAAAAATACGATTGACAGAACGCCTGCGGCAGCAAGAGAGTGGCACTTACGGCACTAACGTATATTATAACCTCTATTCTTTCCCCGCGAACAGATTTACGTTCACCATCAACTTTATTTGCGCGCCCGACAATGTTGAGAAATTAACCAATGCGGCATTGGATGAGATCAACAAAATAAAAACGGCCGGGCCGGATGTTGTGAATATTGAAAAGTACAAGGCCACCAATAACCGTTTAATGGAAACACAATTAAAAAGCAATGCCTTTTGGCTTAACTATCTATACAATCAGTATTTAAATAAAACCGATGTGAGCGATGTGCTGAATTATCAGGCGGCAGAAGATAAAGTTACGCCCGAAAGTTTAAAAACACTGGCCAGCACATTTTTAACTACAGATAATTACGAGCGCCGGATTGTTTTGCCAGAAGCGATGAAGAAATAGCTTTATTTAACCTTTTTTGCTTTATTTTGCGGCATGCAGAACCCCGAAGCAAACCCGTGGAAGATAACTTCCGAAGAAATTATTTATGATAATCCGTGGATTGGCGTTACCGAGTACCTGGTGATCAACCCGGCGGGTAACCCGGGTATTTACGGTAAGGTAAGTTTTAAAAATCTGGCTATCGGTATTTTGCCATTGGATAAAGATCTGAATACTTATATAGTGGGCCAATACCGTTTCCCGATTGAACAATATAGCTGGGAAATACCCGAAGGTGGTGGTAAACTTAATGAGCACCCACTTGATTCGGCCAAACGGGAATTGTTAGAAGAAACCGGCCTGAAAGCTAATAAATGGACAGAGATACAGCGCATGCATATATCGAACTCGGTGAGTGACGAATTGAGCATCCTTTACCTGGCTCAGGATTTAGAGCAGCATGAGGCTGAACCTGAAGAAACCGAGCAGCTTATTATCAAAAAAGTGCCTTTTGAAGAAGCTTATCAAATGGTATGCAGGGGAGAGATCACCGACTCGATGAGCGTTGTTACAATCCTAAGGGCGAAGCTTTTGCTGATGGAGAATAAGCTGGTTTAATTTGTATCCAATAAAATATTAATTTTGCGGTGCAATGCATAAGTTCTTCGGCTACATACTAACCCCTATTTATTACCTGGGTTTTTGGTTTTGGTTAGGTATCTTCCATCCTACACAGTGGCTGGCCTATAACATAGGCGGTTACAGGGCACATAAGTTTGTGGTTGATATCATGAATTTTTTCCTGGTGTATAACTGCTATTTGTTAGGTAACCGGGTTACGTTCACTAACAATCAAAACCTGCCTGCTAACAGGCCCATCATATTTTTGAGCAACCATCAAAGTATGTATGATATCCCGCCCATCATCTGGTTTTTGCGGAAACACCATGCAAAATTCATCTCCAAAATAGAACTGACCAAAGGCATCCCATCTATATCGTACAATTTAAGAAAAGGCGGCGGAGCCAATATCGACCGTAAGGATAATAAGCAATCTATTATGGAGATCGTAAAGTTGGCTTTGCGGATGAAAGAGAATAACTGGTCGGCAGCGATATTCCCCGAAGGCACCCGGGCTAAAGATGGCAAAGTAAAATCTTTCCATGTGGGTGGTGTTGCCACGATATTGAAAAAGTGCCCGGAAGCGTTGTTGGTTCCGCTGGCTATTGATAACTCGTGGAAGATGGTTCAATATGGGTTTTTCCCGATGAGCGCTTTTGAGCACATCACCCTGCAAGTACTCGAGCCGATTGAACCGGGTAAAACTCCTTACGAAGATTTAGTACTACAGGCCGAGATGTCTATCAAAAAGGCTTTGGGTCAGGCTTAAAAATCCATCATCAATTTACAGTGGTATAATGATTGCTATGTTATAACATATCTATCATCATACATATGTTATCCCCTAAAAAATTAACCCTGTTTGCATTGGCCCTGGCTGGCCTTGTTGTTCTGTTTACTTTTGGAAGTTGTAAAAAGAAAAGCCGCTCTGATATGGGCAAAAGCCTTTTTGATAAAACACAGAACAAGGTTTTTAAAGATATAACACCCGAAGGCTTTGCCCCGGTGTTTAAAAAAGCGCTTGAGGATCCTAATACAAAACTCACCAACGCTAAATTAATTCAGGCTTATTATAGTAGTAATGATTACGACCCCACATTTTTAATGGAGCATTTAGCCGACGATGATTTGAAGGTTTTACCAGACTATCTGGCTAAAGCCAACGAACATGGTCTTGATCCTAAAATGTTTCAGGCAGAAAAGTTAAAAGCATTGCTTGCCAAGTTTTATGATAAGAAAGCGATTAAAACTACCGACGAAGCTTATCAGGATATGGCGCAACTAGAATTAACCATCGCCAACTCGCTGATCAATTACTCGAACGCGCTACAATATGGCGTAATGAATCCACGAAGGATTTATGCCAATTATTACACTACAACCAAACGCCCGGATAGTGCAGGCATGAGCACGCTTTTCGCGGTTAAGAGCTTTAAAACCTTTTTAGATAGCATTCAGCCTAAAGACTCACAGTATGTTACCTTGCAAAAAGCACTGATCAGCAATGTGGTTGTTCCGGGATTGACCAAGGAAGAAACACAACGCACTTTGCTGGTTAATTTAGAACGCTTGCGCTGGAAGAATAAGCCTACAGAATCGCGCTACGTGCTGGTTAACATTCCAGCTTATGAATTGAATATAATGGATGGCGGTAAATCAACCCTTAACATGAAGGTTTGTGTAGGCGAAGGCCGCAATAACGACCGGAAAGATAACCTGGTTGAGTACGATGAAAGCGACAAGGTTGACCGTCCTTTTCAGCGCGAAACGCCGCAGTTGAACAGTGAGATCTATGTGGCCGAGGTTAACCCGATCTGGAACATTCCGCAAAGCATCGCCGGTAAGGAAATTATTGTTGAGGCGGCTAAGGATAAATATTATTTGGCCAACAAAAACATCAATGTTTACAAAAACGAAAAGTTAGTTGATGATCCGGAAACTATAGATTGGAGCGGCATGTCCGACAGTGAAAAGTCTTCATACTCCTTTAAACAACAGCCGGGAGATGATAACTCTTTAGGTAAGGTTAAGTTTTTGTTTAAAAACTCGAGCAGTGTTTATTTACATGATACCCCGGCCAAGCTGGCCTTTAACAAACCGGTTAGAGCCGTGAGCCATGGTTGTGTGCGTTTAGAAAAACCGCTTGATTTTGCACACGCTTTATTTGGCGATGGCGATAAATATAACCTGATAGCTAAATACATGGGCGAAGACAAGCCGGAACCAACCAGTGTTATGCTGAACAAAAAGGTGCCTGTTTATATAACTTACGTTACCTGTTGGGCCGAACCCGGTGGCAACCTGCAGTTTAGGAAAGATGTTTATGGGTTGGATATTGTGTTATACGCACACTTGCAGAAGTTTTTAGCTAACGTGTAAATAAAAAGGCGTTAAGAGAAAAACTCTTAACGCCTCAATTATGAGCTATATAAACTATTACAACATTGCTTTTTCTGCACTGCCGCTATTATCCTGAAATGCTAAACGTGCGGCCATTTGCGGGTTTAAATATTTTGAGTTGTAGCTGGCATCGTTACCATTAATAAACAGTACATTTTTGCCTTTTATGGTTTCTATAATGCGGTTACAATATTGCGGCGCAACGGCAGGGCAACCCTGGCTGCGGCCCAAACGACCTAATGCTTTGATAGAACCTTCGCCAACGTATTGAGCAGCATGTAGAACAATATCACGTTCGTTAGCACGATCATTAAAGCCAATATCCATACCGTTCAATCTTAACGAGCGGCCATGTTTGCCCATATAAACATTATCGGTAACGTAAAAACCTAAACTGCTTTCAAACGAATCAACATTGTTTGAAAAGCGGCTGGCAATATCATCGCCACTGTTTGAGCCATGGGCCACCCAGGTGTTCAATACCAATTCCTTTTTCAGCAGATCAACAATCCACAAACGTTTGGTACAGCTTGATTTAGCTAGATCGACAATAGTAATTACCGAACTATTGGCCGATAATTTATTTTCTGTTTTTAGATTGAAATAGCCCGTTACGGCTTTTTTGAATACCGCAACATCTAAACCACTCGACTGCAAATCGGCAGCCTGATAAATATTTTCGACGTATTTGTTAAATAACTGGCCGGACAGGGCCTCGCTTGAGTTTTCGGTTGAATCTTTAGTTGAAAAGCTGTTTGGTGTATAAACAGGGCTGTTAATAGTTAGCGACAGTACAAAACACACACATGGAATCCACAAAGATTTAATCATACTTAATAAGTTAGTTAACAATTAATTAGTTGAGCGCTGTTATACGCAGAGTTAAATAAAAAGTTGGGCTTACTGGGTTGAAATGCGATGTAACTTATTGGAGTTTTAATTTCCGGTTATTTAAATTACATATAGATTAAACGCAGGGCCGTGGTTTTTATTGTATCAGAGGGTATGATATGCTTTATACGTGCGGCCTACTTGTTTTAAAGAGGTGCATCGTTCCTCGCAATAACGCTGTGGATATGGTTTTTAAATTAAATATTCTTAGCGTCGATGATCTTAAAAAAGTTATCGCGGTAGGTATCTCCTACAGGGATGATCTTGTCTTTGATCCAGATGCGGCTGCGTTCGATGCTGTCGATCTTGTTGAGGGCTACGATGTAGGATTTGTGTACGCGGATAAAATGCTTTTCGGGCAAAGCATCTTCCATCTTTTTCATGATCTGGAGGGTGATGATGCGTTCCGTTGGCGTGAAGATGGAGATATAATCTTTTAGCCCTTCGATAAACAGGATATCGTGCAGGTAAACTTTTTGAATTTTGTGTTCGGTTTTAACGAAGATGAAATCGCTTAATAAATCCTGCGCCGGTTCGGGGGCCGAAGCTATGGGTGCGGGGGCTGTTGATGGATGAATAATTGATTGCGCTTTTTGAACTGATTTATAAAACCGATCGAATGCGATGGGTTTTAGCAGGTAATCCACAACATCAAGCTCATAACCTTCGAGCGCGTATTCAGAGTAGGCTGTGGTTAGTATTACTTTGGCTTTGCCATTGGCTATTTTGAGGAATTGGATGCCGGTAAGCTCGGGCATTTGAACATCCAGAAAAACCAGGTCAATCTCGCCATTTTGAACCAGCGATAGTGCTTCGATAGGGTTGGTGGTAGCTTTAATTAACGTTAAAAACGGTATTTTGCTGATATAGTCTTCTAATATATGCAGGGCCAATGGCTCATCGTCAACTACCAAACATTTGATCATGGCTATAAATCTAAGGATAATTCGCTTGTGTACACATCGGCGTTGTCTTCAATTTTTAATTGATACTTGCCCGGATACAACAGATCGAGACGGCGTTTTACATTATTGAGGCCAATACCGCCGGTGGCGTCCTTATTAAACTGGTGCTTTTTATTTTCCATTTTAAACGAAAGGTGCTCTGGCTGAACATCCATCAGGATATGAATGGGTGTTGCAGGGTCGTTTGCTACGCCGTGTTTAAAAGCATTTTCGATAAAAGATATCAGTAATAGCGGAACAATACGCTGACCGCTAATGAGGCCGTTCACCTCAAAATCAACAAATGCTTTATTGCCGTAACGGATCTTTTGCAGATCGATATAGTTTTGAAGGTATTGAAGTTCTTTACCCAGATCAACCTTGTTATCGTTACACTCGTAAAGCATGTAGCGCATGATCTCGGAGAGTTTCAGGATAGCTTCGGGTGTGGTTTCTGATCGCTGATAGGCCAGCGAATAAATGCTATTGAGTGAGTTGAACAGGAAGTGCGGGTTGATCTGCGATTTCAAAAAGGCCAGCTCGGCACTCAGGCGCTGATTTTCCAGATCGCGCTGGATGCGTTCGTTCAGGAACCAATCCATTGTAAATTTGAGTACTGTACTTAAAAAAACGAAGATCAAGCTGGTAAAAAAAGCACTGATGTAATAGGATGTGAAGCCAATTGCTTCGTGCATGTTGCCCCGTATCAGTACAATTTGCTTAAAATAAAGCGCTATGCCATATTTTATAAAACCATATACCAGGATTAAAATAAGCAGGTTGATATTATAAATAAGATATTGCTTCTTATTTAAGAAACGGGGAATCAGGAAAAGGTAATTGATGTAGAACAGGCTGATATTGATGAACCCGTAAAGGCCAAAAATAACCACCAATGCAGATGCACTTAGCTTACTGCTGCTATGTGTAATGAAGCTAAAGAAAGCTATCATACACACCCAGAAAGCTACATGGAAGAAAATCTGCCAGCCTTTTTTCATATTTAATTACAGAGACGGAATTTATTTTTTACTGCATCTAAAGTAAAATAAATAACAATATAATGCATTGCCTTTAGATATACCCACCGATTTTGCCGATGAACGGGAGCTCAAAGCCGACCAACGAGTTTGAACATCTATTTGCCTGTTCATCTATAATTAGTGCCTGTTGGTCTAAATGTTTTTAGCAGGCTAAACCATTGTCGTTCTTTTGTATCATCAAATCAAACAAACAACAACCTGTCATGAAAAAACTAATTACTAACACAAACCCATTCATACTTTTGATACTACCCGTATTATTTGCGATGGCTATAGGCGTTAACTACCAGTTTAAAAAGGATAGTGCTGAATTAAAGCAAGTTGCAAGCATTACAAATTCTGGCAAACAAGCAACATCATTGTTCAATAAAAGTATAACTTTGTTTAAAGCGGTATGTTCCGTTAGTAAACAGAAAGAATGGTAATCAATACCGATCAACTCTCCTTTCACTTTGGCGATCAGCAGGTTGTAAAATCGCTGTCGCTACAAGTTCCGGAAGGCTGCATATATGGTTTCCTGGGGCCAAATGGCGCAGGTAAAACCACCACTATTAAATTGCTACTTAACCTGCTGCATGCAGATAACGGCACCATTAAAATATTTGATCAGGATATTACCACTCACCGCATCGAGGTATTATCGCAGATAGGCTCGCTAATTGAGCAGCCAGCTATTTACAGCCACTTATCAGGACGAGAAAATTTATGTAACCGGGCTTTGCTTTTGCAGGTTCCGGTTGCACGCGTTGATGAGATGCTGGAGCTGGTACGGTTAAAATCAGCCGCCAATAAAAAAGCCGGACAGTATTCGTTAGGGATGAAGCAACGCCTGGGCATTGCGCTGGCTTTGTTATCAGATCCTAAACTGATCATATTAGACGAACCGACCAATGGTTTGGATCCAAACGGGATTATCGAGATACGCCAATTACTGATCAAACTGGTACAGGATCATGGTAAAACGGTGTTTATATCCAGCCATTTATTGGCCGAGATTGAGCGGATGGCTACTTATGTGGGCATCATCAACCATGGCGAAATGCTTTTCCAGGGTACAATTGAGGAGTTGCAGGGCCTGAGTAAACCATTGGTACACATTGAACTGACAGACAGTGCCGATGCTGCCAACTTATTGGGCAGAAGTGGTTTTATAGTAAGCGATGTGCGTGAGGGCAACATTTTTATTCCTTACACATCAAAAGAAGATACCGGCAAGATCAATACTTTGCTGAACCAGAACGGCCACGTGGTTTACGCCATAGGTAAGGTGCAGAAGGATCTTGAGAATTTATTTTTATCCATTACCCAAAACTCATAACAATGAAAGGATTTATATTATCACTACGTTCTGAGTTTTACAAAAGCCGCAAAACGCTGGGTTTTTGGTGTTCCATCATATTACCATTGGTTATTTGTTTGCTGGTATTTGTTGGGTATTTAACCCACAGCGATAAAATGGGCAAAATGTCGGGTATGCTTTTATGGATGTCGTACGCCAGTATTATACTGGGGGTTATGGGTTCGTTGCTGTTGCCTATTTATGTTATTATTATTGGTTACTCGGTAAACAGCATTGAGCACAAGGCCGATACCTGGAAAACGCTGTTTTCGTTGCCTATTTCAAAATGGTCGGTTTATGCGGCTAAGTTTGTTTATGCCCTGTTTTTAGTGTTTATGTGCCTTTTGCTATTTTATGTATTTACCATAGCGAGCGGTAATTTACTAGGCGTATTAAAACCGGAACTTAAGTTTAGCGAGTTCCACATGGAGAGTTTTTTAGGTCAGGTTTATTTGAAGCTGTTTTTAGCTTCGTTGGGTATCTTATCATTACAGTTTTTATTGAGCTTATTATGGTCCGATTTTTTGAAGCCAATGGGAATTGGTTTTTTAGGAACCATTGCCGGTATGATTTTGGTTGGTGTTAAATGGGAATATAATTATTGGATACCCTACGCGCACCCGCTGTTGGCTATTAATGGTTTATTTAAACAACCCAAAGTACCAACACCCGGTCCACCAGTTTTACACGTTGATTTATTTACTAACGAAATATATGTTAGCCTTGGTGTTGCTGCGGTATTTTTTGTACTGGGATTTTTTATTGTGCAAAAGAAGAGCGTAAAGTAAGCGGGCATAAAATATTATATAAAAAATGTCATTTCGATAGAGCCAGGGCAGGAATGAGCGGTTGCGCGAAAGAGAAATCTTCTGCGATTAGCAAGACGAAGAGAATGATGCAGAAGATTTCTCCTCACCCCAATACTTTGCCCATCGCTGCTCGTCGAAATGACAAAAAATCCATATCCGAACTTACATTATTACAGCTCGTTAACCATAGCTTCGTAAAGCTTATTGATCTCGATGGGTTTACGCAGGAAGCCGTTAAAATACGTGCTGTATTCTTCCTGATGCTCGGCGGTAATATCGGCAGTTAGAGCGAAGATGGGTTTGGCGCAGTTAAAGCTTTTTTCGTCTCGTATGTTTTTGGTGGCTTCGAATCCGTCCATTTCGGGCATGTGAATGTCCATTAAAATAAAGTCGTAAGCTTTTAAGCGCGATTTTTCGAGTGCCTGTAGCCCATCCTTGGCATGCTCAGTTTTCATTTTCCAGTTGGAAAGCAACTTCATCGCTACCATGGCGTTAATCATATTATCTTCGGCCAAGAGCACGGTTTTATCCTTCAGCAAATCCGACTGGGTAAGCGGCATTTTACTTGGCGTACTTGCACGTTTAAGTTCCAGATCGAAATAAAATTCGGAGCCTTCGTTCAGCGTGCTTTTCACCTCTATCTGGCTATTATGCAGCTCTACCAGTTTTTTTACGATAGCCAGTCCTAAACCAGAACCACCCTGTTTGCGCGTAGTGATAGATTTTGGTTGCGAGAAGCTTTCGAATATCAACTCGAGGTGATTACTTGCTATCCCGGTGCCTGTATCGCTGATTTTAATACGCAGGGTATCGGTATCGTTGTTACTGCTTAACTTATCTACCCGTACATCAACACGGCCGATTTCGGTAAATTTAATGGAGTTGGTGATGAGGTTACCGATGATCTGTGAGAGCTTGGTTTCGTCAACCAGGTATGATTCGCACAGGCCTAAATCCAAGGTTAAGAACAGTTCAAGACCCTTATCTTTAGCCAAGCTTTCGTAAGTGTTTTTGATATTTTCGAGTAACAGGCCAAAGTTCGTGGGGCGCAATTCCAATTTGGCTTTGCCGGTATCGAGTTTGGTAAAATCGAGGATATCATTAATAATAAGCAGCAGATTATTGGATGCAAAACGCAATGAATCAAC
>Ga0116227_10013277_pt1 | contig 12999 bp, 10 predicted proteins | sample S1TSphgellanicum_FD_89693 | JGI IMG/M metagenome (GOLD analysis project Ga0116227, IMG submission 89693) | Host-associated microbial communities from peat moss isolated from Minnesota, USA - S1T2_Fb - Sphagnum magellanicum MG | ecosystem: Host-associated > Plants > Peat moss > Unclassified...
GCGTTGATTGCAGCGGCCGGCGAGCCGGCGGGAACCGTCGTGCGCAGGGGCCGCGATCCGGCAGGCGCCGCGACGAGCGCCACGATTGCCTCGGCAACTTCGAGCGGGGCCCCGGCGCTGCTCGCCATGGCTGCGCCGATTTTTTCGATCGTTTTGCCGACTTCACCGTAGCTTGCAAGACGCTCGAGGTCGTCAGGGGTCACGACCGCGTTGAAGATGTTCGTCGCGTAGGCGCCCGGTTCCACGATCGCGACGTCGACGCCGAAGGGGCGAAGCTCGTAGGAGAACGATTCGGCGAGCCCTTCGATCGCCCACTTCGAGGCGAGGTAGACGCCGGTGAACGGGACGACGAAGCGGCCGACGACCGAGCTCACGAACACGACGAGCCCGCTCTTTCGCTCGCGCATGCCAGGCAAGAACGCGCGGCTCAACCGGAACGGCCCCGTCACGTTCGTTGCGAATTGCCGCTCGAACGAGGCGGCCGTGAACGCTTCGCTCGTGCCCATGTGCGCGGTTCCGGCATTGTTGATGAGGACGTCGACGTGGCCGGCGCGGCCGAGAATCTCGGCCGTTCCCCGGTCGACCGACGCTTGATCCGTGACGTCGAGTTCCACGACGGTCACGCCGAGGGCCGCAAGCTCACGCGCGGGTTCCGCGTTGCGCCCGGCCACGTCGCGCATGGTCCCGTAGACGCTGTGGCCGGCCTCGGCCAAGAGCCGTGCGGTGTCGAAACCGAATCCGGTGCTGGTACCGGTGATGACGATCGTTTGTTGTGAAGGCATGAAAGAGGCCCTTATTTCGAGTGAGGGTGTTGACAGAACGTATGATAAACCCCAAGCTATCGAAAAGAAAGTACTTACTGAAAGGTTAGCTTGAAGGACGTTACCGTGCCCGGTGCAGCCGCCTGGCCGCCCGCGGATCTTCCGATGATGGGCAACTGCTTCAGCCGGGCGTGCGTCACACGCTCCGTGCTCGCACACGTCACCGGCCGCTGGGGCCTTCTCGTGCTGGAGGCGCTCCGCCGGGCCGGCGTTTTACGCTTCTCGGAGTTGCGCGACCGGATCGACGGCGTTTCGGAAAAGATGCTCTCCAAGACGCTGCGCGACCTCGAACGCGACGGCCTCGTCTTGCGAACGAGCCGTCCGGTCGTGCCGCCCTACGTCGATTACCGCCTCACCGGCATGGGCGAAAGCGTGGGCGTCCACATCGAAGGGCTCGTGCGCTGCATCGAGACGCACGCACGCGACTTCGTTTCGGCGCAGTGCGGCGCCGGCTCGCGAACGCTAAGCTAAACGAGGGCCTTTTCGCGCTTCCGGTTACGCAGCCGGTCGGTCTCGTTTAACAGGCGTTTGCGAATGCGGATCGATTTCGGCGTGACTTCGACGAGCTCGTCGTCCTCGATGAATTCGATCGCGCGTTCGAGCGACATCTCTTCGGGCGGCGAGAGCTTGTTGCTGTCGTCGGTGCCGGAGGCCCGCATGTTCGTGAGCTTCTTCGCGCGCACGACGTTGAGGGCGATATCCTTGTCGTCGTTGGCGCGCCCGACGATCATGCCTTCGTAGACCTCGACGCCTTCGCCGACGAAGAACCGGCCCCGCGCTTCGAGTCCCGACATGGCATACGCCGTCGTGACGCCCGAGTCGCTCGTGACGAGCGCACCGACGGAGCGGCCCGGCAGGTCCCCCGAATAGGGCTGATGATCGTAATACGTGTGCGACATGATCGCCGTACCGCGCGAGAGCGTGAGCAGTTCGCCGCGCAAGCCGAAGATCGCGCGCGTCGGCATCGTGTACTCGAGGCGGCGCGAATCGCCGACGTTGAACATGTTCGACATCTGCGCTTTGCGGCGCCCGAGCGACTCGATGACGGCGCCCGCGTATTCTTCTTGAACGTCGACCACCACGTACTCGACGGGTTCGAACTTCTTGCCGTCGCGCTCGGTGATGATGACCTGCGGCTTGGAAACCGCGATCTCGTAGCCTTCACGACGCATCGTCTCGATGAGGATCGAAAGATGCAGTTCGCCGCGGCCGCGCACTTCGAACGTGTCGGCGCTCTCCGTGTCTTCCACGCGCAGCGCGACGTTGGATTCGAGTTCGCGCATGAGACGCTCCCGAATCTGGCGCGAGGTCAGGAACTTGCCTTCTTTTCCCGCGAACGGCGAAGCGTTGACCATGAAGAACATCGAGACGGTCGGTTCGTCGACGGCGACGGCGGTGAGCCCCTCGGGCGTCCCGGCATCGGCGATCGTGTCGCCGATGTTGAGGCCTTCGATGCCCGAAACGCACACGATGTCGCCCGCGCTCGCCTCCTCGACTTCGATGCGCTCGAGCCCGGCGAACGTCAGGAGTTTCGTGAGGCGCAGGCCGCTCTCGACGGAACCGTCGGGCGAGACCTTGGCGATCGGCGAATTGACCTTCGAGTGGCCGCGAAAGACCCGGCCGATACCGATGCGCCCCACGTATTTGTTATGGTCGATCGCGGAGACGAGCATCTGGAAGGGACCCTCTTCGGCCGGCGCCTCCGGTACGTGGTCGGCGATCGTCTTGAAGAGCGGTTCGAGATTATCGCTCGGGTCTTCGAGCGAGAGCTTAGCGACGCCGGCGCGGCCGTTGGTGAAAACGGTCGGAAAATCGGCCTGTTCGTCGCTTGCGCCGAGCTCGATGAAGAGATCGAAAATTTCGTTCATCACTTCGGTCGCCCGCGCGTCCTTGCGATCGATCTTATTGATGGCGACGAGGACTTTGAGGTCGAGTTCGAGCGCTTTGCGGAGCACGAAACGCGTTTGCGGCATCACGCCTTCAGCGGCATCGACCAGCAAAAGGACGCCTTGGACCATCTGCAGCACGCGTTCGACTTCCCCGCCGAAGTCGGCGTGGCCGGGCGTGTCGACGATGTTGAATTTGATATCGCCGTGCTTGATTGCCGTATTCTTGGCCAGAATCGTGATGCCGCGCTCGCGTTCGAGGGGGTTGGAATCCATCACGCGCGTCGTGATCGCTTGACCCTCACGGAAGACGCCGCTCTGCTTGAGCATGGCATCGACCAGCGTCGTCTTTCCATGGTCGACGTGGGCGATAATGGCAAGGTTACGGATATCCGGGCGCGTCTTCACGCGTAATAGTATATCATGCCCGCCATCGGCGTGCCCCGCGAAAGGCGGCAACGAGAACCGTAAGGCGGGCAACCGGGCGGAAACCGCGTTCAGGCGGCGAGGCGGCGAGGCGGCGAGGCGGTGAGGCGGTGAAGCGAGTGCGCTCGAGAGGCCGGTTCCGATCGACGCAGCGTGCTCGGATCGGCTAGGCCTCGGCATCGCTGCGGACCGTTTGCGGTGCAAAAACGGGAGCGCGCCGGGGTGGGCGCCGCCCGGCCACCGCAAAACATTAGCTTGCTGTTAATGTTTAGTGCGTCGATAGATGCGGGCACCGGGTCCATGCATGGATACCGCTTCACGCTTCTCCACGGCCCGGTTCTCGGAAATCGACGACGCTCATATGAGCAAAGCGCAGTGGGGCATCGTGCTCATTTCCGGCATGGGCTTTTTCACCGATGCTTACGATCTCTTCATCATCGGCGTCGTTCTCAAGCTGCTCAAGAGCGAGTGGCATATCTCGTCTTTCGAAACGGCCGTCGTCGGTGCGACGGCGCTCGTCTCCGCCGCGATCGGCTCGTTCGTCTTCGGCCGGATCGCCGATGTCTTCGGACGCAAGTACATCTACGGCTTCGAAGTGCTCGTGCTCGGCGCGGGCGCGATCGCTTCGGCCTTCTCGCCCAATATTTGGTGGCTGGTCGCGTTTCGATTCGTTCTCGGTCTCGGAATTGGCGGCGACTATCCGGTGAGCGCGACGATCGCAAGCGAATTCGCCGGCAAGAAAACGCGCGGCCTCATGATTTCGAGCGTTTTTGCGATGCAGGGCATCGGCCTCATCGTCGGCCCCTTGCTTGCAATCGCGCTCCTCGCGGCGGGCGTCAAGCAAGATCTGGTGTGGCGGATCTTGCTCGCCTTCGGCGCTATTCCGCCGCTCGCGGTGTTCTGGGCACGGCGACACCTCAAGGAAACGCCGCGTTTCGCGAAACTCTCCGCGGGTAAAACCGACGCGCTCGAAGAGCGAGCGAAGAAGACGGGTTTCGTGACGGCCCTGCGCGAGGCGTTTGGCAAGGACAAGCAGTTGACGCGTTGGCTCGCGGGCACCTCCGCTTGTTGGTTCTTTCTCGATCTCGCCTACTACGGCAACACGATTTCAAACCAGCAATTCGTTTCCGCGGTGAACCCGAAGGCGAACGAAACGCACGACCTCTTCGTGTCGCTGCTGGTCTTCGCGTTCGCCGCGTTTCCCGGATATTTATTATCGATTTACGGAATGGATCGCTGGGGCCGCAAGACGATTCAGATGATCGGGTTCGCGATGATGGCGGCGAGCTTCATCGGAATCGCCTTTCTCGGCGACGCAAAGGCAATTCTCGGGCCGTTCGTCGCGCTGTACTGCCTCAATTATTTCTTCACGGAGTTTGGCCCGAACACGACGACGTTCGTTCTTCCCGCAGAGATTTTCCCGGCCGCGGTTCGGACGACCAGCCACGGCATCTCGGCAACGGTCGGAAAGGTCGGCGCCGCCGTCGGAACGTTTAGCTTTCCGCTCTTGCAAGCGCATTTCGGGTTGCCGGGGCCGATGTGGGTTGCTGGAATTTCATCGCTGCTCGGGCTCGGACTGACGTGGTCGCTCTTGCCCGAACCGAACGGTCTCGACCTCGAGGAAGCTTCCCGCGACCGCGCTTTCGACGGCGGCGCCGAAAACAGTAGAAGTGGACGCATGCAACCAGTTTCGGCGTAGTGCTTCGATAGGCTCATGCTCCGAGAGGCTCAGCATGGCAGCGTCACCCTGAGGTTTCGAAGGGAGCGGGCCGTGTCCTGAGGGGCCGAGATCTACGAGCCGAAACGGCGCTGCCGGCCGGCGTAATCGGCGAGCGCGCGATCGAGAAGCGCCGCGTCGAACGATGGCCAGTGTTCGGGCGTCGACCAGAGCTCCGTGTACGCAATCTGATAGAGCAGAAAGTTCGAAACGCGCAATTCGCCGCCGGTGCGAATCAAAAGATCCGGATCGGGAAGGCCGGCGGTATAGAGGTAGTTTCCGAGAATGTCGTCGTCGATCGCGTCGAGCCCGAGCCGGCCGTCGCGCACGTCTTCGGCGAGGGCCTTGATCGCATCGCAAAGCTCGCTTCGCGCGCCGTAATTGAGGGCGAGGTTCAGGAGCAAACCATCGCAGCCGGCCGTTTCGCGTACCAGCGTCTCGACCGCGGCGCGGGTCGCGGCGGGCAACGCTTCGATGCGGCCGAGAGCGCGCACGCGGACGTTCTCGGCGCGTAATGCTTTGGCTTCCCGCAGCGCAACGTGCCGCACGAGATCCATGAGCAGCCCGACTTCACTTGCTTCGCGGCGCCAATTCTCTTCAGAAAATGCGTAGACGGTAAGGATTTCGATGCCGGCGTCGGCCGCGGCGCGGGCGGTCGCGCGCAGCGCTTCGGCGCCGGCGCGGTGGCCCTCGACCGCAGTCAGGCCGCGCGCGCGCGCCCAGCGGCGGTTGCCGTCCATGATGATCGCGACGTGACGGGGTGCGTCCGCGCGCTTCGGGATTCGCTCGACAGCGCGTTCGATCACGGCGATACCGCAAGCCGCAGCGCGGTCGAGTCGCTCGTACGCTCTTCGCTCGCATTTACGGCCCGGACGACGGCTTCGAGTTCGTCGATGTACGCGAGAAAGCGCGCTTTGCCGGGCTCCGTGATGCGCACGACGGTCGAGGGCCGGCCGTTGCCGCGAATGCGCTCGAGGGTTACGACCTCGGTTTCGGCGAGCGCATGCAGATGACGATTGAGGTTTCCGTCGGTCAACGCGCACGCTTCCTGCAGCGCCGTAAACGTCAAGCCGTCCGGATTGGCGATCAGGCAGGTGCAGACGGCGAGCCGGCCGCGCTCGTGGAAAATACGTTCGAGCCCCTCGTAAGCGAAGGGAGCGTCGGGTTTCATGCTGTTTTCCTTTCGTGCTGCGAGTCGGCGAAAACGATGGCGCCGATCGCGATTTGGCCGAAGCCGAATGCCGCGGGCATGATCCACCAGGCGAGCGGGTGGAGTCCGGGCGCGAGAAGCAAAGCGGTCGCGATGGCGCCGAATGCGACGGCGACGAGCACGACGTCACGCGGCACCATCGCTCGCGAGGCGAAGAGCCCGAGCGCATAGGTCGCGCACCACATGCTCGGAAGAAGGTCGAAGAGCCCGCGTACGATGAGGCCGAGCGTGATGACGCCGCCCGCCGCGAGCGCCGGCACGATGCTGAGTCCGACGCTGCGAATCTGCATCTTCGCTTGCGGGCCACGATTGCGGGCGCGCCAAACGAGAATCGCACCGTAATTTACGGCAAGGGCACAGCCCAAACATGAAAGCCAAATCGCAAGGTAGACCTGGCGCTCTAGGGGTGTGTCGGGTTCGGGGGCAACGAGCGCTTGAACGATGCCGGCCGCAATGGCGACGATACCACTCACGATGGCGGCCGTGCCGGAGTAGCCGTCGAAGCGTTGGACCGTCGCAAGGCGGCCGCGAACTTCGGCGAGGTCGTCCAGAGCCCGGCGAACTTCCATCAGAGCAGATACTTTGCGTTGCAAAGTAAACCTCCCTTCTCGACGTTTGGGTTGGCGGCCGATGGCCGTTTCTTACAGCGCTTTTCGTCGAATCGATCAAAATTGTGACCGAGCGACGTCACGTCTGCGCTCGGTACTTCGCGGCAGCCCGCTCTGAGGGCCCGGCCGCTCGCGCTGGCGCTCCCGCCCCGGCGGCCGCCGTGCAGGCCTCGTGTAACGAGTTACACTACGTTTTTCCCGAGGCATGAAACGATCGCTGTTCACATCGGCGCACGATTGGCCCTGAAATACGATTCGAGCGCCGACGAGTGTGCCGGCTGCACCGGGGCCTGCTGCGAGAACGTCCTCGTGCCGATCACGGGATACGACGCTTGGCGCATCGCGAAGTCGAACGCTCTTTCGTTCGCAGCATTTACTACGATCGCGACGGCGGTGAGCGGCTCGCGCGGCGCGTTTCGGCTCGACGACGCCTCTGTAGCGCTGGTCTTGCGCGGAAATCTCACGTCGCCGCACGCCTGTTATTTTCTGGGCGAGACGGTTTCGGGCGTGAAGCGGTGCACGACGCATCCCTCGCGTCCGCGAATCTGCCGCAGCTATCCCATGCGTCTTTTGGATGCGACGGTCGTGCTGCGCCCCGACGTCGTCTGCGGGACGGCCGACTGGGATCTCGAGCGGATCTCGCAGGCACGTTGGCGAGGCGATTTGGAGCGTGAGGCGTTCGAAGGCGACGTTTACGAGCGAGTGCTCGCAGTCTGGAACGTTTCGGATTTGCAGGGGCTCGAGGTTTTCGGAAATTTCATTCTTGGCGCGTTCGAATCGATCGATGCGGTCTTGAGCGCGAGCGAAGCGGCCTCATCCGGCATTGTCGAGCACCTCGACGACGTCGCCCGAATTGCGAATCAATGGATCGAGGAAATACGACGCCATCGGTGACGCCGGAAGGCTTCGCGACCTTCAAGGGCGGACGCTTCGCGATGGACCGAACGCCGTGGCCGAAGCTCGACTTTGCGTCGTGGGGACCGACGAAGCGCAGTCTGCACGCGTACGCGCAAATGCTCGGTAAACTTCGCTTGGCGCTGGCCCCGCCCCAACCAAATTTTCTCTTTACATCGCTGCAGTGCACGGCGCGCGGCTTTACGACGGGCGCGATTCCGTACGGGCTGCGTTCGCTGCAAGTATCGGTCGACGTCTTCGCGGCACGGATGATCCTCGAGTCGAGCGACGGGCTGCGCGAAGCCATCGCATTGTCGGCGCCGCGCACGATTGCCGGAGTTTATGCGGACTTGCACGTCGCGCTCAAAGCCCTTGGCGTATCGGCGACTCTATCCCCGATCCCGCAAGAAACACCGGACCAGACCCCGCTCGATGTTGACGACCGCCCGGCCGCATTCGAAGCGCACGATGCCCGAAACTGGCTAGCGGTCATCAGCGCGACAAACGCCGTCTTCGACCGCTGGCGTGCCCATTTTTCCGGCCGGACGGGCATCCAGCTTTGGTGGGGTGCCTTCGATTTTGCCGTCCTGCTCTTCAACGGAAAGCGGGTCGAAGCGCCGACGACGCGCGGCTATTTACTGAAATACGATTTAGATGCGGAAATGATGAACGTCGGCTTCTACCCGGGCGACGCGCAAACGCCCGCGAATTACTACGGCTATATTTATCCGCAACCGGAGCAATGTCAGTCGCGGCCGGTCAAACCGAAAGACGCGGCCTGGTCGGAGACGCTCGGTGAATGGGTACTGCCGTATGAGGCCGTCCGCACGTCCGCGGATCCGGAAGAGGCGCTCCGATCGTTCATCGACTCGATCTGGACGGTCTGCTACGATGGATCCGGATGGGACCGGGCAGCTTTGAGTTACGTCCCGCCGCCATTGCGGCACGCTCCGTTACACCCGCAGAATCCATAGCAAAGACTGGGCGCGACGGCGTTCCGGCTGCCTCTATTAAAGGGCTTCGGCGGTTGGTGCGCGGCGTTGCCGGCGGCGTCTGTCGGCGCCCTTGCGGCGCTCTTGGCGCGTCAGCTTCGCCTCGTAGTCGATCAGCCATGCTTTGAATTTCTCGAGCGGCAACGGATGGCAGATCGCATACCCTTGCACGTACACGCAGCCGTGGCGCCCTAGCCAGTCGATCTCGGCTTGCGTTTCGGCGCCTTCTCCAACCGATTCGAATCCGAAATGTTCGGCAATCGAGATGATCGTCTCAGCCATTGCTGCGTCGTCCTTGTTGTTCGTCAGGCCGGAGACGAAGCTGCGATCGATCTTTACGATATCGACCGGCAACTGCTTCAACGACGAGAGCGATGAGTAACCCACGCCGAAGTCGTCGATGGCGGTCCGCACGTCGAGCCGCCGCAGCGCGCGCAGGACGCGCCGCGTCGCCGGGAGGTCGCGCATCGCGTCGGTTTCGGTGATCTCGACGCCGACGTTTTTGAGCGGAACGCCCTGGCGAGCCGCCCGCACGAACGCTCGAATAAGGTTAACGTTGCCCGCCTGGCGCCCCGAGAGATTGAAATAGAGCCGGAAATCCGGGCGAGACGCTCCGATTTCCGCTGCCGTCTCGAACGCCCGACGCATGACCCAGTCGTCGATGCTCGTGATAAAGCCCGTCTCCTCCGCGAATGGGATGAACGCGAACGGCGAGACGAGGCCGCGCGTCGGGTGATTCCAGCGAATCAACGCCTCGCAGCCGACGACGCGCCCCGTGGCGATCTCGATGTGCGGTTGGTAGAACAAGGTGAACTGGTCTTGCGCCAGTGCTTCCGCGAGTTCGTTGCGTAGCGCGATGCGAAGGCGCGCGTCGCCCTCCATACCGGCTTCGTAGTACACGATCGCGCCGGGTCCGCGTCCTTTTGCGATCGCAAGCGCGGCATCGGCGCGCGAGAGGATCGTATCGATGTCGTCGCCATCGTCCGGTGCGACGGCGACGCCGACTCGAGCGCCACGTTCGATCTGCGCTTCGGGGCTGTCGCCGGGGGACCGTCGGGCGATGGCGCCCGCCAACTCGTGCACGCGTGCGCGCAGATAGGCAGCCGACGGATTCGGAAGGCACACGGCGAAGACGTCGCCGGCGAGACGGCCGACGATCTCGTCGGATCTCGCCGACGCCATGAGGGTGTTCGCGACTTGGACGAGCACGGCATCGCCCATCGCATGACCGTAGGACTCGTTGACCTCACGAAACCTTTTGAGGTTAAAGACGGCGATCGCGTAACTGCTGCCCCGTGGAGACGCGGCGCGGGCTAACGAGTGGAACTGCGAGCGGTTCAACAGTCCCGTCAGCGGGTCGTGTTCGCTTTCGAACCGGAATCGCGCCTCTTGCCAGCGCCGCTCGACGTGGTTTGAGAAATATGAGGCGAGTGCGTCGATGTAGGCGTGTTCCAAATTTCCAAGCGGCTTGGCAGTGAGGCGACCCGACGTGAACGATAGGGCCCACATCGCCTCGCCGGCCGCAAAGGTCGTTACGATCGTGGAGCGGATCTCTTCGACGTTCGGAAAATCCAAGCGCGTTTCGTCCGCTCGAAGATCGTCCCACGATCGTGACTTCATTCCGCTCGCGAGCGCCAGGCCAACCGTGGACGACGCGACCGGCACGACCATGCCTACCGCGACCGTTCTCGAAAGAAAGTGGTCGGGGGCCTCGCCGATAGCCTCGCAGGTCATCTCGTCGCCATGAATCCGCCACAACGTTCCGCGATATCCATGGCCGGGCGAGACCGAAACCGCCGCGTGCGAAAGAACGGCAAGCCACTTTTCCGAATCGCTTAGCCGCGTGTCGTTTACGATCTGCCAAGACGCTTCGAGACGGCTTGCATGGCTCCGCGAGCGTTCTTCCTCATCGCGCAGCGAGGCTTCGAGCGCGTTGACTCGCACTTGGCTTGCAAAGCAGGCCGCTAGTACGTCGAGATAGGCGAAATCGTCATCCCCGAACTCGCACGTCGCGGCCTCGTCGGCAGCAAACGTCAGCCAGTAGTGCAAACCGTTGGCTTCGAAGGCAGTCGAAATCGTCGCGCGCCATCCCGCCCGCCCCAAGGCGGCCGGGGCATCCGGGGAGTTTGCGGCGTCGGCCCAGCTTCGCGTCCGCGCCCCGGCCGCCGGTACCAAATCACCGAGCGCTCCCAGTGCGAGCAGTACATCGGATGCGACCGGACTCGTGCCGCGGAGCGCCGACCGGCCCACGATCGTGACGTTTCCGTCCGTCCCGCTACAGAGATAACCGTTAAAGCGTTGTTGCACGCTAAGATCGGTCGCCGCTTGCGAGAGCATCGCGTGCACGAGGACGCTCGGCTTGAGCGCGGGATCGTTGACGATGCCCCATAGCGTCTCGAGCCGCTTGACGTGGCCGCTGGCGCGTCTTTCAACTTCGGCCTCGCGCCGCGCGGCGCGAACGGCACGTTTGACCGCGATCGGCAGGCGCACGAGCGTGGATTTCATTACGTAGTCGACGGCGCCGCTCTGCAACGCCATCGCCGCGCGCTCTTCGCTAATCGCTCCGGACACGAAAATGACAGGGCACGCAGGAAGTGCCTCGTGGATAATTTTCTGGGCTTCGAGTCCGTCGAAGTTCGGGAAGCTGAAATCGCAGAGGACGATATCGGGAACGAAGGAGAGCAGGACCGCGCGCAGTTGGGGCTCGTCGTGGACGACGACGCTTCGCACGGACATCCCGCCTCGCCGCAGCGCGAGGAGAGAGAGTTCGGCGTCGGACGCGTTGTCGTCGATGACTAACGCCCGAATGTCGTCAGCCGCGATCGGGCTCGATTCGACGGACACGCTCAAGACGTCGGGGCTCTCACGGCGTTGGGGGCCGATTGGTGTCGATCCAGAACCGGCCGATTATGGCGACGGCCGAGCTGAACTCGCCTAACTGAACGGGCTTCGTCACGAATCCGTTGGCGCCGAGGGCGTAAGCCTCGTCGATGTCGCGATCTTGATCCGATGAGGTCATGATCACGATCGGGATTTTCTGCGTTTTGGGGTCCTTCTTGAGCTCCCGCAAGACGTCGAGCCCGTCCAAACGCGGCATCTTGAGATCGAGGACGATGACTTTCAAGTCGTGTTGCCGGTCCCGAAACTCGAATTCACCCGTGCATCGCACGAATTCCAGCGCTTCGACCCCATCCTTGACCCAGAATAGGCGTTTGGTGGCGTTACCCTTCATGAGTGCCCGCGTGGTTAACTCCGCGTCGTTCGGGTTATCCTCAACGAGGAGAATGTCGACTTCGTCGAAGTCTTTCATGCGGTACTTCCGTTCGGCAGTTCGAATGAGAATGTTGCACCTTCGCCGAGACGCGCATCGGCCCGAACGGCGCCGCCGTGCCGCTTTATGACGCGCATCACGATCGCGAGCCCGACCCCAGTTCCGGGAAACTCGTCGGAGCGATGGAGCCGCTGAAAGACGCCGAAGAGCTTTTTCGCGTAACGCATATCGAAGCCGACGCCGTTGTCGCGAACGTGATACGTCGTTGTCGCGCCGTCGCGGGTCGACCAGATGCGCACTTTCGGATCGGCTTTCTTGCCGGCATATTTGAAGGCGTTGGAAATCAGATTGACCCACACCTGACGTAGGAGAACACGGTCGCCCGGTACGACGGGAAGGTCTTCGATCGTTACCGCGACGCTCTCGTTGCCGGCGGCCGCGACTTGTTCGTCTACGGTTTCACGCACCAGGGCGTTCATGTTGACGGTGGAGCTTCGCATCGGTTCGCGCCCGAGTTTTGAGAAAGCCAGCAGATCGTCGATCAGGTTTCCCATGCGCGCCGCCTCCTGCTGGACGATGCCGAGGAGACGTCTGCCCTCCGCTCCGATGTCGGAGGCGCATTCTTCTTCGAGGACCTTCACGAAGCCCAAGACAGCGCGTACCGGGGCGCGCAAGTCGTGCGAAACGGAGTAACTGAAGCTCTCGAGTTCCGCGTTGAGCGATTCGAGTTCCCAGGCATGGAGGCGCAAGAGTTCTTCGGCTGCGTCCGTGCGGGCGAGCTCGATCAATGCGATCTTTTTCGCTACGGTGTCGCGCTCGATCGTACGCGCGGCCAATCGCTTTTCCAGTTCGGCGTTCGTCCTGGCGAGCTCGGTCAAGGCTTCGTCACGGGCGATATCGTCGCGTTCGATCGTGCGTTCGGCCAAACGCTTCTTGAGCTCGGCATTCGTCCTGGCGAGCTCGGCGAGGGCTTCGTCGCGAGCGGCGTCGTCGCGCTCCGTCGTGCGCTGGGCCAAGCGTTTCTTGAGTTCGGCGTTCGTTCTGGCGAGTTCGGTCAGGGCTTCGTCGCGCGCGGCGTCGTCGCGTTCCGTCGTGCGCTCGGTGAGCCATCGCTCCACCTGCGAGTTGATGCGAGAGACGCTGGCAAGGGCTTCGTCGCGTTCCGCGACTCGCA
>Ga0116227_10013279_pt1 | contig 12999 bp, 10 predicted proteins | sample S1TSphgellanicum_FD_89693 | JGI IMG/M metagenome (GOLD analysis project Ga0116227, IMG submission 89693) | Host-associated microbial communities from peat moss isolated from Minnesota, USA - S1T2_Fb - Sphagnum magellanicum MG | ecosystem: Host-associated > Plants > Peat moss > Unclassified...
AAAAAAAAAAAAAAAAAAAAAAAAAAATAAAAAAAAAAAAAAAAAAAAAATACAAAAAAAAAAAAAAAAAAAAAAGAAGAAGTCCGGGCAGTTTAACTGACACAGAAAACAAAATCCACCAAAAAAAAAGAAAAAGAAAGAAAGAAAGAAAAGTCCGGGCAGTGCCCAGAAACTGCCCGGACAGACGTACGGACAGACAGACAAACAGACATGTAACTTTAATATATAAGATTGTTTTGTTTTGTTCAATATGGTTTTTTGTATCCAATTTTTCCATCTTCCTTTCATATGCTTCAAAATGAGAAAGGCTTGACATTGATCCAAATTCCTTTCAAAGAAAACAAACGCTTAAAATTCAAAACAAGACCTCCACTTCAATCCAAAATTGTTCAAAGAAAAACTAAAAGTCAACTTTTCAATAAATCCCCTCTATATAAAATAGACCTTCAAAAACTAGACATACCCTAAAAAAAAGACACAAACTAACTTTCAAAGATTGACACAACTTAACCTTGAAATACATAAATCAATAAACAAGCAGACAAATAATAATAAACCTTCAAAGACATAGACATACATACCTTTATAAGAAAAGACACAATTTGATTTTCAAAGACTAACATGACTATAAAAGAAACCCCAAAATCACAAACATACCCTAAAAATAAATATAAACAAACCTTGAAAGACGTAGACATATAGATAATTAAATAATAAACAACAAATTGTCAAAGACACAACCTAGGGGGACATTAGTAAAAAAAAGGTAGAAAATATGTGAGTAAACATATAGGGTGCAATATATTGGTTGTTGGGTAAAAATTATAAGTTAATTAGTTAAAAACTAGGGAACATTTTATTCAAATAATAAATTTAATTATAATATAAAGTATGTAATAATATAAAACAATGGATTATAATTAATATAGGGTGGTTTTAATATGTATATATTTAAAATTAAATAATAATAGGGTGATAAAAATAGGTTAGACAATTATCTAATACCCCCCCTAAAAATGGTCATTTGATGCACATAGATCCTAAACTTTACACTAAGTGTCCCCCCCTCTCGAAGACACAAACATCCCTTCAAAACAAAAGACATTGTAAATTTATTTGATTTCGAAGACAAACATACCTAGAAAAATAGTCACAAGAAAATATACATACATACCTTTTTTTTAAAAACACAAATTGACCCTCAAAGACCAAGTAAACTTTAAATTGTCTATGCTTTAGATTCAAAAATAATGAAGAATTCACAATTCAAAAACATGAAGAATTTTCTACACAAAAACCCTAACATAAAAATAATTTCATCATCTTCAAATTCACCTAGTTCTCCTGACTTATGTATAAGGAATTAGGACTTATAGCTTATTACCATGCAATATAAAATTACAATTCTCCATCTAGATATTCTTCATGCTCCACTTCGTGCACAAATTTGACATCTAATTCATTTGTCAAATCAAATTTTTCTTCACATATAGTTGCCAAGTTAGATTGTTTCGAACAACTAACATGAAGGATTAGATGTCCAATTCTTGTTCACATAGATTAATTAGTCCAAATTGTCAATTGCCTATCAATTTTCTCTATATTTATTTCCCCATGAAACTTTTTTGATTGTATTCATACCACATTTTCTTTCGGTCCTTATCATTAACATGGACCAAATGTTTAACCAATTGCCAATACACTTCAATGTTTTAGATTTCATTGACATTGGAGAAAATGGGTATTTTCCAATGGAGTTGGTGATTTTGAAAATGATTTAAAAAATAAATAGAAGTGAAACATTTTGTTATTCATGCAAAAAGGTTGGATGTGAAAAAATAAATAATAAAAGAGGTACAAGATTGAGGATAGAAGCTAAACATGAAAGGGCTACTATGTTGAAAGGTTTCAAATCTAGGTCATTATTTCAATTGGATGTGAAACACTATTGATTCTTATTAGAGTTCTTTCTCTAATTTTTTATATATTAACAAATGCGATTTGTTTTATTTTGATTATGAAGACATTGTTAGCTTTTTTTCCTCCCAACTATAGTAAATTTAACAATGATGATTTGATTTTGACTTTCCATAACTTTTAATCAATAGACCTAACGATGTTTTATTTTTTAGAAGGAAGTTCAAGCTTTTTTTAAATAAATAATTAATTAATATTATAACACATATTCAAATGTTCATTTTTTTGGTACATAGATCATTTTCTTCAAAAAATCAAATAAATGATTTAAAAAAAACTTTGATAAACCAACCTAGAAAAGGGTATAAGAAATATGAATGATAGAAAATTACAATTTGCTTAATTGAAATTTTGATAGACAATTTTGCAAGTCAATTATTTGTATAGATTAATATGTTGACTTGTTGAAGATATCGAAGACATACACACCAAAACTACAAACAAACATGTTGTAAAATTGTAACATCATTTTAAAATACAATTCTAAGAAAATTTATCATAATTCATTTTGTTTGTAAATAGGATTCAAGGTGTGTGGTGGGCCTAGTCTTCACTTAGGGTTCAATTCCTTCTTGAGTTTTATTTTAAATGGATGGCTTGAAATTGATTTTTAAAAATATTTTGATTTGAAATTTGAATGAAACAAATCTATATCATCCATGAACACATCAAGACGAATAAATGATGGTATTAAATCTTGCCAAAAAGATTATAAATTTTTTTAAAAAAAAGTTTCCCACTACATGAACACATAAAGCTAAAAAACCATGCCAAGCCCATTCACACTTACTAGACCTACAAACGATAATCATCATTTCTTTGTTGAATATTTATTTAGTTTATAAAACAAAGTTTAGCAATTTCAAATTTAAATTTTAAAAATCTCAACAATTGAGGAATAAATATGCAAACCACACCTTGTGTTGTGTATTTGTAATAATCACCCACCAATTGGGATGGGAGTTTGATTCTCAACAAAAAAACAAAATAAAATAAAATAAAATAAATAAATATAAAAATAAATATAGTATAGAACTTTTATGAATTATTTTGTGTTGAACATTAGTTATAGGTACAATATTTAGTAATTTAAAACATAACTTTTTTCAAATTTTGATCCATTAAAGTTAATCTTTTCACAAAATTCTTTTCTTAAACTTTTCTACATGCCTAGGTGAAAAGCATCCAAAATTAAATTAAAAGATGAGAAATTATGTTTAGGTGAAAAATTTAAATATTAAATTTTTATATATGTTTTTTCCTTCAAAATGATTCGAATAAGTGTTAAGGTTGGAGATTAAGATCGTGACAAAGCTTACATGAAATACATCATGATATGGTTAATAACAAACCATATCATCTAATCAAAAGCAAGGAATCACGTAATTTTAATGCGATCAAAATGTTTTTTTAAATTTTTTAATTTTAATGTGAAGTTTCATTCTTGTTAAATTTTTGTAAGCATAACAAATTATCAATGTTAATTTTATAAAAAATATTATTAGAGTGTTAATATTGCATATATATATATGTCTTACATTTTTTAATTTATTTTTTTTCTATTCCCAACCCCTAACACTTTTCCAAGTCTAATCATGCAAGGGCCGACAACTTTAGCACATATATGTTGAATAATTAATTGGAATTTAAAGATTGCATTTCAAAAAATAATAATTTAATTTTATTCTAAAAATATTCTCCCATTTTCCTTCAAAAAAAAAATTCTTTGAGAAAAAAAAAAAATTTCCAAAAATTTCAGCATTTCTAAAAATAATATAATTTGTGCCCAATCCAAAACCAAGGTACTAAAGTAAAGACTGGGGAAGGGGTTTGTGTACCACTTACCCACATTGGTTTTGTTACGTCCCGGTTTGGTTTGGTCAGGTCCGGTCTGGTTTGGTTGGTCTGGTCTGGTCTGGTGTGGTCTGGTCTGGTTTGTCGTGAAACGGGAAGGAGAGTTGGCTTGCCGCTGACGCCGACGATCAAGCTCGTTCGGAGCGTACAGCTTCTGACCTGGGAGCAGACCAGTGACATCTTTTGATTTTTGTAATTGAATCCTGGATGAGATGGGCGTTTTGTCGTCTTGTAGGCGCTAGTACGGGATTTTGAATTTTTTGTTAGGGTTTTGTTTTGGGTGAGGAAATTGGTTTTGGGAGATGGGTAGAATTGGGAATTTGAGAAAGCTTGTGTACAGCAGCTATCTGAAAGGTTTTTAAAGAAATGGGTGGAACTTGGTTATTGTGAAGGTGGTCTCAGGAGTGAGTGAGTAATTACTCTACTGTGCAGCTTTCTAGGGCATTTTATTTTGTTTGCAATTCTTGATAGAAAGAAAGAAAAATTTCCTGCTTCTCCCTGGAAAGCAAATTATCCGTGGCAATCGTCGTGAAGGAATCATCATCATCATCATCACGTGAAGAAGAAGAAGAAGCAGTTGAAATTCGTAGCAAAGATCTTCTTTCCAGTATGAGCACTTAAACCCAAAATCCATGTTCTGAAACCTTGCTTGATGCACTGAGACCCAGTGAATTTGAATGCTCTCTTTGCAGGGGGTGATCCTGTTTCTCACTTTGTCCCGTGTATTGGATTGGATTTTACAGCCCCTCATCATCACCCTCGTCCTCATCCTCATCATGGGTTGTTTTCATTCCAAAAAGAAAAGAGAGCCTGTGAACCATGAAGACCCCAGAATTCTTGCCTCAGAAACTGCGTGTGAGTCACCCTTCTCAACTCTATTCAAAACACCCATTACAATTTTGGGACACGCAATCTCTCTCTCTCTCCTCTCTCTCTCTCTCATTTTGGGAGCTGGAAACCCATGTCCATAGTCAAGCTTGTCATGGATAAAAGGCAACAGAGTTTTAGGTTATAGATGTGTACATCATGGTGCATCATGTATACATCATTGTGCATCATGGTGAGAAGCACAACAGCATGAAGTTTCAAAGTTTGTAGCATACACTGCTTTTTGTGGGCAGTAAGTGTGTCAAGAGTACACTGCCTTCTGGCCAGCCATCTTTTGAGAGTGTGTACCTATGTGGGAAGCAGGCAAGAGATTTCTGCTAAGTGGTTTTGAGCGTTTTGGGGGTTGGTTGATCGGGCAGTCAGTGTGAGTGAGGTTGAGGCATTGTATGAGATGTTCAAGAAGATCAGCGGTTTAGTCTTTGATGATGGCCTCATCCACAAGGTAGTTTTTCCACACCCCAACTTTTTCCCCCTCCTCTCCCATGTTCTCTTCTTCCTCTTCCCATCCCTTGCTCCACACATAGTATACTTATATCTACACCACACTGTCAAGAGCTGATCAAAGTCAGTGCATAGTGTCATGGCAGCTCATCATTGCTATATTTGTCTTGAAAGGTGATGATTGTCTGACACTTCATGAGTGACTCTCATATGGTCATGACTGCTCTCATTGTTGTATTAGCTTCAATTTTTTGTTGTGGAGATTCCTCTGCAATTTCCCCTCTGTTCACATAAACAAGGTGCCTCAGTGATGATGTTTTCCTCACCTTTTGTGTACACCATTGTGCAGAGTTCTGCATACAATTTTTATCCTGAGAATAGAAGCAGGTTCAGGGAGACTATCTTTGTGGTTTTCTTTCAGCACCATGATCACTGAAAAAGAGAGAGAGAGAGAGTCAGCCCTCTTAGATTGGTCTTTCTGTTGGGTTTTCTGCAGGAAGAATTCCGGTTAGCCCTATTCAAAAACCAAAAGGAGAACCTGTTTGCAGACCGGGTGAGCTGAGTTGTTTCAGTATATGTTGGTATAAACTTGGGTTAGAGTAACCTTTTGTTGATGTCACAAAGATGATCACCATCTGTAAGAAGTCTGGATCAATTGTGTGCCACTAGCAGTACCTTTTGAATGCAGGATGGATTGCAGTGCCACCCTTGTGATGTTCTTTAAATGGGTGTCTTTTGTCAGTTGACGTGATTTTTTTGTCTGTGGCATGTGGCTGCCCTTCTGCTTCTGCAGGTGTTTGATCTGTTTGATGTGAAGCAAGACGGTGTTATTGAATTTGGAGAATTTGTCCGCTCTCTCAGTGTCTTTCATCCCAATGTACCCATGGAAGACAAAATCAATTGTCAGCTTTTGTCCTTCTCTCTCTCTCTCTCAATTTACAGTTCACAGAAACACATACTTGGAGGGATGTCAAGTTAACTCTTGAGATGGATATCTTGGGCAGGGGGGGGGGACTCAAGAAAAATGGTTGTGAAGTGTGATGGCATGTGTCCCAAAGTTAGCTGCTGCAAGCATCCATTCCTTCCTTTGTGAACTCATGAGCAAACTGAGTTAACCTCACAGTAATTGGCTGAAGGATGAAGTGTCATTGCTGGACAGCTAATGGACTGTATCACAAAATGGAGAGATGCTTGAAGGCAAAATTTATCTAGACACAGAAAAAGCAGTACCACTGATTTTGCTATGTTGTTATGGTTGATGCAGTTGCATTCCAATTGTATGACTTGCGGAAGATAGGATACATTGGGCGGGAAGAAGTACTTTGAATTCATCCTCTCCTTTGTGGTCTGAGGGATTTGTGGACTGTGCTGTATTGATTTTCTCCTCTGCTTAATTGCAACTTCCTATTCCTGTCATCACTGTCCAGGTTTCTCAGTAGCAAAAGCCACCCAAACCGTACATTCGTCGTGTTTGCAATCTACTTGTTTATGAGGCTCGATTGGATAGAGTTGGGTTTGAGGTTGGCACCAGAGAGGGACTGGTCCAAAAATCTGGAGATTTCATACATGCCCTAAAAGAAAAAAGAGATGATGATAAGGGCGGAAGGGGGCTGTAGTTACCATTGAATCTGACTGATTGTTGTGCTGTGAGACAACAGGACCTGACTACAGGTTGGTTGGGTGTGGCAGTTGAAGCAAATGGTGGTAGCCTTGTTGTCAGAGTCAGACATGAAGTTATCAGATGATGTGATTGATACCATCCTGGACAAGGTGTGCATTTGTTTCCTACAGTAACAGTAGCTTTGGATCTGTCTTCTGAATATGCAGGTCCTGACAACTGTGTGTAAGAAAGTCTGTATTCCGTAGTTCTGAACCAGTTCGAGTCATTTGGTATGTAGATCCAAAACTTCAGAGTTCATTTGATTCAAAGCAGCAGATTGGATGTTGATTTCGTGTCTTGATTCTCTAAAATTGCACCAAATGATTTACAAATCCTGTGCACTGGTTTTGGCTTGGGAATCAGACCTTTGAGGATGTTGACACAAAGCACGATGGGAGGATTGATATGGAGGAATGGCACAGCCTGGTGATTCGTAACCCGTCACTTATAAAGAACATGACTCTCCCATACCTCAAGTATTTGGTTTCTTCCATCTCTACTGTTCTGAATCTGATGTGAACTCCTCTTTTTCTTGCCGTATGTGGAAGAGATGCATCTGGTCAGTGTTGATCAATTATTTGCTTTCTGTTGCAGGGATATCACCACCACATTTCCGAACTTTGTCTTTCATTCTGAAGTCGAGGATGTAACCTGATCAGAGACTGCCCAGATGCAGAAGTTGGCAAACATTTTCCTCAATTGGTGAAGATTTGCTGCTCATCTCTCAACATTGTAGATGTATCGCTGAATCAATATTTCATTTTGGTGATGATGATTGTCCAGGTCAAGTTCAAAGTGCTCAAATTTTGCAGTATCTTCAATTGTTTTGTGTTTGTCAAGTGGGATTTGATCAGGGGAGATTACATCAAAGCGACTAGCCTTAACCCTAAACCCCTGGGTTTCAACTTTTAGTACATAGTACTTATATGATTTACTTGCTGCTTTTGGGTCTTTACTGGCATTGGGTATGTAGCACTCATGACATGAAACCCGCTGTGCCGACAGCATTGGAAGTTAACCAGGAGCAAACCTGAGAGTTACATATCATCACAAAGCAAGCTGCATTTGATTTGTTGCACCTGTTTAGCGCTCATCTTGGGGAAGATAGAAAATGTTGCTGGGAGGTGCAAGAAAATTGCAGCATTGAGAGGTATTTGATTCTTGTCATAGATAGAAACTAGCAACAATTGCTTGACTGACTATGAAGGCTTCAAGAGTGTATCACAATTTCATGACTAAACTAATGATGTCAAGGCCCAATATTACAAATATCACAAATTGCATGAACTAAAAACTAAGACTAAGTCTAAGACCCACTTGGACCAATCAGACTAAGACCCACTTGGACCAATCAAACTATCTAGCCAATCAGAGACAGGAGCAGTTAATAAACATTGATTTGACTGTTTGTTTATTACACTGGTGCAAGGCTCCTCCCCGGGCTCCAAAAGGCATTGTACTGCAGACCTCTTGGCTTTCTTCTGGGATTGCCAGTCATGCTTCTTTCTTTTGTCTTGACCCTCATAGGCATTGGCCTCTCTGCAAATGGGATTTTTCTCTGTGAGATTGTGTTTAGATCTGAAATACAAGCAATAGAAATTTAAGCTACATCTTGAAGAAGTTGGGCAGTTGAAAACGGATTTTTCTCTGTGAGATTATGATGCTCAGATGTGTTTCATGAGCAATAGAAATTTTTTGAGCTACAGCTTTGAAATTGGTCAGTTGAAAATGGATTTTCTACACAAGTTTATGCTTAGAGATCCGCATCATGAGCAATAGAAACCTTGAGCTACATCTTGAAGTTGGGTCAGTTGAAAATAGATTTTTAAAATAATAATATTAATTTGTCAGATTATGATTAAATCTGCATCATGAGCAACAGAAATTTAAGCAACAGAAAATTAGTTTTTAAATCTGGTTTTCGTAATCTAGTTATTAAAATTTTCAGAAATTGAAATTCAATTTAACAATTCATTTTTTAGTAATTAATTCGGTTTATTTATTAATTAAAACAAAATTTACAACTTCAAAATTACTGAAAATAGATGGAAACTTGTAAAAAAGTTTTAATTCAAAATTTACAACTCCATAACTTCAACCTTTTCCAAAGCTCCCTCATCAAACTCCACTTCTAGATTAGCATTAGTCTCAATAAAATCTACCAGGTTAGGAGGGGATTTGCAACCTATTTTAGGATCATTTGGCCAATTTTTGTCGACAAAAATCAATTTGTTCAAAATTTCCAAATTATAAATAACATCTTTGAAGACTAATAAGGATTCCAACTAAAGAAAAGATTATTTCTATTGCAATTTGGGATCCAACTATCCCTAAGATTTGTCTAACACAAAAGCCAACTATAGGAAACATGCTTTCATGTTTTTCCCACCACTGCAATGGACACTTGATGTCTTTAACATCCACTTGATAACATTTAAAAATCAAAAGTTTTCTATTGATCAATTATGCTGTTGGTTCACTTGTGTTGGCTATCATTTCAAAGATATTCCAAATTGATGTCCCCTTCAACCTTTTGATCAACAACACTCCTTTCAAATTCAACCAAAGGATGCGAATGATAATATCATTTTCAAAACATAAAAAACAAAGATATTTTGTCATATTCTTCAACATTTATTTTACTTTGCTCATGACCAATACGTGACAACACAAGATGAAAAGTTTTTAATTTAAGGTTCAACATTAAAGAAAGCATATTATAAGACTTTTTTCTTCATATTCTTTTAAGAAGGAAAGAAAAAAATCCAAAACCCCAATAACTTTTTTTTTTTAATGTTGGAGACCAAACATGATAACTCATAAACAACATTTTCATCTTCTTTCATTAAATTGTCAAAGGTTGCAGAATCAATTTCATCCTTGAATTTTAAACTCATGGATATGGCATAATTTAATGCATCATTTAACAACCAATGACCCCTAGATTAGTTCAGAATACAAGCAAACACAACAAAGCCAAGAAAATTAACAATAATCTAAGAAATGTGCCATGTCAAAGGAGGTGGTATTCTTGCATTCATTCTCAAAGAATTTTACATGTTATAACATAGTATAATTACTTCTTTGAATTGCAAAGCTTTTTGAAAAGGATAATTTTGCTAGCAAATCTACAAAAACAAAAAAAAATGTTAGACTATGCATAACATGAATTGAATTAAAAATGTAAACACAAACAAATCTAGGAAAAAAAAAATTACATTGTCTTCACCAAAGTATTCAATTTCCTTGAGGGAAAACCTAAATTGACTACCATTTATAACTATATTCTAATTACAAAAGACATTTGCTATTAAAAATTACCTAGTTGCATTAGACAATTTGCATAAAACATTATCTGGAAGTGTATATGAAATCAATAGTCAACAAAATACTTCACCATCCATATATTATTGTATGCCATCTATATATTACCATAAAAATCAGCAACTTACATAATAACATGTGATAACTGAATTTTTTTTTAAAACATTGTTTTAAAAATAGATAGTGGATCCTCATCGTCTATTTTTAATGGTTTTAGATTGTGACACATGGCACATATAGAGAAAATGGTACTAGAGAACAAATGATATGGGATAAAAATTGAAGTGACAACTAAAACATTTATCTTGTATTTTTTGTCCTCCTTTTTAATTTTGTAAATAATATAATTAAGTAGATAACTAACTAACTAATTATTTAATGAATTAAATAATTATTCATTAATTCATTTCATTATTAATATTTAATTTTTAATTCATAGATAGAAAAATAAATGACTGATTTAATCACTGATTAACCAAATTATTAATTATAAGTTTTTTGTTAATATTTTTTTAATTTTAAAATAAATGAGTAAAATATTAGCCAATTAATAATTAATATCTAGATAATAAATAACTAAATAATTTATTAATTATAATAATTTATTAAAATTTTAAAATAATCCAATAAATAATAAAAATACGAAATAATTAATAAAAATCAATCAATTTAAAATTATTTTAATTGATTGATTAAATTACATTTTAAAATAATTATTTACTAATATTTGTTAACTAACCAATAATTAACTAATGAGTTAGTTATAAATTATTGATGAATAGTTTCATAATTAAACAAACAAATAACTATAATATTATTACTTAAATAATTATGAATTAAATAATTGTTAACTAACTCATTAGTTATAAAAAATTGATTAATAGTTCACATAGAAACAAATAAATTACATATATATTGAATATATCCAAATATTAATTTAAAATACTAAACATGAACTATTAATTATCAATTAATTAAAAATATTTGTAATTAATTAATAAGTAGGGGCTTATGTTAGGTAGGTAGGTAACCTAAACTCAATAGGTAGGTAAACATATAAGTAGATAGGTTGATAGGCTAGGTTAAATAAGTAAATAAACATATATACGTAAATAGGTAGTTAATTTGCTTAAATACAAATTAAATACAACTTTATAAATACACCAATGGAAACATACCCCCATTATAACCATAATAAAACTTAGCAAAAATACACATACCTTTTAAAAAATTCTAATACAATGTATACCATTAAGGGCTATCTTGACACCCTAGAGGTGCGATTAAATTTGGTACCATTTGCAACTAATGGGACATATGGGCATGATCATGGATGAAAAAAAATTATAATGTGTAAGATGAAAAAATCATTAGTTGCAAATCTAGTTGTAGCATAATTGTGAAAATGGTCAAAGGTGCAAAATAGTTGCAAAAACAATTAGAGCTAGTTACAAATGACAATTAATTACATGTAGTTGCAAATGTAGAAGTTGCATTTTGGGGGATTTCTTCTAATGACATGCCTTCTCTCATTCTTGTCTCTCATTTCCTGATTGTTTTGGCTAGTTTATGCAAATCTCCTTGGGTACTTTTGATTGACGCATATCATAAGTCTTTGCAAACTTTTTCATATGTTGTTCCATATTGGCATGTTTTCGAAAATGCACTACTAAAACAAGTGCCCTAAAAAATTTCTTTTAAACCCAACACATCACAACTTATAATTGATTTTAGTGTTGCAATCATAGTGTTCATATTAGATCCTTCATCCTTGACATAAGCAATAATTTTCCTCTTTAATGCATAATTGTCCAAAACTTTTGTTAAGTTTTTGGCCAAGGTTTGTCCACTAATTTGTATTGCTTTAAAAAAACCAAGGGTAATGTGCTTTGGCTATTAATCAACTCCTAAAAAATTAATCATTGATGCAAATATCATGTCCAACATTTGATATCCACAAATCAAAGCTTGCGGTCGTAGAATGACATTTTATTAAAATTGCTAAAACATATAATTGATTAATTTTTTCCACTAATCCAGACAGTAATCATGAAAAAAAAATTCTAGAAGGAAAATAATTCTTGGACAAAAATGCACATTTAACATTTTCAACCAACTACTTTCCACAAATTGTAAAAAATAAATCAAAAGACCTAAGTCTTCCAAATTTTGCTTTTGTTGCACACACTAGTTTGTGAAAGGTTCTTTTCTAACAAAAACATTGGATATGGAACTAGAAGAAATACTTGGTCTATTTTTGAAAGGTTGCCTTTCATCTTTCCTCAAAGGACTATTCATGTTTTTTCAAAATTTTAAAAGAAAATTACAATGATTTGAATTCACATGTTTCCTCATTGCAATTATACCATTAGTTGTGTTATATATGATTAACCTTTCCTAGCTTGAATTTTTGGAGTTAAATTCAAAATTAAACTATTGTGAAAAAGAATACAACACATGATTTGATGAGTTGTTAAGTCAACTTCTTTGTTATCATTAACACAATAAAATGCCCAACGTAATGCATTTTTACTATTTGGTTTCCAAAATGTTTTTTGTGCATGTAATTTTTTCAAAAAAAATTCATTTTCTCTTCATTGTTTTTGGATTCCTACTTCCTTTTGTTTAAACACTTGCATTTTTTTTAGGTTTTCGCAAAGGTTCATTTTCCATCCTTACCTCATTTATAAATATATCACATGTATTTTCATTTTCAAAAAATTGTTCCATGTTTAGTTTGAAATTAAAATTTACTACCCTAATGAATAATGAAAAAAAAAAAAAAAAAAAAAAATTAAAAATATAAAAAAAAAATATTTTAAAAAAAAATAAAAAAAAAAATATAATTATAAAAA
>Ga0116227_10013280_pt1 | contig 12999 bp, 5 predicted proteins | sample S1TSphgellanicum_FD_89693 | JGI IMG/M metagenome (GOLD analysis project Ga0116227, IMG submission 89693) | Host-associated microbial communities from peat moss isolated from Minnesota, USA - S1T2_Fb - Sphagnum magellanicum MG | ecosystem: Host-associated > Plants > Peat moss > Unclassified...
AAAAAAAAAAAAAAAAAATTTAAAAAAAATATTCAATTAAAAAAAAACAAACATAAAATTAAAATAACCTCCAATTTTTTTGTTAATTTTTTTTTTTTTTTTTCCAAATTTTCTTTTGGGTGTAAACAATTTTGTTTTGGGACTCTTTTTAAAAAGTGGCATCTTTGTTACCACATGGCTTAACAATTGACCAATAAAAAAGAACAATGCAATGGGCAAAATTGAAGCGCACTCTTGAGACATGACAATGCATCGACACCATGAATGTCATTGTGATCATTAGGTTCTTGACAATTTGTGACCACCATATTGTGGAATTAATGGGAGGTCCATTGGAGCTCACACAATTCCACAACAACCCATCTTCAATGATTATGCAAAATTAAGGTTTGATGATTCTGTATATGATATATTAAGGTTTGAAAACAAAAAGTCCAAATAATCATATGCATAAAAAATCATATAATGAAAATCAATGTTGAAATGAAATATTATTATTATTAAAAAATGATGAAAGAACATTTATGAATAAACAACATGGTTAGGATCACCACACATGGATGCTACAATGAAGGCATTATACAAAACAAAGTTACAACATCAAGGATATGAATTTCATCAATATTCAATATATTATTGAAATAGAAGGTTTGAAAAATAATTTTTCAAATTGTTCCATATGAATATGAACAATTGAACTTTAGGATCGTTAAACACTATAAACACCTATATGCCATGTATTTTGTAAGATTCAAAAATTTGTTATGATAGAGTGATTTGCAAATATACAAAATTGAAAAAGTGGATTGATGAATATTGATAATTTGAACTACATTTATGCAAATGTTTGAGTTTCCTACTTCTATTTTATGTTTGAAATAATTTCTTATTCAAGTTGCTTTGTCCACAACATTTTGGTAGGCATTAAAATGATATGAGTTTTTAAACATTTTTTGTAGACCTTCACAATGGTTTACTCAAAGAGTTCCACTTGTGGAAACCTTAACATAATTCTAGGTCTCAAAATTAGCATTTGCATTATCCATTGATAATGTATCCTAGGTAGGAAACCCAATATAGAATAGGCTTGGGCAAGAGAAAATTGGTGTTGAGTTCAATATTTATGGTGCAACCAAAGTGAGAAATTTTTCCACCCTATATTCTCTTCATGTTTCATTTACGTTTATTCTTTTGCAACCAATCATTAATTCTTGTATATTCTATATTCACTCCTCTTTTCATTACCATAGTTCTTTGCATGTTGTACTTTTTATGTCATTATAGACATCTTCATTCAACTCAATGAAGAATATCATCTTAGGTTGAGCTCTTTGTTGAGTTATGTTGTGATTTTAAATGTTTGCAATTTGTCAAGTGCATCAAGATGAAATTTGTTGGGTCAAGCCTTTAGGCAAGGACTATGCAATCACTTGGTCTACAATACATTAACAAGCTATAGATAGCTTACCCCTTATGGATGGAATTACGGAGTGTTTCAAGATTGTGATATATTCATAAAGTTGTAATGTGAAAAGAGATCTTTGTTGGGCCATGCCTTTAAGCAAATACATGAAGGACATGTGTCATATAGGTCTAGAAGTAACTTGCACCATATGAGGGAAGGGGGATGAGATTGTTTTGAAGTTAGTTTCTCATTACAGTCCTCAAGGTGTTTGTAGTGGCATCACTTTAAACCCATATCTTTTGCCCAAAGTCATAGTTCTTCCACCATATATGTATGGGGCAAAGGGGAACCCGCAATAACTCTATCTTTGGATGTCCGAATCTTTGGACTTTTTAGAAGCATTATTTTTGTGACAATTTTGGTGAAATTTGGTGCATTATCATGGTGACAATTTTGGTAAGATTAATGATTTTTAGTGTCTATTATGGTGACAATTTTTTTGAAGTTTGATGATTTTTTGGTTTAAATGTGTTTCAATATATTTCATTCTCCAAATAGGGTATTCTAGAGAATATGGAAGCTTTAAAAGGCACACTATTTGGAAATTAATGTGGATGAAATAAAATTTATCAATATGTTCAAGAGTTTTATAATTTTATATTGGGGATGATATTTTATGACAAGTTTAGTAACAAATATCATTAATTTTTGCAACACCTTTCATGATCTTTGGTTTTTAAATGATAGTTTTAAAATAAATATTCATTAATAAACACCAACATATACATGAATTAACTAGATTGGAAATGACTATTAAAAGATGCATAAAATCCTATTGGACAAACTTGTATGCATTATACTAAAATAATATAATCATCTTTCCTTTTTTCATTTCGATTACCTTAATCCAATGCTTTGATTATGATATGGGTTTGCACTTTTAATTGAAATAATTGCATGTAAAGACAATGATATGGCCCTCATGTAATTTACATTGTATTTAGATCAAAGACTAATTTGGTGCATGCATTTTGTTAGGTGGCATGAGAAAACAATGATGAAAATAAATTATTGATCCTTTGAAGGATGAAGTGCTTGTAACCTCTATGCTTGATCTTCATGTTATTGACATTATACAAACAACCTATATTTCTTTCTTATTCTTGTTGCTTCTTGTTCAATTGTTTGCATTCATGTAAGTGGTAGAAAATATGTACATAACTAACACTAAACCAAGAAGAAAAAAAGGACAATGTGCTCAATGTTTAGGGATGTATGTTGCTAGAAGGGTTGATTTATTACTAATTATCCATTTTTTCCCACTTTCTTAAACTTCCAACTCTTAGACCTTTTGCCATGTATACGGAATTATAAATGCATGGAATACACATATAATACACATATATACACATGCATGCTATAGATGCTAGATGGAATGTCCCCCCTCCCTTCCCTTCCCCTCCCCTCCCCTCCTCTTTAACTATCCATTATCTTATAGAATATTTTTATTATTATGATAATGGAGAGTAAGATCAATGAAATTTTATGATGACATGTGAATAGGGTGAATGCATAAAAGGTTGTGCACAACAACAAGGAGCCCTAGTCCTTTTTAATATAGAAATGGTGTTTAGTTAACTAAAGGCAATGGGAATTCGAAGCTTGCTATGTATAGTAATGGAGTTTTTGGCATTTGTGCACAACTAATTGCAGTTGGGATGCTTACTATATGTAGGCTAGTATATTAAGAGAGAGTGTATTGGGTGGTGCATACCCATACCTACCTACCAAGTTCAGCACTTGGTTGTTTAATATTTATCCAATAATTCCAAAAGTCTATTAGGCAAATGGGTTTTGAATTTCAGTGAAATTAAGCATCTAGGTTTTTATATTAAAATAATAATAATTAGCCTAATTGATTGATGTGGGGTGAGATCAACACATGCAACTTGGAGTTTCAGGGTACACTAAGAAGACTAAACACCTTAAAGTGCGTTCACATTTGATGTTAGGTTGTTAAATAAAAATCTAGGTGGCATCATCCTAGGTGGCATGCAATGTTAAAATAGGTGATAACTTAATGGTAAGTGAATGTTGAGCTTAACATAAAATCTTCATGGTAAGTAGGTTTAAGTCCTTAAATGACTAGCATGACATTAGGGGATTCAACATTAAAGCCCCTAACACCAAGTGTGAATGCACCTTTAGAACACTAATAACAATGAAGCTTAAGTAACCCATATGCTCACTCACATGGCATTATTTCTTGCAGAGATATAGTGTTTCAGAATTCATGTTTTTAAGGTGTTGATGCACTACCTACCTATTCATGAGTTGTTTATGTTTGGAAATAATTGTAATTTATTAAGGTTTTTTTTTAAAAAGAAAAAGTTCTTGAGAAATTATGCAATTTTCCATCATATTTTTTGAGAATCAGGCACCATAGACCAAATATATATATATATAATTATAATTATTTTTAAATTTTTAAATTTTATTTTATTTGGCATAAGCCAACTAACCCACCCCATGCTGCACACACTTTTAGGAAAGAATGGGTTGGAAAGAATGAGAGTCTAGGCTGAAAAAGAGTTCTATAGCATTTTGTATAGTTAAAAAATTGGAAAGTGTTTGCTTGTCATCATAAAGCCAGAAACTCTTTTTATAAGGGGAAAAAGTGAGTGAGAAGAGAGTGTTTTTTTTTAAAGACTAAAAGAGATTGCAGGCATGAAACAAGGGAAGAAGGGAAGGAGACTTCAAGGAGTATGTATAACCTTAGTGCCTTGGCCAATTCGACACTAATTATATTATTTTCAGAAATGTTGAAATTTTCAAAAATTGTTTTTTCCAAATCAAGAAAATATATATTGTGAAAGAAAATAGTGGAAATTTTTAGAATATTTCATTTGTTGAAATGAATGTTTCAAAAGTAATTAATTATTTTGACAGACATGTGTTGAAATGGCCAAGGTACTACGGTAATAGCTAGCTAAAAGCAGGATGATGACCAGGGAGGTGGATAAGTGATAGAGTAGATTGAATTAACCCTTAAGCGGCTAAACCCATTTTACAACTACCGTAAACTAAGGTCAGTTTCCACATTGACAAAACAATTTTTTTTTTTCAAAAAATGAATTCGTTTTTTAATTTTCAAATTATTTATATATATTAGATTATATTATTATTTTCATATTTAGCTTGTAACGAAATTGGGCTAAATTTTTTCTTTGGATGAATCATTGCCACTTTGGTTACATCACAAAATTAACCCCGCCCCACAAAAAAATAGTGACTCCAATCTACTCATATCCATGAATAGGATTTGACTACAAATCCACCCAACACTTGAGAGTTGTGTGACATGGATGGAAAAGGATGAGATTTCTTGGAAAGAATAATCAACATGAACAGGATTTGATTACAAATCCACCCAACACTTGAGAGTTGTGTGACATGGATGGAAAAGGATGAGATTTCTTGGCAACAGTAAACAACACCCAAGGTTCTGGAAGTTATGAGAAGGTTTCAGAAATGCACTTAAGGAGGAGGAAGAGGAGGAGGAGGAGGAGGATATGGGTATTCTCTTGATTGTCATCATCATCATATGGATAGCCATGGATAAGTTGTGATGAGCCATTGAGTACTCCAAACCCAACCTCTAGCTTGACCCCCCCTCCCCCTTGAAACCTGCTTGTTGTGGCTTGTTGATCCCCTTTTCTAAAGTGTTTACTTTTTATTTGACCTTTTCAGCAACCCTTTTTTTGTTTGCTGCATGAAAAGTAGAACCCAACAGCAAATGACTGACATCTCAAGGACACAAAACTTGAGACAAAAAAGGGCATATGGTGACTATGGAGGTCCCCTCCCCCCAACTACAACCAACACCAAGGAAGGAAGAACTACTACTTGAGACAATAATAATAGTTCTCAACTCTCAACCCCCTCTTCAACCGCCAGACTAAGTCAGGAGCCCACCACTGGCTCAGGAGAGATGAGGCCACTCAATTTGTGTGCTTTCCCACAAACACTCTCTCCCTCTCAATCTTAGCATCCCATCATGGATGCATATTCTTGAAAACCCATTGTGGTCCTTCAAATATGACAAGGAATCATGAATCTTGGCCATTACCACTTTACCAAACTCATCCATTCTCACTTCACACATATTTTATATGTTGTAGGTAGCTGAAGAATTATTTATAGTTTAGCTCTAGATCATTAAGATTTTTAACTTAAGGTGCGTTTAGACTTACAATTAGTGATGAAAATTCCAACAAAAAAAAGTCAGGTTAGTGTTTGTTGACAAGGCATGTTAGGGTTCTTTTCTTCATCTCTCAAAGCTTCAAGCTTTTGTAACATTGCAAGGTTTTTCTCCAAGTTCTTGTAATGGTGCTTTTGGTGTTTTGTCTAACTACCCTCCATGCTCACTATTGTTGAAGGTTGTTGTTGTCAGAAAAAGCATTGTCTCTAAGAGCCAATCTTTTTTTCCTTTGTGTTATCTTTGTGTGCTTCAAGCTTTTACAACATTGCAATGCATGTTCTTGCAATGGCATTTTTGGTGTTATATCTTATTACCTTCCATGCTCATTATAAAAGCTTTCACAATTGAAAGTTGTTGTCAAAAAACCTATCTTCTATGAGTGCCAGTCTCTTCTTCCTTTGTCTTGTCTAGGTGTGTTTCAAGCTTTTATAACATTGTAATGCATATTCTTGCAACAACATTCTTTGGTGTTTTTTCAACAACAATCTTTTTTTTTCTCTCTTTCCTATCTTGTTTGTGTTTTTGCTTTTTCTCACATTTTGCATCTTGGTTGTGATGAGGCTAGTAGAGATTTGTTTGCTAATCCAATTTTTTCAAATCATCATGCAATTGCAAGAGTTTCTAATTCTTTGCTTTGAAATCAAGAATGAAACCTTGAATTCTATGGGAGATTTTTTGCTATCTAACAACAAGTTGTTGTTCCAAGCCAAGAGGACTACCATGGTCTTACATCAATTCAAAATGTTTTGCAATTTCAAAGTCTTGATGATGATGAAGATGAGCAACAAGGTGAAGACCACAAGTATTGTTTGTTACTCAAATTTTATAATACATAATATGATGATCAAAAGGTGGGTCAAACATTTTCAAGCAAACATGAAGGTTATTTTGCAAATCATGGAAACGTTATGACTTTTAATTGGAAAAAAAAAACCAATTACAAATTTATTGTCATTGGCATCTGAGTTGCCTAATCTCTTTTCAAACTTCCCCATGGCCTAATTATTTTTAATGTAGTGAAATGTTTGTGATTGAAAAGTCTTTTGTCAACATGATCCTCTATGATTTTGTTTCTATAGTTAACATTATGTTTAGAAGCCAAATTCATTGGCTATATGTTGAAAAAATGTCTTAAGTCATGGCAAGCTTCAAAGCTTGATATGGTATCCTTTAATGTTCATGGGACAATTGACTACACAAAAATTTAGACATAGAAGTCCAAGGGTCCTTTTGCTTCAAACTACTCCTACAAGTCCAAAACTTAGAACATATATTTGCAACTAGTTGTTGATCATAAAAAACATTTTTGAGATTTTTTTTGTGGGATTGCCAAAATCTATGAATAATTACAACATTCTTCAACATTCTAGCTTCTACCAAAAGGCAACCTACAATGGCCTTTTCAACCTTGAGCATGGATCACAAGGTGGCATTTGCCCCTACATTTTAGAGGACAAGGATTGTCCACTTCTACCCTCGCTTATAATCATAAGCAAAATGTAAATGTAATACGTTATATCTATTAAATGTTTTACAACAAGTATTTCTCATGGGGGAAAATGTAGTTGAAAATGCATTTGGCATATTAAAGAAGACATTCAAAAAAAATTTGTTGAAAAATAATCTACATATCATCTTCCTACTTGATGTTGTTACTTGTTGCATGTTATATAATTTCATTTTCAATAGGTGGGATGTCAATGTGAATGTTTTAATGTTTTAGTTGGAACATGAAAATCATCAAGGTGCAACAAGACAACATTGAAATAATTCAATAAATTCAAGATTTAATGAAGTGCCTTACTTTAGAAGGTAAGGAATTTTTAAGATCTAACAAATGATTAGTTCTTTAAACATTTTCAAGGAATACATAAACATGAAAAGAATGAACAAACTATTTTTGAGTTGAATTGAAAGTTGAAAACATTTATCTGACTTAAATTGATTTTTTTTCTTTATATGAATTGTTGAATTGATTTCACTTGACATAAATTGCAATATGATTAAAATTGAAATGGTCAAGTCTTCAAATGAATTGTTACATTGGATTCACTTAACTAAAATGGCAACATGATTAAAATTAAAATGGTCAAGCTTTCATACAAATTGTTACTTTGAATTTAGCTAGCTCAAATGACAATCTCATTGAAACCAAAATGGTCAAACCTTTAAATGAATTGTTGCATTGAATTCACCTAATTCCATTGGTAAGCTAATTGAAATTGAAATGGTTAAATCTTTAAATGAATTGATGTATTGAATTCACCTAGCTCAAATGATATGTTAATTAATGTTAAAATGGTCAAGTATTTAGATGAATTGTTGCATTGAGTTCACTTAGCTCAAATTGTAATATAAAATGGTCAAACCTTCAAATGAATTGTTGCATTGAACTCATTGAGCTTAAATGGCAATCTTTTTGAAATTGAAATGGTCAAGTTTTCAACTATATTGTTGCATTGAATTCACTTAGCTCAAATGGTAAGCTCAACAAAACTATTTATTATTTTCTTCACACAAATTACAACATTTATATTCTTCATTTGTATTTTGACTATTCAACATTAGCTATTCATCATATGAAGATTCAAAAATGTGAATTATTGGGGGAACATTTATATTTTATCCTTGATGAAGGTGTGAAACATTATATAACTCATCATATTTTTCTTGATCTTGTAAGCTTTGTTATCCTTGCCATTAAAATATTCCAAATGCACCTTAAAGGTCTTCTCCTAAAACTTGGTGTATTTATTGTCATTGTTCAATTAAATAATGTTGATATTGTTCATGGCATCCACATGGATCTTGTTATTATGGCCTTGATGATCAACATGAATACTAATGTTTGTTTCTTCTTGACTTTTGTACTCTTGAGGAATGTCACTATGGTAAACGTTGGTTGGTTGTTGTCCTTCATAGGTGTTGTGAAATTTGAAGAATAATTGAAGTTGATGATTTGAGAATGTTGAAAAATATGTGCCAAATTTTTTGAAAGATCATCCAAATTGATTACATTTTTGGATTGGTTTCACGATTGATGTTTATGTCAAATTGCTAAGATTACAAGAAATCATGGGTTTTTCAACTAAATTTTAATAACAAAAGGTCACATTTTGCACATTTACCAACTTGATCAATTGGTTATTTTGAACAAGTCAATTTGAACATGTCCAATTTGATTATTGAAATTGACAATGTGTCCAAATTGACCCAATAATATTTTTTTACCAATAATTTTTTTCACTTAATTTGTTTTACCAGCATTTATATTGGTCAATTCAGCTAATTTGGTAGCCAATTTGTACAACCATGTGTCACCATCATATGCCATCTTAATTTACATCCATTCACCACATGTCATTTAAAGCTAACTAGCCTATGTTAAGTTAGGCCATGTGGCACCGAAGTTGAACCACTTAGACATAAATTAAGTTATGACATGTGGCACCTAGATTTAAGCTAAGCCATGAAACTCATAGGTTAAGCATAGGCTAGTCCAATGACACTTAAATTAGGCATGGGCTAAGCCACCTAACACCTAGGTTGGGCCTAAGTTAAACCATATGGCACCTAGGTTAGGCCTAAATGATGTGGCACTTAAATTAGACCTAATTAGTCACATGGCACTTAACTAGAAAAATCCTATTTCATTTAAAAACCTTTAAGGTTGAGCCTTTTTTATTAGCTCATCTCAAATAAAATTTAAAAACATATACATTTCATATATATTTTTGAATGTTTGTAGTGCACTCATTTATAATGTTTACATTTGTTTGAAAGCATGACAAACAATATGGGATAAACTTTTGGGAAGATAAACATTTTTGTTTCCCATACAACACTATAACTTTTTATCCCAGACAACATTATTATTAAGTAATTCAATAGGTACACTAATTAGGCAATTAGGTAGGTAATTTAAGAGGTAGCTACATTAATCAGGTTGATGTAAAAGTTAGTTACAAGAAAACCAATACCTAATTATTTAGTTACACACTACCTAGTGTATGTAGATAGCCTACTCTAAGTTACCTATATCAAGGCTACTTATAAACTAGCTAAAATTATTGAACATATTTTGTTAGTTACATATATGTTACTTAAAGTATTTACATACCATACCTAGGTTACATATCTAGTCTAGGCCACCTACATTACTATAGATGTATTTTTTTATGCTAATTTTTAGGATTGAAATTTCAGTGAAAATAGACAAAGGACACTCAATTAGATTGGACCAATCATTGATGCCAAAAAATTGATTTCTTTTACTGAAATGATTGTTTAAAATAACTAAAATGATTAAAGTTACTAATTTATATACTTGGTCATCTAAAATGACTGAGAAAACAAACTACTTGTTGACATATAAATATTAATTTAGCTTTATTAGTATATTACTTTAAAAATTATATAATAATAATAATAATATTGCTATATTTCTTCATTTATATTAAACCATGAATGAATCCAAAGTTGCCTTCGACATTTGATTCCATTCTTGAAATATATATTTTTAGGTCTAGCAAAATTATGGCATGTCATCATGATGACGACATCTACACAACATGTCAAAAATGAAATTTGAACCTTCATTTTCTCATCCACGACCCAATTTTTTTACCATTTAACCACCACTTCATGTAATGATATAAATTATTATTGCAAAATATATATACACATATAAACCTTTATTAACACAAAAATTTAGAATAAAAAAAATACTACCATGTTATTATAGAAAAATTGCATTGATCAATTTAAATATAAATATTTTATAAAAAAATTACCTTCAATGATTTAATACCAAATGTGTGTGTGTGTTTTTTTTTTCATTTTTCTGATATAGAGGAAATTATGACCATTAATAAAAAATTGAGCTTGGTTAATAAACACCCTTATATCATTATGCCAAAAATACAATTATATGATTAGTCATTTTCAATTAAACTAATTGTTTATGCCATTTGTAGTTGAACTAAACATGTTGTTTATGTCATTTTTAGTTGCTTACGCCATTTGTAACTGTATAGGACTAGTCATAGAATGGAATTTTTGGCGTAATGTATATCATTGACTACATAATGAAACCTATGATACAAAACTAGCAATTTGGAATCTTTTTTACAAAATACGACAAATTTGGGCCATTTTTAATAATAAATCCTTCATGTAGGTTGAAATCAAAATTTTCATGTAAAAAATTGTAAAATCCCCTTGTCCCTTTTTCACTCTTTTTTTCTTATTTCATCATATCCTTTTTTTTTCTTTGGACAAATTCTTGCAAGTTCACATTAGTCACTAATCTCAAACATGTTGCCCAAAGAGACAATGACATTTAAACTTTAAATGTTCCACCTTAGCATTCATTGAATTAAAACCTTTTGGTCACAACCTTGTTACAATGTAATTGTTAAAGGGAAACAAAATGTTGAAAGCACCATGCAAGATGAATGGTGTATGGACAAGAAACATTTTTTCATGATATTATTATTATCCCATAGCTTACCATTGTGATTAGTTTTATATTAAACATCCATATGCATCTACTTATGTAATAGCCACCAAGTACCTTTCCCACCTATCAAAATATTTAATAACCATTTCATTCCCTACATCCTTACCTATGATACTTACCCACTTACATAGGTAATTACCTTGGTAATGTGAGGGGAGTTATGAAATAGGTTACCAAAGTGGAACTTCTATATAGCTCAATTATCATTCATCCACAATTGAGTCATAACAAGTTTCCAATCAATGGTGCATTCATGGGTGTTGGGTTGTAATCCTAACATAACATGCCATCCATTATGTTCACCTACCGATAACCTCATTCGCTACTTTGAATAACACTTTTGATCAACCATCAATGAAGCCCTAAGTTGTATTTTAATATTTGTAAATATTAGAAATATTTTATGAAAAAAAATTGATCTATATGTAAAATATTGGCCATATATCAAATCTAAATTTAGAATTTCATGTATTCATGATTAAGTGTTCTTTAAACGTCATTTGCTATGTATCCATAATCTATTGACATATTTTAGTTGGTGTTTTGAAAACACACTAAAAATAAATACCAATAATTTACTGACCAAAATCTAAAAAAGATCTATGTTTTTCAAGAACATAAAAGTCTTATGGTTTACCCATGAATATACAATTTCCTAAAGGTGTTTTTCCTTGGACCTTGGAAATTTGGAATTATTTGTTTGAGTCCAAAAATTAAAAATATGTATTCAAAGAAAAAAATTGTAACATAAATTGCAAATTGGCCTTCTTACAATGAAAATTCACAAGTTTTTTTTGTTTTGGTTTATACATACAAAATATTTAATAAATATAAATTATGATTAAAAAATAATAATTATCCATATTTTAAATCAATTTATCATTTAGTAAAATCAAATATTATATTTGTATATTTGATTTTCATTTTTTTGTTTGAACCAAATTTAGAACACAAACATATTTTGAAATGGAGTCATTTTCTAAGTAGGAAATCATTAATTACACAAATAACTATTCAATATTGAATGTTATTCATTCTTCAGATTTTCAGATTTTCAAAAACTTCAATTCTTCAATTTATTAAATGAATAAAATTTGACATCTATCAAAGTTTTATGTCAAGTAATCAAGAATTCTAAATTTGGTTTCATGTCATGTGTGATGTTGTCAAATGATACATTATAGGTGATTATATATAGTCATTTATAATGATTATGCAATATATGGAATGACTAAAAATGGTTTTTTTTGCAAGGATTCATTTGACAATAAAACATAGCATTTTCCCAAACCAATTGAAAATTGCAATCACTAGTATGTGTGAAATGTGATTTACTCATTTAAAAAAAAAAAAAACCATTATATTCATGTTTTTGGTCACATGTGATGGGACAATGCACTTATGTAATAACATGTCGTAATTTTCATTGGAACGATAACTTAATGAAATATAATCATGGAATGCATCTTAGTTTTGTTATAGTCTTTTTAAATTAAATTATTTTAAAAAATAGACAAAATGTTTGTATCTTAATAGTTAATGGAAATATACTTTGTAGTAATTAAATATTTCCAAATAATTTTATTAGTATTGCCACCTAAAAAGAAGAATTCAAAATCGAAAAAAAAATGGGAACCAAATGGAAACGCACACAAGGTGGAAAAAGTAAGGGGTAGTTGCCCTTCCTTGGAACTACAATATCTTATACCTTTTTATTAATTTTTTTTGAAAATGGTGAGATTTTAAAAAGGTATTTGTATGAAATGTTAAAATTTAAAGAAATTACAAGAACTACAATATCTTATACCTTTT
>Ga0116227_10013281_pt1 | contig 12998 bp, 4 predicted proteins | sample S1TSphgellanicum_FD_89693 | JGI IMG/M metagenome (GOLD analysis project Ga0116227, IMG submission 89693) | Host-associated microbial communities from peat moss isolated from Minnesota, USA - S1T2_Fb - Sphagnum magellanicum MG | ecosystem: Host-associated > Plants > Peat moss > Unclassified...
GGAAATTTTAGGGGGGGGAAAAAACCACCCAAAAGGGGAAAGGGGGGGAAAAAACTTGGCCCCACACCCAAAAAAAAAAAAAAAAAAAAAAAAAAAAAACTTGAAGTTGGTTGAGTATGGGACAATACCCAACTTGACGGGTCATAAGGTGTTTTTTATTTAGGGCTAGGTCTTTGATGTAGGTATAGGGTGTGAACTTAAGGTTTAAGAGCCCTACTCCAAGTTCCCATTATAGTATTTTTTTTCACTTCACAACCCATCACATTTTTGTCCATTATTATTTCATTTTGTTTTGTACAATACTTTCCATTTCTTCATTAAACACTTTCACTTTCCCATCTCTCTACAAGAATAAATCATAAATAGAAATTAAGGAAAAATATTTACTTTGGATCCATGTGAAACGTACATTTGAAGCTCCCATGTTTTTTAAGATGTCAAAGGCCCAATGTAAGCATGTGATGTCAAACCTTGAAATATGAGTAGGATGAATGGTTTTCATCCAAATTATTATCTTTCATTTTACTTACATGTGTTTCATATGTGTTTTGACTGCATGATATCCATGTGCAAAAACTATGAACTTAAGAAAGACAAATTTCACACAATTTCACAACATAAGATGCAAAATTTGTGATGGATAGTTTGAGCATGGTCACTAGACTTTCACCATGATAAGTAATTGTGTTCATTCCATTTATTCTAGAAGGCTAAATAACTAGTGTACTCACGACTAAAGGTTGGCACAAATAATTTGCAAAAAGTCAAGTAAATAAATTAATTTTTGATGAATTTGTTGAAAATTGAACTCCCATCCCATCCATTGGGTTACTATTACAAATACACAACACAAAGTGTCGTTTGCATATTGTTGGAATTCTTGAACTCTTGAAATTTTTAAAAAAACTAAATTTGAAACCACTAAACCTCATTTTTTAAACTAAATAAATATTCAACAAAGAAGTGCTAATTGTCAATCATAGGTATGGTTATCAAAAAAATGAAAAAACTTTTTAATGACATCTAAAAAAAATCTTCAAACCTTTTGGGATAACATTTAGTTTGATGAAACACAAAATACAAATATCCAAATAATTAAAAATCATGAGTTCTATTTAGTGGCACAGGTTGTATAGGTAAAGTTGAACCCACATATTTGCATCTCATTCCATTTTCATCCCATTTTCATCCCATTTTCATCTTTTGGTGAAAATGTCATGGATAGGGGAAAATTGAATAGGTGTTCAATGACATAAAAAGAAGTAAAGTAATAAACCTACCAAGGTTTAGAATGTTGCATCTAAATTGAGATTTTCACACTATTTATGACATGTTCACAAAAAAAATTAATGGGCCCTTCAAATGTCATATGTTATCCAAGCTTCTAAAGAAATGACTAGTGATGGGTAGACTATTGATTTTAAGATATTTGTGAATAAAGGTTAGTGAAAATATTCATTAAATATGTTACGTAGTCAAAAAGAAATATTTAAACTTTGCAAGATTATTATTTTTCACAATGATGACAAGTAAATGATAAACAATTTACCTTGTAAAGGTAGAGCAAAAAATTGCACATTTTTCATCCAATATTTATCCTATGGATGTAAGTAGGTATATGCAAGGTAAATGATAGAATAAATCACAATTTGTACATTACATGTGTAAAAGTATACTACATTGGCAAGCAAATTGAAAAGCAACCAATTGTGAAAGCATATAAATGCAAATATTTAAACATGACATTTAAAACATCATGAGGGAAGGTTTCCAAAGTGAGGATTTCTTTTTGGACACCTTTTGTAATACGAGGAATTCCTATAACGGCAAATTGTAATTGAATTATTTTAAGAAACTTTCAGAAGTATTTGGTGATAGTTTTGCTAAATGTAATTAGGGCAATGAACATCAATACAATGTAATAAAAAGAAAAAAATTACTAAGTAAAAAAATTACCTTAACCCGAACAAATATATCGTAATTGGATGCAATGCAATACTTTTAAATGAATGTAAAAGATATTATCATTCTTTTTGCTTATACCTTTTTAAAAAAATCAAGTACACAAATTACAATGTGCATCTGTTCTTAAAGGTCAAACCCAACTCCAAACCAATTGGGTAAAATAAAGGTAAATTTAATATATTTATTGGCTCTTTATTTATCATATTTTTAAAATGCTAATGATTTGGGCAAAAGGCTTCCCACCCAATATTGAACACCACTCCCAACAAGGGGGGTTACCAAATACCCAACCATAGTGAATTTAACACCCACCATGAAGGATGAATGGTTGGATGGTATGTGGATAGAAAACTCTTCTTTTGTTGTATTTTTTGCCCCAATATAATTAACAACAATAGTTAGTTGTTTACTAACTAACTAACTATACATTCCCCTTCAATGGAGATCATATAGGTACAAAGTTTTTTAACAAATTAAAGTTGGAGATGATATAGGTGTGGATTTTTAAAATAATTAAAATTAACATGTAATTATAAAGTTTAGCGTATTTGTCAACTTTTTCCAAAAAAAATCAACTTATTTATTTTAAAAACCAAGTTTCATGGTCCAATTTTTTTACCAATTCCATCAAAACAAAAGGGTGTTGATTCAAGTCTAGATCACAATTATAACTTGAGCTTGAACCCTTGTGTTTAAGACTCCAAATTGTTGAACCTACCCACATTGGTATTAAGGTAAGATGGAATGTGAGGTGATAGTGGGAGTGTCTACAAGATAGGTTACCAAAATGAAACCTTTAATACAACACAATGTGTTTTTTTCCTTACACAAAAGGTTGTTATTTATGACACATTTGAGGTAAACTTTATGGTTTACTCCATTACAATGTACAATATGTGATGTTTATTGTGCATATATCTATCTATGAAGTAAGGTTGTTTGTTTGTTGTGTTTGTCAAGTTGAGATCTCCCAAACCACAATGCTTCTTGGTGCATTCTTGGTACCATATTGAAAAGGCCTTGATGAATAGGGGTGCACCAAGTTGGTTTCATAATGTTTTGATTTATCATGGAGAAATGATTGAATATTGAACAATTATTTCATTGAATATTAATGTAAATCAAAAGTAAAAATTGTAGGGGAATTTGGGTGCATTGTTGGTATCATTGGAAACTGGGATTTAATGAATATTATTTGAAAATAAATTAGACTTAAAATGCAAGAGATTTTGAATCTTGCATAATTTTTGTCATTGAAAATTCAATTAAATTGCAAAAATGGTTTTGGAAGGCATAATTAATTGTGTAACCAATTCACACTTAAGCCAATGGCACACTTTATAGTTACTTGGTAGGTAGATGCACATGGATGGTTAGTACATAAGTAATGACCATGGTTAACTATGGGACAAGAATATGATGAAAAATTGCTCAATGTTTTCATATCATTCATCTTGCTTGAGTGTGCTAATGGATGAAAAGGTGTTTCCTATCCTCAAACCATCCATCCTACATGGCGTTCAGTTAGTTAGTGCTGGTTTACTCTGGCCACGCACGGGTGGGTGCTGGGTCACGTTTTATCCCTCAAAATGGGAGAGAATTTTATTTTATTTTATTGTTTCCTGCTCATCAAATTATATATATATATATAGAGAGAGAGAAATTTTCCAACTTTCTTTATTGGGTTGTATGATATAGCCAAAAATGCAAAGGATGCTGAATCTTTTTTAAGTTTCATATCATGTTTATAAGAAAATTTGGCTAAACTATCTTATGGATGATCACCAGTTGAGCTACATGATAAAAAAGAAAAAAAGAAAAAAAAAAGGTTGGAACACTATTCACAAATTGGATATGAAGGAATTTAAAAAAACAAAAGCTACCATTCCTTCAAGCTACATACATATACGCTACTTATGTCATGTTTGGTGGGAAAAAAAAAACCAAAAAAAGTCCCATTCCTTCAAGCTACATATATATAGGCTACTTATGTCATATTTGGGGCTTGATGGTTGGGCTGTTTAATCATGTGTTTGCAACCCACATCTTGGGGGCATTGGTGAGAGTACCTAGTGACTAATGACATTAAAAAAAAACCCACCATATCTTTCCCTCCATTTAGGTAGGACCTTCATTTTCTATATACTTCACAAAGGAATAATCATGTAATTAACGTGTGCCTTTTCATGTCCATGATATTTATATTAATTGAAATTAAATTTGACATTAATATATAAATAATGATGAATTATTGGTAAATCATACGGAAAACATAATATTAAAAAAAATGAAAATGCAATACTGGTAGCTTGTGCATAGCAGCAACCCAGAGCCCCAAGTTTTCTAGAAGCAAAAAAACTGAGGCTTCTTTGGAAAAGTCAAGACCGTGCACTGGAAGAAATTTTGGATGTGGTGAACATCAGTGGGATCCAGTGAATCCACTCGGAAAACTCTGAAAAATCCCACTAGCTTTCAGAGCTTTGGAGGAGACCTCGAACAGTCGAATAAACAGAGTCAGAATCATATTTGTTGACTCTGCTCCCTGTTTCTAATTGGCTAGATGGTTTGATTGGTCCAAGTGGGTTGGTGCTGGTAGTAGTCTCCAGCCTACTTGCTCAGTTTTATGTGTGGGGGTGGAAAAGAACAAGTAGCTAAACCTTTCGATGTGAGAAATATTTTTGCAGGGTTACATACTTTGAGCCTTGGTGGGGATGCATGCTCTCATTCAAGCACCAGCCCAAAGTAAATACCAGGTAAATTACCTGTCATGATGTACCAGGCAAAAAATCAGCCTTGGACATAATACCAGTACTGGACTGCTATGAAAGTTTTTTAAAAAGTACTCAATACCAGTCACTACCTGTCATGTATGGGTCAAGAAAATCCAGGATACCTGAATCAGTCTGGTATGTTCAAGACTTAATACTTGCACAACACTAGTCCAAACTTGTTTGTTTGTACGCTATATTGAAGGCTCTACTTCAGCCAAAGTAGAGTGTATAGACCCGGCTTTTGTATTACTTCAGTGGACCAGCTCCGAGGCATCAAAATGTCTGGAATTTTCAAGAACAAAGAAGAGTCCTGTTTTACAATTAATAAATGGGCATGAATTAATTGGTCTTAATATGTGTGTAAAAAGGTTGAGAGTTTCAAATATACCAAGACTTTTAAGTGTAGGGTAAAGCCCAAGGGCTACTACTCGCTTTATTGGCCCTCCCATGATAGGCATGGATATTGTGTTTGGAAACCATTATAGAATATAGTAGCTTCAAAGTATTTTGCCCTCTACAAAATAGCCTATCCTTTTTTATAATCTCATCATTCAATCCTTTACAAATGTAAGGTGAGATGTTGCACTTATCGTTTGAATGAAAATATGTTATTTATTTTTAGCATGACATTCATGCACTACAAATAAAATAATTACATGTAAAGAGGATTGTTGTTAATTGGTTAGGGCTTAGATAATTATGGGTTCCAAGTTCGGCAATGCATGCCAAAAGCGAGGGAATGCATCTTGACAAATGAGGGAATGCATGTTGACAAGGGGGGTTTGTCGTTCATTTCAAATGGAAGCTTTGCCATCATGATGATTGTTTTTGGCACTCACAAACTAAGGCAATTTGTAAACTATGTTTTTCTTTCATGGGAAAGGTTTCCTTACAAGGTTGGTGTTATGTATCGAGGTTGCTTCAAATCTTTGATGTGCTTGGAACACAAAGTTATTGGAGAAGGGAATTAGGGCTATTGTTGGCATCAGATTAAAAGGAAAAGTTCTATGGTTCTTCCTCACCCACAGCTTTGTGTTTGTGTTAGTAGGGTTTTTTCCAATTAAGAAGAGAAAATGATTTGAGGTCTAGAGTTTTCTTTGTGTGTGGTGGTTGGAAATGGGATTGATATTTGCAAGTGCTTCCATTGAACAAATAAATGCAGTTCCTTTTGTTTCAAAGGTTGAAATGGCAAGTGTTGTTGCCACAAGAGGCCAATGTTATGCCTCTGTTGCTGTTGTTAAAGAGAAGGTCCATGAATGCAAGCAAATGGTTGTTTTGAATCACACGGGTAGCTTGGAGGAGGTAGCTTGTTCCAAGTTTTGAGCATAATCCTAATTTTGTGGGAACAACTAGGATGGAATTTTATTACTTGTTTTTATTACAAAATTAGGGTTTCATATTTCCTTTTTTCTACAAGGCTAATGTGCAAACCAATGAAGAAGTAGCTATTAAGCTAATAAGTGCAATGTTTTTTTCAATTGCCATTGATTGTCTTGAATGTTTAGTTTTTCTCTTTCCATGATTAAAACAAAGAAACTAGGGGTTGCAAAAAATTGGTTTTGGATGGTGTTTTTATTTTTACTTTCAATATTCCAAGTGAATTGGATAGAGTGGTGGGGGGCCCCATAAGGTGAAATGCATGAACAACATAGAAATGTATGCATATGAAGCTAATGGAGGAAGAAACCCTAAAAAACGATCCATAATAGACAAAGTAGCAAGCATCAATGTGGTGCAACTTACAATTGGCCATTAGGCAAACATAAAAAGGAAAAAAATGATTTTTAGCTACCATATGAAAAAAAATGTACATTGGGTTGTTGTTGTGATGTTGGAAGTTCATTTGTCGAGTAAATTTTTTGTCTTTTTTGCATAAATGTGCATAATTTTGTTTCTTGAACTTTTAAAGGGTTAAAGTATGATTGGGGTGCCAAAAAGGATCATCTCTTTTTATATCCAGTGAACCCCCTCATTTAAAACTTCTTGTTGTAATTTAATGGCACATTCGTATTGAAAATTTAATTTTCTTCATGGATAGATACATTATTAAGTACTATTTTATGCATAGCATGTCAAATTTGAACAAATTTTAGCATTCCTACCAAGTCTTGAAAAAAAAATCTAGCACTTCGTCTCCTAAAAAAAAAGTTCAAGGATTCATAAGAAATGTCTAAACAATTTTTTTTGGCCCAAGATTCTTTCCACAAACACCTTAGGTATTAATGCACATAAAATGTATGAATGTGACAAAAACCAAATGCCCTATTGTAATGTAAAAAGTTTTTAAAAATGAAATTTCTGGAAATTTTGGGCCATTAATAAAATATGGCCCACATTGGATAATTTTATTATTTTTACTTTTAGAAGTGAAAACAATAGATATTTTATATGTTTATATAAAATTTGGAAAACAATTATTTCATTTTCCATGAAAAAAAAAGACAAATCTAAGACAAATCATAGGAAAAATGAAAAAAAAGTGAATTAAAGTCCTTAGGAATGTCCTTAGTGTTCTTAAAGGGGTACCCCAATCATGCTTTGACTCTAAGGTGTGCAAGGATGATGATGGGAAATGGAAACATGATCTATATGAAGACATGGAAAAAGTAGGCATGCAATAAATTAGTATCCTACAAAACTCCTTACCTTAGTTGAAGATGGTCATACACTCTTATTATTAATGCACAAAAAGCCATATGTTAATTGAAAGTTGAGAATTGTGACAAGTTTTCCATTCGGATGACCTAGATGGATATTTGGGAGTAAATGCACAATCGAATGGTTCACTTTTGTGATGAAACAATGTTTTTTTCTTTGATACCCTTTATTCAAATGCATATGGTGATTAATATATTTCTAGATTTACTAATTGGGAGTTGGATTTAAATTAATTTCATTATGAAGAGAATTGTGTCGTTATTTATTGACTAGAAAATTCAATTATTAGTAGTAATGGACTTTTGAAATCGAAAAATATGGATTGGTCATTTGAATAAAACATCACAAAATGAAAAAAATTATGTTGATTCAATTTCAAATTTGTTATTGGGACTTAATATATGACATAATATAAAATGATAAACTCATATAAGGAATCTTTTCTTTGAAAACCTTAACCATTTAATAATTAAGGATTTTTGAATGGTTAAAATTTGACCATATTTTCATAAGTCCATATTAGTCACATTAAATACAAGTTTTCATATAAATTTGGAAAGGTTTGTTGATCATTGAACATGTATTATTCAAAGATTAAAATAATAATAATTTTAAAAGTAATAACCAGGTCCATTTGAATCATTTAAAAAAATCGTGTGTGGATTTATAGGAAGTGTAAATTTGCCAATATTGAACCACTTGATCGTGCATTCACCCTTCGGGTTTGTAATTCAAGTAAAGGTAGTATTTGCATTCATTTCCCCCCTCTATGGGGTATTTACATGACCATTAAACTCTCAAGTGTTTAAACATCCTTCATTCACCAAGTTACCAAAAAGTTGACCTTTTTGAAGCTTATAATATTGAGTACCCATTGGGGGTGGATGAGGGTCTAGTTTTTAGGCGGTCAAGAGAAGTTCCACAAAATTTTAGGTGGACAAATTAAATCTTAAGATTTGCAATCCAAGCTACCTAGACCAAATTTTAGATTAGTTAAGCAAACAAAAGGAGGGTCAAGCCTTGGTGTGATAAACTTGTGATAAAAGTTGTTAGGTTTTTCCTCTTAACATCCTCCAGTTTCTCAAACCCAAGGTGGTGTAGAGTTACAACGACAATTAATGTCATTTGTGAGAATAGCTCCAATGGAACCCAAGTTGCATCTTATTATCAAATGCCTCTTCCACATTTGAAACAAATAATTCCACTCATCAAAATGCCTACATGAATAAATAGGCACGTATATGTGGAAAATTTTGTGCTTGTTTTTCACTTAAAACAAATAATTTGCTTGGAAGGTGTGCTTTTCCCCCTCCCTAAAAAGAGAAGGGGCAACAATCAACTTTTGCAACCTTTGTTTATGACCAACATATTGACATAGAATTCATGGATGCTCTTCCATTTTTAGATCTGGGAACCAATTTTATTTACCTATGCATAACCCAAAACTACCCAAAGTTGAATGTTTTTTCTTGTTTCTATCATTGTACCACCAACAAAATGTAACCACCTAAATTTTACATAGGTTTTTGGATCACACAAGGTATCAATATAAAAATTAAAAAATTAAACACCCTAGTTATCAATTTCATTTTCGAAATAATACCTTTTATTATCAACTTACTCAGTTAGTTTTTATATATTAACTACTAGTTTTGCATAAAGGTCAATTATAAAATATTAATTTTGAAAACCATTGGTTATATCTTGTATGGTTATGGTAAATATAGGTTTTTAAATTTTTTTTTTGATTTTTTTTCCTATCATAAATGTGTTTGAGGTTTTAGGATTTATAATTTACTTAGATTAAATTTCAATCATATGCATAAGTTTTTTAAATTTGAAATCTCAATACTAACCCCATAATGGTCTTGCCACTTCTTGGATTCATATCTATCATGTGGTAGGTTGTCAATAGGTTCTCAAAAAAATCAATTATTAATTGATTGCAAGGTTATTAGTAATAAATTGATAATTGGATTTTTTAATAATCAACTAACATTGGTTTTAATTTCCTAATTAATAGCTCCACATCAAGTGGTCATCATAATTAAGTTCAACTCTTAATTTTAAATTAATAACTTTTAGGGTGATGACAAAGTACGATGATTCATTTTTTGCATCACAATGTAATTGTTTGCAAAATGTCATGCCTTTACATGTTATCAACATGTCATAATAATAATAATACTCCAAATTTTTGATTAGATTTTGATTTTCAACTTGAATAAAAAGAAATCTATATTTAAAAAAAAACATATATGCACAAATATATAGTAATAAAATTTTGAATTTGAAAAATATGAGTTGGTTTTTTGTTTATGCCGTTCTATACATGAATTTTTGTGTATGGTTTTTGTTTGGGATATCTTATAAAGACTCAATATATGATATATTTAAAAAATAAGAATATAAATATAAAACTTTTGCTAAAAAAACTTTAATAAAAAAAAGTTATAGATTTTTGACTGGCTTGAAATGGACCACATTTTCATAAAATCATATCATAATTACTTTTTAGTGCATTTGAATTATTTTTCTCTTTACATGTATGTGAAAACAATCATTTAAAATGATTTCTCTTCCTATGGACTTTTAAATTTCATTAACCACCATATAATTCCAAAATTAACCAATGATATCATAATATATTATGATTTTAACACTATTGTATGGACTTTTAAGTAGTAACAAATTTATTGAGATGAATCACCTTAACTTGCAATCACCTTCCACATCCAATTTTCATCACAACTAAGTTTCGGCTCCTAAACCCTAATTAACAACTTCCACATCCCACACCCATGATAATCAACTTTCCATTCCTAAGCCCTAATTAATAGCTTCCCCATTTGGTGTTCATCATAAATAGGTCTCAATGTTTCAACTGGTGTTGGCCAAATTAGTTTTTGGTGGTTTTGTTACAATGCCTAGTCTAATTATCAGGTACCCAAATTGTCAATTCAAAATTTTTTATTTTCTTTTCAAAATAAAATTCTGTAATTGACAAGAAAAACCAAAACTAGAATTGCTACCAACCCCAAAACCTAGTTTATACAAAATTCAAATTTGGAAATAAATTGGATACTTGAGAACCAAACAAGAAATTCTATCAATTTCTTCAAAAATCTTTGAATTGTGATTAGAGTTTCTTTCAAAATGAAAATAAAATTGAAAGCATGATCAAAAGTTCTCTTAAAATGTGCAAACTAACCAACATTGGTTTCAATCTTAATCCCTAATTAATAGCTTCCACCTCTAGTGTTCATCATAATTAAGTTTCATCTCATAAACACAAATTAACATCTTCTCCATTCAACATTCATCATGATTAGATTTCAATTTCTAATCCCTCATTAGGGATTTTTGCATCCAATGTTCACCTAAACCTGCTTCCTCTTTATCTCTAAGCCCTAAACATTATTGAATCTATGACATTAAATTACCCTAATCAAATTTGTGGGCTTAAACGACATTCAAATTTTGTGGGCTTAAATTTTAAATATATTCTCTTTTTTTATTATTTTCTTCCCATCGAGTTGGTGTGTTGTTTTAATTAAGTAATGCCAAGTTAAAAGTGAATTGATCGAATGTGTTGCACGTTTTTTATATTGTTTTGAATTGAAAATTTGAAACTTGTGGAAAGTAGAAGTTAGTTAATCAATTATGTCATATGTTCTTCATATTTATTTGATTTGAAATACTTATATATCAGAAGTTCATCGATCAATTGTGTTGTGTGTTTTTCATTTTGCTTTGATTTGAAACATTTGTGAATTAAAAGTTAATCAATGAACGTGTTGCATGTTGTTTATATTTCTTTGATTTGAAATGTTTGCGATTTAAAAGTTAATAAATAAAAATGTGTTGCATGGTATTCATAATGCTTCAATTTTGAAATTTTTGCAAGTGATAATAAAAGTTAAATAATCAATTGCATTCCATGTTCTTCAGTTTGTTTTGGTTTGAAATGTTTGCAAATTAAAAATGTGTTTTGAAAAATGAAACAATTTTTGACATCAAATTAAAAAAGTAGACCCAAAATCTTTTAAAATTTTCATTATGAAAAAATTGAGAGTTTTATTGAATTTATGGTACTAAGTTGAATACAAAATTTGAAACAAATGAATTTGAAATTGACAAGGTCAATATGATGTTCAAAATTATTTATCTGTTAAAAGTTGAACATATTATGATTATAATATGCAAAAAAATGAAAATGCATAAATATCTTTACAAACTTCATTGACTTAAAAAAATTTAAAATGCAATATTTCATCTATGTGAAACTTTTTTTTTTGTTAGAAAAGGTGATTTATTTATATATCCTTGTAATTTAAAAATCTACTTAAATGAATATGAAAAATGTGATTCTTCAATATTATAATAATAAAACAAGTAAATATTTTCACATTAATCATTGAATAAAATGATTTTTCTATTATCAATATATGAAAACTTATTGATGGTTGTCAATTTTTTTAATAACAATGAGCAAAAAATCATCCACTCCAAAATCATAACTTCAAATATTGTGAAAAAATATTCTTTGGTTGGGCACTTGACCTACAACAAGGGATGATGTGTTGATTTTTTCATCCATGATGTCATTGAATCTTCTTTCACTTCTTGAATGTTCGTTCACCGGCCTATCTATTCTAATGATTGTATGATCCTCAATCCATCCATGAGATAATGTTTCATTCATCTTTTGGAGGATGAAAGGTTCCCCTCCCTCACCCTTAAATCCATTGGTTTTCTTCTCCAAAAGGCATTTTACCATTTAATGTTGGAGTTTTTAATGGAATTTTTGACAATTCTTAAATCAATGAAATTGAATTTTAAAAAGATGTTGGAAAAGGTAAAAATGTTGGAATTAATTTTTAAAATGTTGGAATGGTAAATTTGTTGTTTTTAAAATTACAAGCAAAAATACCTTAGTAATAATAATACCTTGGCAACTTCGACACTAATTATATTATTTGTAAAAATGTTGAATTTTTTTCCCAAAATTACTTTTTCCCAAAAAAGCAAATTTTGTGAAGGGAAATAGAGAATCTTTTGAAATATTCAACATTAATAATTTATTTTTCAACATGGAATCTTTCAGAATTAATTAATTAATTAATTAATTAGTGACTTGTACCACACACCTCACCCACTTTGTTGTCTCACTCAAAGAGCCAACCAGGTAGGGTTTCTTTTAAGGATTTTGTGATGTAGCCAAAGTGGTGATCACCCAGAAAGTAATTTAGCCAAATCTGGCTACAACCTAGATATGAAAGTAGGGGGGAAAAAAAAACTTAAATCGTTTTATATTCTTGGCTAATTCTGAAACTTATCATAAAAATCTGGCGATTTGAAAAAAAATAAATCATAAAAACTCTGGCGAATTTTGGGCGAATTTTGGGTCATTTTAGAGTTGAAGCTTGAAATATAAGACAAAAGAATTTAATTTGTAAGTCAAAAGAAATTTATGAGAGCCCAATTATTGTCACTTTTTGGCATTTAATGAAAGAAAAGAAAAAAAAAAAAAAAAAACCCAAAAAAAAAATAAATAAAAAATCTAAATTTAAATTGAAAAAAAAAATAAAAAAAAAAAAAAAA
>Ga0116227_10013283_pt1 | contig 12998 bp, 11 predicted proteins | sample S1TSphgellanicum_FD_89693 | JGI IMG/M metagenome (GOLD analysis project Ga0116227, IMG submission 89693) | Host-associated microbial communities from peat moss isolated from Minnesota, USA - S1T2_Fb - Sphagnum magellanicum MG | ecosystem: Host-associated > Plants > Peat moss > Unclassified...
TGGAATAGAAAAAGGTGATTTTGATTTGCCGATATTTCTCTATCCGTCAAAAAAATTCCCAACCCGTAAACTTGTTATATTCTTATCTGGTGATGGTGGATGGATTCAATTTGAAGATAGTCTGGCTACAAAATTTGCTCAAAATGGTTTTGTAACCGTTGGCTTTAACTCAAGAAGTTATTTTTGGAAGCAAAAAACTCCAGCAGAAACAGCAGAGGATATTGGTTTAATCATTAAAAAATACACACTTAAATATAATAGCAATAAAGTTTATCTCTGCGGATATTCTTTTGGGGCAGATGTCATTCCTTTCATCTATAATCGCTTAACACCTGATTTAAAGAAAAAAATAGTAGCACTGCAAATGCTTTCGCCCTACTCTACTACAGATTTTATGGTGCATTTTTCCGACCTTGTTAATATTGCATCAGATAACCGCCAATATAAGGTTAATGAAGAAGTAGCAAAGTTGACTATTCCTACCTTTTGTTTTTATGGGCTTGAAGAAGACGAAAAACCCTTAAGCAATATCAAGCAAAAGAATTTTCATATCAGTACGCTAAGAGGTACCCATCATTATGATGATGCCGATTTAAGTAAAATCATTAATGCAATAGAAGCCCCCTAAAACTATGCAAAAAGCAGTGATAACCTTAGTTTTGGCCTTTTCATTTTTCAAACTCCAAGCACAAAGTGAACTGGCTAAATATCCTTTATACACTTTAAACAAAAATGCTTCTAATCATTTGGTGTTTTACATAAGTGGTGACGGTGGGTGGAACAGTTTTTCAAAAAAGCTTTGTGAAGAACTGTCACAAAAAGGGTATGCTGTAGTTTGCCTTGATTCCAGAAAATATTTTTGGGAGCAAAAAACGCCAGAAAAATTAGCCTTGGATGTATCAGAAATTTTAGAATATTATTTAAAAGCGTGGGGCAAAGAAGAGTTTTCATTAATAGGTTATTCATTTGGAGCTGATGCCGCAGCATTTATACCCAGCAGGATTTCCAAAAATTTATTGTCAAAACTAAAATCAAATATTTTACTGATTCCATCTGTAAGTACCTCTTTTGAAATTAAAATGAGCGATATGATGGGTTTTGGCACCAAAGAAGGTAAATACAAAGTATTGCCTGAAATAAATAAAATTTCTACTCCTGTTCTATGCCTTTTTGCAAAAGACGAAGACAGTAGCTTATTTCCCTTAATAAAAGAAAAAGCCAACCTTAAAAAAATATCGCTGCCTGGGTCACATAAATTCGACAACGATATTAAAGCTTTAGTACAGGTTATTTTAACCGCTTTATAATTAACTGCCTTCAGAAATGCGTTTGAGTGCTTTTGGCACTTGTAACAAATGGTAATTATGGTTATATATCAGGTATTTTTTCTTCCAATCCGGATAAAATTTATCCTTATATTTCCTTAGGCCTTTAAACTGTGCAAACACCTTCAGGTTCTCATAAGCATATTTAATTGTTTTTTCGGTTATATTTACACCTTCGATGCCAGATAATGGCGCCAGTCCCATATTCACAGAGGTAAAACCTTCTTCTTTTAGATATAAAAACGTTTTGGCCAGTAACATATCTAAAACACCATTAGGTGCATCTGTTTCCTTTCTGATCAAATCGTATGTCGCTTCGCCCGGTGCATAGTCAGGAACCAGGTTTAAAAATGCATAAACCTTTTCTTCCTCATCTTCAATCGTTAAAATAGTTTGATTTTTTAATATGCTTTTATCAAATACACCCTGTGTAAAGGCAACCTCTTTTTGTTTTAAGTCTCTCAGCCAATTGTCTGACACGGTTTCCAGTTTTTGCAGTAACCCTTCTTTTATCGGGCCATTATATACTTTAAAATGATATCCTTCAGCTGTTAATCTGTTTATTGCACTACGTGTTGTTTTCATTTTACCACCATCAATACTAAATGTGGTTAAATTTAAAATGGCTTCCTCTCCTATTGGGATATATTTGCGGCCTATTGATTTATAAAAACTCAATGATTCTTCTGGCACACGGTAATAAGCAGTAATAAAGCCATTATCCTGACAGCGTTCTTCAAATTTCTGAATCATATCTCTTTTTTCCTCGTCGTTCAATCCAACAGGATCTTCCAGAACAATAGCAAAATGACGCGTAATTTTAAAGCTGATGAAAGCTGTACGCTGTTCGTTAAAGTAAATCAGCTTATCTGGATAAGTTTTAAAATAATCCAATGCCGAATGACCACATTTTTTAACCAGGTTTACTGCATCTAAAAAGTCATCTTCATTATTGTAAGCTTTTGAAAAATATGGTTTTAATAAGCTAAAAATGATAAAAATAATCACAATACCACTAGATACATAAATGGATTTTTCAAAATAGTTGCCAAAATTAGTTAAAGGATTGAGGGCCTTATCATCAATAAAAAATATAACTTTTAATACGGCCTTTACTGAATCTATGAACTTAAAATCAACACCAAAATGGCGCTTTTCAATGAAATAAAAACCGAGTACACCATAGGCAAAGACAGCTGCTATTGCATATAAGAACACCACATAATTAAGTTGCACGTATTTAGGATGTGGTTTTAATTTATAATATGAACGGGTATAATACAATGATGAGCAGGCAATTACAGCTAAGAATGCTTCTTCAAAATCGGCCGATTTAATTAAATGTCCTATAATGGAAAACAGGGTCAAACTAAATGCAATGTACCAGGCACGCTTTGATCCCTGTAGTAAAAAAATACTCACCATCACCATAATGATACCAAATATCAACACCAGAGCATTACTGGTTACAATAATATCTTCAGGCAAAATATTCTGAACAAGCCTTAAACGTGTAGGCATAGCTGGCGTAATGGCCGATATCATATTCACACAGCCTAAAATTAAAATGATAAAGGCTGGCAAAACACGGAGCAGCAAATTATCTCTTTTTGCTATGAAACTTACAATTCCACCTAATAAAGGCAACCAAAATTCAAAGAACCTAAACAAAAGGGTAATGGTTGCTGCTGCAATTACCGGAAAGCCAAATTGTTGTAAAATAAAAGTTAAAGAAACCTCTATCGTACCTAAACCCCGTAAAAATGGAGATGCAATAAGCAAAATTACCATTACAATATAGCCAATAATGGCTGCGGGCCAACTTGCATTAAATCCTAAGGCAAGCATACACAGATAAAGATGCATAATTCCTATAACCTCTATGCCTATCGAAATCAGTAGAGTAAGCCAAAACTGCTTTTTGCTTATTTTTTCATCCACCATATCATCAAGTACGGTTGATAATGATGGCCTTAACTTTGACAGCCAGTTATAAGCCCAGCCCTTTTTTGAGATGGAATAGATTAATATAATTAAAAATGCAGTGAGAAACAGCAAAAAACCAAAGCTTAAAATTTCAGGAGTACCCAATTTGGTAAACAACAAAGCAATTCCTAAAACCGGTATGGCAACAATTACAACGGAAAGAATGCTGCAAAAACCAAACAGTGTAGAAGCCAAATGGATTTTAGATTTAGATACATTTTTATCAACATCATTACTAAAAAATGCCAGTGATGAAAAGCCCCCTGCAGGCAAAAAAATACTCACCAAATTGCGTTTTAAAAAAAGATTAACAGCGGCTTTTAAACTTAGTTTAACCCCAAGTGCTTTAAAACTGTACACATACATCAAGCCCTGAGCCAAAATGTACAAAACCGTTAAAACTAAACCAGCCACAATGTACCCTGGTATGGATGTACTTAACTGATCTTTTATCTGTAAGACCTCAATATGCTCTTCACGTACAAAAAACAGCACCATGCCCAGCATGAATACAGCTAAAAAAAACTGCCAAAAAAATTTATTATATACTAGTTTTGATAAAAAAGAAGTCGCTTTGTGCATGGGGATTTAAAATATTGAACTACTGTTTAAGTGCTGCCACTCAAAAATTTATATGAGCAAACAATTGTAAAAACATATTATGCTTAGGGAATTAATGGAAATACCCTGCTATAACTGTAAATGATAATTGGTTTCTTGTTTATAATCTGATTAGTTTATCTGCAAAATAAATCATTAAAAATTAGATTTTAACCTTATTTGTAATATTTTTTTTACAAGGTTTGAATATAGTACTTTTTTGTAAAAATTATCATATATCCTGTATATTTTAAAAAAAAAATGCAATTTTATAAATTAAAAAACCAACAAATTAAATTCAATACTGCATATGCAAAAAAGCATTTTATTTTTATTTTTATTTATTTCCAGCTTTAGTTACGCACAAAAAAAACCACTTAACCATACTGTTTACGATTCGTGGGAATCAGTAGGTCCTAAGCGCCTATCAAACAATGGTATATGGGCATTATACAATATTAATGTACAGCAGGGCGATACTACTTTATACGTATCCAACTTAAAGACCAATTTTAAACTCACATTTCCAAGAGCAATAAAAGGCCAATTTAGCCAGGATTCTAAATTTGTGGCGTTTATCATAAGGCCATTTTATATAGATTTACGCCAGGCCAAAATAAAAAAGAAAAAAGCAGACGAACTGCCAAAAGACACTTTGGGCATTCTTGATTTAACTACAAATACAGTGCGTAAATTTGCCAGGGTAAAATCATTCAAGCTTCCAGAAAAAGGCTTTGGCTATATTGCTTATTTAATGGACAAGCCCGACACCCTTTCAAATGGAGCTGGCAACAAGAAAAAAGATTCAGAAACTGATCTAGCTGATGAAGAAAATACAAGCGCAGCAAAAAAAACTGAAGGTACAGATCTTGTTTTCAGGAATCTGCTTACGGGAACTGACAAGACATACAAATATGTTACCGATTACCTGTTTAGTAAAAATGGAAAATTATTGGTATTCACTTGTTCCGGATCAAAAAAAGATAAAACGGCCCCACAAGGTGTATTTTTATTGAATACCGAAAAAGGTACGTTAAAAACCTTGGTTAAGGGCGTAGGTTCTTTTAAAAATTTCGTTTTTGATGAAGATAGTGAGCACCTTGCTTTTGTTGGTGAGCAGAGTCCTGAAAAACAGGAAATCAAAGATTATAATATCTACTACAATTCTCTAACCCTTGATACTGCACAAACTATAGTTGATTATGATATGCCTGGTCTACCTGCAAAGTGGACCGTAAGCGGCGATGGAAAAGTAACCTTTAGTCAGGATGGCAAAAAACTATTTTTCGGGATTAATCCGGTTAAAAAACCTAAAGATACGACCATCATAGATATTGATATGGCTAAGGTTGATGTATGGAATTATAAAGATGATTATCTTCAGCCTATGCAGCTTAAAACAGCTATGAATGATGCTAAAAAAAGTTACCTGGCTGTTATTGATGTGTACAGCAGTGATCCAAAAGTAATCCCTCTAGCAGATGTAAAACTTCCAAGTGCTGTACTTGTAAATGAAGGCAATGCAAATTTTGTTTTGGCCTCATCTGATTTTGGCAGAAGAATAGAAGCACAATGGAGTGGCACAACTTTAAAGGATTATTATTTGGTTGATACTAAAAATGGCCAGCGCAAAAAAATAATTGAACAGCTTAATGGAGATGCATATGCTTCCCCATCAGGCAACTATATTATTTATTTCGATGAAAACAGGAGCAATTGGTATACTTATCAAATAGCCACGGGTAAAATTACCCAGTTAAACACTGGCTTAAATATAAAATTTGCCGATGAACAGAATGATGTTCCCGATACCCCAAAACCATATGGAATTGCCAGTTGGACAGCTGATGATAAAGCAGTTCTAATCTATGACAGATATGATATTTGGCAGTTTTCTCCTGACGGAAAAAGCCAGCCTAAAAACCTGACCAATAATTTTGGCCGGTTAAATAAAATTACTTTTCGTTATGAAAAAACCGATCCCGAAAGCCGTTATCTGAAATCAAACGAACTGATCTGGCTCAGTGGTTTTAGCAACAGTACTAAAGAGAACGGGTTTTACCGCAAAAATATAGGCAACGACAAAAGTCCCGAACTGGCTGTAATGAATAAGTACAAATACTCTACATTAACAAAAGCTAAAGATGCAGAGGTGTACCTGTATGATAAGGCCAGCTATGTAGAATCGCCAAATGTGTATTTTACGGTTGATTTTAAAACAGAACATAAATTAAGCAATACCAATATCCAGCAAAAAGACTTTAATTGGGGCACAGCAGAATTGGTTACATGGAAAACGCCAAAAGGCTATTCATCTGAAGGTATTTTATACAAACCAGAAGATTTTGATCCATCAAAAAAATATCCGATGATTGTATATTTTTATGAGAAACTTTCAGATGGGCTGTATAACTATCAGGCACCGGCTCCTACACCATCGCGCTTAAATATTTCTTTTTTTGTGAGTAATGGTTATTTGGTATTTGCTCCTGATATTAGTTATGAAAATGGGCATCCGGGCCAATCAGCTGTAGAATTTATCAATTCCGGTGTAGAAAGTTTAAAGAAAAACAGTTGGGTTGATGGTAAAAAAATCGGTATCCAAGGTCAAAGCTGGGGTGGCTACCAAGTTGCATACCTGATTACCCAAACCAATATGTACGCTGCTGCATGGGCAGGTGCTCCTGTTGTGAACATGACTTCAGCCTATGGTGGAATCCGTTGGGAAAGCGGTATGAACAGGCAATTTCAGTATGAAAAAACACAAAGCCGCATTGGGGCCACCCTATGGGAAAAGCCAGAGCTTTATATAGAAAACTCTCCCCTGTTTAAACTACCTAATGTAAATACCCCTGTTGTAATTATGGCTAATGATGCTGACGGAGCTGTGCCATGGTATCAAGGTATTGAAATGTTTACTGCCCTACGCCGTTTGGGCAAACCTGTTTGGATGTTAAATTATAATGGAGAAGCACATAATTTAGTGCAGCGTCAAAACCGTAAAGACATACAGATACGCGAGCAGCAATTTTTTGATTACTATCTAAAAGGTGCAAAAGCACCAGTTTGGATGACCAGTGGTGTGCCCGCAACAGAAAAAGGAAAAAACTGGGGTTTCGAACTTACTGATGAAAAACCTTAATACCATATAAATTAATTTAAATCATCATTTCTAAATAATTATGTGTTTAGAAATGATGATTTCTTATTTATACAAATGAATATACAACCAGCCTTACTAAACCATCAGCATTACAAAGAAAATAAGCTAAAAGATAGATTTCTAAAGCATGCTGATATTTCTTTTTTACTCCATAAACTTCCAAAGGAATTTGAGCTGACTGAGGTTGGCCAATCTGTACAACATAAAAGCATCCATATGGTTAAATGGGGTAAAGGAAGCATCAAAATTATGCTTTGGAGCCAAATGCATGGCAATGAAGCTACTGGAACCATGGCTTTGTTTGATCTTATTAACCTTTTGCAAAAAGATGCCTTATTTTTTAAGTCCAGCCAAATGGCTAAAGAAGATTTGTTGAATACTGTACAGCTTTTTATGGTACCCATGGTCAATCCTGATGGGGCCGAAATGCATACACGCAGAAATGCCCAGCAAATTGATATCAATAGAGATTTTTTGCAGGAAGTTGCACCAGAATCAAAAATATTAAAAGGATTAAGAGATCAAATCCGACCTCATTTTGGTTTTAACCTGCATGATCAAACTACTTTATGGAGTGTTAGCCAATCCTTAAAGCCTGCTACATTATCATTTCTGGCCCCAGCTGCAGATATTGAACTGCAGATAAATGAAGGTAGAAAAAAGGCAATGCTGGTCATTGCCGATATGTTTAAGCAACTGAACGAAAACCTGCCTGGCCATATTGGTTTATTTGACGATGAATTTGAGCCAAGGGCTTTTGGCGATAATTTTCAAAAATTAGGCACATCAACCATCTTAATTGAAGCGGGTGGTTATCAAAAGGATTATGAAAAACAAGAAATCAGGAAATATTACTTTGGTGCCATGCTGGCCGGCATATTGTCTATATCGCAAAAAAGTTTCGAAAAACAGGAACTTAAAAATTATTTTGCCATACCTAAAAACAATAAACAAATCTTCCATATCCTAATTCATGACGTAATTTTAAACAGCATAAAAGTAAGCATAGGAATCAATTATGATGAAAAAGTAATTAACGGCGGTTTAAATACAGAAAAAATATACAGCATAATAGATATTGGAGATTTGAGCTTTTGCGATGCCTATGAAAAAATTTCAGCTCAAAACCTGAATATTTATGGAGAAATCCTAATGGATGAACAAGCCAATTTCAAGCTTATGGATAAAAACAAAAGTATTTTATCCTTTGAAAACGGTAAAATGCATTAAAAAATACTACATTCAAACCTCAAACTAAAAATAAACTAAAACGAACAAATGGCATTAAGTAGAATTTGGTCTGCATTTATTATCGTAGCAATTGTTGTTGCCGGTATAAAATGCATTTTTTTTGGTCAAACTGACATTTTTAACTGGATGGTTATTGGCAAGGCAGATGATGTGGCCAACCCCTTAAAGTTAGATGGAATTATACAAACCTGCTGGGTTTCTGTGGAGCTTTGCTTTAAGCTGGTTGGTATTTTGGCACTGTTTATGGGTTTAATGAGCATTGCAGAACAAGCGGGTGGAATTAGGCTGCTATCAAGAATTGTTGGCCCTTTCTTTTCAAAACTTTTCCCCGATATTCCAAAAGGTCATCCTTCTATGGGGCATATGATCATGAACTTTTCGGCTAATCTACTTGGCTTGGACAATGCTGCTACACCATTTGGCTTGAAGGCAATGGCCAGCCTTCAGGAGCTCAACCCAAACAAGGATACAGCTTCAAATGCACAAATTATGTTTTTATGCCTGCACGCTGCAGGCTTAAACATTATACCGGTAAGCGTAATTGCTATAAGGGCATCTCAAAATGCTTCTAACCCAACCGATATTTTTATTCCCTGCCTTATTGTAACCTTTGTGGGTACTATTGCGGCTATGCTTATTGTGTCATTTAAACAAAAAATCAATCTGCTTCAGCCAGTTATCATCATCTGGATACTCAGTCTCTCTACCGTAATTGCTTGTTTAGTACTTTACATTACTTCATTAAATGCCGCGGGCATTAAATCATTTTCAGGCATACTCAGCAATGGCTTAATCTTAATGGTATTTCTGGTAATTATTTTAGGTGCGCTTTACAAAAAAATTGATGTATTTGATGCTTTTATTGATGGCGCAAAAAATGGTTTTGAAACAGCCATTAAAATTATACCTTATTTGGTAGGCATGCTGGTTGCCATCAGCATGTTGCGCACAAGTGGTACTTTTGATGTGGTTATTAGTGGCATTAAATATATTTTCGCCTCATTAGGTGCCGATACACGTTTTGTAGAGGGGCTACCCACTGCATTAATAAGACCTTTAAGCGGTGGTGCAGCCAGGGGAATGATGGTCAGTACAATGGAAACCTATGGAGCTGATTCTTTTGCCAGCCGTTTATCTGGTATTTTTCAAGGTGCATCCGATACTACCTTTTATGTAATTGCCGTATATTTTGGCTCTGTAAGCATCAAGAATACACGTTATGCAATTGGATCTATGCTGCTCGCTGATCTTGTTGGTGTAATCACAGCCATTATTATGGCCTATTTATTTTTTGGAAACGCAGCTTAGAACTTATAAAAACTTTTACCGCTTTTGCATATTTGCAGGCGGTAAAAGTTTAACGTATTTTAAATAAAAAACTATTTATTCGGCTATTAATATTTTGTTGATAATTTCATCAATTGCATCAGGATCAACGGTTGAATGCTTTGAAGTACGCCATGTGGATGACTTCTCATCCATCCATATACAAAAGGAATGATATCCATCTAAAACAACCGCATAGGTTTCATGAAAATCATCCTGGATCCGCATGCAAAATCCTTTAAATGTTTTGCCTCTTACAATAAACTGAAGTGGTGAATAATTACTCATCATGGCGCATAGGTTTTTGTAAACATAACAACAAAAGGTTGCTCATAATGTTTCCTAAATTTTATGAAATTGATAATTTTTCATAAAAAATGATGAATATGTTAATCTATACTTAACATATTTGAATAGCCTTTAGCTATTAAACGCTTTTTTGAAGGTAAAAATACTTCGCACTGTAAATTTATAATGCGCTTTCCTCTTTTAACCAATGCTGTTTCAGCAACAATTTCATCTCCTTCCTGTGCGGGGGCGAAATAATCAATCACATTGTTTACCGTTGTATAGCGGTCATTTAAGCCCATGGCATAAACTGTAGCCCCAATTAAATCATCTATTATTCCTGCAGTTACGCCACCGTGCAAAATACCATAGGGATTTGTCATTTCTTTCCTAACGGTATAACGGCAAATTAAAATACCGCTTTCGGCCTTCTCCAAAACTGGCGCGAGCCAGTTCATGTAATTTGATGGTGAACTGGTAATCACCTTCCCTGTAAATTGCCTTAAAAAACTTAGCCTTTGTTCACTTAATGATTGCTCCATAAGTAAATATAAAGAGGAGTTTGATTATCTGCTATTTTTGATTGCAATTTTGCTTTCATTTTACAAAACAACAAGTCTCTTATTGCCCATTTCATTAATCATCTAGATGAGGCCATATAACTTTAATTTGAAGGATACATCGTTTTAATATATGCTATTGATTGATCAATCATGGTTATCAATACTTGTACATCAATATCTACCAGCTTTTTAATATAAATACAGCCCTTGCCCTTTTTATGCTTGCCCAATTGCAGAAGCAAATTTTCTTTATTTTCAAAATCAGTAGCCAGATATAAAACAATGGCCGTACTGCGTGGAGAAAATCCAACCAATGGCGCGTTCCCTTCATATCCACTAATATATTTATAATGGTAGTGGCCAAAACCTACGATAGAAGTTCCCCAAATTTTAGGTTCAAACCCCGTTTGTTTATGCATGATTCCCGCTATAAGGAAACAGTCATGCCGCTTTAAGGGATCTGTCACCTTTTCTAAAAAGCTGTGAACATCCAAGTTTGTTTCCACAGTTTTATTCTTTGCCATTTTATTTAATGAGTTAACTATTTTATGGTTTGAAATAAACTATTATTTATGCTCATCCAGAGCAAAAAACCAACACCTACAAAGAAAGCCAGTAAACTCAAGAGTATAGCATCATGCATATCAAAAGGGTTCAGAATATATAGCATCATTAAATTAAAAAATACGAGAATAACAAGGATAATTTTCCCTAAACGCTCCTCTTTTCGATATTTCATATTATAACCTATCCTGTAACTTGTCATAGATACGTGCAACAATTTGTCTGAAAATTCTGTTGAAGGTGTATCCAACAGCTCTTGTGTGAACAGAGATGTCAATTGGTCAGCATTTTTTATTTTCTTATGTTGTTTCATAATAAATCTTTTAATTCCTCATTTAATAAAACACTCAATAACCCCTCCAACTTTTTCCTACCTCGCATTAGCCTCATTTTAATAGCAGATTTTCCGAGCCCAAGTATTTCCTCAATCTCAGAAATACTCTTTTCTCCCAGATAATGAAGTATTATCACAATTCTTTCCTCTTCCGCTAGTTGAGCGAGTGCCAAATTGATGTATTTTTTTCTGTCGGCCTGCAATAACCCAGCAACTTCTCTTTTTTCATCTAAAATATATCCAGAGGCATCTGTTTCTTCATTAAGCTCAACATGCTCTTTACGTGTTGAATTCAGTTTGGTGATAGCGGTATAGTAAACAATCTTGTAAAGCCAGGTCGAAAACTTTGAGGCATTTTTGAAGGCAGCCAATGCGTTAAACGCCTTCATAAATGAATCCTGTACGACCTCCTCTGCATCTTCATTACTTACACAAATTTTAAGGGCCACTGTATACGCTAGATTTCGGTAAGTATTTACAAGATACTCAAAACCTTCCCGTTCACCGAGAATCGCTTTCTTTAGATAATAGTCTTCTCCCTTACGAATTTTTCCGAATAGCATTCTAATGGCTATAATTAATTTCTTATACTAATGCTTAGACTACTTTTAAAAAAATAGGTCACATTTGTGACCAATGTTAAATATTTCAAGTCCTATAAGGAAACAAATAAAAACGATAAGATGGAAAATACTTCTGCCGCACTATTTATATCACTGTCCTTAGTTATATTTGGAATCAGCTATTACTATTTCACTACTAGGCATAAGGAGCGTATGGAAATAATTGAAAGAGGGCTTAATCCCGATCATTTTAAAGGCCATTCAGACTTCTTACCATTGTTATTGATATTCGGAATCATAAGTATAGGACTTGCACTAGGCATTGCAACAGGCACATGGCTAAGCCTTTTATATCCCCTACAAAAAATCGCTGTTATCAGTTTTTGTATATTCTTAGGTTTGGGCCTAGCACTAATTTCTTCTTATACAATACTAAAAAAAATGCAAAAAAGAGATTAGTATCATCACCAAAACCATTATCCATTTAACATTATAATTTTAAAAAATGAAAACATCATTAAGGGCATTGCTATGCCTTAGCTTTTCTATTCTAGCTCCAATAATAACTAACGCACAGATCAATGCAAACGTATTCGACTCATTAGCAACTGAAGAGCTTTCAAAAAATGCTCCTGGTACTGTAATTTATCTTTCAAACGGCGATAAAGTTCTTTTTAAAAAGGCGTTTGGAAAGGCGAGCATCGAACTTGATGTGGATATGAAAGTGGACAATGTTTTTCGTCTTGGCTCTGTTAGCAAACAATTCACTGCCTGTGGAATTCTAAAGCTAATGGAACAAGGAAAACTTTCCCTTAGTGATGATATCAGCAAATACATCCCAGATTTTCCAAAAAAAAATGAAACCATCTCCATTGAATCCCTGTTAACGCATACCTCTGGAGTAATCAACTATACTGGCTTATCCCGCTTCACTGAGGAACTGAAACGAAAGGATTTAAGCCCCAAACAACTCATTGATCTCTTCAAAGATGAGCCACTAGAATTTAAACCAGGTACAGATTACAAGTACTCAAA
>Ga0116227_10013284_pt1 | contig 12996 bp, 11 predicted proteins | sample S1TSphgellanicum_FD_89693 | JGI IMG/M metagenome (GOLD analysis project Ga0116227, IMG submission 89693) | Host-associated microbial communities from peat moss isolated from Minnesota, USA - S1T2_Fb - Sphagnum magellanicum MG | ecosystem: Host-associated > Plants > Peat moss > Unclassified...
TAGATTCTTAGTACAATGTCAGACGGTTAGATCTGAATTGCTTCATCAGACTTAACGTCAATTGGGTTCTGGCCCGGGCGCTGTTTGGCCCACTTAATGACGCTAAATTGTAAGTAAGTAAGTAAGATGAACAAGCCTGCCATCTTGAAGTGCTGCTAAACAAGCAGATGCCTTAAATCATCTGAACAAAAGTGAATGTGTCAGGACCCATTCCTTCTTGTCGCATTTGTTGGAAAAGTTGCACCACCTTCTCAGGTTGCCCATCCTTCACATATTTCATAAGCTTCTGATTCCATGCAAAAATGTTCACCTGCTCTGTGCCTGGTGCCAATGCAGCCATTTCTGCTGTCACCCATGGTGGGTTTTGTCGGTCATGAAGCCAGAGTGCTTTCCGTGTCTTCTTATGCTTGAAATCTGGGTACCTCTTATTTGTTTACAACCAGAAATCCAGATCGAGCTGATCAGCCAGGTATTCTCTGCATCCCAGGCATAAATGGTACCATAAGGACAGAGAAAGCTGCACTGACCTTCTCCATCAACATATTGTATTTACCTACCTTCTCCAGCCTACTACTACTACTACTACTCACCACCACCTCCTGTGCAATTCTTGGAGGGACAATTCCACATTGAAAGTCACCCATCCGCTTGCAATTGCCCTTAAAGCCTCCAAAACCCTAAATGCAAATGCAATGCTTGAATCATGTGATTTCACTTTGTTATATACATTTTGGTGCCACACAGTCAATCCACTGATCAAAGAGAGTAGAATAATACTTGCTGTCGCAGATGGTGAAGTTGAGAGAGCTTTGCTTAAGTACCTCTACTGCGTGAGGTTCCTGAGATGGTTCACAAACCCAATTCCTTCGGAAGCTTGCTTATTGATGAGCTTGTCAAAACAGTGGTGCTTTGGACATACAAAGGAGGGCTATCTAGTCATCAACAAGATTTATTTCAGCAAAAAAATAAAGAGTTCAATTGAAGCAACAAATGTCAGACAAGAAACAATAATGCAAGAACTGTTGTAAAGAAAACTGTGTGTACATTGAGGGAGAAGTTGTAAGCCCAAACATCATTTTTATTGTATTCGGTGTCAAATTAAGAAGCTTTTGTAAAGAGTTTTTCAGTCCCACTTCTCTCATCTCTCTGCATGAAGATCTGGAGAAGATCTCCACTAGTGATCTCCAATAAACCGTCCGGGTTTACAATTTCTGCAGAGAATCCATTCCATGAAGCTTATGGACTGGTCAGTGAATAGGCTCATCAGGTCAGACTAGATCAGACCTGTGGGTTCCATCTTTCTTGAAAACTTCTACTATGGACTAGTCAGTGAATAGGCTCATTAAGTCAGACTAGATCAGACCTGTGTGTCCCATCTTTCTTGAAAGCTTCTACTATGGGCTGTTGCACCTTCTTGAAAGGAACATTGTTCCCTACAGACATGCCTTCTGACAGATTCAATGGAATTGCAGAGAATTCTCCACAACAACAATTTGAAGGTAACATGACAATGATCTTAGACCTCCTCGGATAGATCTGTCCTGTAGTGGAGATCTCAACCCAAATGTCAGAGTTTCCAACCTTGATGTCAGAATTCTCAGCCTCTGACAAAGGTTCCTCGGCCTTGATGTCAGCTTTCTTGACCTTGACAAGTCATGATCTAATTGTTTTGCAACCTCATGAGAGCTGCCCATCAGAGCAACCTCAAACCCCAAACCCTGAACTGGTCATCTGAAGTTTAAGGGGCAACAGCCATCTGAAGTTCTGCAAAGTACCTCAATTCCACATGGATTGATGCAGATCACAGTGACCCTTTATTTGTCAGAGAAGGGGAAGCTCAAGGGCATCATCAGCTCACAGTCTTTTTGGGTTCCTACAATGGGTAACCTTTGTTCTTCAGAAGGACCTTTGAGCCTGACCCATATGAGAGACAAAGAAAACTTCAGAGATGGGGTGTGGTTTCAAGTACTGAAGAGTATCTAACATTGTACAAGCAGATCAATGTTTTATTGGCATCCAATAGGATGTACCAAAGAAATGATAGTACTGGAGCAAATCAAGGTAACTCTCTGCCACTGTTCACAAGCAATACTAAGGAAATGCCGCCATGTCAGAGAAGACACAACACATGCTACCAACAACAATTTGGGAGTAGCAAAGTAAGGGGAAAAAAAGTTCATGTGCATGCATGGTCAGCATGTTGCAACGGTCAGAACCATGCCTGAACCATTGGACAACTCAAAGACGGACTTGTATTCTCCTGTCAAATCCATGCACACATGAACACACAAGGGACTTGTAGCTTGAGAAACAACCAAAAACATACAATCGACATGGAGACAAAAATTGCTAGCTGAAACTTTGCCAAATGTGGGTCCTCCCAGAATGATAGCTCAGTCATTCTCCTTCAGTGCCCCTGCTAGAATTTCACTTCTGCTTGCTGTGCCCTTATTAATGTGCCATTTGAAAAGAGGAGGGTTAAAGTACATTTTGTGCTTGGAATGTATGGCAAAGAGAAGACTGAGACAGCAAGATGCAATGGCCAGGTTTATCACACCAGCACAGCAAGAGGCTCCTTGACAGATAGAGCACTTTCCCCATCTGTCTCATAAATGTCACAGATGCCCATATTGTCAGCTGTATACACAATAACTCCCTCGTGAAGTCTGTCAACAATCAACAGTACAATATCAGCATCATCCTGGTGGACTAGACAGTCGGAACACTGTCAAAGCAAAGATTCAAGAAACTCAAGGACAGAAGAAAACAAGCACAAGGAAACAAGATGCAGGTAACTTCTGCCACTACATATCATGCCAACTCCTTCCAACCCAGATGAAAATGTGCAATTGTCTGCTACCACAAAACATAGGTCTAAAGCAAATAAGCTCATGCAGGGGAGAAAAAAATGCAAATCATAAAAATGTTGACACTAAAAGAGGTTCTTTTAGCATACCACATTTTTGCAATCTCTTCCAGCTGGAAACAGCCCCACCATTACACACAGTATATGGATCCCTAGAACTAGAATTTAAGCTCTCTCAACCCTCAATTGTTCTTAGAACATTATGTAAACTATGGCACCCCAAAATTGCATTTCCACAGTCTTCTTCTCACCTCTAGGCAACATTAACAAAGTTAGCAACCAAATTCCAACAAGCTCATACAATGTAAAATCGATGTGCATGGCCATGCACATTTTTTATCTGCTTTTTTATGCTTGAGTGCATTCACTGCCACTGACCTGTTGTTTAGAATATCAAGTACAAATGCCGTTGCACTACTCTCCTGCAGAGTTTCAATGGCCTGTAATCTACACAAAGAGTGGATACTTACAGGACTATAATTGTATTGGGATTTGTGATTTCCTTGCTGATAAGAGTAAGTTTGACATGAGAATGAGCGGGTCCCTTGCTTATCCAGAGAAGAAAAGCACCATTACTAACATTTTGAGGACATATACAAGTTCATGTAGAATGTGAATTGACAGCTCCAATTCCAATCCCACGTGCATAACATCACACTATTTTCACTCAGCATCACCTCAACAAGAGTGGATGGCACGGTTTTTGTTGTTTCCTTCAGTATATAAACCCCACTTTATCACATCTATTGTAAGTGCAGGGTTAGAGTATCGGGTTGGAATTCTTTTGATTTCCTTTCCATGGAGTCCTCAATTACACACTAAAACTTGGCCAGCATTCAGCGCGACATTCATCTCAACAATGACGTACACTAGAAACAATATTGTGTCCTGAGCACTTTGCTGCCTTCAAGGACATCACATGCCTATGGATCAAGATTCATCAAGCATATGTCCATGCATGCTTTGCTCGTGAGGATTCAATACTCACTTTTTAGCAGCCATGTGAACTAGAATTCTAGTGTTCCAATTTTGGGGCCCGAGGCTTTACTAACTCATCATCTCCATTACAATTGAGATCTTTCCTCAAATTTAACAATGATGATGTTACAAAATGTTTGCAAAAGGGTAACAAACTAAGCAACACATATATATTCATTACTACAAAATGTGGGTGCAGTTCACTAGTCCCTGTTCACTAGACTAGTGAATTCGTTACTTTCTAACTAGTCCTCGTTTACTAAGACCAATGAATTCACTCAAAATCTAGTGAAATCGCTTGTTATACAAGGACACCTTTTGTTATAATGTAAAATTAAAAAATGCCAGAGCTTCACGTATTATTTGGAGAGAAAAAGATCTACATAGTTTTTCATTCATCCATCAATGAACAAAATCTATTACATTACATTGCAACTAACCTATAATTAATGTATTATCAAATTATTTTCTTGCGATTCATGGATTTTACCAATGGTATCATGTTATAACTTGAATTCAATAAATGTAGTTTTAAATTGCACCTTATCAATTTGTTGATGGAACTATTTTGTTACTAATGTCTATTTATGGATGGTATTATTTTTCACCTATTGGAATTAACAATGATAATTTGACGCTATGAAATACATACATAAGTTGAGTGCATAAATAATGACAAAGATCTTGTTCCAATAACATAATTTTATGTATTAATATTCAATGTTGAAAAATACAATATTCACATGAACATTTTTGGTGATCCATGGTCTTTTTCAATGGTATGTACTTTATTTACATCTTTAGTGTTAAACTAAAACATGTTAAAACTATTGGTATCAAATATTTTATCAAATATCGATTATATATAATGTTAAAAGGTTCACCTTGTTTCTATTAAAAATTGGCCACATTTTGATAACTACCAAATGTGGAATGATGCTTACACATCAATGTACAAATAACTTCATTGTAATGTGAAAAATAGTTTAATTTTCATGTTCAAATCATGCAACTAATAAGTAACATACATATAATTTACAACTATAATGTGACTATAAACAACATACATACAATGTCATCATTAACTTATTAGTGAAATGCAATATTAACAAATCATCATAGCCATATGATGACTAAATTGCAAACTTTACATTTCCAAACAACCATTTAAATTGAAAGTAAGGTGCCATAAATAAAATCGGAGTACATTGGTGTTGAATTTCTTCACATGTACATGTAAACTTATTTTCACATTCATTGTTTTAGCTTAAAAATTTATTGAGCTTGAATGCTTTGGGTCTTGCACCATCAAAATTCATAATCAATAACTCATTTTAATTGTGTAAAAATAACAATTTAATAACATAATATTTTTACACATAAGGATAGTGAATGATATTGCAAATTCACCGAACAATATGGCCGTTAAAATTGAAAATTAATATTCATTACACTCAAAAACCAAAAGCTTTTATAATTTCACACAATCATCAATAATAAGACTTTGATGGTCTCAATCAATTAAAGAAAAAACAACAACTTTTGCTCAAATAAAGGAATGAACAACAAAAAATCAAATGTTTTCATTTCATGTTATCTAATGATAACATGAATAATTTTTTTGTTTTTCTAACTTGAACATTTCATTTTTAACTAAAAACAAAAAATGCACTAGAATGGTATGTCGCATGTCTCCTAGTTTTTTCACAAAAACCCAATGAACTTTTTTAAAATTTTAAATGACCATATTTTTATTCATCCTTTATATGTTTTTAACACTAGGCACAAATGCATAATAAACACAAATGTCTCTCAAAATCTACAAAAAGTTACAACCATATGTCACATGTGTTTTCATATTTCGTGCAAATTTCAAATTTGTGTGGGTTGTTGAAATTTAGATATACATTAATTGCAATGAACATCTAGTTGCATGATGATTTGGTCTTGACATACACAATTTCTTATAGTTTGGGCTAGAAGATATTGAAGTTTCTTATGGAAGATTTACATTTACAAGACAACGGCAATCAAATGTATACATTGCTTTAATTTCATTTCAAAATTACAATTTCAATTAATTATATAATATGTAAGTGATGTGATATTTGTTTTGGGTTGTAATAAAATTGATAGCTACTCATATCATAGTTGAATTATAGTCTTATAATAGTGAGGCAATGGTTTTTATATTAGTTGTATCATTAAAAAATAATAATAATAAATAGTTGCAAAAAAGTTGAATATGCCAATGCCAATTAACAATTGCCATAGCGGCAATGTGTACACATGGGATAACTATAAACATAAATGTCGTACACAAATTGTAAGATAATTGCCTTCAGCAATTTTCATACAAATCACCCACAAAACCAAAATAAGTTGATCACAATTGTATATATGGGGGTGTATTCAAACCATATAGGGGTCCATCTTGCAACTAATATGCAATTATAATAAAACTTTGTGAATTAGTGACTTGACATTTTATTTTAAAATGTTTATATGTTCATAAAACAAATGTAACATATTTGTACATCAATTGTACCAAACACTTAATTGCAGGTAATGAGGTTTTCATGGACATGATCTCTCATAGTGTGAGTTTAACTTATATATTTAACATGGTTAATGATTATAAACATCACAAGAAAAAAAAAAATTCAAATTTAGTTTGATTAAAAATGGTCAAGTTTTTGAAAAATATTAGTGTTGCTTGCATTGTGACCAAAACATCATAATCATTAATGTTCAAAACCATTGATTGACACACACCTTCTTTCATCTCATGTGCATTGACTCATAAATCTCTTAATCTAGTAACAAAATTTGCACATTAAAAAAACACGGTAGTTTTTCTCTCCCTAGGGCATTAAAAAACTCCATAATGTGAAAATAAAATAGAGAAAGATCTCAGGAAGAGGAATGTTTATTTGTATACTCCCATGTGATTTTGCAAGATAATTTTTTGTGCAAAGGTTTAGATTTTAAACCTATAGCTTAACCTAATCCTTAATTATATACTTAAACATAAACCCAAATCCTAATCATATATATCAATCTTTATCCTTAATCCCAAAATTTGATCCCTAATAATTGAGAAATTGACATATCACAAATCTAAATTGAACAACTTGTAATTCATCAAAATATTATGTTTGATTTTTCATTTTGTGTTTACATCCTTATCAATTTTGTAATTTTTTGTAATTTGGTCTTTAATGAGGCTACCTTTGTAAATAACTTCAAATAGGACATGAGACAAACAATTAGAAGATTAAACATGGGTCCAAACTAAAGATGGCTTTGAGGATAACTTTAGTATGTTGTTTTTGTTTAATGCCACATTTTGAAGAATGTTCACCAACAATTATTTAATGTGAAACTATTAGTTCATTTTTTTGAAAAATATCATAAAACATTTCTTGTTGTTATAATAAAATTTATTATTCTTGGTTTTCAAATTATTTTTCGTGGCTTGTGACATACGGAAATGAAATTTGAAAAGGAAAGTTTTATTGTGTAATGGTTTTGACTCGCCCCCAAACTCCTTGAGAGACCCAAATGTGGGTCCCATAATGAAAGAACAAAAAAAATAAAAAATTGAAGCACACTCTTTAACTTGCAACACTTGTGGGGTAGGAGGGTGTGTTGGACCTTTTTAATGAGATTAGGACGAACTCACAAGCAAAAGTGTAACAAATCAACCTTCACAACCAAACAAAAAGAACAATTTTTATAAATTATAAGTAAGTGGTGTAGTAGGGACAACCTTAAGTTCAAGCTTTACACAACTCACAATCTTTGAAAAGAGGCACCATTCCCTTCCTTATAGTATACTTTGTGACTACATCTAAATGACATTTTTTTTCCTGAAACTCCCAAATGGGAGTTCCAAAATTGGAACTTTAGATGTTCATATATTCTTTAAGTAAACCTTGTTTAGAACATGCGAAGGCAATATTTTATAACCTTCAAAAGGATCTTTCCAACAATGTATTTCATGCCTCAATCAAAGTTCATTTGACCTTAATTTTAAATGGATTTGTGCTCGAAAATCAAATTTCCAACTTTGACTCCCAACTTTTCTTTTTATCATAATTTATGCATTTCAAATTAAAATGAACAATGTGAAAACACTTTAAACATTCATATTTCAAGACCTTTCCAATGGTATCTTGAGGGCCCAATTTGGTGCTTGTTTGTTATTTCAATTAAAACTCAAAATATTTGAGATTGTCACATGAATGCAACTCTGGGGGCCCAATTTGATGCTTGTTTGTTATTTCAATTAAAACTCAAAATATTTGAGACTGTCACATGAATGCAACTCCCAAAGTAATAGTGCACTTGAGAGTCATTGGGTTCAATCTTTTGCACTTTCTCTCACTTGTGAAAATGTGTTTCACTCCTAAACACATTGATTAATTTCATGTGCCTTTGCATTCCACCTTCAATTGCGAACCCAATGTTAATGTTGCGATAAGTTTTATTTGAAAAAATATTGTTAAAACATTCAAACATGTGTGACACAAGGAAAGCTTAGTGCAATGAATTGTATACTATTCATAACAAAAAATGCATAGGGAGATCTACTCTTTGTTTGTACATACATCATGGATTCCTAACATATGATTATCAAGTAAAAAACAAAGGCACACAAAGGGTGGAACTCCAATGTACAAGATGAGCTTTCCTTGTTTGAAAAACCAATGGAAGAATAGACTAGAACAAGCATAAGTACATAGAGTCTTTCAACATGGATTGTGAAGTAAAACCATCAAGCAAAGACCAATGAAAAAAAAGCGTTAGAAGGAACTCCTATCCACAACACAATACTATCTTGCTTAATGAAAAAACAACAAAAGAACTGGAAAAAGCAGAGGGAATTGAAATTTAAAGCATGGACCATAAGGTAAGATTATTGAGCCAAGAGCAACAAAAGAAAGGTGCAAAAGGAGGAAGTTCAATGCACTAGATGATCCTGTTTCACTACCAAATCATTACCCTGAAGAGATCATGCAACAGGGTCCAAGAAAGATCAAAGTCATCACAAAGTTAAGAGCAATTTGAGACCAAACTTTTCCAAAATGTAGCACTGAATTGACCAATTTCAATGATTTACTGCACTTCTTCATTTGGTCTTTCTAACCTTGCAGCAATGCAGTTCAAAGGATTAGGATCCCAAAGAAAATGGTGAAGTGCAGATCATTGATGCGTGATTTCTGAGATCCTCATGTCCCAGATGTGGGTCCATTGGTTACAGGAGACAAGTGAACAAAATGGTGAATACCACCACCACCAAGCACAGTGCTCCCTGTTCAGCCACTGGAACAAAGCTCAACCTGAGCAGAGTGCAACCTGCAGAGTCTTCAGAGAACTGGGCCAGTTCAGTAAGATCTTGTTCCCAGCGTTTACAGAAAAGCTCAATTCATGTGACCTCTTTCAAGCATGTGAACAGCTGCAATTCTGCTCTGCCAAACTTGCCAATACCCAGAAGCTTTGCCGATCACATGGATGTGCTTTCCCAAATAGCAAAAGCTTCAACAATCACAAGGATGAGCTCTGCCAAATACTGGAAGCTTCAACACTCACAAGGATGTGCTTCACTAACATCAGAGGCTACCAAGAATCAACTGCTACAATAACTTTGAGGTGACAAACTAATAAATACTGCCAGTCCGGAATTTCAGTTTGTAATCGTGCTTGAACTTAATCGACACAAAGGCCTTTTCTGACCCTCAGGAGTGAGAATGGCATTACATATGTGAGTGTAAAGATTGAACATGAAATAAATCAGTATGCCAACTTTTGATTCAAATCTTATGTTGACAACTGGACCCATTTACAGCAAACAAGTGGGTATCACTGATTGTGAGTGAAGTCTGCAACTGCAGACCTAGAACTTCACAACTGACTTTCCTTGAAATCCCCAAATTTCAACCACCATCCACTCACTCTCTGTCTCTCTCTATGTCTCTCTTCTGTCACACTCACAGACATAATACCCCCACCACATGGAAACAGTTGTTTTAGGGGTCTAATTCCCAGCTTGTAACCAAATTTAAGCTACTAAGATGTCACTGCTCTTCTCACCTTCGACATTAGGTGCACGCTTCACAGACTCCTTTGGCACACTTGTCAGGGATTTTTTGTCATCCTCAATACCTTTTATGTCCAAGATTCGTAGCCTTGTTAACTCCTGCATTCATTACACCATTGCTGTCAAGCTTTTAAGAATTTCTGCTGAACTCTTCCAAACCTTTTAAGCATTTCTAAATTTGGGGAACTCTTCAAACCTTAAGTAGGGCAAAAGAAAATTTCTGCAATCAATCAGTTGCAGTATAGTAATCTAATCTGAGTACTCTAATTACCCAGTATTGTTTGTGTGATTTTTTTTATTCTCCCCGACGGGACAGAGCCAACTACAAACAATGACAGGAGACTTGAAGTAATGAAGTACTACTCCATGTCACCATTTTTTCTCAGTGCTTTTCTTTCTCACAGGGCTCAATATAAGAAGGCTATATAAGTTAAAGGCTTACTTGACGATGACCCGTAGTTCGTCGGTAATTCTTCCGCCGCTTTTTCTTGAAGATAATGACTTTCTCATCTAGAGCCTGCATAAAATCAAACAACCATTTAAGGTACATGCCACTGTCTTCAGTTGAGTAGTGGTCATCCCCATTTCTAAACTTTGGTGGGGGGGGGGGGGGGGGGAAAAAAAAAATAAAAGATGGATGTGTGTACTTGGATTGTTTTTGTTTTGGGTGGTTGCGGAAGCTGTGTTGGTGGGGGGGGGGGGGGGGGGGGGGGGGGAACATCAATACCCAATGTGTCCAAATGCAGAAATCATGCAAGACTGGGTACTCCATGATTAGTAAGAACCCACAGAAGGAAGCTCATATTAGAAAGTTGCTGAACCCCAAAATTGTATTTGGAGGAGCCAACAGCAAGAAACTCTTTTCTGTACAATGGCTCAAATTCTAGTTTATTCGAAAGCAATGCTGTACCTTACTATCCTTGTCTAAAATCCATACTTTCAGAGGTCTCCAACAAAGGGGACGACATATGATAAGTTCAACAAGGTAAAATGACAAAATACTGTAATCAATGCTTGCTAGTTCTAAGGAAATAGAGATTGCAACTTTATGAATTGTTTTTCTCAGTTTTTTTCTTACATGTTCTTCCACAACTGCAAAAACAGCAGCTTTGGGTACATGGGGCCGGCCCACAATCGTCTGTGATTTTGACCCAAGTAAAAGGACTTTGTGCAACATCAGCTGCAAAACCAAAGAGAACAAATCATTACACAAAACAGGTTAGAGTCCCAAGATTTTTCCTGGTCACAAAAATACATATCTAGATAGCACAAACACAAGTGACCATAACAACAGAAAGGACTTAATGAATTTCTACAACCACAAAAAAATGCCTTTCATGCACATTTGTCATACAATAGTAGATCACACATGGGGGCACAATCTGAGGGGCGTCATCAAACAGGGAAGTAACAACTGGTCCATTTTCAAACCATCTTTCTAGCAAAAAATAAGTCAAATAATCACAGCACTCATCCTTATTTTCTCACACAGAAAGTGTGCATACATATTGTTTGACATGGTTCTTACAATCATGAACTGCGTGGAATGATAAGAGGGCAGAGGAATTGGAGGTAGTAGAGTGCAACCTTATCATTAATGTCAGCAAACTTGAGCTTCTCAGTATATATGAGGTCATTCGGTGACACTTTGAACTGATGTGAGCCAATCTGTTGCACACACAACAGCCACCCACAAACAAAACGTGTTGCATAAAATGCTAAAGATAATGTTCCTACATAAATGTAATTTCCTCATGAGTTTCTATCATCTTTCTGACAGTGACCAGAGAAGACTCAGTCATGATGTTGGCTGGATAGCTCACTCCAGAGACAGACATAGCCATACAAATCAGAAAATACTCAAAACCCTAATATTGTACATCCCAGTTGCAAACTCCACATCACAGTTCACATGCAAAGACTTGAAACCCTTGCTATTAAGACTAATGTGTAAACTCTCCTCTCTCTCTCCCCTTTCAAACCCTAAACCCTAAAATTAAGAAAAACCCAGAACCCCAACAAGAAGCTTATGGGGTGGACTGAAGGTTCAAGGACATAGCCACAAGGAAAGTTTTGAAGCTCTGAAAATCGCCTAAAAGCAACGCTCTCCTGAAACGCTAGAAATCCTTCTTTCGGTGCACTGCAATTGTTTTTTTCTGCAAATGTAACAGATAAGGTAGGAATGTAGGTTGGAAGGAAGGAAGAAGATAGACCTGGACTACAGCAAATGCAGTTGGACGTTTGTTCCTCCCAAAGTCCTCTGAGGTGTACCGATTGATCACTCGATAGCCAATCTCATCGGACATTTTCCGGATGACAGGAGTGAACTGAAAACTTCTGGGTGTCATCACCACTGCCGGCGCAGTAGCAGCAGCCGGCGTTTTCTCACTAGGGTCATCTCCACTACTTTCAGTCGCATTCTCCGTTCCAACTTCAGTAGTAATCCCCCGAATGTGCACCCCTCCTCCCGTCGTCGTCGCCCTGGACAATCGCCCGAAGATGAGGAGAGACAATCCATCGGAATTTACAAACAAACCTTCGTTTCCCGAGACATATATTCCACTGAAAGCATCCCAAAGCGATGATGGCAGCCGCCGCTGGAGAGACGAGGAGGAGGAGGAGGAGAAGCTCACACTCGGATTCACCAAGGCGCTGGTGATTCTTCTCCGCACCGTCTGACCCAGAATGCGAACCGCCATCGCCATCACGAATCTCCTCCAACAAAAACAAAACCCTAAAAAATCTCCCTCATTTCCCTTCACTCAGGCTAAAACATCCACACCCAAAAAACAAACCAGCAAAACCCAAAATGCCCGCAACAATCCCGATCTGAAAAAAGAACACAAACACACGCACACACGCACACACGGAAGAGAAAAAAAAACAGCGAAGGTGCAGAAACCCTAAAGAACCTCCCTCATTTCCCTTCACTCAGGCTAAACATCCACACCCCGAAAAAAAAAAAAAAAAAAAAAAAAAAAAAAAAAAAAAAAAAAAAAAAAAAAAAAAAAAAAAAAAAAAAAAAAAAAAAAAAAAAAAAAAAAAACAA
>Ga0116227_10013285_pt1 | contig 12996 bp, 8 predicted proteins | sample S1TSphgellanicum_FD_89693 | JGI IMG/M metagenome (GOLD analysis project Ga0116227, IMG submission 89693) | Host-associated microbial communities from peat moss isolated from Minnesota, USA - S1T2_Fb - Sphagnum magellanicum MG | ecosystem: Host-associated > Plants > Peat moss > Unclassified...
TTAATTATATATATATATATATATATATATATATATATATATATATATATATATATATATATATATATATATATATATATATATATTTTTAGTTTTTTATATTTATTTTTATTTTTTTTATTTTTTTAATATATATATATATATATATATATATATATATATATATATATATATATATATATATATATATATATATTTTGGGTGAATTAAATTTTCACCAATTTTTTTTTTCCAATAAATTAGCAATATGGGAAAATTCAATGTTGGATATGTTTAGAATAGGTTGGGGTTAAATATCAATGCAAACTACTCTTATGAACTTTTTAAGAAAATTGTTACCAAACTCCACACCACAAACTACATGCTTGTTTCTTAAGCAAACAAACAATCCATGTGAACTTCAAAACATCCTTCTTCCTAGAATCAGAAGAAGCACACATGTGATTGGTTTTCATGAAGTGAATGTGAACTTTTTTGGTTTGTGCTCAAAATGAATGAACCTTGCTCACTTTACATTTTCGTAACAACTTGTGTATCAAGAAGCATCCAAATTGGAATTGCGGCCATTTCTCACTCACTCCTAATTGACCTTAAAAAGAGTTCCTACATAAGACACAATCGGTGGCAATCAAGTTGATTCGGGCATGTGAGGCACTTGTCCCCGGAAATCTTCCAAGTCTTCTTCATACTTTTTTGTCGGCAATTATCGGTTTTTTCATGCGTGGAAAGACTACAAGCTGAGTAGGCCCCCTCCATTTCTCAAGCCTTTGTAGGAGGAGAAGGAACCAATTGTCCCCAATTTACTACAACCACTCTAACTTATATACAAGGGCCACAAAGTCTAGTAATGTGGGCCATGGCTACCGTTTGGGTCTTCCCATGTTGCTTTGAGACCCCCTCCCCTTCTTCTTCTTTTTAAAAATTCCTTTCATGCCTTAGTCACTTGAATATGCACATGAAAACCCTAACTCTTTGGGTGTGGTTGATGGATTTGAAGCAAAACCCCTTTGTGGTAGTGGGTTTCAAGCACCTCCTAGACAGACACCCTTAACCCCAGCAAATTGAGTGTGGTAGATGGATTTGAAGCAAAACCCCTTTGTGGTAGGGGGGGCCCAAGCACCTCCTAGAACGACACCCTTAACCCTAGCAAATTGGGTGTGGTAGATGGATTTGAAGCAAAACCCCTTTGTGGTAGCGGGGTCCAAGCACTAACTAAGGACCACCCTTAACCCAAACTCCCTTGGGTATGGTAGATGGATTTGAAGCAAAACCCCTTTGTGGTAGTGGGGCCGAAGCACTAACTAAGGACACCCCTTAACCCAAACTCCCTTGGGTGTGGTAGATGGACTTGAAGCTAGCAAACCCCCTTTGTGGTAGTGGGCCCTAAACACCTCTCATTTGTGACAATGCTAAAAAGTCTTTTTGTCTGTTGGAATCCCCAATTCTCTACTAGAATACATTCAAAAGAGAAGCAGGAGAAGGGTTGTGATGAGTGCTCCCATAAAGGCAGACCTCCAACTAACCACAAAGTCAGTGAACTAGTTAGCAAATAGGTAGTAGCTCATGAGAGAGAAAGAGAGAGAGAGAGAGAGAGGTGTGCATGACTTGATTGTGAAACAACCCACAAAAGCTTCCATAACAAATACCCACAACAAACAAACAAACAAGAATAGGTAGGTGCATCAAAGTAAGTAGGTAGGTACCCATGTCCACAAGCAAATCTTGGGCTGATTTCCAAAGAAGGATCTAGCCCTAGGTGACTCATGACATATAAAAAAAAAGTCCACTTACCTCAAACAATTTTTTTATTATTAAAAAGATTTTAAAATTAATAAAAATCCACTTTCTACTTGTTCTAGGGCTTGACCATTTTTGGTAACATAGTTTTCACATGTCTAGAATTTTTTAAAAAGTCATAACATCAAAAACACAATTCTCACATGACTCAAGTTGCATTTGGTGTAAAATAAGGGGTCACTCATAGGTATATATGTAGGTTAGGTTACTCTTGGGTTTAGGGTTTTGTTGCTACCTAGTAGTGTACATGATTATCATACACTAAAAAAGGAGTCAATTCATAAGGTATGTAGGTTACTTTGAGGTTTAGGGTTTTGTTGCTACCTAGTGTATATATTTATTGTAGACTAAAAGAGTCATCAATCATAGTAGGTACATAGGTTACTTCAGGGTTTAGGGTTTTGTTGCTACCTAGTGTACATGTTTATTGGAGACTAAAAAGAAGTCACCAATCATAGTAGGTACATAGGTTACTTCAGAGTTTAGGGTTTTGTTGCTACCTAGTGTACATGTTTATTGTACACCAAAAGAGGAGTCAATCCTAGGTATGTAGGTTATTTCAGGGTTTAGGGTTTAATCGCTACCTAGTGTACACGTTTATTGAACACCAAAAGAGGAGCCAATCCTAGTTATGTACGTTATTTCGGGGTTTAGGGTTTTGTTGCTAACCTTGTGTACATGTGTTATTGTGCATTAAAAGAGGAGTCTATCTATCTATCGTAGGTACGTGTATTTACTTCAAGGGTTGGGTTGGTTAGTTCTCACACTCGGATGATATTTTCTTCATCTTTTTAAGGATAACTACTATTGTGCTTTAGGTAGGTATTCCACGATTCTTTGGGATTTTGGAACTTGGGTTGGGTAACGTTTTGGTTTCCCGAATGAATAAATTATTGTTTGTGGCTGCTTTAGCCGACCGGCCAACAACTAGCCCAGCATTTCAGGTGGAGTGGGAGGGACAAGGGACCAAATGAGTTGAGTTCGGGTGGGAGGGATGGGGTTGTGGGGGGGGAGGGGGGGGGAGTGGGCCCTTTAGTCACTTGACTAGGGCACAAACTAATTGTACTCTTGCGCCTGCAAGAAGATGCTCCTCCACCAACTTCTCATCACTCCATTCTCTTTTGGGAAGACAAAAGGGAAAACAAAAAATGAAAAATTTCAAACATGATGAAAGAAAGTAGAAATTCTTCCTTTGAGTTTGGTGAGCTAATTATGGAGATTCTCATCCCATTGAATGAAAGAAAACCCACCCTCCTCTCCCTCCCCCCAACCCCAATCACTCATCTACAAGCTCTTAGGGCCAAAACCAAGGGTTGTTCCAAATGGATTGGATTTTATTTTTTTGTGTTTACAAATGTGAACTATGTTTGTTTGTTTGTTGTAACGGACAATTCATTTGCAAAAGAGTCCATTTTGATTTTTTTTCAATGTCTTCTACTTGTGTTAGTCAGTTGCTCCGCTATTGGTTAGCGTTTTGTTATTTAAAATTTGGGTCCTTGTATCCATATATAAATAAACCTCAATGGAGAGTAAATGTATCCATTAAAGGCAACTCAAATGGAACTCAAATGCTCAATATTTTGATTGAATATGTATGCACTTCAAAGTTTGAACATTTGTTTAAAATCAAAATACCTTACCCTAAGCTCAATTTCATCATTAAATAATCCTCGAACTAGTGAAATGAATTTTTGTGAAAATATGAAGTTGACATGTTGAACATCATCGTAATTATCATAGACTACACTCGGAATAATTTCACTATTCATATCACAAATATTATAAGAAATGATGAAAATAATAAAATTTTCAAAATGAATTCATCTTTTGAAAATAAATAATTATTCTTTTTTTTTAATGTGGAAACTGACCCTAGGCTACGGTATATTGTAGTACCTTTACCATTCCGACAATAATTAAATTATTTTTAGTAAATGTCTTTTCTCTTTTTCTTTTTTTCAAAATTAGTTGCTCACAATGCCAAAAGTTCTAGAAATTATGTTGCAACCTAGTGTACATGGTCATTTCATTTATTCCATATATGATGAATATATTCAAATTTTATTTTTCAAATTTTGACAAAAGTTTCCCCAAAAAGTAGACTTTATGAGACAATTTATTTTTTTTAAATTCACATTTGTGTGAAATCCACACACACACACACACACACACACACACAAATTTAAATTAAATTAAATTAAATTATTTTAAAATATTTATTATTTTTAAAAGAAGAGCTCGCAAAGGAAATTTTTGCTTGAAAAGTTGGAAGAAATTGAACATGACGTAGCCATAATATTTTATTTTACAATAGTTAACAAAAGTTGAACTCCAACCATAATTGGAAATGTGAAACTACATGAAGGACATATGAAAGTATTATTTCCATCACTTCCCATGTTGCTATTTGCTGAAATATATTACACAAGTTTCAAACCATTGTGGATTTGATTATTCTATCTTTTATTTATCATGTTTTATGCTCAACAAAGTTTGGTAATTTTTATTGAATGTTTTATGGAATAGTAAGCATTCCAAGATGGTGGCCCTTTTTTTTCTTTTTCTTTTTAAAAAAAAAACTCTAAGGAGCAATTTTTGGACATTGGTCCCCCCATTAATAATATGTTGATGCTTACGAATTATTCAATTTAAATTATAGATTGATCATAAATTTCATTCCTTGTTCAAGTCCTTCATTTTTTTGGCTTTTTAAAAATATTTTAAATATTAACTATTTTGCTACTGAGAGTAACTAGTACCTACAAGATTCAAGAAAAATTGCCCATGGTTCATGTGTTTGAAAATGGCACCATCCACTTCAAATCATAAATGTTTTTATGGTTTGAATACATAGCGATTTTATGTTACATTAATTACTTTGGTTGCTCTTTGATAAGTGCAATACATTATAACATATAAACCTATGATGCAAGAAATGAAATAAAATGCATAATTTTGTTAATAATATATTATAGGTAAAAAAGGTTATGAAGCTTATAATCACCGATCCATCATCATTGTCAAGCTTGAGAATTTTTTTAACATTTCAATAAATAATTTAAGTATTTGTAAATGAAAATTTGATTTTTGAATTACATTCATGTGTCACAAATGACATCTAGCAACCTCAAACAAAATTGCAAGGAGCTTTACAATTAACTATAAGATTTACACGGCATTTCATAAGATAGTTCATGAAGCATAACCTATTGTTCATGGGTGAAGTTCATTCATCATCATCATCATCATCATCATTAATTTTAATTGATAAATTCACCCATCATTTTCCATTATAATTCAATGGATTAATTTAATTTTTCATTCATTTTTCAAATATAAAATATGAAATATGTCCATCACCATATTCATAAAAGATTTATGATCATTTGGAATTAAGTTGTTTAAATTATTAATGGTCATTATATGGAAATATATAATTATACTTAGTTGCTTTTGTGTTTGAACATTTGCGCAAGAACAAGAAATTTTCATCGTCACCCAAATGAATTGTTTTGAATCATTGTTATTGATCCTTACATCAACTTGGTCTTCAATTTCCTTGGCTCACTAATCTTTCACATGTAGATTCATTTGAGTTTATTTTGGTCATGGAAGATTTGTTTATGAGAATGTTCATATTGTTTTATAAACCAATAAGACAAATGCTTTAAAAAAAAATGGCAACAATATTTATTTCTCATGTTTTTCAATATCATAGGCTTTTCAGTGACATTATTTGAGATGAAGGATTTAATTTTTGGTTCAAGCTTTGAAAAGGAATTTTCCTAAATGATTTAATCTATTAAAGGTGTTACTATCTAAATCAATTTTCCCCCAAAACCAAATACATAAATGAAATGGGTCAATCAAATTTATGAATTATATGTAGTCCACAATCAACTATCATCAAATTGATGATACATTATATCTATTGTTATTTTATATAGTGCATTCATCAACAAAACAATTATTAAATTTGAAAATAATGGTTTACATTCCAAATCTAATATTTATGGCATGAACAAGATGTTGAACCCTACAATTGAAGATTAAAAAAGATAGTTGATGAACATTGAAACTTAGTTTTTTTTCATCATAAGAATACCAAAAAATGATTCTTCTTTATATACTCAACATCATGAAAATCAATCAAACTTCAAGAATTGAAAGCATGTTTGGTTTTATCAACATATATCAAAATGAAACAACTTTCAAAAAAATTGGACTATTGATAATTTGGTCTATTTGCCATCGTTGAGCAAATATGTGTTGTGACATTCACTTTTAACCTATTGATTTGATAAAGATTCATCATGTGTTTCACATTTCTTTATTGGAACCATAACATTGAATAAAATTTTAGAACATTCTCAAATTACCACAACTAATCAAGATTAATGTTGATTAAGAAAATGTTATTGAAGTGATTTCCAATTAATCCTGTTATTTTGTCAAATACTTTACCTTGTTGATTGAAAGGCTTATGATATCAACTTATTATACATGAAAATCAACACATCAACTTAGAAAATTCAAAAAACCCATTTGAAAATATGAATTAACAATGTATCCAAATTTGGTTAAAGTTGTTCCAATTTGTGTAACTTGATGTTAGAAGGGGATGTAATTCTATGAATTACAACTATTGACCTTATCATAATTCATAAGACATTTTAGAAGACTTAGATTCTACGAAGAGAGGAGGTTTGTGCCCTTGTTATACTCTCATTTTAAAAATAATAATTCACGTAGTTCAACTTGTGGTTCATGGCTGAATTTCATATGAACATCCACATTTCATTCATAGTGGATGAAATTCATTCATCAACATCAACAATTTGTATCCATAATGGATATTTTAAATGTATAATAGGCTAAATGGTCAATTATGGTCAATGAAATCACATGAGTATTTTGGGCAAAGGTTGATAACCATGATTACAAATAAAGAGTTGGATTTGGGTTAACTATACTAGAGTGTGATTAGTATTAATTAGTTATGGGTACACCCAAAGTCCAATTTCATGCATCTTGCAATGGGACCCTTTGATTGACCCATCACATAAAAATGTGATTGATCTTTGGACACTCCCAAATTATATGTACTTATTGTATATATATTTTCCCCTTTGGATACCGTAGTAGCTTGGCAGTTTCGACACTAATTATATTATTTTCAGAATAATTTAAAATTTCAAGAATTCTTTTTTCAAAAAACAATTTGTGAAGGAAAAATATAAAATCTTTTAGAGTAGTCTGGAGATTTTATTTTTTCATTTTTTTTACATGAAAGATTCAAAATAAAATAAACACGCAACATTGAAATTTTGAACTTGCCATGGTATGTAAATAGGTTGCAAGAGTAGAAGAACTCTGGGCAAAAGTTATGTAGGAAAAGTGTTATTGTGAGTGCCCATGTTTTTTTTAGATTTTTTAATTTGTAGCAATAGTGGCTACCATCCATAGGAAGACGTGAAAAAATTGGCAATCATCCCTAGGAAGATTTGGTCAAATCTGGCTATAAATGAAATGTGAAATTCAAATATTCAATTATCCTTCTATATTTTTGCTACAAACTGAAAATCAAGTATAGAAATCTGGTGATTTTTTATTTTTAAAAATTCTTGAACTTCTGGCAATTGAAAACTTCCAAAATCACTTTATTTTTCAATTTTTAATTTTCAATTTCTCTTTTTGGCAAAATTTCACCAATAATTTTCTTAAAAGGGGGTGGTGGGTACCTACCTATTCAAGCCTTATTTCATCACCTTATGACTAACAAACATTTGGTCTCTAAAATGCATACTTTTTTTTGCCCTAAACTACCTAGTGCTAAAAATTCATCACACATTTAAAGCATACTGGAAGTATTAAAAATGGTGGGGATAAAACAAATGAGGTGCTAATGGGAACGTCGTAGAGAACACATTGGGAACACAAGGGAAACACAATGGGAACTTGACAAGAACACATTGGGAACACAAGGGAAACACAATGGGAACTTGACAAGAACACCTTGGGAACATACCAAAGACCAAAAAAATCACCCTCCCTCAAAAACCTAAAAGAAAAAAAACTAAGTCCCCCTGAGCCTTCTCATTGGTTGGCATGAAATTTCTATTTCCAAAATGGTTTGTCACCATTTTCAACCTAAATTAATCTAATACTTAAAATGAAAATTACTCAAAAATCCATTTAAAGTATTAAATTGATTTCCATGTTTGCATTTGCACTACTCTACTATGGGTAAAGTCCACAAAGAATGCCCCAAATGGGGTTCTAGACTTGGTTATCACTTTGTCTAAGGCCCTTATCATGGGGATTAGGATCTCTCCTACTCTCAAGGGATAGGTGAATCCTTGGCACCCTAAATTTTAATACCTTTAGTCAATCGTAATAACACAAGTTTTAGGCCAAATTAACATTGTGCAAGGAGGAGACCTTGAACAACACAATTCATGAAATAAAGTGTTAATAGATATCCATCATTAGGATTTTGGCTATCTTAGTTTAACTCATCAAAAATTTATATTTGAAAAATGAGAATTTAAATTATTGCTTTCATTGAACATATAATTTTATTTTTAAAAATACCCCATATTTTAATAAAAATTTCAATACCTTGATCATCAAAATCCTTTTTATAATTCCATTCTAGTACTAATGTCATCACACCATATTCCATGTTGAAATACTCATTAAAATGGGGACTTTGTGATAGTGTATTCAATTCATATTTTTTATTTATGGATTGTTAAATATGATTTGGTAAAACTTTGAAAATCTAATTTATTTTGACAATTCCAATTTTTTTATTATGAAATCCATACCATGTGATTACATCATGTAAAAGATTATTTTGTTAAATCCTTCCTCATTTTAATCATTTTTTTTGTAACTCAATGGCCAATCATAAATCATTAAATCTTGTAGAACATGAATTGTTACAACAACAAAAATTACATTTTAATGTGTGTGTGTGTGTGTTCTTTTTAAGAAGGCGTAAAAATTCTCCTCTTTTCTAGAAAGCCCTTGGTGAATGAGATTTAATAGAGTTTATTTCACAATTTTTTGAGCTAATGTGTGGAAGATATTGATTTTTGAATGGATTTTGTTGTTGGAAATTCAAAAAAATTGCAAAAATTGGGATTGGAAAGAAAATTCAGTTGAGCTTTCAACATGTTCACATTTCCAAATTTAGAAATTTTCAATTCTGAAAATGTGAAAAATAAAAATTATGTTCACACTTGAGCCAATGACATGGGCTACACTAGTTATGCATAAAACTAACAATTAACAATAGTGACAATGAGACCACCACTAGGTTGGTAAGAAGGATGTTGAAATTTGTAATAAGGTGATGAAAGAAGTAGGGGCTTATTATTTATTTAAAAGCATAATTTTGGATGGAAGTAGGGATGAAAAGGGTTGCAAGTGAAGATGACAAGAATGCCAATAGGATATTTGTGTGAATGTTAAAAACTTGGAACGGATGTTGCTACAAATAATAGGCTAATTGAAGGGAAAAAAACATTGAATGACTACATGGATGACAAAATGATAATTGGGGATGACTATGAAGATTGGTGATGAACAATATTGTTCTTCTAACGTTGTCCTTAGCTCTTTCCAAGCTTTGGCTTACTTTTTAATGACAACAAGCAATCTTATCCTTTTTATTATCAAAACGTAGTAAGATAATAGTGAAAATGGACATTTTTATTATTTTTGGACTTACCTAGTTCTAGTGCAAAAGGACTAGTTGATTATGACATTTTTAATGAAATCATGTTTGATCATTTTGGATAGTCATATGTTCCACTAGGTGTTTTAGTGAAAAATACATTTGTCATTTTATGTATTGGATTTACATTGTGTTTCACTTTTATGAATAATGTGTGTTTTGAACCCTTGATCTCCTAGTTCAAAATTAGTAGGGCACTATTGTATTTTGTTTCAAATTGAAATATCAATTAACGTTGATAATTTAATATTTTTTTAAAATCAAATATTTCATGTAACACATGAAGTTTGCATTGTGACATAAGCTAAAACTATGATATTTAAAATCTTATCACAATGAAAAGAAAAATTCGTGTCACATTTGAAAATGATGTTATGATACAAATTAAAAATGTGACATTTAAAGTCTTGTCACATTGAAACAAAAGCCTCATTTCAATGGGTGTAAAATGTGCTCTATTAATAATTGTCATGATTTTTTTATGTGTGAATGAATACATATATGTAGTGACATTGATAGTGGACAAAACACAAAGAAAACCACTAGAGCATTTTTTTATTCTTTGGTAACAAAAACAATTTGTTATGTGTGAATGGATACACATATGTAATGATGTTGATACTGAACAAAATGTGATGAAAATCACTATAACATTTCTGTGGTTTATAAATGAAGCTTTTTGTTGACTTTTTGAATTATAAAAAAAAATGGGATTGTAATTACCATGTTGGTGAGTAAAAGAATGAACATTGCAGCTTTAAACAATTTATTATTATTCTGAAGAATGTAATGTAATTGTCCAACAATGAACAATTTATTGTTATTATTATTATTTGTGAATGAACACCCAAGATTGATCAAATTGTGATAAAATGAAACATTTAATTACATGTAGAAGTAGTTCAAAAAGGCAAGATTGCTTGTTGTGAACATGCCTCTAAATTTGTCAAATAACATTGGTGATAAAAACTTTACAATCCTAGTTTTGAAAATGAAATACAAAAGCCCATGATGTGTTCCTTAGCTCTTCAAGATTGAACAAAGGGGTGATAGATTTGAGATAAAACTAAAATGGGTTGATTTTTCAAGTTAAACTTTTAGTCATTTATGTTTGACAAAATGAGCAAAAAATGGTGGTTAACACATTTTCAACCGAAATGGATTTCATGAATTTGTTCATATTCACTAAACCCACAATAGCATGGGACTCCTTATATAGGTGAGTGACAATACTCTGCTTATACTTATTTTGTATCTTGCATTGGGGACTACATTTAATGGATTTTTCATGAATATCTTGAAATCCCCAAAGTCACATTTTTGGAATTAAAACACATGTCTCATGACTTTGGAAGTTCATAATTTATAAAATATGTTTTTCCTTTTTCTTTTCTGCAAAAATTGATTTTTGTTAAGATTGAGTTACATTTTTTAAAAAAATATTAAATGACATTGCATCCATTTTGAATTGATCAAAATTGTATGCATGCAAACGATCAAATAAAATATATTTTATAATAAAAATCTATAGCCTTAATCATTTATTATACTTTCAAACATTTGAAAAGTATAATTAAAATATTTGTTGTGTGTACTCATTTTAAATCTCTAATCATTGATTTTGATAGAGTCAACGAGTCACACTTCTTGTTACAAATAGTTTTGGGGTTGTTGACACCTTGATCATTTTCTTGAAAAATAAAATTCAATAACCCATTCAAAGCCTACTTCACACATCATTTCTCATTACTTGAGTTGTTCGAACATGGTAAAATAACAAACTTGAACATACGTTGCAATTATAGAACCGCCTTTTGATTTGTTGTCCACTTTTGTATTGGGGAAGGGGGAGGCATGCACCTTGAAAGTATTTCCAACCTCACGAAATCAAATAAAGGTCCTTCTATTTCCCTCATTCAAAAGCAAAGCTAAAATATTGTACACTTTTAGTTCACAATTGCAAAGCTTCCAACTCATCTATCATCTCAATGTTCATTAACCTAATATGAACTACAATCTCAATTCAACATCTCCAAAAGCATGGATCTTTTAACATGTCCCAAATTTGTTTACCTCTATATACTTTTTTCCACACAATCAATCGTCTTCCTCCGACATCACTTCTCTTGTCCATGTGATATGATTAACATTGATTTTTTTAAGGTAAATGAGAATGGAGCTTTTGGGACATCTCCACCTTTATTATGGATTGTTGGAGTTGTAAATATAATATAGTGCAAGAATGGACCATGATTGTGAACATGGAGGTTCAAAGTCATGTATATATATATATAATTATAATTTTTTAAATTATATTTTAATTCAAAAAGAAATTGTTAGCCAACAAAGAAGCAATGACCGAGTAGCTCTTGACCTTTTCCAGCTATTACTTCCATTTTCAGAGGTGTCATGTCAGTGGAAGGAGGCAATCAAAGTTCATTGCATAACTCTTTGCCCAGCTTTGAACCCAAAGTGCCCATATGGTTGTTGTTGTTGTTGTTGATGGCTGATTGAGTTGGTTACCCTAATAGGTATATATATATATGTAACTAGGTTGGTTACCCTAGTAGGTATATGTATGTAGCTAGGTTGGTTACCCTAGTAGGTATATGTATGTAGCTAGGTTGGTTACCCTAGTAGGTATATGTATGTAGCTAGGTTGGTTACCCTAATAGGTATATATATATATGTGTAACTAGGTTGGTTACCCTAGTAGGTATATATATATGTAGCTAGGTTGGCTACATGTGTGATGGCTTTGCGATGAATTCAACCCCAGAAATGAGTCATACTTGCAAGAACATAGTTGTGGGTCCCCAACTACTGAAGGCTAACTTTGAAGGCTAACTTATAGGGCTTGATGCTGGGGAGACAAATACATGATATTAGGTGATGTCTGTTGTTGGTAGCACAACTGAATCCATGTGGTGAGCAAGCAAGCAAGCAAGCAAGTAGGCTAGTGGGAAAAATGCCAATGAATGCTTTTCAAATGGGTAGTGCTAGAAGAGTAGTAGTGCAAAACCCACCCTCAACACATGGGTTAGTATGTGTTTTTTAGGGTTTTCTTTCCCTTGTGATTGCAATTGAAAGTCTCAACTTGCGTGATCGATATCGATCCCTTGTAAGTTTTATAACCACTCAAGTGTGTTGGATGGTTATGTTGTGAACAGACCCTCCGGTTATTAGGGTGGTTATCCTAAGGATTTTCTAATAACCATGGTTTTTTAAATGGTTAAAGAATCGTTTTTTGACATTGTAATCATTTGTATAATTTATTGGAAAAAATTGCATGTTAATTTACTTTCTTTCTCCTACCCATCTACATGCACATCAAAATTAACATTGTGCCTTTTCTTCATGTTCATGTTAACGTTGTGCTTTTTTTTTTTTTTGTTTTTTCCCTTCCCATTTTTTTTTTAAAAAAATTTAACAAAAAAAAATACAAAAAAAAAAAA
>Ga0116227_10013286_pt1 | contig 12995 bp, 6 predicted proteins | sample S1TSphgellanicum_FD_89693 | JGI IMG/M metagenome (GOLD analysis project Ga0116227, IMG submission 89693) | Host-associated microbial communities from peat moss isolated from Minnesota, USA - S1T2_Fb - Sphagnum magellanicum MG | ecosystem: Host-associated > Plants > Peat moss > Unclassified...
CCTGTGCTGGCTGGGCTTGTCACTGTCCACGTGGACGGTGCCTGAGCCACCAGCGTTCCATCTTAATCAGGCCGAGCGCCCATCAATCTGGGTGGCGCTGAAGAATCCATCCGTAGCGGCCTTGCTGTTTGCCTGTTTCTGCTCGCAGCTCAGCTACGCGCCGTACTACAACTTCTTCACCCTGTTTCTTGAGCGTCATCACTACGCACGTGGTTACATCGGCCTGCTGTGGGCTCTGGGCGTCGTTGCTGAAATCGTGATGTTCATGATCGCCGCGCGCGTGATTGGAAATCTGGGGCCACGCAAAGTCATGCTGATGGCTCTGGCCGCCACGGTTCTGCGCTGGGCCGCAACCGCGGCAGCCGTAGATTCACTCGCTGTGTTGCTGCTCGCGCAGATGGCACACGCACTGAGCTTTGGTGCCTATCATGCCGTGGCAATGCACTACGTCCAGCGTTTGTTCCCCGGCGCATTGCAAGGGCGAGGGCAGGCGATCTACAACGCCGTGGCCTACGGCATCGGCGGCTCCATCGGCAGCATCGCTTCAGGATATCTGTGGGAAGGCTTGTCGCCAGAAGCGGTGTTCTATTCAGCGGCAGTGGTGGCGCTGATGGGCTTCTGGGTTGCCTATAGAAAACTGCCAGATCTTTAGCAGGGCGTGTCCCTACTTTGCAGGCGGCGGGTGGTTGTGTTCTCCCGCTAACGCCTTTTGGGCGTCCGGATCACCTTGCGCGGCGGCTTTTGCAAACCAATCCTTGGCAGCTTCCGGGTCTGCGGGCATGCCGAAGCCGTGGTACAGCGATTCACCGTAGGTCAACTGTGCCCAGGCATTGCCCATATCTGCGGCGATCTTGAGTTCGGTACGGTACTCGCTCATCTGCTGGGCTGTACCGAAGCACCACGCGAGTTGGGAGTGAGCCCAGCCAAGCTCATCGTTCGGCGTTTCGGTCAACTCACTAGCGGGGAGCGTGACCAAACGGCGCAGCACGGGTATCCGCTCGGGGCAGCCGAGGATGGAACTCTGTGAAAGCGCGTATTGATACCAGAGGTCTCCGCTGCTGTTGGGGAACACACGTGCCGCGTTGGCAAAATGCGGAATGGCTTTGGCGTAGAGCTCTTGCTGAAGTGCCTGCGAGCCCAAGTCCTGTTCGACCAGGCCTTCCAGTTCCGAGACTTGAGACGGAGGTAGGCCTGCATCACGAGCGCCCTGAATGACGGCATTCATTGCCTCCATCGATCCGCCCCAGCGTGGGCGCAGAGACTGCAGAAATGCCCGGCGCACGATGAAGTTCTTGGGGTCTATGCGCAGCGCGGCTTCGTACATTCTAGTGAGGAACTCACGCCCCTTAACGTGCTTCCCAACCGAAATCAGGTAGAGGTAGCTGACGATCGGCTTGTCATCCAAGGCCAGCGAAGTTTGAAGGTCGGTGAAAGCCTGGCCGAGGTAATCGACCATCTGGTCAATATTTTCCTGTGGCGTATCTTTAATCCACTTTGAACCGCGCCGGGATTCTCCGACGGTACGGAAATAAATGCCGCGCGCTAGATGGGCTGCGTAAGAGCTTCGATTTTGCATGAGCCAAGCATTGAGCTTGGTTTGCAACTCTGGCGTGTCCACTGCAAAAACTCCGAATAGATTGCGCAGGCCGACATCACTGAGGTGGCCCTGCTTATAGTCGGAGATGGACTTTTCGAGCAATTGATCAACCTGGACATAGTCGTCCTTGTCCAATGCCGCCTTCACTTCAGCCTGCTCCTTGAGCATCTTCGGCTCAGTTTCATAGGTGCCGGGAACGCCGAGCAAGGCGTGCGTTGCCAGAGGCTGCGTTTGCGGGCGCATGCGTGTTAACGCCATGAATCCGATGACGCCGACTGCAATGATCAGCAGAACGGCAATCACCCAGTCCTTGGGCGTGGCTTTGAGTTTAGACATCCGCTTCCCCTTGATTTTTATTGATGCGACACCCCATCAGCGCGGCACGATGGGCCGATCGAGTCTCGCAAAACATATTAATTGCTATTGGCGATCGCCGACAGGAAAGCGTCGGCTTGAGTCCAGACTTGCGACTAGATATAGCCAAATGGCTAATAGGGATTGCATAATCCTTCGTGTAAAAAATATATAAAGTGTTGCGGCTCCAAAGTCGAAACTGGGCCGGAGCAGACAAAAAATTCATAAAGGCCAGGAATAAACCTGGTGAGTCGTTGCAATGCCTGGGGTGAATGCGGACGGCATAAAAATAGCGGCCGTCTGCTATGCAATAACAATTTAAAAATCGTTAGCAGGGGATGGAAATGGGAAGTCGGCTACGAGCCTGTCGCGGACCCGAGGTGATTTGTGCAGGACGATCTTTAGAATCAAATGGATCGTGGCATCTGGTCGTCTCAAAATGGCTTTGCACCTTTGCCAGTTTGGCGCTCTTATTGCTGACCCCAAGCATTTCGTTCGCCGATACCGATCAGTATTACTACAACGGCAATAATCAACTCGTCGAAACCGTCAACGATACGACCGGCCACGTTGTTACCTATTCATATGATGCCAATGGCAGCGTTGTTGCGATTAACGCGGTGACCGCGAATGCACTGACAATCTCTGGGTTTACGCCTGTCGGTGGATCGATTGGCAATCAAGTCACCATCTATGGCACCGGCTTTGATCCCGTCGCAGGAAATAACGTGGTGGCGATCAACGGCACCTACACGTTAGTGAGTTCAGCTTCGCCTACGAAGCTGGTTACATCCGTGCCTACAGGTGCTTCGACGGGGCCGATCACAGTCTCAAACCCTATTGGCAGCGCAACGAGTGCGTCAAATTTTATTGTTAATGGGTCAAGCGGTGGTAGCGGCGGGCCGATTGCAACCCTAAATCCTCATGCGCTGTCGTTCTTGGCATTGGCCGTGGGCTCAGCCAGCACCACGCAATCGATCACGCTGACTAACACGGGCGGTGCGGATCTTCACTTCTCTACGCCGCTCACTTACGGCGCGCACGCTAACGATTTTTCAATTACAAGCAATACTTGCGCGTCGGCATTGATTGCGAATGCCAGCTGCGCAATCAGTATTTCATTTGCACCCGGCGCTACTGGGAATCGCTCTGCTGCCCTGATCATCTTCTCTGATGCCACTAATGGCTCACAGTCCGTAACACTCTCTGGCGTTGGCGCAGTGGGCACCGCAGTCGTTACTCCCGGTGCCTTAACCTTTGCCGATCAATTGATCAATACAACCGGTGCGACTCAAAACGTCACGGTCACCAATAGCGGTGGATCAGCACTGACAGTTTCAAACGTTACATTTACAGGCAATAACGCAGGTGATTTTGTCGTTGCCACCAATGGCTGCTCAGTTGCAGTGGCGGCTGGCGCAAGCTGTGCGATTGGAATCGCTTTCCATCCGACAGCGACTGGTGCGCGTACTGGCACGCTGCAAATTGCCTCGGATGCCAGCAATGGCGTGCAGCAAGTGTCTTTAGGTGGTGCTGGCATTGCACCTGCGGCCAGCATGGCCCCGAGCAGTCTGTCGTTCGGGAATCAGTTGCTGGGGGCAACCAGTACAAGCCGCAGCCTTACGATTACCAATTCCGGCACGGCGCCACTGACGGTTGGGGCGGTCACTATTGGAGGCACCAATCCTGGAGACTACCTTGTCTCGGGTAATACCTGCACCAGCGCGATTGCGGTCAATGCAGCTTGCGCCATCAGTGTGACCTTTACGCCAACCGCGACAGGCAGCAGCGCTGCAACATTGCAGGTTTCTACCGATGCGGCGACAGGAACGCAGTGGATTCCATTGACGGGGACAGGCATTGCGCCTTTGATCTCGGTCACTCCGGCAAGTAACGCCTTTGGCAATGTACTCATCAATACAGTCAGTGCAGCGAAGACCTTCACGGTGACCAATAGCGGAAGCGCTCCGCTGACTGTGGGGATGTTGTCATTCTCCGGGGTCAATGCTTCCGACTTCACGATTTCCAATGTTGTTTGCGCAGGTACTTTGGCTATTGGAGCGAATTGCACGATTAGTGCCACTTTTCGTCCTGCCGCAACGGGCTTGCGCGTTGCAACGCTTCAGATTGAATCGGATGCCAACAACGGCGTACAGCAGGTTTCCCTGAGCGGCACGGGCGTTGCTCCTGCGGCTAGTGCGGCTCCGGCAAGTGTGTCCTTCGGGAATCAGCTGCTGAATACGACAAGCACTGCGCAGGTGGTGACTGTCACGAACACTGGCACATCGCCTTTGACCGTTGGGACTTTATCGCTGTCAGGTTCCAACCCGGCCGATTTCTCGGTTACAGCCAATACCTGTATAGCCGCTGTGCCTGTGGCTGCGAATTGTGCAGTCAGTGTGACTTTCCATCCGACAGCTACAGGTGTGCGTGCTGCCAATCTTCAGATTGCATCGGATGCGAATAACGGAACCCAGCAGGTTTCCTTGACTGGAACGAGTGTTGCGCCCATCGCGAGCGCATCACCTGCGAGCCTGGCATTTGGCAATCAGTTGGTCAGTGCAGACAGCCCTGCAAAAGTAGTGACGATCACAAATTCGGGTTCATCGCCATTAACGGTGGGCACTCCAACATTCACGGGAACTGACAACGCTGATTTCATGGTCTCAGCCAATACCTGTACGGCAGCGGTCGATGTCTCGCAGAATTGCTCAATCAGCGTGATCTTTACACCCGGAGCCGCAGGCAGTCGATCAGCGACGCTGCAAATTCCATCGGACGCAAACAATGGTGTTCAAACCGTTTCTTTGACGGGAACGGGCATCGTGGCCATTGCGGCGGCTTCTCCTGCAACGCTGAGCTACGGTAACCAGCTTTTGAATGCCGCCAGCAGCGCACAAGTCATTACTGTGACCAATAGTGGGCAGTCACCCCTCACCATTTCAGGGACAAATCTGACAGGCAGCAATACTGGAGATTTTGCTGTCACTGGCAACAGTTGTTCGACGGCGCTCAATTACAACGCGAGCTGCACAATCGGCGTGGCCTTTACGCCGGCAGCTACAGGGGCTCGTAATGCAACATTGAACATTGCTTCCAATGCCAGCAATGGCGTGCAAACTGTCGCGCTGACTGGAACTGGCACTGCCCCTAACCTGAGCGTGGCGCCAGGTTCCTTGGGCTTTGGCAATCAGTTGCTCAATAGCGCCAGCACCGTGCGTACGCTCACTCTCACCAACAGTGGGACTGCGCCGCTGAATATTGGCACGCTGACCTTGTCTGGCAGCAATGCCAGCAATTTCGCTGCCAATGGTTGTAGCGGAACCGCCGTAGCAGTGGGTGCGAACTGTACGGTGAGCCTGACGTTTACTCCTTCTGCGATCGGAAGTCGTTCGGCAACGCTGCAGATTGCGTCTGATGCAACGAGTGGAACACAGACGATTTCGCTGTCAGGAACAGGTATTGCCCCAAGTATTTCGGCTTCTGCCTCGGCGATCACGTTCAGTAATGTTGTCCTCAATACGGCAAGTGCAGGCCAGACCTTTACGCTGACGAATACAGGCACAGCGCCGCTGACAGTTGGATCGTTGGCATTGTCAGGAGCAAATTCTGGAGACTTTGCGGTTTCCAGCAATACTTGTGGATCTGCCGTAGCTGTTGGTTCTGACTGCACCGTTGGCGTGACCTTTACACCATCTGCTCTGGGTGGCCGTTCAGCACAGTTGTCGATTCCGTCTGATGCCACGAATGGAACACAAACGGTATCGCTGTCAGGCACAGGCGTTGCGCCATCCATCGGTATCTCATCCGTATCGCTGTCGTATGGCAATCAGCTCATCAACACGTCGAGCACTGCGCAAACGGTTGTTGTCACCAATACGGGTTCAGCGCCACTGCACATTAGTTCAGTCAGTTTCAGCGGCACTAATCCGGGAGATTTCACTGCAACAGGCTGCACCTCTGCTGTTGCGGCGGGATCTTCGTGCAACCTGAATATCTCGTTTATCCCGTCAGCAGTGGGTGGTCGCTCTGCCACGGTTTCTGTCATTTCAGATGCACTGAACGGTACGCAGTCTGCAACGCTTGCAGGAACGGGCATTGCGCCGAGTGCCAGCATCTCTCCAGCCACCCAGGACTTGGGCTTGGTGGCAGTGCTCTTCACCAGCAGTCCTGCGACTTACACGGTGAAAAATACCGGAACAGCCACGCTGAATATTGGAACACCTACGTTGACGGGGGCGAATGCGAGTGAGTTCTTTATTTATAGAAATAATTGCACGGCACCGCTTGCACCATCGCAGACATGCACCATTTTGTTGAGATATTCGCCAACGAGTGGTGGAGCGAAATCGGCAACGCTGGTGGTTCCGTCAGATGCGATGAATGGGACTCAAACGGCGAATGCAAGCGGAACAGCGCTGGGTCTGTAACGGTTTAGATCGATATACGTGTAATCCAGAGTATTCGACCTCGTGTTTCTCAATATAGGAGCGTCAGCCGCATGGGCCGCTTTCTGCAATCTTTAATAGCTGTCGTTCTGACAGTTTTTTCTGTCAATGCATTTGCTGATGGTTGGGTGACTGCTTACCTGCCACCAAATACAGTTTTCACTGATCTTTCTTCAGCCATTTCCGCTTTTAAGGATCGCAATGATCCTCACGATTGCTATATTGCTTTTCCAGTGCACACGCCTGGCACTTATCCAGTTGCATATCCCCCTGGTCATTACTCGTATACCGAATACGACAAGACTTTTAGGAACGATGGTGTGTGGTGCTTCGCTGGCACCAATCCAGCTCATATCGCAGCTTATGTTTGTGACAACGGCTATGTGTTCAATAGGAGCATGACATCACCTGCATGTGTAAGCGGCAACTACCTTTCTGCTCCGTCCTCTCCGGCGCCGTCTAAAGCTGATTCAGGGAAGTCATGCCCATGTGTTGGCGATCCAGTAAACCCGGCTACTGGCGGAGAATACCAGCACGTAACGGACTGGACATCGCCCAATGAAGATGAACAGCTAAGTTTCTCTAGATATTACAACAGCCTCGATACAACCACTGGCTCGCTGGGAGTTGCTTGGAGATATAGTTTTAGTCGAAAAATATCTATCGATAATGGTACAAATTATCAGCCATACAAACCGGCGACTTCGTCGGTATATGGAACGGCGGCGTTAGCATGTAGCAATGGGTGGAGTGAAATTGTACTGAAAAGGCCTGACCTAGCTGGTTCTGCACCTGCATTTGTAAATAACGTCTGTAGTATTACTCGGGACGGCCAGCAAATAGTACTTTCCGTCTATAACACTATTAACTTCCCGCCGCCGGCAGTTGTTGCATTACATGTGGTCCGTGACGATGGAAAGATTTTAAGCTTCAAAGTGCAAGGTAGCCCTGCAGTTGCTATAGCACAGCCTGGAGTGCCGGGGCGATTAGAGATTACGTCGACGGGCTTTATCTATCGAGATGAGCAGGACAACGCTGAGGCTTACGACGTCAATGGACGGCTGATCTCAGTCGTGCCGCGTAGCGGCACGACTACTAATTTTGTCTACGATGGCAGCAATCGCCTTTACCAAATCCGAGATGGATTTGGCCACGTCATTTCACTAGGTTATGACGCCCTATCTAGAATTGGCACCGTATCGTCTTCTGGGCAAGTGTTGGCAACTTATTCTTATGATTCAGCGGGCCGCTTTAGCGGAGTCAAATATTCGGATAACTCGACTAAGAGCTATCTATATGAAAGTACGCAATGGGTAAATGGGTTGACTGGAATTGTCGACGAGAATGGCAATCGAGATTTCACATGGACTTACGATGCATCGGGGCGAGTACTTTCGGAGGCCCGCAGTATCGGTGGGGCAACCACGTTTGTTTATAACAGCAATGGGAGCACTGCAGTTACAGATCCATTTGGTGCGACAAGAACTTTTAGCTTTGTCAGAAGTGATAGCCATCTTCGCCCAACCGGAGTTTCGGGGGCCCCTTGCGTGTCATGCGGATATCGTCTTGCAACAACCTACGACAGTGCTGGCTACCCATCCTCTGAAACCGACTACAACAATAACGTCACGACCTACATCTACGATGGCACGCGTGGCTTGGAAGTCAGCCGTACAGAGGCATCTGGTACTGCACAAGCTCGAACAATAACGACTGCCTGGCACACCACGTTCCGGTTGCCGGTTGAGATTGGTGAGCCGGGTCGCAAGACCACGTTCGGTTATGACGGTGTCGGCAATCTGCTGACGCGCACAGTCCAGGACACTGTAACGAATACTTCGCGCATCTGGACCTTTACGTATGACAGCTTCGGTCATGTACTGACCGCCAATGGTCCGCGTACGGATGTGAACGACACCACCACCTATACCTACAACAACTGCACCACCGGTGGCGGTTGTGGGCAACTGAATACGGTGACTGATGCACTGGGTCATGTCACGACCTTCAATACTTACGATGGTAGCGGTCGCCCGTTGACGCTCACTGATCCGAATGGCCTCAACATCACGCTGGTCTACAACACCCGCGGTTGGCTCACTTCCAAGCAGGCGGGGTCTGAGCTCACCCAATACGCTTATGACAATGTCGGTCAGCTCGCCAAGGTCACGCTACCTAATGGCGCGTTCCTGAGTTATAGCTACGATGCGGCGCATCGTCTGACCCAGATTCAGGATCAGATCGGCAACAAGGTGGTCTATACGCTGGATGCGATGGGTAACCGCACTGCCGAGAAGGTGTATAACGCCGCCGGTACGCAGGTCCAGATCCACACCCGCGTCTTCAATAACTTGAACCAGCTGTGGAAGGACATTGGGTCTGTTAACCAGACGACTGTCTACAGCTACGACAACAATGGCAACCTGACGGGCATCAACGATCCACTGAATCACAGCACCGTCAATACCTACGATGCACTGAACCGCCTGACGCAGGTCCAGGATCCAGCCAACAACACGGCCCAGTACGGCTACAACGCGCTGGATCAGTTGGTGAATATCACCGATCCCCGCAGCCTCAGCACCAGCTACACCACTGACGCTCTGGGCAATGTCAGCCGGGTTCTGAGTCCGGATACGGGTGCTACGAACTACACCTACGATGCCGCAGGCAATGTCAAAACCCAGCAAGACGCGAAAGGGCAAACTACGCAGTATCAGTACGACGCCCTGAATCGATTGACGCTGATTACGCGTGCTGACAGCAGTACGGTGTCATACACGTATGACAGCGGCACCAATGGAATTGGCCATCTGAGCAGCATCACTGATAGCTCGGGTTCTACCAGCTGGACTTATGACATTCACGGCCGCACTACGCAAAAGGTGCAGTCGATCGGAGGTAACAGCCTCACGACGCAATACGCCTATGACGGAACAGGTCAGTTGATCAGCACGACGCTGCCATCGGGCAAGGTGATTGGTTACACCTGGACTAATGGTCAGGTCAGTGGCCTAACGCTGAATAGTAATCCGATGGTGTCCAGTATCAGCTACCAGCCTTTTGGCGGCCCGATCAGTTGGATCTTCGCCAATGGTCAAACCGTTACCCGCAGCTATGATCAGGATGGTCGTGTCAGTGCCACGCCGATCAGCGCGCTAAGCTACGACACGGCGTCGCGCATCAACGGCATCACGCTGGGCAATCACAGCGTACTCGCTGGCAGCAAGGTTTATGGCTACGATGCCCTGGATCGCCTGACCAGTTTCAGCGACAGTCTCTCCACGATCAGCTATAGCTACGATGCCAATGGCAACCGGGCGACGCAGACGAATACTGGCGGCGCCGCCAACGGCAGCACGCCGCCATCCACTGATCCCATCACGCCTATCAACGTATTGACTTACGACGTGGCAGGACGTCTCCGCACCGGTAATGGCGCGACGTATCTCTATAACGGACTGGGGCAGCGCGTCAGCAAGGCTGCCAGCAGCACCACGCTCTTCGGTTATGACGAAGCGGGGCAGATCAATGGTGAGTATGACAACAGCGGCAATCTGATCCAGGAGACGATCCGCATCGGCAATATGCCTGTGGCGATTCTGAAATCAGATGGCACCTACTACGTCCATGCCGATCATCTGAATACGCCACGTCAGATCGACAACAGCAGCGGGCAGGCTGTGTGGGCTTGGGATACGTTTACCTTCGGTGGCACGCTGCCCAATCAGGATTCGCTTAATACTGGTGCGGCTTTCACGTACAACTTGCGTCACCCGGGGCAGTACTTTGATAGTGAAACGGGGCTTTTTCAGAATGGGTTCAGAGACTACAGTTCCTATACTGGGCGCTATGTCGAATCAGATCCGATTGGATTAAACGGAGGAAGTTGGTCGACTTACGGATATGTTGATGGGAATCCAATCTCGCTTATTGACCCGGATGGCCTTGAAACGCCTTCTATAACCTTGCTTACAGGTTCGCCAGATTTGGCACCGCTAAACAATTGCCAGAAAGAGGCCTACGCTGATTTCGCGATTAATCTTTTCGCGTTACCTTCTTATGCGCAATTGGGGCTGGATATGCTTGGAATTGACTTGAATTTTTTCGGGGAAGATCCTGTTGAAGTTACACCCTTTAACTATGGTGCCAATACAGGGTTTGCAGCGGCGGGACATGCTTTTGACCAACTAGCAGCTAAAAACAAGCAGCGAGCAGATCGTCTGAATCGAGGTGCCACGGAAGCAGGCATAAGGCCAGATTTGAGGCGAGGCCGTACGAATAGAGCTCGCGCAGCTACTGTGAGAGCGACTACATTAAATCATGTGGGCGGACTGATGGGGCCAATAGGGGCAGCTACACAATTGGTTTTGGATCTGAGGTCATGCGGATGCTCCAATTGAGATTATTGCTACTTGCGTTAACGAGCAGCGCGATGCTTTACGAGCTTAAATGCTTGCTAATGGTGTCTATTGATAACCCAATAGATACTTCGATTAATCGACTACTAATGTTCGGGGTATTTATCCTGTTAGCAGTGCACGATAGAACCAGTTTATTTTCCCGGCCATTGAGTCCTTATTCAGTGAGAAATCTCAGGCTCGGAATCACGGGTGTAGCTATCGTAGTTGTGCTGATCTATTTGGATAGATTTATGTCGATCCCCCTTGCTGCACGTGTACACAAATTCGCAGGGACTCATTCGGTTCTTATTTTCATTTATTCAATTTATTGCGCAATCATTCTGGGAAGCGACCGAGTCATTGGATTTAAAAGATCATAATTCGAGCGCCAAAAAATTTTGCAATCGAGACGCTATAAAAGATCGAAATTAATGGAGCGGTGCGCATTGTTAATGGCGGCAATCGCCAACTGATACCGACGTTTTCCCAAAGATTAAGTCGCACCTAATACTTAGACCTCGATCAGCTCAACTTCAGGTAACTTTGTGCCAGTCATAAGGTGTTCAGACCAGTGCCGATAATTGAGCACCTGACCTGATTCACGCACTTTCGTGATCTCCTGCAAATTCACGTCTGCATAAATCCAGACCGCCAGATTCAGCGTGCCTTGCGCGATGACGCCATCGTCAGGAAATCCGTAATCCGGTGGGCCATAAACAGCGGCCTTGCCGATGTTGACATCAACGGCTGCGGACCAAGGTGCTGTGCCTACGAGTGGTGATTGCACAACGATGCACTGATTCTCCAAGGCACGTGCCTGTGCGCCGACGCGCACGCGGTGGTAGCCCGCCAGGGTGTCGGTGCAGCTGGGCACGAGCAGCAGTTGTGCGCCGGCTTCGCATTGGGCGCGGGCGAGGAGGGGGAATTCGCAGTCGTAGCAGATGTTGATGGCGATTGTGCCCAGCGCGGTGCGGAACACGCGCAGGCCTTCGCCGCTGGATATGTTCCAGCTTTCGCGCTCGAAGCGCGTCATGATCTGTTTGTCCTGCCAGCTGCTGCGGCCGCTGGGCGCGCAGAAGAAGGCACGGTTGACGACGCGGCCATCGTCGAGTTTCCAGGGAAAGCTGCCTGCGACGATATGCACGCCATGTTTTTGCGCGAGCGTGGAGTGCAGGGCGAGATAGTCTTCACGCAGTGACTGCATCGCTGACACTTGTTTATCAAGATCAGCGCGCGTTGTTGAATCAAACAGTGCTGCGAGCGACATCGCTGCATATTCGGGAAACAGCAAAAGCTGTGCGCCGTGATTCGCTGCGTCAGCAACCCATGCGCTGACTTGATCGGCATATTCATCCCAGCTTTTGGGCTCGGAAACGGGAAACTGTGCTGACGCGAGACGAAGCAGGCTCATGCGAGTTCTCGCGTCCAGAAGGTCATGGGTTTGTCGCTGTTGGTGGTTTCGCCAATATCCGGCCAGCTCAAGGTTGTGCGCAGATCAACCTGCTTGCGGTATCCGCGTTTGTTCCAGAATGCATCGTTGGCAACATAATCAGCAGGTCGCCGTGCATCGTCATCGTTGCGCTGCACGGCGCAGAAGGCGCAGGTGGATAAGCCCAGTGCTTTTGCATGCGCTTCACGCAGTTCAAAAAACTTTACGCCGAGTCCCTGGCCGCGATAGGCGCGCAGCAGAACGGACTCTCCGAAATAATCGATGCGCGAGAGATCCATGCCGGCGTCGAGAAAAGGTTGCTGCATGTCCAGAGGGGCATCCGCCAGCGGCTGCACAGTCGATGCGCCGATGCAGTTGGCGCCGTTCCACACCAGAATCGCCAAGCTGCGTGGACATTGGAGATAGGTTTGCAGATATCGCGTCTCGTACTCGCGGGTTCCTTCGTAGAGATAGGGCCACTCGCGGAATACGGTGATGCGCAATGCGGCCAGCGCATCAATCTGTTGTGCAATCTCTGCACCGTGCAAAGATTCCACACGCAGGTTCATTTTTGCTGACCTGAAGGTGCATATGCTTGCGGGAATTGCGGCAGCTCATCATTGATCGGCCACCAGCTGCTCTTCGAGGCTACATGGAAATGAGCGCCCAACTCGGCAGTCACCGGCTCATCAATCAGTCCCGCGCGAATGCGCACAACGCCGGGAACCTTGACGTTCCTGCTGTAAATCGGCGATCCGCAGGCG
>Ga0116227_10013290_pt1 | contig 12990 bp, 11 predicted proteins | sample S1TSphgellanicum_FD_89693 | JGI IMG/M metagenome (GOLD analysis project Ga0116227, IMG submission 89693) | Host-associated microbial communities from peat moss isolated from Minnesota, USA - S1T2_Fb - Sphagnum magellanicum MG | ecosystem: Host-associated > Plants > Peat moss > Unclassified...
CGGAGAAGGCGCGAGTCACCCGGGCCACCTGCTCGACCGATACGCCCTTCTTCATCAGTTTGAGCAAGCGATCCGATGCTACTTCCAAACCGCCGGTGACCGCGATGCAACCGCTCTTGGCCAGCAGGCGGCACAGGCCGGCATCGAATGATTTCTCGAAACGAATGTTGCCCCACCACGAAATATCGAGATTCCGCTGCAGCAGCGCCTGCGCCAGCGACTTCAGTGCCTTGGGCGGCGCGGCTTCGTCGACAAAGTGAAAACCCGTTTGCCCGGTTTCCTGGATCAGTGCCTCGATTCGATCGATCAGCACCTCGGTGGTCGCCAGGTCGTAACGCGAGATGTAGTCGAGCGTCACGTCGCAGAAACTGCATTTCTTCCAATAGCAGCCGTATGCAATCGTCAGTTTGTTCCAACGGCCGTCCGACCAGAGTCGGTGCATGGGGTTCAGCATGTCGAGCAGCGACAGGTAGTCGCCGAGCGCCAGGCCCGCGTAAGTCGGCGTGCCGCTTTCGGAGAATCCTATATCCGGTTCCGCGAAGTCGACGTATTGAAGGCCGCGCGTGTAGGTGCGCACCAGCTGCTCAAGAGGCCTGCGCTTTTCCAAGTGCTCTATGAGCGCCAGCAGCGGGCGTTCACCGGCATCGAGCGTTAGAAAATCGAAGAAATCGAAAACGCGCGACTCATTCAAGGCGCGCAGCTCGGTATTGCAATAACCCCCGCCCAACACCGTGATGATCGACGGGAAGGCGTATTTGATGGTTTGGGCGATGCGAAAGCCGGCGTAAACGTTGCCCGGAAAAGGCGCGGTGATCAGCACCAGAGTGGGCTGGCACCGCTCCAGTAGTTCCAGCGTGAGCGCATGCAAGAAGGCATCCAGCAAATTGTGCGGCGTATCGAGCGCCGCTTGCAGCTGATCAAAAGTCGGTTGGCTTGCCGCCAGTGATTCTGCATAGCGTACAAACTCGAAGCGCGGATCGATGGCATCGCGGATGACGTCCGCAATGTCGTTCAAATACAGGGTGGCCATGTGCTTGGCGCGGTCTTGCAGTCCCAGTGTGCCGAAGGCCCAGTCGAGCGGGTCGGTGTGTCGGCGCTCGTTGTCGACGAGCGCTTCCAGCGATGTGAAGCGCGGGCCTTCAGGCAGGTAGTGCCGCGACGCAATGCGGTGCGCCAAGCTGGGGTCGCGCCCCTGCAAGAATCGGATGGCCGAGGAAATTGTCGTGCGATAGGCCTCGAAGTGCTCGGTAAAGAAGCGGGTGCCCGGAGTGTTGATTGGGGGAGGATGGGCTGTCATTTGCTCGTGTATGGCCTCCAAGCCAGTTACCGACAAGAGCTTGAGCGCCAACGCAAGGGACAGGTCTGCCTGTTCGGCCTTAAAGCCGCGATTTCGCAGAAATCCGGTCAGATAGGCGGTCGATGGATACGGCGTGTTGAGCTGAGTCATCGGCGGGATGATCGACAGTATGCTCAATTCACTCATGACCGATAGTATTAAGAATGGGCGTCTTTCATTGCAGCGGCAAACAGGCCGTGAATTTGGTACCACTCTCGGGTGAGGAACTCACGGACAAATTGCCATTGTGAGCGCGCACGATTTGCGAGCAGATGTGTAGGCCCAATCCAAGGCCTTGACCTGAGGAGGAAGTAGAGTTGCGCCAAAATGGCTCGAAAATTTTCGCCGCATTTTCCGACGAAATCGGTTCGCCATCGTTCCATACTTCAAACACAAAGTGACTGTCGTCGGTGTGCGCCTCGACTCGTACCGGTCTGTCCGACGCGCCATGAGTGAGCGCATTGGCGATCAGATTGGAAGCAACCTGCTGCACCCGCCCAAGGTCGCAGCGCACGCTTCGCGTGACGCTGATATTGGCGAGGATCTGCCGATCGGGATGGCCGTCTTGGAGCTCCTTGACGACTTGTTGTAATCCGGCCGTTACACCGTCGGCGTTGTCGACGGTGATTCCGATACCGCTGCCGAGCTGGCTGCGCGCAAAATCCAGAACGTCATTGATCAACCCAGACATGCGCTTGACATTGCTCTTGATGCGGCCCGCGAGTTGGCGCACCAAGGCCACGTCGTCCGGTTTGCGCAACAACATCTCGCTGGATGCGGACACGGCTTGCAGCGGATTTCTCAAATCGTGTCCCAAAATCGCGATGAACTGCTCGCGCAGCTCGCTGGTTGCCCGTTCGCTTGACAAGGTCGCGAGGTCGCGCGCGCGCACTTCCTGGTTTTGCAACGCCAATGCAATGAGCGAGGCGAATCGCTTGAAGATCCCGAGAACTCTTGGATTGTTGACATCGGCGGCTGCCGGATCAATCGCACAAAGATTGCCAAAGTATCGGCCGTCACTCAGTACGATAGGCACCGAGACATAGCTTTTGATGCCGTAAGTTGCTGTCGTATGATGGTTGCAGTACTTGGGGTCGGTATCGGCATTGTCGATGGCGATCGGTTCGTTGAGGTGTTTTGCCTCAAGACACAGGGTGGTTTCCACCCGCAACTGCCCACCCACCGGAAGACCGAAGTTCAGATTGTCCTTGATCGCACAAGCTGTCCAAGTTCCTTCGGTCACGCGTGCCACGGCGGCAAAGCGCATTCCAGTGAGCTCACACAGAACGTCCAAGATCGTGGGTAATGCTTCGATCTTGCCGATCGATGCGATATCGCGCGCAATCTCGTCGGCGCTATCGCCAGGAACGAGAGGCGAGGTATTGGATGCATCGTCGGGCATTGGGTTCCGTTGGTTGCGAGTGGGACAGGGGCGGTGCGGCCGCCGAGTAATGTACTACTTGCCGGCTTGCACTGCTGTACGATATCCTATCCAATAGGTCAAACGACGTATTCACAAAAAACTCTGTATGGAACCTATTTTCGCGATTTTTGACCATTAACCTATATTATACGTTGCGATGAACAAGGGTATGAGCCCTCCTCTTGATCCTGTCCTCATCCTAGTTCATGGCGCCACGCTGAATGGTCGCATGTGGGATGCCGTCAGACGCTACCTGCGCCCCGATTACCGTGTGCTGTGTCCCGATCTGCCAGGTCACGGGATGCGTTTGGGCGAACCCTATACCATGGCAGCTGCTATTGACGCTGTCGCGATGGCGGCCCGTTCTGTGTCGCCCGCTCCGGTGATCCTGGTCGGAGATTCACTGGGCGCCTATTCATCAATGGCTGCCGCGTCCTCGCTTCCGCAACAGCAACTAAAAGGCTTGGTACTGGCGGGCGCTACTTTCGGATTCAGCGGCAAATACGTAGCCTCCTATGTTTTCAAGGGTTGGCTGTTCAAAGTGCTCGCCTCGCTGTTCGGTGAGCAGCGCATGATCGAGAAGCTCATGCCCAAAGCTTTTGGGCCCGATGGGTTCAATCTGTCGCCCGATGATGCGCGTGCCATCATCGACGCTCACATGAGCGTGGTCGCCTTTGGCCAGGCCGTAAAGGAAATGCGCCGCATCGACCATCGGGCGAAGCTTGCGGCGATCGAGCAGCCGGTACTGATCATGAATGGCGATCTCGACAAGGTGAACGTGGCCGAGGAAGCCAGTTTCCTGGCCGTGGCGAGAAACGCCAGCCATCAGCGTTTTGCAGGTTACGAGCATGGCATCAGTTTGTGGCACCCTCAGGAGTTCGCGCGTTGCGTGAACCAATTCGCCGACAAGGTGTTTCGACCCTGACGCCGCCCGCGCTGCAGTCGTAGTCAGATACAATCGATCACCGTCCCGCGATCAAGGTTTCTCGGTCCTTTGACTCCTCCTAAGCGCCGCGCATTCGCCTCGTTCAATAATGGCGATTTCCGGATATTCTTCCTCGGTGCCACTGCCGCCATGATGGCGGACAATATCGAGCATGTGATCTCCTATTGGGTGATCTTTCAAAAGTTCCATTCGCCGGCGTTGCTTGCCTTCGCGGTGGTTTCACATTGGGTGCCGTACTTGTTGCTTGCCGGCTATACCGGCGGGTTGGCGGACCGCTTCGACGTCCGACGGCTGATCCAAATCAGCATGCTGATGTTCATGGGTGTCTCGATCTGTTGGGGCATCATGTTTGCGGCCGATTCCACCGAACAATGGAAAGCCATGGTGCTTTTGGTGGTGCACGGACTGGCTGGCGTCATCTGGGCGCCGGCGTCGCAGGTGCTGATCCACAAAATTGTCGGCGTGGAGGAACTGCCGAGCGCAGTGCGGCTCACAGCCACCGGCCGCTATCTGGCTTTCCTGTTGGGACCAATGATCGGCGGCAGCCTGCTGTTGCCGCTGCTGGGACCGACGTGGGGCATCTTTATCAACGCGTTGATCTACCTGCCCATGTGCGTTTGGCTGATCAAAGCGCCCTACGGTCCCGGCGTGGGAAGTTCGGCGAGCGCGCCGCAGCGACTGCGCGGCATCGCCGACATTCGTGCGACGATTCGAGTAGTGGCGAAGAATCCGATCCTATCCTCAACAACGGTGATGGTAGGAGCCTCCGCTTTCTTCGTTGGCAATGCCTATCAAGCGCAGATGCCGGGATTCGCGGCGGACTTGGGCCACGGTCACGCGGGCTTTGCGTATGGCGTGCTGCTGGCAGCCGATGCGGCGGGCGGCCTCGCGGCCGGAGTGATTTTGGAGAGCCGCGGCTTGTTGCCCCCAAGCGTGCGCACCGCCTTCATATTGGCGATGATCTGGTGCTGCGCCCTCGTGGGCTTCGCACAAGCCACTATCTATGCAATCGCCATACCTTTGCTGTTCATCGCAGGTTTCGTGGAATTGGGGTTTAACTCCATGGCGCAGTCGCTGGTGCAATTGAATGCGCCCGCCGCCATTCGCGGCAGGGTCATCGGCGTGTTCGCGATGGCATCGAGTGGACTGCGCACCTTCAGCGGACTGAGCGTGGGGCTTCTGGGCGCCAGCATCGGCGTACACAATTCGTTGGGGTTGAGCGCAGCGGCATTGTTGACCCTGTATCTGACAATCTTCGCGGTGCGCCATTTCGCATGAGAGCCGGCAGCGACAGCGATTTCATGCGGATTGCACTGAACCTTGCAATACGTGCTCGGGATGCCGGCGAGGTGCCGGTTGGCGCCGTGTTGGTCAGCGGCGGCGCCATCATCGGGGAAGGGTGGAACCAGCCCATTGCTCAGCATGATCCAACCGCGCATGCGGAAATCATCGCACTGCGTGCCGGCGCGCGACAGCAGTCAAATTACCGTCTGGGCGGCACCACGCTGTACGCCACCTTGGAGCCTTGCGTGATGTGTATGGGAGCGGCCATCACGGCCAGGGTTGCTCGCGTAGTTTTTGGCGCCTGGGATTTGAAAGCGGGCGCGTGCGGCAGCGTACTTGATTTGCCGCGGGACGCCCGATTGGGGCAAGGGATCGATGTTTTCGGCGGAGTGTGTAGCGACGAGTCGACCACGCTGCTCAGACAATTCTTCGAGCCCCGACGCTAATTCAACTTGGCGGATCCGGGGCCGTCGCCCCAAGCCCACTCGAGCAGATCACGATAGCCGCGCACGTTGTCCACATAGCGCACCGGCTCCCAGCCCCGAGCATAGCCATTCTCGGTCTGGCTGTACCAGCGCTCCTGCTCCAGTAGGGGCAGGAATTCCCGCACGTCTTGCCACGAATCCGGATCGCGCCCCGCTTTTTGCGCAAGCACACGCGCATCCTCGACATGTCCATAGCCAATGTTATAGGCGGCAAGCGCAAACCAAGTCCGATCAGGTTCCGGCACATGCGCAGGAATTTTTTCGTACACCTGACGGAAGTAACGAGCGCCGCCAAAAATGCTCTGCTTCGCATCCGCCGGGTTGGTCACATTGTTCTCGGTCGCCGTCTCCGATGTGAGCTGCATCAGGCCACGTGCGCCGGCAGAGGACGCCGCGCTCGGGTTCCATTTTGATTCTTGATAGCCGATTGCAGCCAACAGACGCCAATCCTGGCTGCTTTGCTCCGCCGCTTCAACGAACCATTCCTTGTAAAGCGGCAGTCGGCTCTGCAAGTGACGCATGAAGCCGCTCTCCGAGGCGAGCTCGTAATCCTCGCGACCGTAGTAGCGTTTGACGATCGCCGCCAGCTCGCCATCAGCACTTAGATGAGTGAAATACGCGTTTAGGTCTTTGACGAAGCCAGGATCGCAGTCGCTCGAAGCCCAGGCCAGAGACGGGCTGCCCGGAAAATCAAAGGCGATGCGCAGATCGGGATGCGCGTCGTGGGCCAATGCAAATTCGGTGGAATCGGCGATGGTGTAGTCGATGCTGCCATCGGCAACACCGTCCAGCAGCGACTGCGAGTCGGTGCTGGAATTTTCAACCCACACGAGGTCTGGGAGCCCGTTACGCGCAATCCGCAGCGCCTGTGCATGCGAGCTGCCGGCGGCAATCTCCAAGTCCGCGTTGCCGATATCGGCCAGCGAGCCGGGGCGCAGTGCGCCGCGCCGATAAATCAGATGCTCGCGGACATGCTGATAAGCAGGACCGAACTCGATTCCCGAAATGTGCTGCATCGGGACCTTCAGGCCGGCGGCCGCCAAGTGGGCTCGCCCCGAATTCAATGCGGCATAGATTTCTGCATAGCTGCGCATCGGTGTGATTTTTAATCGCACGCCCAACTCGTCCGCGAAACGGCGCGCCAATTCGTACTCGGGTCCCTCCGGCGCGTCATCCAAACCACGATAAAATGAGAGCGGACCTACGCGAGTGACAACGCGCAACTCGCCCAATATCTTGATCTGCTCAATCAAGCTGGGAAGCGGGGTGTAGCTGCTCAACAGGGTAACTGCGGTCACCGCTATCGTAAGTTTGCTCCACCTTCGCCAGTTTTCTTGTAGATTCAGTTTGCGCACGGTCGTAATGACTAAAAGATTCCCGTGTGAGGCTGGGCTGGTTCTGTTGTTGAGGCGAGCCCTATGCCGATGCGGTAGAATAAACCTTTATTTGTCGTTGCGAACTCTTGACAAACGCGTTTCTGGTCCGATTGGAGAATGGGTCACAGGGAATCTTCTCTTAAGTTACCTTAAGAAAAGCTTAAGTAAATCGGACAATTTTTAAGTTAACCGGAGAGGTACCGAAGTGGTCATAACGGCGCCGACTCGAAATCGGATGGTCGGGTAATTCCGGCACGTGAGTTCGAATCTCACCCTCTCCGCCACGACCCAAGGCCTCTCGCGGGGCCTTTTTTTCTTAAGTTGCGGGCACCAATCTAATCCGTGTGATCTCCGATGTAACGCCAAAGCGATTTGGCGGCCCCCAGTAGCCCGTGCCGCGATTTACGTACACCAGCAACGTGTTGAGACGATTCAGTCCGCGGGTGAAAGGTTGGAAATAGCGCACGAAGAAATTCCAAGGCCAGAATTGACCCCCGTGGGTATGACCGGAGAGCTGTAGATCGAAACCGGCTTTCTCGGCAGCAGCGGCGGAGCTGGGCTGGTGGGCCAATAGAATTTTCGCGCCGGCGTCGCGAGGCGCATCGCGCAATGCTGCGGCGGGATCACTGCGCTGTGCGGGGTCAAAATGATGCGCGCTGTAATCGGTCACGCCGGCCAGAACCAGTGAGCCGCCGTTATGCTGCAAAACCACGTGCTCGTTCTTAAGGACACGCAATCCCAAACGCCGAATCTCATCGGTCCAAGCCCGCTCTCCGGAATAGTACTCATGGTTACCGGTCACAAAAAAGGCGCCATACCGAGCAGACAGATCAGCCAATGGTGCAGTGTGCCTCGCGAGACGGGGCACCGAACCGTCGACCAGGTCTCCAGTCACTGCGATCACGTCGGGTTTCAATTCGTTGACACGACGCACGATGCCCGCGACGAATCCGCGTTTGATGGTGGAGCCCACGTGAATATCGCTGACTTGCACGATTGAAAAGCCATTCAGCGATGGCGGTAGATTACGAATCGGAACGGTCACTTCGCTGACTCTGGGCGGGCGGCGCGCGATGATGAATCCCACCATCGTCACAAGCGCAGTTAGGCCTAACGTGTAAAGCGCGCTGGAGGTTGTCCATGCCGCGGTCTGCGAGGCCGGCAGAAGCAGCCGCGCCATCGCCAGTATCAGGTCGCGCAACACGGTAAATACAAACAAGGACGAAAAGAACCCCATGGCGGTCAAGCCTATCCACGCGAACACATCGGCCAGGTCCTGATTGCGCATGCTGCGCGTGCGCACCGCAAGCGGAATCAATACACAGGCGGTGAGAAGGATGGCAACGCCCACCGCAATGCCTACAGGACCAATCGGCAGGGCCGACAGCAGTCGCCAACCGATGTACACCGGCAACGACAAAATGAGCCAAAACGGGTTCAAAAAGGGGCGGCGGACGGTCATAGTGTAGGGAGCAAGAGTAACGGCCTGAGATCTGCAGGCCGTCCGCTGTCAAGGCGCTGCTTAGCGCGGCTTTCGGAACTTAAGCACGTAGTTGTCAGCCTCCCCAATGGCGGCGTATTTGGCCTTGTCCTTCTCGCCTTCCGCATACGTGGGAGGAAGAGTCCATACGCCTTTGGCATAGTCCTTGGTATCGCGAGGATTGGCGTTGATCTCGGATTTGCCGACGTATTGAAACCCCGCCTTCTTGAGCAACGCCAACGTGTAGTCCTCGCGCACATAGCCATTCTCGGCCTTTGGGTCCTGCGGAACATCGTTGCGGCCGCGATGTTCCTCGATGCCGAATGTTCCGCCGGGCTTCAGTGCCTTGAAAACCGCGGCTAGCACCTCGTCGGTGAAGCCGCCCTCCATCCAGTTATGCAGGTTACGAAAGGTCAGTACCAGATCGGCCGAACCCGGCGGAGCGATGTCGAAATGTCCCGGCCCGAGCAACGTTACCTGGAGCGGACCCAGACGATCCTTTTCTGCAGCAATGCGGGCTTTGAATCTAGCGACAGCCGCGTCTTCCTCGGCATCGCCGGGCGCATTCACGGATACATAGTAGTGACCGTTCTTGGCAAGATATGGGCCGAGAATCTCGGTCCAATAACCGCCGCCTGGCCACAGTTCCACGACCGTCATCTTGGGATTGACTCCGAAGAACGTAAGCTCCTCGATGGGATGGCGAAATTTGTCGCGCGCGACCTGCTCCGGTTTGCGCGCGGGGTCCGCTACCGCACTCATTAAGGCGGGATCTACGCTGGTCGCGGCAAAAGTACCTATGAAACCACCGCCGGTCATGAGTGCCGCAGCGAGCCACAAACGCAGAGGGAATTTATTTTGCATGGTTTGCTTCTTTTGAAACTAGGGAGGAGGGGTATCGCCGGTGAAGGGCACCGCAGTGGCGCCGGTCACGGTCCCGATGGTTGACTTGTCGCTGACGAACAATCGGACCGGGCGTTCAAACCGCAGGTCGCCCTGAACAGTGGCTCCCGGTCCGATGACTATGGTCGGGTCTTCCGTGCTGAACAGATTGCCGGAGGGTTTTTTCACCAAAATCCCCCCATCCACGCGCGAGGTACCCATGATGTTGATATTGGCGCTGACTGTATGGATGCCGCCTGCGACATGCGCACCGTTGAGTCTGATCTTGCCGTTGACGTTGGAGATGCCTCCAGCGACATCGGCGTCATTGTTCAGAATCAGCTCGCCATTGACGGTCTCGACGCCGCCGGTAACGTGCGCGCCTTCTCCCAACGTGACAGAACCGTTGACCGTGGCCAAAGAGCTGGCAGTGGCATGTGCGCCCAAAGTCACGTTGCCGTTGACAGTCCCCGCGGAGGTGACCGTTGCGCCATCGTCGATTTGTACGGAGCCATTGACCGTGTGCGCGCTACCTGCTTCTTTGCCGGGTGCAATATGCACACTGCCATTGATCTTGTGGGAGCCCCCACCGTTCGCCGAGTCGCCGCATCCGGATAGCGCAACGAGTGCAGCGCATGCGCAAATCCATGTCGAGATGCGGTTGATTTGGCTCATATGTGGACCCTTGGTTGCCTGCGTGCACTTTACCAGCATGCCCGGCCGCTCGTAACTGCGCTTCTTGGCTATAGATCAGCCGCCATCAATCGGATTGTCGGAGCGGGGAGAGCACTCGACAAGGAATTCTTCTGCGACTTGTCGCGCTGTTTGGTGCGGCATTGCTCGACCGTATCGGATGATTTGCACGTGGCGCAACCGGTCACGGCGAGAATCAAGACGAGGCTGATGAGTTTTTTCATGAATCCCCCACTTTTTTTGTGTATTGGTGCCGGCTGAGGGATTCGAACCCCCGACCTACGGTTTACAAAACCGTTGCACTACCACTGTGCTAAGCCGGCGAATCAATGGTTTAAGATCGGCTGGAGACGCCGTTGTGCATTCTACCGCGCCCGCCCGGGTGTGCAACGATACTGGCTAGTATTGCGCTGTCGAATCGGCCAGTTCGACGATTCGGTCGGCGATCTTGAGCAGCGGATGCAGCGATTGAGCCGCGCCGGTAGCCCAGGCCGCGCCGGGCATCCCCCACACGACGCTGCTGGCTTCGTCTTGTGCGATTGTCGGAGCGCCGGCTGCGCGCATCTCGAGCAGGCCTTTGGCGCCGTCATCACCCATGCCGGTCAGAATCACGCCGATTGAATTCCTTCCGGCGCTCTGCGCGACCGAGCGAAACAGCACATCGACCGAAGGCCGATGGCGGTTGACCTTCGGTCCATCATGGAGCTGACACTGGTAGTGCGTTCCGCTGCGATTGACGATCAGGTGCGCATCACCCGGCGCAATGTAGACATGCCCCGGCAAAATCGGCTGCCCGTCCAAGGCTTCGCAGACCTGCAGATCACAGCAAGCGTGCATGCGCCGCGCAAAAGGGCCGCTGAACGCCTTCGGAATGTGCTGAGCGATGACAATACCCGGCACATCTGCCGGCAGCGCTGCGAGTACATCTTTGATTGCTTCTGTACCCCCGGTAGATGCTCCGATGGCAATGACCCGGTCGGTAGTCAAAAATTTCGATGGAGCATCGCGTTTTTCGATGACGGCCCCCACATCATGTCTTGCCTCGACGACTGGCAACGCCGGCTCCATCAAGCCCCGAACTTTCGCAGAGGCTGCAGACTTGACCTTCTCGATGATTTCCGCAGCAGCCTCTTTGAGCCCGCGCGTCGCATCGACGGCTGGCTTCGCCACAAAATCCACGGCGCCCAAACTGAGCGCTTCCAGAGTAACTTCGGCACCCCGTTGAGTCAGCGATGAACACATGACCACCGGCATCGGACGCAGCCGCATGATGTTGCGTAAGAACGCCAGTCCGTCCATGCGCGGCATTTCGACATCGAGCGTCAGCACGTCGGGATTCAGCAGCTTGATCTTCTCACGCGCGATGTAGGGATCCGGCGCCTCCCCGATGACATCGATGCCCGGATCCGACATCAATATGTCGGACAACAGACGACGCATCACCGCAGAATCATCGACGATCAGGACGCGAACCCTGCCGGCGACATTCATCGGGTCAGCTGCAGCGCTTCCGCCACCCCGATCAAGCCAGCGGCGTGAGCCAACCACTTCGAAGCGCCGGTCCAACCACAGGGGATGCCCTGCTCGTCGGCGGTACGCCACAAACTCACCAATAGCTGCAGACTGGAGGCGTCGATTTGTTGTACTTGACTGCCATCGATCATGATGGGAGTGCGGCTGCTCAAAGCCGCGAGCAGCACCGGGTGTAATTGTCTCGCTTGTGCGAGTCCCATTCTCTCACCGAGCTTGATGGGTAAGTTCTCGGACACCTTCAGGCCGCCACAGCGCCGGCGTGCTGCTGTCTGTGAGCCGCAGCCTGAATCAGACCCGGCACATCGATGATGAGTGCGATAGCCCCATCGCCCAGGATGGTGGCGCCGGCGACCCCGTTGACGGGCTTGAAATTCGATTCCAAGCTCTTGATCACCACTTGTTGTTGCGCCAGCAGGTCATCGACCAGCAGTCCCACGCGAATGCCGTCGGCTTCCACGACCACCAACAACCCGTCTTCGGCATTGCGGCTATCAGGCTCGATACCGAATTGCTGATACAGCTTGACTACCGGCAGGTACTCCTCGCGCAGGCGAAAAACTTCAGCCCTGCCTGAGATGGTGCTTAAACGCTCGCGCTTGATCTGTATGGTTTCCACGATCGCGAGCAACGAGATCACGTAGGTCTCGCCGCCAACCCGCACCAACTGCCCATCGAGGATCGCCAAGGTCAATGGCAGCCGGATGCGAATCCGGCTGCCTCGGCCGGTCTCGGAAAGCATTTGCACATGTCCGCCTAGATCGGCGATGTTCTTCTTCACCACGTCCATACCCACGCCGCGACCCGAAACATCACTGATTTTTTCGGCTGTGGAAAATCCGGGCATAAAAATCAGATTGTTGATTTCCGCGTCGCTCAACACGTGGCCAGGTGCGACCAGTCCGCGCTGCGTGGCCTTGTCGAGGATTTTGTCGCGATTGAGGCCGGCGCCATCGTCGCGAACCTCGATGATGATATTGCCGCCCTCATGAAACGCGAGTAGTTCGAGCGTCCCGCTCGGATCCTTGCCGGCCTCGATTCGCCGTTCCGGTGTTTCCAGGCCATGATCCAAGGCGTTTCGCACCAAGTGGACCAAAGGATCGCTGATCTTCTCGAGCACGGTTTTGTCGAGTTCGGTGTGCTCGCCGCTGAACTTCAACTGCACCTGCTTGCCGAGCGCGCGCGACAGGTCATGCACCAAGCGGGGAAAACGATTGAAGGCAAAGCTGATCGGCAGCATCCGGATCTGCATGACACTTTCCTGCAGTTCGCGGCTGTTTCGAGCCAATTGCAACAGCCCTTGACGCAAGCGCGGCAAGTCTGCGGGACCGATGCCATCGACGAAACCAGCGAGCATCGACTGGGTGATCAAGAGCTCACCCACGAGGTTGATGATGTTGTCGACCTTTTCCGTGGCAACACGAATAGAGCCTGAGTCTGCGGCGATCTTGGAAGTCGGATTCGGTGCGACTGGCAGAGGATTCGCGGCCGAAGATGACGATGGCGTCGCGATCGTGGAGTGCAACGGGGACACAGCGATGCCGCATCGCGGGTC
>Ga0116227_10013291_pt1 | contig 12990 bp, 8 predicted proteins | sample S1TSphgellanicum_FD_89693 | JGI IMG/M metagenome (GOLD analysis project Ga0116227, IMG submission 89693) | Host-associated microbial communities from peat moss isolated from Minnesota, USA - S1T2_Fb - Sphagnum magellanicum MG | ecosystem: Host-associated > Plants > Peat moss > Unclassified...
ATATTGCATACCAAGGCGGCTGTAAAGTACCACCAGTTGCGCAGCGAGGACATGCCCAGCAGCACCAGCAGCGAAATGATGATGGTATATGCCTCACCAAATTCTGACATATAATAGAACAGCTGATCGGTAAAAGCATTGTAATGCGTATTCACAGCGCTGAACAGCGTTACCTTGTCAAAAGACAAGAATATGATGCCGCCTCCTATTATCCACAAGATAAAGGGAACTATAAAGTAGAGGTTGAATGAAGAATATGGTCTTTTACGCAATCGAACTCTTTTTAGCCTTAGAAAAAGGAGCTGAAACAGCTTTCCATAAACGAATATACCAATCCTTATTGAAGATCTTTGAATCGTTACGGGCTTTGTTAATGAGGAAAAAGGCCATAGGCAGCAGCATTGCAGTGGCCATCCACATACCTATCCATGCCGGCAATGAGCCTGTCTTGGCAAGCTTCTCCCCGGTAATAGATACGATGTGGAAGATGAGGAAGAGCACTATTGCTACTACCAGCGGCATACCCAGTCCGCCCTTGCCTATTATAGCGCCAAGTGGTGCCCCTATGAGGAACAGCAGCAGGCAGGCGAATGATAAGGTGAACTTGCGGTTGAGCTCTACCAACATCTTGCGGTAGTTCTCATTCTGCAGGCTTTGCCCTGTGGCGGTCACATCCATAAGGCCCTTTATGTTCCTTGCGTTATTCAGGGCCAGTTGCACGGTGCGTTGGCGCATGCTGTCTGCCATCAGGTTGATGAACGAGCCATTGTAGCTTTTTATATCTTTAGCAGCAATGCCCTTTACTTTTTGCAGTAGTTCTTTATTATCCTTCTCGGCATTGAACCAGGTGATGTATGGGCTAAGGTATGAGCCAACATTAGTTCCTGTTCTTATCTTGTCCCTTTTCAGACTATCAATGTTCTCGCGCAGCTGGGCCACATTCATCATCTGGTAGGCATTCTTGAACAGGTCCTCGTTCGTCCTGCTCAACCTGAACCCGGAAAGGTCGAAGACCTTATCCCAGCTTTTAAAATACATACGGGTCTGGTCGTAGTTGTGTATGCCATTGGTTGACCCTTCATCATAGCGCCATCCATCCTTTAGCCTGAAGATGAGGTATTGTTTGTCGGCGGATGGTATCATCTCCCCCTGGTTGGCCAGTATCACTTTATCGTTACCTGTCCCGCTGGTCATGTCATAGATGATGACATTGCGTATGGTTTGCCCATCCTTGTCCTTGCTGCCTACTCGTATGGAGTATCCGTCTATGTCGTTGTTGAACTGGTCGGGTCGTATGTTCAAGGTTGGCTTTGAGTTGCGCAGGTCGTAGAGTAGGGAAAGGGCCTTGAGGTTGGCTACCGGTATCACATTGTTACTAAATATGAATGCTATGCCGCAAACGACCACTATGAACAAAAAAAGCGGCCGCATGAAACGCAACAGTGATATGCCTGCTGCTTTTATAGCCACCAGCTCAAAGTTCTCTCCCATGTTCCCGAAGGTCATGATGGAAGACAGCAGTATACTTAGGGGTAATGCAAGCGGTACCAGGGTGGTAGACATGAAAAAAAGCAATTGCAATATCATCCATATACCAAGCCCCTTGCCTATTAGGTCGTCCATATACAGCCAGAAGAACTGCATTACCAGCACGAAAACGGTAATAAAAAAGGTGATGATGAACGGCCCTATAAAACTCCGTATGATCAATATGTCCAATTTCTTTATCAACAGCCGCTCATTTACTGCAAACGTACATAAAACAACAGCCAACCCCACACGTCTGCCTGTGGGATCAACATATATTTATGAAAAAGGCTTGCTTCAGCGCATACAGAAGCAAGCCCGTTCATTGGTAATATTTCACTTGTGTTTTAGCTACCTATGCGGTGCTTCAGGTCGTTCACCTGTGTGTTCCACAAGCGCTCCTGGTCTTTGATCTCGTTCTTTTCAGCAAAATCAGTGATCTTCAGTATGGTTTCGTTGGTTATGGAGCTCTGTTCTATCCTGAATTCAAAATATTCGTTATCGGGATAGTGGTCCCAACGGTATTTTATATATTCATTATCCATGTACTCAACTACATCAGCTATATCTGTAGAGCCATTCCAGCTAAAATAAAAAGTATGTTCTCTCTGGTCAACTTTATCTGCAAACCACTCTTGTAGTCCTACAGGAGTAGATAAAAATTCATATAATATTGTTGGGGAGCATCTTACCGGGAATTCTAACGTGTACATTATCTTCTTCTTCGTCGTGGAATTATTCACTTTTATCGTAGTTTGGGTGCAATAATAAAAAAATCATTGAACAATCAAAATTTTTATCCCCAGTTTTATCCAAAATATACGCTATTTGTGTTGAAAACCTTTTTAGGCCGCTGTTAACGAATTCTTAATCTTTTTTGGGTTGAATTGTCAGAACCTTTAGATTTGCCACATATTTGTCATTGACATTCATTTAACATAACCAGACTTTCCATTTTCTAAACCATTCAATGCTCAGCCTATGTCTATGCGTCAGCTTAAGATCACGAAGTCAATTACCAATCGTGAAAGTCAGTCTCTTGAAAAGTATCTTCAGGAAATAGGTAAGGTAGATCTGATAACGCCTGAAGAAGAAGTGCAGCTTGCAATAAAGATCAAGCAGGGATGTCAGAAATCGTTAGAGAAGCTTACCAAGGCCAACCTTCGTTTTGTGGTATCGGTCGCGAAACAATACCAGAACCAGGGCTTATCGTTGAGCGATCTTATTAACGAAGGCAACCTTGGACTTATAAAGGCAGCACAGCGTTTTGATGAAACGCGTGGTTTTAAATTCATCTCTTATGCAGTGTGGTGGATCCGTCAAAGCATTCTCCAGGCTTTGGCAGAGCAATCACGTATAGTACGTCTGCCTCTTAATAAAGTAGGCCTTTCTAATAAGATCAGCAAGGCATATTCACAGTTGGAGCAGGAGTTCGAGCGCGAACCATCGACCGAAGAACTGGCAGAGCTGCTGGAAATAGGTACCGAAGAAGTAGAAACTACACTGGGTGTTGCAGCCCGTCACGTATCTGTTGACGCTCCATTCGTGGATAGCGAAGACAATACACTGCTGGATGTGCTGGAAAACCCAAATTCAGACTCTGCAGATTCTATGCTGGAACATCACGATTCACTTCGTTGTGAGATCGAACGTTCTTTGAGCACACTTACCGACCGCCAGCGCGATGTTATTAAACTGTACTTCGGTATTGGTGTGGAACATCCTATGAGCCTTGAAGATATAGGCGAAAAATTCTCTTTGACACGCGAGCGTGTTCGCCAGATAAAAGATAAAGCCATCACAAAACTAAGGACCGCGACCCGCTGCAGTCTTTTAAAATCTTACCTCGGCAATTAAAATATTTACCTGTTACAAAGTGTGCTTTCTACATTAGAAAGCGCACTTTTTCTTTGTATAAAAAGCTCGAATTATATTATTTATTTGATCGTGGCGATTAATACATGTTATATGTGTTATGGATATAATGTAAAAAGATAAGTCATTCATTTAAAATATTAAATGCATTAAGATAAATTAGCTGTTTTATGTAAAAGCACTTGATCGGCAATGATCTTTTTATGCACAATGATCGATTTTTTTTATTTTCACACTAACCTATAACTGTTTTTGCACGTCTATTAACATTAAGTTATGGTAGTGTGATCATTTAGATTCAATCGTACTCTGTCTTTCAGCTATTAAAGCCGACGGGAAACAGGGTATTTTCGTAAACCTGAATTACCTGTCAAATTTTTTGTAAATTTTTTTATGAACATGAACTGTACTCGAAAATTGCTAAGAATTGCTATCCTATTGTTTGTTTTTGCAGTAGGGAGTATTTCGTCCAATGCCCAAACGCTTATAAGCGAAGGCTTTGATGGTGCTACGTTCCCACCTACGGGCTGGGCGGCAGTTATTAAAACAAGCGGATCTGCTATTACCCAAAACTGGGCTCGCTGCACAGGGTCTTGCGGTTACCCTGCGAGTATACCACCGCATAATGGTAGTGCTGGTGAGGCCTGGATGTATAATTTCGGCTCTAATACGCCTTCTGTTCTTTTGTTAGAGACGCCTCCTTTGGCCCTTCAAAACTACGGTAACGGTTATGCGCAAATGTCATTTTGGCTTTATCGTATGAGTGGAACATACACCGGAAGTTATGGCCTTAACAATGATAAGCTCAGTATTTATGTAAATACTGCTCAAAACATGAACGGTAATCCTACGTACCTGGGTGTTCTTAGTGAATACCTTAGTCCCGGGAGCTTTTTTGGGGCAGGAAGCGCTGTTACTACTCCAGGGTGGTATCAATATACCTTTAGGATACCACCATCATATAACTCGGCACCTGCTTACGTGATATTCCAGGATAGTTCTAACTACGGGTATGATCTATACATGGATGATGTACTTGTTCAGTGGATAGCACCTTGTACCGGTACACCATCAAATCCTGTCATTACTTCAGCTCCACTGTCTGCACCTGTTTGTAGTGGTGCCAGCGCTACCATAACGGCCACAGACCCCAATGTGGCCGCCAGCTTATATAACTACTGGCAGCAATCCCCTACAGGTGCAGCGGGCACATGGGTCACGGTGACCACTCCAGCTGTTGCCGCCGCTTCTCTTACATATGTTACGCCTGCACTTATAGCCAGCGGATATTACAGGCTTGCCGATAGTTGTGGCGTTACAGGGCAGGTAGGTTATTCTGCAGCATATGCTGTGCCTGTCCAAACTTATGCTATTACTTATTCTGAGAATTTCAATACTACACTTAATACTTTTATACCTAATTGCTTTACAGAGAACATTACAACAAGTGGTCAAAGCAGGTGGCAGGTAAATACAGTTTTTAAAGATGCCAATAGTGTTTCTTATCCGGCTGTTATAGAGGAGGACGATGTGGCAGGCAACTTTACTAATGGTAAGAACGCATTTTTCACATTACCGGCTTTAGTGATGAACGCTGGTCAGACCTACCGAATTAAGTTTGGTTATGAGCGCGGCCGCAGCGACTATTTAACAACGAATGCACTTACAACCTTCCCTGAGAACTTGCAACTGTTCGCTAATTTCGGGGTGCAACCTATCACTTCGGTGCAAGGTAGCCCGGGTGGTACCAACCTCTTCAATACAACGGTAACGGTAGAAGGACATAATACAGCTACACTTACATATACGCCTGCAACGACAGGTGCATATTTCTTCTCCTGGTATTCGAATACACCACACCCAGCTGGTGGCGCTACACAGGCGGGTGGCCTAATTGCAGTAGATAGCATCAAAATAGATAGTTTTGGTTGTAACCTGCCAGTTATTGCGTTCCAACCACAAAATACTGCTACGTGCTTAAATGGTACTACTACTATTTCGGTCGGCGCTACTGGGTACAATCTTTCTTACCAATGGTTCAAAGGTGCGAGCGCTATACCACTTACCAATGGTGGCAGCATCAGCGGAGCAACTACGAATACACTTACCTTTACGAATACCCAATTGTCTGACGCTGCTTCTTACAAAGTGGTTGTAACAGGTACTTGCGGCGGTACTACTATCGTTACGTCCAATAGCGTTAACCTTAATGTAAGTCTTTATCCTACTGATACAATTACAACATCTACGCCTACTACGTTTTGCGCAGGTGGTAGTGTTGTACTTACTGCAAATACAGGAACAGGTAACAACTACCAGTGGAAACTGAATGGCAATTTTATCCCTAATGCGTTTGGTTCTACATATACAGCATCGGCTTCTGGTACTTATCAAAGTGTGTCTACCAACCCTACAGGTTGTGCCGCTACATCATTGCCAGTTGCCGTTAATGTATTAAGCGCTTCAACGGTGAGCATATCGCCTTCAGGGCCAACAACATTTTGTAATGGTGGTACAGTAACGCTTACTGCAAATACCGGTGCAGGCATACATTATAGCTGGACAAAGAACGGTTCTCCTTTAGTACCTGCAGATACGACCAATGTGCTGACCACTACTACAGCGGGTAGCTATAATGTTACAGAAACGGCAGGTACAAGTCCTACTTGTTCGGCATCTTTCCCAACACCTGTGGTCGTGACCGTAAATGGTCCGACAGCACCACCTGTATTGTCAGCATCAGGTCCGTTGGCTTTCTGTTTGGGCGGGTTCGTTACACTAAGTACTCCTAACATTGCCCAACCTGGTTATACCTATCAGTGGTACCAGAATAATAACGCTATAACAGGCGCTAACTCTACCAACTTTACAGCTTCTGCATCTGGTATTTACAAAGTGAATGTTTCTCAAAATAACTGTGCACTTAGCTCATTTTCTGATACCGTAGCTGTTGATGCGCCGCCTACTACTATTTCTAATAATGGTACCATTATATGCTCAGGCAATACTATCGTATTATCAGCGCCTTCAGGCTACCACTATCAGTGGCTGAATAACGGTGTTCCGGTTGTACCTGCCGATACTACTAATATACTTACCACAACTTCTGGTGGTAACTACCAGGTTACTGTTACAGATGCTTACCCATGTACCGCTACCTCTTCTGTGGTACCGGTAACCGTAGGTGCACCTCCAAGTGCAGTTATACAGGCTGCTGGTCCTACTACTTTCTGCCCGGGTGGCAGCGTGACCATCAATGCTAACGTGGATACTTCATTGAACTATATCTGGTTAACATCGTCTACTGGTTTCCCAGGTTCATTCGGTGTAACAGCATCATCACCAGGTACAGGCCCTAATGGTCACCACGATTATTCACACACCTACAATTACAGCACGTTCGTAAAAGTGGTAGAATCTAACGGTCCGTGTGTTGATACTACCTCATTTGCTATCCAGGTCATAGTATCTCCGGTACCAGCACCTACCATCACACCTTCGGCTTCAACTTTATTGTGTCCTGGTGCGAGTGTTACGCTAAATACGCAACTCGGTACAGGCCTTACCTACCAGTGGTATAATGGTACTACGGCTATCCCTACGGCTATCACGAATTCGCTTGTTGTTAATGCTGCCGGTTCTTACCATGTTATAGCAACTAACAGTGTAGGTTGTACTGGTTCTTCGCCTCAGCAGGGTGTAACTACAGCAGCATATCCTACAGCCGCCATTACTACTATCGGTAGCGATTCAGTATGTGTTGGTAGTCCTGTATCGCTTGTTGCTGCATCTGCTACAGGCAATACTTACCAATGGTACCTTAATAACCAGTTGGTCGTGCCATCTCCAGGTGCTTCTTATACACCGTCACCAAACGTGAACAGTTCTGTTTATGTAAGTGTTACGAGCAGTGCAGGTTGTGTTGCAACATCGTCACCTGTTGCACTTACGGTGTTCCCGATACCATCTACAAATGTGTTCGCATCTGCCTCAACTACATTTTGTGCGGGTAACAGCGTTGTACTAAGCGCCGTTAATGCTGCGGGTCTTACTTATCAGTGGCAAACCAACCCGGTATCTACCTGGGTGAATATAAATGGCGCTACGCATTATAATGATACTGTCACAACTACCAGTAGCTACCGTGTGGTCATATCAAATGGCATCTGCCCTGTAGCTTCTATCGTAGTACCGGTCATGGTTAGCGCGGCTCCGGGTCTTAACATAACCACTAACGCCAGCACTACATTGTGTAAAGGTGGAAGCGTTACTTTGACGGCTACCCAGTTGAATGGTGTTAACTATCAGTGGAAGATCGATAATAATAATATACCCAACGCTGTAGGTGTCACTTACACTGCCACACAAAGTGGTACATACACTGTTGTAGCCAGTGGTAATAACTGTACATCTACATCTCCACCAGAGGTTGTTGTTGTCAACGCACTTCCTATAGATACTGTAATATCTACGTCTGTAAGGGCACATGTTACCTGCGCCGGCACATCAGATACATTGATCGATGAGTACTCATATCCTGGCTTCACTTACCAGTGGAACCTGAATGGCGGTGTTGTTGCAGGTCAAACCAACCCATATGTTTTTGCATTCGATTCAGGATTGTACACAGTTACAGTTACCGACACCAACGGTTGTACCAATACTTCCCCTTCATTTGCGGTCACTCAGCTGCCATTGCCTAACCCTATTGTTATTGTGAATGGCGATGTGTTGAGTACGGGTACTTTTGTTAGCTATCTGTGGTTCATGAACGATGTAGCAATGACATCTAACCCTACTACTAATAACAGTATCACTATCACTGGTTCTGGCAAATACAAAGTAATGGTTACCGATGGTAATGGTTGCAGCAATACCAGTACCGATATTTATGTGGTAGGCGTGGGTGTGAACAATGTCATCAGTAAAGATCAGGTGAAGATCTATCCAAACCCTGCCACATCAATAGTGCATATCGATGCCCCTGTAAAAGTGAACGTTGCAGTATCTGGTATCGATGGTCGTTTGATGATAAAAGGTAATGGTGTAAACCAGCTTGACCTGAGCTCACTGTCAAGCGGTGTGTACATGATCACTGTTTCTGATGAGAATAATAATGTAATAAGGATAGACAAGCTGGTAAAAGCCGGCTGGTAGTATCTCTGCCAATAGTTTCAATAAGAAAGGCTGCCAATTGGCAGCCTTTCTTATTAATACCTAATTCAATTGAGGTCACCTATGATCTGGCGGCCACATTTTACTCCCCGGTATCATAAAGTTTCCAGGAGGTGGAGAGCCGCTTATATTCGTCAGCAGTTATCCGCGCCTCGCCATTGTAAAAACCGGCAAGCTCGCGCTGCCTGAAGGCTTCATAAAGCGATATGGCACACGCTACAGATATATTGAGTGAGCGTACCATACCTGCCTGGGGAATTATAAAATTGCCATCGCAGTGTTGCAGCAGCTCGTCACTTACTCCTGCATGCTCGTTGCCAAATACCAGCGCCACAGGTTCTTTCAGGTCCAGTTCGTATAGTGATGAAGATGCTGTGCCCAGGTGTGTCGCATATAGTTTGTTGCACTTGGTGCGTACTGCCTTGACGCATGCCTCCAGATCTTCAAATTGGTGGATAGTGATCCACTGCGCAGCCCCGGCGGAGCTTTTCTTGCCAAAGGCCTCATGTAGCCCGATATGTGTATTCAGCACATATACCTCGCCTATACCCACCGCATCGCAGGTACGCAGCACTGCCGATATGTTGTGTCGGTCATGTACATTTTCCAGTACTACAGTAAGATCTGGCTGCCTGTTATTTAATACATTTGTTATTCTTTCCCGCCGTTGAGGTGTCATACACCGCAAAAGTAAAAAATGGTTGTAAGAATATGATGTATAGCGATGATCTTTCGTATTTTCAAGTCGATGTGCCCAAAGGGTTTGCGCACATATACACTTGCAGTACAGAAGGTCTGGTAACAGCTAATGCTCTGCCTGATCTGCAGCAGCAGGAGCAGCAACGAGTAGCACAGTTCACTAACCCGACAGACAAAAACCGATATATCAACGCGCATGCTTTTTTGCGACAGGTATTGAGCAGGTATATAGCGGTACCGCCAGCAGAGGTCTCATTCGAGTATACGGATCTGGGTCAACCTGTTTTATCTGGTGCGCAGGCGGTTGTTTGTTTCGGTCTTTCGTATCGCAATGCACAGGTCATAGTAGGTGTATCCAGCCATCCCATAGGGGTCGATATTGAGCAGGTGAGCAAAACAGATATTGACAGCGTGGCTTACAATTTCTTTTCGAAAGAAGAATGTACAGCATTGGATGCAGCTATCAATACAAACGAAAAATTGATCTTATTCTTTCGCATATGGACATTGAAAGAAGCATTCATCAAGGGGCTGGGAATAGGGGTAGGGTATGATCTCCAGAGCTTTACCGTTGACCCTAGTGCAATGCCTGTACAATTACATAGCACGGAAATAGGCTGGCTGCTCCATGAAATAGAAATGCCTGCAGGATATGTAGCTGCAGCTGCAATAAAAATGGATATTTAACATCCTAATCAAACATCAGGTGTGCATACTTCAACGTGTTGTATTCTTCAACAAAGTTCTCCACTTGTTCGTCTTTGGATATGAGAACGGAGTGACAATCCGCAAATACGAACAAAAGGTTCAGGTCCATACCGCAGGAAAATAAACTGTACGTACTTAAAAAATAGTCATAATCCTTTTCAGGATCATAATTTTCCTTTTCTACAATGTGAACATCGTGCTTTAGGGCAGCGTTCATTACATGCATTGGTGTGCAATCAGGGAAGGTGATACAAATAGCGTACTGCGACATGATGGTGGTTTTTATACTGCATTATTCGATGCCACTAATTGTAATAACTCAAAAGTGACAATGGTAGGTTTATCAGCTACTAAAATAATGAAAATTTTTAGTTTTAAGGGTGATTATTAAATCATAACAAAATATAACTTCTTTGTGGAATATGCAAGAAAGAAAAAAGCCGTTCCACCAGGAACGGCTTTGAGATCGTGTAGCGAGGAGGAGACTTGAACTCCCGACCTCAGGGTTATGAATCCTGTGCTCTAACCACCTGAGCTACCTCGCCAAAAATTGGACTGCAAAAGTAAAAAAAATACTGACATTTCCATCGTTCGCCGTGCAATATTTTCGAAAGTAATGCGAAGTAACGACCTGGTTATCATCGGAACAGCCGCTAGAAAAGGGATAGCTGGCCAGATGTGTCGTTTTTATTGCTATCGGGGATATGGAAATTGGACAGTGTGATGCCCAGCAGGCGCACCTTTTTCTGTTCAGCGTCCGTGGTAGCCAATAGTTGCTTCGCGGTCGCTCTTATCGTGTCCAGTTCATCCACCGGGTTTGTAAAAGACTTGTTGCGGGTTATCTGTTTAAAATCGCTGTACTTCACTTTTAGTGTTATCGTTCGTCCTTTCAGGCCATAACGTTCCAGACGCGTATGCACGGTCAGGGCTATTTTATCCAGCTCGGCATACATTTCTTCCAGTGTGGTCAGGTCGTGCCCAAAAGTATCCTCTGCACCTATCGATCTTGTTTCCCTGTTCGGTTGCACCTCGCGGTTGTCTATCCCTCTCACTATGGTGTAGTAAAATCGTCCTGTTTTGCCAAAATGTTGAACCAGTTCGCCTTCGGTAAGCGCTTTCAGATCGGCACCTGTGTGCAGCCCCATCTTCTTCATTTTGTCCGCAGTTACTTTTCCTACACCATGAAATTTCTCTACTGCAAGTTGTTCCATAAAGGCGGTTACCTGTGTTGGCGCAATAAAAGTAAGCCCGTCGGGCTTTTGCATGCCAGAAGCTATTTTGGCTACGAACTTATTGATAGAAACTCCGGCAGATGCAGTTAAATTCAGCTCATCTTTTATTGCCTGCCTTATCATCTGTGCCACCTGTATAGCTGAGCCTATTTGCAGTTTATCATGGGTCACATCAAGGTAGGCCTCATCTAGCGATAATGGTTCTATCAGGTCTGTATGCCGACTAAATATCTCGCGTATATGTGCCGATACCTCTTTATAGACAGAGAACCGGGGTGGTACAAATATAAGTTCCTGGCACAGTTGCTGAGCGCTCCTGGATGACATTGCGGAGTGAACGCCAAACTTTCGTGCTTCGTAACTGGCCGTGGCCACAACGCCCCGGCCCCCCGGCTGGCCGCCCACAGCAATGGCTTTACCCCGGTACTCCGGGTTGTCCCGTTGCTCCACCGATGCATAAAATGCATCCATGTCCACATGGATGATCTTGCGTTGGTTGTGTTCGGGTACTGTTTCCATGAATAGGTCTTTTCTTGAGCTATGCGCGCCTATACAAATATAATTTAAAGCTTTCTACAACCAGCTAGTTATAAAATTTCGGATGTCTACGATCATCTGCCGAAATTTTGATCTTTCAACCCAACATATTTGCAAAATAGCCTTATATTTATATGCCATATTTATTGACATGAAAAAAATATACACACTTGTATTGATACTGGTATGCGCTACCGGCACACAGGCTCAAACTCCTGATTGGAGTACTGGTGTAGCCCCCATTCTATACCAGCATTGCACATCCTGTCATCATACAGGCGGTATCCATTTCCCGTTAATGACCTACCAGGATGCAGTAAGCAATGCCGCAGGTATACAGAACGATGTACAATACAAGTACATGCCGCCATGGCCACCAGACCCGACTTATAGTCATTTGGCACATGAACGCTTGCTGTCTCAGCAGGAGACAAGTACGATCTTAGCCTGGCTAAATGGTGGTATGCCGCAAGGAAATGTTGCTTTGGCACCCCCGCCACCCGTGTATAACAACCTGGGCGACATACCAGGTACACCCGACCTGGTGACTCAGATACCTGCATACACGTCTACTGCTACAAACCTGACAGGCGATGTCTACCAGTGCTTTGTAGTACCGTCTGGTCTATCTGTCGATAAGTACATTTCGGGCTTCGAAGCCATACCGGGCAATGCTGCTATAGTGCACCACGTGCTGGTATATGCCGATACTACTGGTGTATGTCGCCAACTCGATTCTGCAAGCCCAGGGCCAGGCTATGTTAGTTTTGGTGGGGTAGGCAGCAACAATGCTATACTATTGGGCGGTTGGGTGCCGGGTTCATCTCCGCTTGTTTATCCTACGGGCTTCGGGGTGCAGTTGCCGCACAATGCAGATATAGTGATACAAGTACATTATCCGGCTGGTACTGCAGGTCAAGTGGACAGTACGCGTATTCGTTTCTTTTTCTCCAGAAGCCCCACGGTACGCAACGTGTTCATAGAGCCGATACTCAACTATTACTCCAACATCAACAGGGTGCTATCTATTCCTGCAAATACGGTACAAACCTTTACAGAAAAGCAGGCCTTACCGAACATAGATTTTTCGTTATTAGGCATAGCGCCGCACATGCACCTTATAGGTACTAGTATCAGGTCTTACGGGGTCACTCCGCAGCTCGATACCCAGCAGTTCATACGTATCAACAAATGGGATTTTCACTGGCAGGGATTTTACCTCTTGCCTAAAATATTG
>Ga0116227_10013293_pt1 | contig 12989 bp, 11 predicted proteins | sample S1TSphgellanicum_FD_89693 | JGI IMG/M metagenome (GOLD analysis project Ga0116227, IMG submission 89693) | Host-associated microbial communities from peat moss isolated from Minnesota, USA - S1T2_Fb - Sphagnum magellanicum MG | ecosystem: Host-associated > Plants > Peat moss > Unclassified...
GTTCCTGCTGCCATCACAAACCGAAAGTTTTGGTTTGTCAGCATTAGAGGCTATGGCTTGCGGTGTACCGGTTATCTCCACCAATTCCGGTGGTTTGCCTGAGGTAAATATTGATGGTGAGACCGGTTTCCTCAGCGAAGTAGGCGATATAGAGCACATGTCTCAGAATGCTATACACATCCTCAGCGATGAAGCCCGGCTTAAAAAATTCAAGGTCGCTGCATTACACAACGCTAAGAAATTCGATAAAAAAACGATCATTCCATTGTACGAGAACCTGTACAAAGAAGTGATAGCGGCGTACGCGGAGCAGAAGCACCTGGAGGTTTAGCCTTCATGTAGTGCCTCCCAGTATTCAGCGGCCCTGCGTGTATGCGGTATCACTATAGTACCACCCACGATGTTGGCTACAGCAAATATCTCATACATCTCATCGGTGGTTATGCCTTCGGCCTTGCACTTGCCCAGGTGATACTTGATGCAATCATCGCAACGCAATACCATACTGGCTACTAATCCCAGCATTTCCTTGGTCTTAACCGTCAATGCACCCTCTGCATAAGTATTAGTATCCAGATTGAAGAGCCGGTTGATCACTTTGTTCTGCTTGCCCAATATCACCTCGTTCATCTGCTGCCTGTATTCGTTAAATTCTGCTACCTGTTGGTTCATGACTTTTATTTTGTGCACACAAATGTAGGGATGAAATACTACTTACCGAATGTTGTTAACCACCACCATTCCTGTCAGGGAAAATCTGTATGTGTGGTTTTTTTATAATGTGTTCGTTCACTAAATGGCGACATAATTATTTTGCCCATAGTTATATATTTGCGTCAACTAAACAAACCCAACTTTATGAAAAAAAACCTATTGCTCTTGTTCCTGCTTTCAGTGAGCATCTTTTCTTGCTCCAAAAAAAGTAGCTCTGGCCCTAATTATCAGATTAGTGGTGTCCAGGATGTTACGTTGCAAAATAAAGGAACAGCAACACCATCAAATTATCAGATGTTGTCCCTGGCCATTGCACCAAAGAATTCAACTTCCGACCAGGAAACAGTCACGCTTACCATTACCGGCTTACCAGATGGTATCGTTATGAATGCAATAACATCAAGTTCCACGGGCACAATTACCTCTACTACAAACGGTACCGTGCCATTTGCCACCGTTCTCACCTTTTACGATACCACGACCTTAGGAGCCCCGGCCGGCGTCTATCCAATTACAGTAACGTGCGATGGTAGCAAGTCAGGCAATACAAATTATAAATTCAATATGACAATACTTGCAGGCCCGGCGATTGCTACATCATTAGCAGCAACCTACGCTCACTGCGATCTTCATGTTATTTCTGGTACAATGCCATCAGCCTCATATGTCGATGTTGTAACAGTTGACCCTTCTTATAATAATAAGATCTGGTTCTCTAATTTTTATAATACCGGCCAAAAGATCTATGGAGTGGTCACAGAAGTAAGTGGTCAGACATTTGTTAACATACCCAACCAAACGGTTAACGGATATGCGATCGTACAAGCTATGAACACGGGTTACTACCTGAACCAGTCCTTTAATTGGAACATGGCGTCCTTTCAGATCACAAACAATGGCAATACCTCTGTATGTAGCGCATTTATGCAGAGATAAACCAAGCCTGCATTGTAGTATTTTAAGTGTGACCACATCCATTGGTCACACTTTTTTTATGGCATTTATCTCTTTATCATCCGGTCTTTAAGGATCGCTTTCATCACATCTTCCTGCATTGCCTGGCTTATCACCACTTTGCTCTTACCCATGTTCACCTCATTGCCTTCTATGCTTTTTACTTTATCGATGTTGATGATGGTCGATTTATGGATCTTCAGGAACTGGTGCGCCGGTAGTTGTTCTGCTACGCTTTTTAGGGTCAGGTACACCATCAGTTTCTGTGTTTCTGTATGCAATACTATGTAATTGAGCATAGCCTCTACATACACAAGTTCCTCGTAAAAGACCTTTTCTATTCGCCCGTTACATTTTACAAAGAAAAATGTAGGCGTTGGTGTGTTGCCGGCATCATTACTGTGCTGGTGTTGTAGCTCCACATACTCCCTGGCCTTATTGCAGGCTTTTAAAAAGCGCTCGAAAGAGAACGGTTTCACCAGGTAGTCCAGCACGTCCAGTTCAAAACCTTCAACAGCATATTCGGTGTAGGCAGTAGTAAGTATAGTAGGTGGAAGTGCGGTAGCAGTGCGCAAAAACTCTATGCCATTCATTTTCGGCATATTTATATCCAGCAGCATTAGGTCTATAGACTGGGTATTCAGCAGTGCAGCAGCTTTAATGGGGTTCTCTGCTTTCCCAGCTAGCTGCAAAAAGGGTATATCTTCTATATACTCTTCCAGCAGTTTTCTCGCTACTGGCTCATCGTCTACTACAATACATTTCAGTTTCATGAAAGGTCAAGTTTTAATGCAACTTCATAGGTGTACTCTTCTTCTTTTATACTTAGTTCGTGCTTGCCGGGGTAGAGTAGTGCCATGCGCCTTCTGGCATTGGCAATGCCTATCCCTTTGTGTAGTATGGTATCGTCATTGTTCTTTTCTCTGGTATTAAAACAAGTGAACAACAACGTATCGCCATTTTTCAGAAAAGAGATACAGACCTTGTTTTCCATCTCCTCGCTATTGCTCACATACTTGAAGGCGTTCTCAATAAAGGCAATGAAGAGTAGGGGGGCAATGGTACATCCGCTCACTGCTTCATCTATATGTAGTTCTATTATGAGGTTATCTTCTTTGCGTGTTTGCTGCAGGGCCACATAGTTCTTTACATAGTCCATTTCTTTATTGATAGCTATCTCATTGGTATTGCAATCGTACAATTGATACCGCAGCATGTCTGAAAAGGTTAAGAGCATATTTCTCGCTGTGACGTTACTCTTGTCAATGTGACCGTATATGGAATTGATAGAATTGAACAGGAAATGAGGATTGAACTGCGCGTTCAGGAAATCAAGTTCGGCTTTTGCTTTTTCTTGTTCCATAGCATCTACATATTGCTGAAAACGGAAACGATCTCTCGCCAGTTTCACAGCAATTATACCTGCCACCCATATGAAAATATTGAGGAAGGAATTGTAAAATATCTCTGTAGCACCGGGCTGTGGCTTGTTCACAAGGAAATAATGCAGGTTCAGGTACAGCACCAGCGGCACGCGCAAACATGCTGAAATAAATATGCCGGCTACCATACTGCCTGCAAATGCAGCGTATTTTTTCCGGTATAGCAGCTGGGGTATAGCAAAGTAAGTGTTGAAATAGAAATTGGCAGCGATAAATATAAGGTAGCAAAATTGCACGGTCAGCGTTTGGGAAAATGCGAAAGCCCTCTTCTGGAAAACCATTACCCAGAAAATATATAACCCAGCCCACCACAATAGCTGCAGCCATTTTGGCTGCCTGGTCACCTGCATAGTTTGCATACGCTAAAGTTACAAACTGCAACTACCAGTTTAATAGCTTTTATACCAAACCCGCCAAAATCTTGATGAACTAAGATCCAGGGCGGTTATCAAGAAATACCCATACTTCATGTAAATGATTTTATGAAGGGGGGAAGGTATCCTTGTTTTGTATTCATATCAACGTAACCACTAAAAAAACAGAACAATGAAAAAAGCAATTTTGTGGCTCAGCAACCCTCCGGTCAGCGGCTCGTCAGCTACCCTTATTCTTCGCCTTATGGCGGGCGGTGTCTTCTTTTGGGAGGGTATTTTAAAGTTTGTGTACGTGAACCAGGGGGTAGGCAGGTTCACCAAGTTGGGCTTCCCAATGCCTGAGCTTACTGCCAATTTCGTGGCAACCACAGAGATCGTGGGGGGACTGTTCCTCATTTTTGGCATACTTACCCGGTTCACTGCCCTTTATTTTATTGCCGAAATGATAGTGGCCATACTCAGTACCAAAATATCCCTTTACCTGGGCACCAGTCCCTTGCCGCTTCCTCCGGCACCACCCAAGGTGGGTATCTGGGCTGTGCTGCACGAGATCAGGTCAGACTATGCTCAGCTCCTTACCTGCCTGTTCTTATGTCTGGAAGGTGCAGGCAGGATCTCTATTGACCATATGCGTTATCGAAAGACTAAAGGGCCGCTTGCTCATTAATATCCCACTTACTCATTGGTATTATATATGGTACCAATAAAAAAAGAACCGGCATATAGCCGGTTCTTTCATTTACTGATCGTTATTTATACTAAGATTTTTTCTTACGGGCAGTAGCTTTTTCTTCAGCTACATCGTTGAAAATTTCTGTAGTTTCTGTGTTTTCTACAGCTTCGTTAGCTGCTACTTCGTCAAAATTGATCGACCTTTCCAGTTCACGAACTTGTTTTTTAAGATCGTAAATGGTTTTGTACAGTTCGTCCATTTCGCTACGTGTAGCTACTGGTATACCAACCAGGCTCTTTTCGATCTGAGTTTCTATGTCCTTACGCAAACGCAATTGCATAGCGCTTACTTCAGCCATCAGTTTGCTGTATTCTTCGCTTTCAAAAAGAGATACATAAACTTTATCGCTCAGGTTCAGCCATTCCTGGTACAGAGCCATGATGCTGTTTATTTCTTCGCCTTTTTCTATTTTGCCCACAATGTTCTCAGCCAGTTTGTCCATCACAGATGTACCCTGGTTGTAGATCATATATTGCAGCTCAGCATTCTTAATGTTGTACACCATGATGCGGTTAGAGATATCGCTCCACTCGGTCAGTGATTTAGTGTACTGGTTTGGCGTCATCATTTTAGTAAGTGGCGCTACAGCGTCGTTCATCATACCGGTCATGGTAGTGTATGAGTTCAGCAGGTTGCCAAATATTTCGTTGCCGCCCATGCCTGGTATGTTAGCCATCATGTTGCGCATCTGGTGGTATTGACCCATGCCATCGCGGCCCATTTGTTTAAAGTTGCCGTTCATCAGGTCGCTTACGCTTTGCAGGTGCTGGCGTGTGTTCTCTGGCATAAAGCCAAAATATTTATCCATCAGCTCTTTATAAACACCTGGGTTAGCCCATTGTTTGTAAGCGTCAAGATTGAAGGTTTTGTCTTGTATAGATTTGAACATTGGTGTCCACAGTTCGTAGAACTTTGTAAAACCTTCTGTTACATTCACTATGTTGCGGTAAGTATCCTGAATGTTGTTCGATTTCAGGTTCTTCTGCCACTCAGCAAATGTATTGTTCAGTATTTCAGAGTATTGATTGAACATACCTGAATAACTTTCGTTTGCTTTCTTATATGCATCCATGTTGAATGGATTTGCATTCATAAAAGGATTAGAGTTCTGAAACTGGCCGAAGAATTGGTTCATAGAGTTGTTCCAGTTGTTTGCAGCAGTAGCATTGTTCATCCAGTTGGTCCATTGGTTCATACCATTCTGGAAAAAGTTAGCAGGGTTTTCTTGTGCAGTGCCGGTAGCATTTGCAGTAGCATTCTTTACCCAGTTAGTGTTCATTTCCCAAACTTGCTTAGCATTGTTCATTTGAGAACCCAACCAGTTTTGGTAGTACTCATTCATTTTCGATACATTTTCTTTAGCTGTTTCAGACGTAGCGCTTGCTTTTTCACTTGTTTGGGTGAAAATGTGCTTCTGATTTTCCAGCCAGTTCTTGTACCATTCGCTTCCCTTCTGCATTGTGTCATTTACAGCGGTATTGCTACCTGTAAATTTCTTAGTGTTCTCCACTACGGAGTCTACCACTTTCTTTTGCGCATCCAACATGCTGTCAACGATGCTTTTGCTTTCTTGACTCATTTTTTTTGTGTCTTTAAAAGTTCTAAAATTTTACAAGAAAGATTTCATTTTACAGAGAAAAGGTTTTTCCCCAACTTTCTACAACGGAGCAAAGATAAGACCGTTTTGTTAAGGAATTGTATTTTTTATATATTTTCCTTTTGCCTAACAATACCTTAACAGTATAGTAAAGTTGACTGTATTTTCATTTTTACACTACGTTTATTCATTTAATGTATAGCTTGGCCTGTATAAAAAGAACATTTGTTTTTTAGAAGAATATATTACTTTTCGGCAAAAAAATAAGAGATGATCCAAATAGGAGATGAGTTCCGTCATAAGTTCAGCTACACCCAGGAAGATGTGAACCTTTATGCACGCATCAGCGGCGATACCAATCCATTACATACAGATCCGCAGGCAGGTAAAGAAAGTATGTTTGGCCGCAACATCATGCATGGCTTCCTTGGGGCAAGTGTTTTCACAAAAATATTCGGTTCTCTATTTCATGCCGATGGTCATGTATACCTGAGTCAGAATATAAAATGGTTGCGTCCCATGTTTGTTGATACCGAATACGAAGCGGTTGTAAAAGTGAAAGAGATTTTCCCTGAAAAGAACAGGATCGCTTACGAATGTAGTGTATTCGATGTAGCTACTAACACACAAACCATTGCCGGCGAGGCCACGCTGCTGAACAAGAAACAGTATGTTTGGTAATCGATCATCTGGAATTCTTTTTTTAGAATATTGACAACACCATGACGTAATATATCGTGGCGCGCTGTTATATATTATAATGGAAACCCCTACATTTGTAAAAATCACTTTTTTGCATGAAAAAATTATTTGCAGTATTGCTGGGTATGACCCTGGCGGGTCAAGCTTTTGCAAAACCTATTGATGTGAATGCCGCTAAAGCGGTCGGGTATTCCTTTTTGAGCAGGAACACCAGTGTTGCTTTACCCAATGGCGTCGCAGATCTTAATGTTGTATATACTTCTTCTGAGAACATAAATGGTAAAAGCACACCGTGCTTTTATGTGTTCAATGCACCGGGAAATGGTTTCGTAATGATATCAGCCGATGACAACGTATTACCTGTACTCGGCTATTCTAATGAATCAGCTTTTATTACAGCGGCCATGCCGGCGCATGTAAAATGGTGGTTCAATGGTTACAAGGAGCAGATAAGCTATGTAATAAAGAACAACATACAGGCAGAAAGTAAAATAACAGCGCAATGGCAAGATCTTGAAGTTCCGGCTGCAACACATAGTTTTGCTAAAACTACTAACGTAGCGCCTTTACTTACCACACTACAGTGGGATCAGACGCCCCGGTACAACGCATTTTGCCCTGGTAGTGGTACTACTAAGTCTGTTACTGGTTGTGTGGCTACAGCCATGGCACAGGTGATGAAATTCTGGAAATGGCCCGATGTGGGGGTAGGTGCCCACTCGTACATTCCAGGCACTGTACCTGACTATGGAGTACAAACAGCCAACTTTGGTGCTACAGCTTATGCATGGTCTTCAATGCCACAGCAACTCACCATCAGTAATCCACTTACACAGGATACTGCCGTGGCAACACTTATGTACCATTGTGGAGTGGCTGTAAATATGAATTACAACACGGCAGCAAATGACGGTAGCGGTGCATATGTAGAAGCAGTATACAGTCCAATTACCAATTGTGCGGAATATGCGCTGAAACCTTATTTTAAATATGATCCGGCTTTGCACGGCGATTCCCGGTCACAATACAACACTACTGCTGATTGGATAGCAGCACTTGAAGCCGACATTAATGCCGGCAGACCTGTGATCTATACTGGTCAGGGTAGCGACGGTGGCCACTGCTGGGTAGGCGATGGTTACCAGGTGACGGGCACAGCAACGACAATCCACTTCAATTGGGGATGGAGTGGACAATCGAACGGGTACTTTACTGTTGATAATTTAGCTCCGTCAGCTTTAGGTACCGGGGCAGGTTCTGGCAATTTTAATAATGATCAGGCTGCTATTTTTAACATACAGCCTTTGGTGTCTACTCCTCCTACTACAGGAATGAAATTGAATGCGGCTATTAGACTTTCTACCAAGGCGGAGCCTTATTTACAGACGATCACAATAGGGGCCAATGTCTTGAATAATACAGGAACTAGTTTCACAGGAGATATAACAGCTCTGGTATACGACCTGAATGGTAACCTTGTAACTACATTCACTCCTGTTACTACCACTATTGCAAATGGTGCCAATTCTGGTGCACTCACTTTTACAGGTAACACAAAAAATGCCTGGATGATGGTTCCCGGAAGCTATTCTATACAGATAAACTATCGTACAGGTGGTGGCAACTGGACACTCGCTGATAATACTGCTACTTACATAAATAATGCTACCAATACAGTATCAGGTGTTCAGGGTGGTCTTTTGCTCGCCGATAGCCTGCAATGCTCAACAGGTAGGATATTGCAGAACGGGCAACCTGCTAGCTTGTCCACTTCTGTATATGACAATAGCGCCACCGATTTTAATGGTACTATAGATGCAGCTATATATGATTCTGCTACTCAGCAAAAGGTCTTCGATATCCAGCAACTTCCTGCTACATTTATCGGATCTTACACATCGCCACAGCTCTCTTTTACCAGCACCAATAATCTTTCACTTCCCGGCGGTACGTATGTACTGGTCGTAAGTAGTGTTTCTGGTTCAAGCGCTACACCTGTGAGCAGCATTTTGTATCAAAACCCTATTCAGGTTGTTGTCCCTCCTAACGTAGGTGTAACAAATGTTACTGCACAAAACAATATCACAGTATATCCTAATCCTGCTACAGACAATATTAATATCGACTTGCGCGGCACACAAGCCAATGGGGTTAATATTATTGATGTGCAGGGGCGCGTTGTAAAACAGATCACATCGGCAGGTAATGCAGTAGTAACTATCTCTACACAGGGCTTTGAGCCAGGGATATATATGGTGCAGATCCAAACAGACAAAGAAGTGATCACCCGTAAGATCAGCATTGCTAAATGAGGATGGTAAAGGTTGTTGCGCTCCTTTCATCAGTTTGTATTTCGGCAACTGCAATTGCGCAGGTACCAGCTCATGCAGCGCCGCATGTTATAGTATACAAGGCTAAAGCAAGCTATAAGGATCTGGTACCGGTTACATTATCTGACGATGGGAAGCTGGTGGTATCATACCCCGACCCAATGGATCTGAGAACAGGAAGCGGATATCCGCTTCCTGTTCAATTGCATAAAGGCTATTGGTTAGACAATAGAGGCATTGGTAAACACACCGCATTTCTAAGCATGACCTACCAGCAATATGCGCATCTTAAAAAAGTACCCACACCTGCCGCACTTCTGCGCATGATAAAGGATAAGAAACCTATTGTAGCTATATATGATTGCGGCAACCGCTATACTCAGCCAGATATAGTTCCAGCGCTAAACAAACTTATAGACGATGGCATGATAGGCACTGGCTGCACAATTATTAATTAGATTGGTTCAGATACACTATTTCAGAAGCAGGGCAGTAAGCCCTGCTTTTTTATGTTGGTGTTCATCACGCAGCAGACACCGCACGTTGCTTTGTTCGTTTATGGTACAATGCATACACCATTAATGCTACACCCATCATCGCACCGCCACCTATAGTAAAAGCTGTCCAACCATTTAGTTTCCATAAGAATAATCCAAGCGATGAACCACCTGCCGCACCCAGGAAGGTTGATGTCATGTAAATGGTATTCAACCGGTTCCTGGCTTCGGGCACAAGGGCGTACACTCGGGTCTGGTTGGAGATATGAACTGCCTGTACACCAAAATCGAGTATGATGATACCAATGATGAGCAATGCAATAGAACTACGGAAAATATAGAACATAGCATAGCTGAGCAAAACCATGATCAGCCCTACCAGTATAGCAAAGCGCGGGTCGCGCTTATCGCCTATGCGTCCGGCTATGGGTGCTGCAAGTGCGCCTGCTGCTCCCACAAGTCCGAACAAGCCTATTTGGCCGCCGGTCATGTGGAACGGCGCACCACCCAGGTATAGCACCATGGTGGCCCAGAAAGCAGCGAATGTCCCGAACGTTAAAGCATTGATGATGCAAGCTTCCTGCAACGCAGGGATTGGCAGCAACTGCAGCATAGATCTGTATATCGATCTATAAGTCCCTTTATATTGTGGACTGCTCTTAGGAAAACGCACAGCCATTATCAACAATACTAACGAACAAACTCCGGCTGCAATCCAATACATGGCCCGCCAGCCCAGCTTATCGCCAACCAGGCCACTTACCGTGCGCGATAGTAATATACCCAGCAACAATCCACTCATTATAGATCCTATAACTTTGCCTCTGCGCTCAGGGTTGGCCAGGTGTGCTGCCAGCGGCAATATCAACTGTGGTACCACCGTTGTGAACCCCAGGCAAAAAGATGCCACTTGCAATACAGCAAAGCTGGGAGCCAGCGCAGCGCCTATCAATGATATCACGGTAAGCCCATTCACCAGCAACATCTGTTTCTTGCGCTCAAAAAGGTCGCCCAGTGGCACTATGAATAGCAAGCCAGCCGCATAGCCAAGCTGGGTGATGTAATTGAGGCTGCCTGCCTTGCCGGGAGGTATTTTAAAGTCTTTAGCCATTAGCAGTATCAGCGGCTGGCAATAATAAAGATTGGCCACGATCAACCCGGTGCACATAGCCATGATGGCTATGTCGGTTTTCTTCAAATGCATACGCAAAAGTAAAGCAAGGCAACCATCTGCTGCATCAACACTATAGATAGCAGTATAGACCTACTTACTCTTTAGCTTACTATGCCTTACACCATACAGGAAATAAATGACCAGACCTATTAACAGCCAGAGTAAAAAACGCTCCCAGTTCGATGTGCCCGATTCGCAGAGCAGGTAGGTACAGCATAAGAAACCTATAACGGGTATCAGCGAGAAGTTTTTGAGAAATGCCAGCACTGTAGTGGCCAGGAACACGAACCCGAACAACAGAAATGGGATCCTTTCACGTACTACATCATAGGTAACTACCCCTTTGGCATCTGCAAAGTTGAGGTAGGCTGCAAATCCGCCAGGATAATATTTGATGAACAGGACAACAGCTACAATAAGTAGAACAGGCAATATCCACTTGCTGTTCACATACGGTGTCTTGAATTTGCTTTCCATTTTAGTGGGGCTGCTTTGCAGTTTCAATATGCCACCACATACCAGTACGAATGCGAAAAGGGTGCCCACACTGCACAGGTCTACCACTACATTCAGGTTAAGGAAAAGGGCAGGTATGCCCACTACAAAACCCGTAAGTAGAGTAGAGAAAGATGGCGTCCTATACTTGGGATGCAGTTTAGAGAACACAGGTGGCAACAACCCGTCGCGGCTCATGCTCATCCATATACGCGGCTGTCCCAGTTGAAACACGAGCAGCACGCTTGCTGTGGCTATCACCGCACTTACTGATACCAGGCCAGCTATCCAGTTCACATGCACAGCTTTGAACACGTAAGCAAGCGGATCGCCTACGCCAAGCTGTTTGTAGCTTACCATACCGGTGAGCACCAGTGCCACCAGTACATATATTATGGTACAAGCTATCAGCGAATAGAACATACCCTTGGGTAGGTCGCGCTGCGGATCCTTACATTCTTCGGCAGTGGTCGATATAGCATCAAACCCGATGTAGGCAAAGAACACGGCGGCAGTACCACTAAGCACACCACTTATGCCATTGGGCAGGAAAGGGTGCCAGTTAGCAGGCTGCACATAAAAAGCACCGGCAACTATCACTACAGCAATGATGGCGATCTTCAGTATCACCATAGCATTGGTAGCCTTGCGCGACTCCTGTATGCCTATATATATCACCCACGTTATGATCCCCGTGATAAGGAAAGCCGGTAGGTTGCAGATGAACTTGATGTCGCCGGCTATTACAGGGGCATTGTGCCAGGCCAGCTTGGCCTGATCAGTAAGCATAGCTTTGGCTGTCCAGTAGTCTGTGGCCAGGTATTTGGGGGTATGTATGCCCAGTCCATCCAGCAGGGTCACAAAGTAATTGCTCCACGATATGGCTACGGCAATATTACCTATTGCATACTCGAACAACAAGTCCCAGCCTATTATCCAGGCCACTATTTCGCCAAACGCCACATAAGAATAGGTGTAGGCGCTCCCGCTTACAGGTATCATACTTGCAAACTCTGCATAGCAAATAGCAGAGAACCCACAAGCTACCGATACGAACAGGAACAACAATACTACTCCCGGGCCACCTTTCATGCTGGCCTCGCCGATGGTAGAAAAGATACCTGCGCCTACTATGGCTGCTATACCCATAAAGGTAAGGTCGCGCACGGTGAGCACTTTGTTCATGCCGCCATGCTTTTCCGTTTCCAGGACCCCATCGGCCACTTCCTTCTTTATGATCTCCGCAGTTTTTTTACGGAAAATGTCTTGTGCCATGTAGTGATGCTATTGCACCAAAGTAATGAATAATTATTCACACCGGTTGCAACTGTTTAGTGCCACATCATTTTAAGGTATCGTTGAGTTTTTTTATAACTAATGGTTATTATCTTTACCCACTATAGTTAATAATTATGTCTGTATAGACGATATATTAAAACAACTGGATGAAAATAATAGAAAAGATAAAGCTTGCCCACCGGGCATACACTTACAAGACCAGGTACGACATTGGTGGTATCAAGTATGCGTTGGCATCGGTAAAGAAATACGATACCGTTATGGATATCGGTTCACACAAGGGCGGCTATATCTATTATTTTCAGCAATTGGTAGGGCCACAGGGCAAGGTACATGCCTTCGAGCCGCAGACCGTCCTCTTCCAGTACCTCACCAAAATAAAGAACCTTTTTAGCTGGGACAACGTAACCGTAGAGCACCTGGCGCTTTCTAACACACAAGGTAGTTGCACCCTGTATGTACCCTCCAATAAACACGGTGCATCATCCCCCGGTGCTACAATAGTAAATAACCCCGACAGGAAGGACATCAGCATCACCCAGCAAATAGGCACCAATACCCTCGATCAATATTGCGCCACCCACCACCTAGCCCCCAATTTCCTGAAAATAGATGTAGAGGGCAACGAGCTGAAAGTATTTGAAGGTGGGGTAGAGACCCTTAAAAAGCATAAACCCA
>Ga0116227_10013294_pt1 | contig 12987 bp, 7 predicted proteins | sample S1TSphgellanicum_FD_89693 | JGI IMG/M metagenome (GOLD analysis project Ga0116227, IMG submission 89693) | Host-associated microbial communities from peat moss isolated from Minnesota, USA - S1T2_Fb - Sphagnum magellanicum MG | ecosystem: Host-associated > Plants > Peat moss > Unclassified...
AAACAAAAACTTGGGGCTTTTTTTTTTTTTGGTTGGCTGAAAAGACATATTTTACACTTTAAAACATGTTTTCCCAACGATTTTGTCCCAAGAAGTTCACAAATTAAAAAATTTGCCACCAAAAAAATCACTAGTTACTACAAGTTACAACCCCTTAGTTCTTATGCCTCTTATATGATGACCCTTTGAGTTGGAATGGGTATATAACCTAAACCCTATATATAAAGAATTTTAGTTGGCCTTTCCGCCTATACAGAGGTAATTTATAGTCCAGAATAATGTACTTTCTTGCCAACTGCTGATTCTGCACTTGAAATGTCCCGAACAAAAATCGTTTACACTGTGGAATGCACCCTTGGGGTGCATTCTGCCCATTAAATTTGTTGCTAACGGACGTCCAAGTTTGTTCCTAAGGGCCTCATCCTCGGGATGAACTAGGAGGCAAAATGTGCAACCTCCTAGTTCCACCCTAAGGACCTCATCCTAGGGACAAACTAGGAAGCAGAATTTGTGACCTCCTAGTTCATCCATAGGGATGAACTAAGAAGCAGGATGTGCATCCTGGGGAGGGTGGGGACCCATTCTCCAGTACATTACGGTCTCAGGTGGCAGATTACAACATTTGGTTGACCACATTATATGACATAATCTTCGGGTGATGATCATACACTTGTAATCATGATGATGAAAACGTTTTGTTGAAAATGTTCTTTTTGTTGAATTGACCGACCACTCTAGACCGTAATGTGATGGAATGACCCCTGTTCTTGCCCATTACGTTGGGTACATCATCACGTAGCTAGATCGCCCTTACACCTCAAAGCCCACGTTTATTATCCCAACATAATGAGCAAGGGCTTGACCATTCCATAGTATATAATCGGCAAAGGGCTTGACCATTCCATATGATATAATCGGCAAATGGCTTGACCATTCAATGATACGAAATATAATTGGCAAAGGGCTTCACCATTCCATGATACATAATGGGCAGAAGCTTGACTATTCCATAGTAGTACAAGGGCTTGACAATTCCATACGATATAATCGACAAACAGCTCGACCATTTAATGATACGTAAAATAACTGGCAAAGGGCTTGAGCATTCCATGATACATAATGGGCAGGAGCTCGACTATTCCATAGTAGAACAAGGGCTTGACCATTCCATGGTATAATAGTAATCGGCAAAAGGCTTGACCATTCAATGATACGTAATGAGCAGGAGCTTGACTATTCCATAGGACGTAACACTCTTCTCTTCTCTTCTCTTCCTTCTCTCTCTTATATGTGTGTGTGTGTGTGTCCAGTTCTTATTTTCTGTTTGGTGTTTGCTGATGATGATGATGAACACTACTACTTTACAAGTACAGTTGGGAGCAAACCTGAGCATGATGAGCAGGCAGGCAAGCAGGCAGGCAGGCAGGCAGGCAAGCAGGTGTGGTGGAGCTGTGCAGTGCAAAGAAGGTTTGCAGCATACCCTATCAACAACAAAATGGGACCCTCATTAACATGCCCTTTATCAGACATGCATGCATCATCCCAGACAATAATCATAATACTAATAATAATAATAACAATAAGAAGACCATCTGAAAAGAAAAGCTGGCAGTAGCAGCAACAACAACAACAACAAACTCATTCAATTCGCTCACTTACTTCACTTCTTCTTCTTCTTTTTCAATTGTTTTTTCACCACTTTGTATAAAGATGTTTTTCAACTTGCATGAACTAAGGTTTAGGGTTTAAGGTTTAGGGTTTTAGTAGTAACAAACATACAAACAAAACTCATTCAATTCGCTACTTAGGTTTTAAAAAAATTGTTTTTTCTATCACTTTGTATAAAAATGCTTTTCCATTTGCGTGAATGAAGAAAAAGAGTTTAAGGTTTAAAGTTTAGGGTTTTTAGTAACAACAAACACACAAGCAAACAAAAACTCATTCAATTCATTACTTAGCTTTTAAAAATTGTTTTTTCATCACTTTGCATAAGAATGCTTTTCAACTTGCATGAATGAAGAAAAAGAGTTTAAGGTTTAAAGTTTAGGGTTTTAGTAGTAACAACAACAACAACCAAAGAAAACCTCATTCAATTCACTACTTAGTTTTTTTTTTTTTAAATTCACCATTTTGCATAAAGATGCTTTTCAACTTGCATGGACAAAGAAAAAGGATTTAGGGTTTAAGGTTTTAGTAACAACAACAACAACAAAAAATTCATTCAATTCACTACTCCACTTTTTTAAATTGTTTTTTCATCGTTTTGCATGAAGATATAAAGATGCTTTTCAACTTGCATGAACAAAGCAAAAAGGTTTAAGATTTTAGTGACAACAACAAGAAAAAAAACTCATTCAATTCACTACTTAATTTATAAAATTGTTTTTCATCGCTTTGCATAAAGATATGAAGATGTTTTTCAACTTACATGAACAAAGCAAAAAGGTTTAGGATTTTAACAACAAACCCAATTCAATTCATTACTTAATTTTAAAATTTTGTTTTTTACAACTTTGCATAAAGATGTTTTTTAACTTGCATGAATGAAAAAAGGGTTTAAAGTTTTTGCATAAAGATGTTTTGCAACTTGGATGAATGAGAAAAAGGTTTAGGGTTTTAGTTGCAAGTGGCAAAACAAACTTGGAAAACATATATGTCCAACATACTAGATAATGGACCCAATGGGTCCTACCATTTTTTGGCACCCGCTCATACCATAATTGTCAATACTTAACATGTTATGTAATGTTTAAAGGCAACGAAACCATCTCAATTGGTTTTGCCTTGATATGTGAAAACACAATTTATTATTAGGTCAATTTTGTAAGGCATAATAAAGTTGACCTAATGCATAAGACCATGAATGGGTTTGAAGCTTTTTGACTCAACATGTTATTAGCTATGGTTTGTTAACTAGCCTAAACTAGGTTGGGGTGGAAAAATTTGTAGTTTTTCATTTGAGTGGGAATTGGGATCTAGGTGGGCCTTGGGATTGATTGCAACACTCATTAGCAATGTACATAGGGGGAACATTACCAATGGGTAAATAAGATACAATGGTTTTGTGGAGATTAGGTCTAATGGATATTTGGACACCTCTACTAATTGGAGCCATGTTTTTCTAAGGTGTTTTTTGCAAATTTTGATATTAGTACCCACTAGAGTAGATAACTAGCATGAGAAACTCATTGTAGTTAAGGCTACCCATTGTCTCTGATTTTTACATCTAGAGTTGTTGGTAAGCTTTAAATTTTTGTAAAATATTTGTGATTTTTGGGAATTACTTCCTTACTTCTCGAAACTTTGGGGAGAGATATGGTATTTTCAACATTGTCTTACAAACTTTTCATATTGGTTCGCTATGGTTTGAATAATTTTAGATTATTTACTCAATACACAACCAAATCTAACACCTATGTAATGACCTTGCCAATTGGCATAACATTTTGTGAGACACCCCCCATGTAGTGTGGGCCAATATGGCTAGGTGTTCCATTTGTATGGTGGGAAATTACATATGTTAATTTTTCATTATATAAGCGGGAATTGTTGTGTGCTACCATATCAACACTTACAATTATCACTATCCACGCACACATGTAAACCAAATAACATAAATAACCTTGAATGACCCCTCATCTCCAAATCAAGATATTTATTTACTTGCCAAACTTGTAGGAATCTAAGCTCAAAACATATCATAAAAATCACACAACAATGTGCACAAACAAAACTTGTGTAAAATCATGAAAAACTTGTGATAACAAACTTGTGTGTGTTTTGAAATTTCAAATCATCAACAATGATTTGAAAACATGCAACTTGAGATTATATCCCAAACATGAAATGTTTCAAACCCAATTCACACTTGAATGAATTTCAAACTAAAACACAATTAATTACATTAACCCCACTTAACACTAAATTGATTAAAACTTAACTATGTAGCTAAACTAACATTTCTAATAGAGCCCCACCTACCCCCTAATTGGCTTGTTTCAATCATTATGTTGGAAAAATGTCATGATATTATCCTACATGTACCACCCATAAGCACACATTGATAAACATGGTATGGGTGGTAGTTTAGGTTCAAGTGAAAAAGGTTGTTTTGCATACAAATGGTTTACATTTTTTCCATAATTTTTTATAATTTGATTGAAATATTTAAAAATTATCATATATTTAAAAGGTGCTTTTGTTAGTTTAGATCAAGGTTTAAATAATTTGTAAGTAGAAAAATAGACATAGTGAGAATATTTTTGCATGTGGAAGAAACATCAACTACCAGACATCAAGATGAATATTTGTCAAATTTTCTTTGAAAATATCTATAATTTTGAGGGTAGAAATAAATACAATGGAAAAGTATATCTATAGTTATAAAAAAAACACCATATAAACGTGATGTTTTAATGGATGTTTATTTTAACAATATTTGGTAAAGGAACCAAACATGTTTTACTATATTATGTATGCATGAAAATAAATTTTGAATAAAACATATTTATAGTTTGAATAACTTGAAAACCTTCGAAATTGAATTTTAAAAATCAAAATAATTGGTGTGGCGAATGATGATTGATTTTTCCCACACTAAAAAATAAAAATAAAATTTGAATCTACTTTTTTCTTTGTCACTAAGCAAACACATGAAGTACATCTTCACAAGAATATAGACCAATTAAACCAAAAATGCTCAAAACCAACTTATAAAATTCCATCAAATGTCAATATGATAATGGTTTAATGTGTGGTATTGCAATTGTCAAAATAAGTAATATTTTATTTAAAAATTGGCTCAAAACATATATCATTGGTTGGTCTACAACAACCTCTAAGCAAAACTTTTGTGAAGAAAGGAGCTACAAATCAACAAGCTATGGGAATTTGAAATGTGGGCATCCAATTTTCAAAGTTTCAAAATTTAGAGTATGCAAGACATACACATGCAAAGATAAATTAAATATTCCAAAAATAAAATGTGTATGTCATAGATCAATAAAAGTACACCTATTTTGAAACAAATCAATAATCATTTTCTCAAATTTAATTTGCATCAATTGAAGGGCACTTCAAAATTGATATTCACAACATATTTCCATGATTTGTCGTTAATTTTTATTTCCTTTTACAAATCTTGCATATTCATATGTGCGTCTTTTAGTATCAAAATTTCTTTTGTGTTTTTCTTTGGTTTACCTTTTGTTTTTATCTAAATGTATTGGCCACAAATAAGTCATTTTATCACTTAGATTTTCAAACAACCTATATCTTGAACTAGACACATTCTTATCAAGATGAGAACATGTTATCAAAATCATACCATTTTATTGTGAAGCATAGTCTAGCTGGATGAACATGATGATTTAAAAAATATATTTGTGAATATATATTTGATCACAATAAGTCCATCATTGCCACTTCCCTTTCCACCCAAGATCTACTAGCTTAATTCCAACCTTTCTTCATCATTTCCCCATCTAGAATTCATGCCTATTGAAGACCATTACAATTCCAAATTGTTATTAATTTTTTCTAAGACTATTATGATTTTAGTTGATAATTGGAATCTCCCATTTTGCTTAGCCTATTGGATACATATCATAGGTAAGTGGAATTGGTAATTGAATAACATAACTCACATAATCATTTTGTTTAGGTGGGACAAGGAAAAAGGATGACAATGGTGGCCATGAATAAACAAAATTTCATGGGGACTTTTATCTTCTTCATGTTGGATTAGATTAAAATCTTTATTTTAAAAAAAATTTATCATTGGCATAGTTTGAAAGGTCTACCTTCGTCATGAAAATTTCATTTTAATGAAGATGTAGATGCAAATGATGAATTGAGTTTACATGTATGAGTTAGTCAGACTAACCATTTTTTAAACACTACCATTGATAAGATGAAGTTTACCATATAGAAATTTAAACATTTGTTTATGACAAGAGTGATCTTATGGATATTAATCTTTTGATGATGAATTTTTTTTTTTTAGTGAGTCGTTCATTTTAAATTGTTTGTTTTCACATACCTATGCACAAAAACTAGGCTTTATATATTGGTTACAATTGGCAATGATGCATTCACAAACATTAAGATTGGTAGTGATGCATATAAAGTTAAGGCAAAATATATTTTACACACACATTAACTATCACATATGACATCCAACAACTTCAACATCAATGTTTTTTTTTTTGGTATTTCTTGGTGAAATCAGTGTGTTGGCGATCATGCACAAGGGGACATAATGAAATTTGGCAAGAGGTTAGAGGGGGGAAAAGAAAAAATTAAGATTCCTCTTATAATTTGACAATTTGTTGGAACCTATTTTCTAAATGTGGCAACTTTAGATAATTTTCCCTCATAATGTGACAACTTGGGCCCATTTTTTCACAAAAAACCCTTTGTACCTCTGATGCCTTCCTTTCTTTTCTTGCCAATTTGTGAAAATTTGCACAAAGAAGGAAACATTGTTTAGCATATATATATATATCACTTTCTAATTATTTGTAAAAAACACAAGATTTCGTGTGATAGTTCATGAATGTTGTTATGAATTAAACTCCATTTGAATATATGTTTGTGTATTTTATATTTTCATGCATTTTATTGTTTCCTTGAGTGGTCAATTGTGTTTGAACCTATTTTGATAAAAATTGTCATTGTTTTCATGCTCTTTGGAAATACAATACATTTCATGGTAGTTCCATTTCATGACGTATTGATTATGAACCCATTAACAAATTTGGAATTCACATTGCATATATGGTCATGTCTCTTCAACTAAAGTATTTTCATTGTTGCAAGGTTAATGTTATATATAACTCCCATTTTAAAGTGTGAGTTGGTGTTTAACATTACAATATTTGATATAAAACATTTACATTTGGGTGGAGAGATTTGGCACACATTTTGATAAGATGGGAAAAATAAATAAATTAGTTAAATATTTACAATTACCATGGTTTCATATCTGTTGATGAAATCATGATACTATAAAATGAATGATTTTTAATTTTATCTTTTGATGGATCAACAAAAGCTAATGTTTAATTCAAGTTCTACAATCTTGTTGTCATTTGTTAACAACTATGCATGAAAAAACATAACATTGTTAACAAATATTACCATATTCTTAGGGTATTCATTATATTACCATCTTGGATATGGGGCACTATTGTTCAAGTCCAAATAAAAGCTTCATTTCTTGTCAAAAGTTTTGCAACAAAATGGAAACATATTTTGTTTTCTCATTTTGTGCATATTAATTTAACAATTCATACATCATTTATTGTGCTTAAATGACATTCAAGGGTTAAAAATTGTTGACCTACATGTAATCTAATTTCACAATGGACCAACTTGAATTGGGTGGTGGAATGTAGGTTTGGATTTGAAATGGTCAATAAAAAGCTACCAAAGGATTTAGTGTTCAATTGCATCAAAATAAGCCATTCTACATATGCAAGGAATGATGTAAAAAACTTGCCTTTTATGATTACCATCACATTCCAAGGTGGTCCATGCAATGATATCATTAGTCCAAATACATTTCAACTTTGGTTCATCAATTTATAGAATGGCATATAAGATATTTTGCAAAGTAATCACATCAACTTATGATGCCTTGATGACAATAATGAAACAAATAATAATTAAATGTACATTTTATATGTTAAGGTTCAATTCACAGTTGGGTTCATGGTAACATTAATGTAGAATGCAAAGATTCAAAATTGTGTTTTATAATGTTAATGGTTTACATATAAGGGTATAGAATTCAATATCATATGAAGAAATGATATCAAATGTTCATAACTTTTCCATTTCACATTCAAATTTGAAAGTTTTGAAGGGCAAACTTGTAGGCATTGCAAAAACCTTCTCAACCACATATCAATTTCTTCCATAAAAGTGAATTTCTCAACAATTTACATGAGTTAAATGGTCAAAAATCATTTTCACATTTTGGTTCTTGACCTTTCAAATGGACACAATTTGTGTTATAAAATTTTATTTTGAAAATGCAACCCAATTTTATTGTGGTACTTTTTAAAAAAAAATCAATGGTTTGGACAAGATTTTGTCCTCCAAACCTTGATGCAAAGATTTGAGACACTTTGAGACTTCCAACTCTCAAAGTGGGATTTCAATTTGAGAGTCTTGAGAATGTTTCCTTTGGACTCCCACACTCTTTGACCATTTTATATGGGAGTGTGTTTGCATTATATTTCATTCAATCCATGTCTCAATCCTTTTCTTGGCTCAATCATGAAAGAAACATTATGTTTTTTGTCAACCTAGTAAAGACATTTTGTTGTCCATCTTGAGAATTCATCTTGCACCAAATTAAGGTCACAACTTGTCTATACAAACTTAATTTCTACAAAATTTTGAGATCATTCACATTTCTAGGTAGCCAAATATACATGTTAATTAAATATTTTTTAGCATTCAGGACAAGTTGTGTATGCTACATGGTGAATCCTATGAACGTGTGTTTGTCCATGGTTCACCTATGTACCATTTTGGTTCCAAATCACATTAGGTCATCTTCTTCTTTTGGTTTATAGAATTTAACATGATTCTCGTAGTCCCATTCATGTGCCCTTTTTCAAGTTGGGAACTAAGTTGTGTGTCTTGGGTTTGCATTTTGCTATAGGACCAAAAATCATCAAGCTTTTGTACGATTAATACCACATAACAAACTTAAAGGTGCATCAAATTTTTGTCATATTCTATCAATATAAACACATAAAATTTCATTGTGTTATGTGGTTTAACCTAATGGCCATGATCACATTCTAATGTAATCAGATTGCATTATAATTGCAAATTGTGCAAAATAACATTTCAAATCATAGTGTTTAAACTAGTATTATTAGAATTGATGTTAGGAATGAAAAATGATGGGTACAATTGTAATTTATTTTAATAACATATCCCAAACATGTCAAAGCATTTCAATGAGGACAATAATTGACCCCATTCTACAACCTAATCCTTATTATTTGTAATGAATTAAAATTTCATAAGAAAATTTAAAAGTAGCACACGTATATCATATAACACAACCCTAAGGAGGTTGCTTCTATTTTTTAAAATGACCTACAAAAAAAATAAAATGCAACTTATTGAAAAAATATATAGTTTATAATTTATTTAAATGAAAATATGCTTAAAATATACCGATAGAATTCCATTATTTCATTATTTTATTGCTAAATTAAAAAAAAATCTTACTTGCTTCCTAAAATATACAAGGAACGACCTTCCCATGAACAAAAAGAATGCAAAATTTCAATCTAATGCAAAGCACAAGTGGAAAAATAAATCATGAAATGAAAAAAAAATTCAAAATAAAATAAAATCCAAAAGTGATAAACACAAAATGAAAAATGAAATGACAAAAGTTCAACAAAAGGTTGCAAAAACCAAGAGTGCAACATAAAATACATAGAAGTTCAATGAAAAACATACACCTAAGTGTCAAATGAAGACCATTAGAAAAAAGGTGATAGTCACATGAAGAGTATAATAGGTTGCAATTGCATGAAAAGCACAAGTACAAGCTACAAGAAGAGAGAAACAAACATAAGAATATGAATGGCAATTTAATTATCGAATCAAAACTAAAAGTGCAACACATGCAAGACTAGATCAAAGCAAAATACAAAACAATATTGAAGCAAAGATCAACTTGTGTGCATCAACTTAAAGATCTCACATAGAAGACATTCTCTTTAATGACATGCTTATGAAAAAGGATGACACTAAATGATGATTTGCAAAAGTTACATAACACGGGAATGTGAGGTGTGGTTAGCAACTTGACAACATCAAACTACTGTTGAGATACCAATGCACATCACATCATGTTTGGATGGAAAACAAAAAAACAACTCCATGACATTATCTTCATTTTTCATTTTTTGATCAATTCATAATTTAGCCTTAACATGATGGTAAGACTATTTTTTTTTGAAAAATCCAACCTATAAGTGTAGTTCAACCCTAAATAAAACTACTATAGACATATTTAGTAACAACATACACTTTTTAGATTTGTGTTAAAACCAATGGTTATAATTTATGCAATTGCTAGAAATGGAAATCTGTTTTAAAATTTAAAAAATTATGCATTTATATTTATGGATCAATATTAAGTGTAAGTTTTTGATGTAAATAAAGCTTGTTGAAGTCATATAATTTATGATATGTTAATATTTTTCTTCATCATTGAAATTATATAAAAGATTGGCATGAATTTTGATTAAATTTGATAATGTACAAAATCAAAAGTTATGACATGGTTCAAATGTTTGTGAATTTTTTTGTAAAATAACAAAAAAAAAGATAGATATCAAATTCATTATTGTATATTAGTGAAGGAGATTTGTTAATGAGTTACAAATATTTTTGTTTTATGCAAATTGGAAAACATCCATTAAATAATTTTGGTTTGATGGATTTTCAATGAACAACATTTACTATAAATAGACAATGATAAATTCAACATGAGATTTTGGTATTACATACTTGTTAGATTCATTTCATAACCAAATTTGGGTTGCTTACAATTCAATATAATCTAGCAAATCTTTGAGTTTCAACAAAACAATTATAATTTTCACATTGGGCACATTTTTGTAAACTACACATTTGGAATTGTGATAGATGCAATATTTTGACATGATAAATCAACCTTGAAATGACCATTAAAATATTTTTATTTTTTAAAAATATATAAAATTATATTTCTAAGAAAAATTCATCATTTCATCCCCATTACAAAAAACCCAATCTCATTTTGTTTGAAGATTGTGAAAAAGATGGGATTGGATATGAAAATTTAAACCATTAGAAGTGTATGGATTAAACGATTGATTAAGAAACCTAAAAGAATCAATTAATATTGAGAGATGAAGTTAAAATCCTCACCACTTTTAATGTCAATTTGATTTAAAGAACTAGGTCCCACATAAGGAGGCCAAAATGTTTGGCATTTAAGTGACAAATTTGACAAAATTTTGATCACAACGGGACATTGATGTAAACTATTAAAGATAATTTCAGAAAAAATAAGACATTATTTTCAACTTTTGGGAGTTCAAATGCCCAACCTCCTATTCATGCAATTTCATCTTAAATTTGTCATTGGTAGGCAAAAAATTTGTCATTTCTAGATGAAGACTAGTTTAAAGCGATTTTCAACTTTTTCAAAGAACCATCCAAGCTAGTTCTTCCAAGTGTTCAGAAGAACATTTTTTTTCAAAAGATTCTTTAAATTCTTTTATTATTTATCATTATTTTTTATCATTTCTACAAACACTATAATTAGTGTTCAAGCTACAAAGGTATTATGATAATTCAAATTCCAAATTTATGCAAGAATAAAAGAATGAAATGTTTGTACTAAACACTACCACGAGATGGTGCTCTAAGTTTTCCCTTCCATTAGATCCTTTTCAAGGTGCATGACATTCCTTTGAAACATCTCTACAATAGTTAGTAGTTTTACTTATGTTTTGTGAGGGCCATGCCTTGAGCCAAGGACTACATATCACTCTTATTCGAAGTAGCTTGCACTTATGAACAAAAAGAGGAGATTTTCAAGCAAAGGTGTACATATATATAATGCTTAACAAGTTTAAACTAAGTTCAAAACTTAAGTACTTTAGACTTAAAACTTCTATAAGTAAGTAAAGGGAGGCCAATGATTCAATATTACACATAATTCAATAATTTACTCCATTGTTATGCATTTCATTTTATTAGGTTCATGTGCAATAGTTGTTTAAGTTTTTTATTCTTTTTCAATTTTATGTTCAAGAATACAAATTGTTACATAGAAAGCAAGTGAAGTAATTTAAAAGACCAACAAAATTACAATCAAAATAAAAATAAAAACAACATAAAAATATCATGGCATGAAGCTTGTCTACTTTACACTTAAAAAAAAATAAAATAATAATTGCATTATGAACCAAACCAACAACCTTTTTCACATCATGTCAACACTCAACACCCAAGCCCCAAAAAAAAATTAGATACTTGTTATGCACTCTTCTTCACACATGTATCTACCCACCTACCTACTCACCTACACACCTACCTACCTACCCACCTACATCACAAATGTATCTACCCACCTACCTACACACTTGCACACCTACCTTCCTACTCACTTACATACCTAGCTAACTACCCACCTACATCACACACGTATCTATTCACCTACCTACACACTTGCACATCTACTTACACACCCACATACCTACCCACCTACATACACCATCATTACCTAAAGCATTACATACATGTTATGCATTCTTCTTCACACATCTACCTACATACCTACACAACTATTTACTTACCTACCTACCTACCTACACCACCACTATCTATATATAGTATATTGGGTGAATATTATTATTATTATTAACAAAAGCGCAGCTTTGAAATTCCTTTGGTCCACCTCTTCTTGACACACACACACACACACACAAAAGGAGGAAAAAAAAAAAAAAAACAGCTTTGACATTAGCACTCCACATGCTGTGTCAGTGAGAGGTTTTGGTGGGTCATTCAATTATTTAACCTTGTGAGATGAGAGAGAGAGAGAGAAGAGAGAAGAGAAGAGAAGAGAGAAGAGAGAGAAGAGAAGAGAGAGAGAGAGAGAGAGAAAGAGGCAGACATAAATAATATAAGTGAGTAATGCAGAGGAGTTGGCCAGCCTGCAAAGCCAATGATGCAAATGTAAAGTACTTTCACCAAAGCTCAGTGGGGATCAGATGAGTGTGGAAGAAGAAGTACCAGACTCACTCACTCACTCACCCCATCCACCCACCCACCCCACTCACTCACTCTACAATAATAATAACTATTATTATTATTATATATAATTTTTACCCACCCTTGTCTTCTTCTTGTTTGTTTGTGTCCCCACCCAACAAAGCCCCAACTAATAATTAC
>Ga0116227_10013295_pt1 | contig 12987 bp, 18 predicted proteins | sample S1TSphgellanicum_FD_89693 | JGI IMG/M metagenome (GOLD analysis project Ga0116227, IMG submission 89693) | Host-associated microbial communities from peat moss isolated from Minnesota, USA - S1T2_Fb - Sphagnum magellanicum MG | ecosystem: Host-associated > Plants > Peat moss > Unclassified...
CACCGGCCGGTCGTGCAGCAGTTTGTGGTCTTGATACACCACGCCGATCTGCCGGCGAAACGGCGCAATGCCGCGCCTTTTCATCGCGCCGGTGTTTTGATCGTTGACGATCACCTGACCGCGCGTCGGGCGCTCGATCAAGGCAATCAATTTCAAGATGCTGCTCTTACCCGCGCCCGAAGGGCCGGTGAGAAACACCAGCTCGCCCTTGTCCACCTGGAAGCTGATGCCTGACAGGGCCTCGCGGCCATTGGGGTAGCGCTTGAACACCTGCTCGAAGCGGATCAAGAAGCGCGCTCCTCCGCGCTGCTCGTCTTCAGCAGCGCGGCGACGAACTCCGACGCGTTGAAGACCCCGAAATCCTCCGACTGCTCGCCGACGCCGATGAAGCGGATCGGGATATTCAGCTTCTGGGCGATCGCAAGCACCACGCCGCCCTTCGCAGTGCCGTCCAGCTTGGTCACCACCAATCCGGTGACGCCGAGTCCCTTGTGGAACTCCTGCGCCTGAGAGACCGCGTTTTGGCCGATGGTGCCGTCCAGTACCAGCAGCACTTCGTGGGGCGCCGTGGGATCCAGGCGCCTCAACACACGCTGCACTTTTTTGAGCTCATCCATCAGATGTGTCTGGGTGTGCAGCCGGCCGGCGGTGTCTGCGATCAGCACATCGATGCTGCGCGCGCGCGCAGCCTGCAACGCGTCGAAGATCACGGCTGCCGGCTCAGCGCCCGCCTGCTGCGCGATAATGGGCACTTTATTACGTTCCGCCCACACCTCCAGCTGCTCGCGCGCCGCGGCTCTGAAGGTATCGCCCGCGGCCAGCATGACGCTACGCCCCTCGGCTTGCAGGCGTCGCGCCAGTTTGCCGATGGTGGTGGTCTTGCCGGCGCCGTTGATGCCCACCACCAGTATCACATAGGGCTTGCCGAACGGCTTGATGGCCGGATCGATACGCAGCGGCACTTCCACAGGCTTCAAGATCGCCGTCATGGCATCGGCCAAGGCCTTGAGCAGTGCGTCCACATCGTCCAATTCCTTGCGCGCCACGCGGCGGCGCAAATCCTCGAGGATGAGGCGGGTCGCTTCGGTGCCTACATCCGCGGTGATCAGCCGCGTTTCGAGCTCATCCAGTATTTCCGCGTCGATCTTGCGGCCCGGCAGTAGTTCGGTGATGTCGGTGGTGAGCCAGGCGGGCCCTGTATTGATCTTGGCGCGCAGTCGTTTGAAAAATCCGCGTACACCGGGTTGGTCGGCTTCATGGGTCATGGGACGGGTATGATACCGGCGGTGAGCACCCATAAGACGGATTTACCCGCGGCCACCGGACGCAACTCCGTTCGAATCATCGCGGGGGAATGGCGCGGTCGTCGCGTGAACTTCCCCGACGTTGCCGGGCTGCGGCCGACGCCAGATCGGGTGCGCGAGACCTTGTTCAATTGGCTGCAGGATCACATCGCCGGCGCGCGCTGCCTGGATCTGTTCGCGGGTTCCGGAGCACTCGGGTTGGAAGCCCTGTCGCGAGGCGCGGGCGAGGTGGTATTTGTCGAGTCCGCGCAGGCTGCCGCGCGCGCCTTGCAGGAGCAACTGGTGCGCTTCGGCGGTCAACGTAAAGCCCGGGTGATGGAGCAGGGCGCGGGCCGGTTTTTGCGAAGCGCGCCGACCGCCTTCGATATCGTGTTCATGGATCCGCCGTTTGGCCAGAACGCCTTGGCAGAATATGTACCATTGCTCGACGCGGGCGGTTGGCTCAACCCGAGAGCGCTGGTCTACATGGAAAACGAAAAAAAGGCCGGCGTCCCGCCCGTGCCGCTACATTGGGAAGTGCTCAAATCGAAGTCCGCGGGCGAGGTGGGGTATCATTTGCTGCGCGCCAACGCGTGACGTTAAGTTTTTCATGCACAAAAAAACAGCCGTCTATCCGGGTACATTCGATCCCATCACCAACGGTCACAAGGACTTGGTGCGGCGTGCGGCATCCATTTTCGATCGTCTGGTCGTCGCGGTCGCGGCAAACCCCAACAAAGCGCCGATGTTCAGCTTGGAGCAGCGGGTGGACATGGCCCGGCGCGTGCTCGCCGACGTCACGAATGTCGAAGTGATGGGTTACGTGGGACTGACGGTGGAATTTGCCCGACAGAATGGGCTTGCGGTGATTGTGCGCGGACTGCGCGCGATTTCCGACTTCGAATTTGAATTTCAATTGGCTAATATGAGTCGACACTTGAGCCCGGACATCGAATCGGTTTTCATGACTCCGCAAGAGCAATACACCTTCATCTCCTCGACACTGGTGCGCGAAATCGCCGTGCTCGGCGGCAATGTGTCGGAGTTCGTCCATCCTCTGGTTGAAATCGAACTGAAGCGGCATCGCAAGCTTTGACAGCGTTTCGCGCCATCCCGGCACTTTCACTTCGCAACCTCGCGATCGGAATGCCGATCGCCATCGCATTCGCGCTAGCGTTGATTTTCGCGCCGCTGTCGCACGCCGACGCGGTTGCGACCGCGCCCCACAAAGGCGCGATCGCCAGCGCCTACCCGTTGGCGAGTGAGGCAGGCCAGGAAATACTCGCGGCCGGCGGCAACGCCTTCGATGCGGCCGTGGCGGTATCCGCGGCGCTGGCCGTGGTCGAGCCCAGCAGTTCGGGCCTCGGCGGCGGCGGATTCTATCTGTTGCATCGTCAGGCGGATGGTCTGGAAACCATGGTGGATGCGCGCGAGAAAGCGCCCGGCGCCGCGACTCGCGAAATGTACTTGGACAAAGCGGGCAATGAAATCCAGAACGCTTCGACCAGCGGTCCGCTCTCATCGGCCATCCCCGGCGAACCCGCGGCTTTTGACTACTTGTCCCGCAAGTACGGCAAGCTAACCTTGAAGCGGACCCTGGCGCCCGCCATTCGCCTCGCCCGCGAGGGGTTTCCGCTCTACGCCCGATTGCAATTCGGTATCCGCTACAAGCAGAAAATACTGGCGCAATCGCCCGAGGCTGCGAAGGCCTTTCTGATGCCCGACGGCAGCGTTCCGGAAGTAGGGTTCATCATCAAGCAGCCTGAACTCGCAACCACGCTCGAAGCGATCGCCGCCCAAGGCGCCAAAGGTTTCTACCAAGGTCGCGTAGCTGCGGATTTGGTTGCGGGGGTGCGCGCCGGCGGCGGCATATGGACATTGGATGACTTGAAATCCTATCGCGTCATCGAGCGAAAACCGCTGGTTGGGGAATATCACGGGGCCCGTATCGTGTCCGCCTCGCCGCCCTCGTCGGGCGGGGTTGCGCTCATCGATTCCCTCAACATCCTCGAGGGCTTCGATCTGCATGCGGTGGATTCCGCCACGCGCAAGCATCTCATCATCGAAGCCATGCGCCGTGCCTACCGCGACCGCGCGATTTACCTCGGCGATCCGGACTTCGTCCGCATGCCGCTCGAGCAATTGACCAGTGTCGATTATGCCGCCGGTCAACGCAGCAGCATTCGCGCCGACAAGGCCATGCCCTCGGACTTTCTGCCGGGCATCGAATCGGAGCCCGGCGGCACCCAGACCACGCATTTTTCAGCCTTGGATTCCGCGGGCAATCGGGTGGCAGCCACCATCTCGATCAATCTATTCTTCGGCAACGGCTACATGCCGGCCAAGACCGGTGTGCTGCTGAACAACACCATGGACGATTTCTCGACCAAGCCCGGCCAGCCCAATGCCTTTGGTTTGGTCGGTGCAAAGGCCAACGCCATCGCGCCCAACAAGCGCAGCCTCTCGAGTATGACGCCGAGTTTCGTCGAAACATCGAAGGGCTTGATGATCGTGGGCTCCCCCGGCGGCAGCACCATCATCAGCATGGTGCTGCTCGGCACGCTCAACTATCTCGACGGCATGGATGCGTCCGACATCGTGAAATATCCGCGCTATCACCACCAGTATCTGCCCGATGTGGTGGACTACGAAGCCGGCGCTTTGACCGATGCCGAAATAGCGGAGCTCAAGTCCATGGGCCACACGCTCAAGGAGTCAACCCGTCAATGGGGAAACATGCAGGTGGTCACCTGGGATTTCGCCAGCGGCAAGGTGGAAGCGGCCTCCGACCCGCGCGGTGAAGGCGAGGGCTTGATCTACTAGCCCGCAATACATTCGCGGTGTGCGCCTATCCGCGCTGGCACATGGGACACCAGTAGGTCGAACGCTGTCCCTGGGTAAACTGCTTGATCTGGGATTTGCAGACGCGGCAGGCCATGCCGTCGCGTTCGTAGACGAACAATTTCTGCCGAAAATACCCGGGCGCTCCATCCGCATTCACATAGTCGCGCAAGGTCGTGCCGCCTATTTTCACCGCCGCCTCGAGCACGCCCTTGATGGAGCGCACCAACTGGGCGGCTTGCAGTCGAGTGATGCGGCGCGCCGCGCGTCGCGGCGAGATCTTGGCGCGAAACAGCGCTTCACTGGCGTAGATATTGCCGACGCCCACGACTTGTTGAGAATTCATGATCAGCTGTTTGATGGCCACGCTGCGTTTGCGTGTGGCGCGATACAGATACTCGGCATTGAACTCCTCGCCCAAGGGCTCGGGCGCCAAATGCTCGAGCAGGGGATGCTTTCCCGGATCCTCTGCCGTGAAGTGCAGGCTGCCAAAGCGCCGCGGGTCGTGGAAGCGCAGCAGCCAGCCGCTGTCCAAGCCTAAATCCCAGTGATCATGCGCTTTGGGCGGCGCCCCGGGTTTCACCAATCGCAGGCTGCCGGACATCCCCAGATGCACAATCAGGGTGCCGGTGTCGAAAGCGATCAGAATGTATTTCGCGCGCCGCTCGACGCTGCGCACGGTTTGGCCGACCACGCTGGTTTCGAAATCGGCCGCGATGGGCCAGCGCAAGCGTCGTTCACGGACAGTAGCATCAGTCACCCGATAATTGACCAGCGCAGGAGCGATGCCGCGGCGGGTGGTTTCTACTTCGGGAAGCTCAGGCATGTCGGCGGCGGACGACCGCAGCGAGGCGCTACCGCGACGAGGCGCTGCCTAATCGACGGGCGTTACTTGATCTTCGATTCTTTGTAAGCGACGTGCTTGCGGACCACCGGATCGAATTTCTTCGTTTCCAGCTTGTCCGGATGCAGACGCTTGTTCTTGGTGGTCGTGTAGTAATGACCGGTGCCGGCCGAAGAGACTAATTTGATCTTGTCGCGCATCGTTGGCTCCTTAAACCTTCAGGCCCTTGGCGCGCAGGTCGGCGACGACCACATCGACGCCACGCTTTTCAATGGTACGCAAGCCGCGGGTCGAGACGCGCAGGCTCACGAAGCGCTGTTCGCTCTCCGACCAGAAACGATGAGTGTGCAAATTGGGCAAAAAGCGTCGGCGCTTGCGATTGTTCGCATGAGACACCGTGTTACCCGTTTTCGGGCGCTTACCCGTGACCTGGCAGACTCGCGACATGGACGTAGTACCCTTGAGAAAACCAAAGAACAATTTGGCAGCCGGGCTTTATACCAGGGTGGAGCCTGCGCAGCAACCCAATTGGCTAAATATATAGCGAAATCATGAAGTTGAGATTTCACCTCGAGGGAAGCCCACGACGGTGGCTCTGGCGATGTGGGAATGGCTCGGACGGCCGGGGACGTCCCATGCCGAGCGGCCATAGCGGGCGTTGGCCTGTGCGCCGCTCAAGTCCTCGCGAAGATCGAAGCCGCAGTCCAGCAGGTCGCGCGATAGCGTGGTCGGATCGAAGCCGGACAGGAACGGTTCGCCCATGGCGGCGACCCGCTCCGTGAACGCCAGGAAGCTGTCGGATTTGGACGCGTAGATTCGTTCGTCCATATAGGTGAACACCAGTTCGCTGCCCGTCAGTGCACAGGATGCCACGGATTTCAAAGTGGCCTTGTTGGCTTCTCGGGTCAGGTACATGGTCACGCCCAGCCAGGAGAAGAAGCTCAAGCGGTCGGTCCGATATGTCGAGGCCGCCAGGGCCTCCGCCACGCTCTGCTCGGTGAAATTCACCGGGATGAAGTGAACGGAAGGCGCCACGGAAATTCCGCACTCGCGAATCCTGCGCAGTTTCAATTCCTGGGTGGCCGGATGATCGAGCTCGAAAATCTGGATTTCCCGCGCATACTCCGGCGTGCGCAGCGCAAAGCTGTCGAAGCCCGCCCCGATCAGCACGTACTGCCTGACGCCCTGCGCGATGGCGTCCTTCAGCGCGTCCTCCGCATATCGCGAGCGCGTAATGACGTTGGCAAAGGCCGGGCTGCGAGCCAGCAATTCCTCGGGCAGGGTGTCGCGAATCTCCGGCGGAACCAGCCGGTCGCCCCAGGGATCTTGAAGCACGGGATGAGGGTCCGACCGGCTGTGCAACGCGCGCATCAGTGAAGTCGAGAGCGCGGTTCTACTGGGCGTGCCTTTGTCCACGCCTCATTCTAATTCAAGCCATCCGCCGCGGCGTCAGTTACGCGCCGGCGGTGGACCCATACCCATATGGCCGCCCGGAGGCGGCGGCATGCAGGCATGCATCTCCTCGAAATTGGTGGCGGCCTCGACGCAGGTGATTTCCTTCTGCAAGCGCGCGAGATGCCGCGCCTTGACCTCATCAAAGCTTTGCTGCGCGGGTGGCGTATCCGCGCCGTGGGCAGCGGCCGACAATGCGGCCGACACGGTAAGAGAGCACAACAACAAACGGTAAGACATGGCGGTCTCCTCGTGACCATGGAGTCGATCGCGATAGCTTAGCGCCGACGAGGGGCGCGTCCCAGCGACTTTACGTATCCTTTACAATTCTCCCGCACGCCGCATTGCGCAATCACTAACATGCTCCCATGACGGTCACGGATCCCGTGCGGCTACCCCATATCTTGCTGATCGACGATGATCAGAAGCTCACACGACTGCTGTCGGGTTTCCTGCAATCACAAGGCTTCGCGGTCACCGTGGCGCATGACGGCGCGCAGGGACTGCATTGCGCCAACGATCCCTCTTGGGATCTCATCATTCTCGACGTGATGTTGCCTCGCATCGACGGATTTCAGGTATTGACCCAATTGCGGCGTCATTCCAAGGTACCGGTACTCATGCTCACCGGCCGGGGCGCCGAGGACGACTTGGTGGCGGGCCTCGAAGGCGGCGCGGACGAGTACGTGGCGAAAACCGCTTCCTCGCGAGAGCTGGTCACCCGGATCCGCGCTTTGTTGCGCCGCGCAGTGATCGCGGAATCCGAAGCGCCCGATTCCAACAACACGCTGGCCTCGGACGTGTCGTTCGGCACGCTGCGCATCGTGCCGGCTGCGCGAGCCGTGTATGTGGAGGGTAAACAGGTCCCTCTCACCAACGTGGAATACGAATTGCTGGTCTCCCTGGCCCGGTATCCGGGTCAAGTCCGCTCGCGCGAACAATTGCTCAAGGACATCCGCAACCGCGAATTCGCGGCATTCGACCGTTCAGTGGACGTGCACATCGCCTCTTTGAGAAAAAAACTGGGCGACGATTCGCGAGCCGGGCGATTCATCCGCACGATTCGTGCGGCGGGATACTTGCTCATCGAGCAGGCGGACGCGAAGTGACCGGCGTGCGAATTCCGCTCTACGCGCGGTTCGCCCTATGGTCGGCGCTGAACCTGTTGCTCATCGCCGGATTGGCTTACGCCTACGCACCGCGCGACCAAACAGGATTGAATTTACTGCTGACACAATCCGTACGCGAACGCCTCTTGGCGATCGCGCGCAACGTGGCCGACGAACTCTACAACGTCGATATCGCGCAGTGGCCCGACGTGATCGCGCAGCATCAAGACATCGCGCACGTGCGTTTCGGCGTACGCGCCCTGCCGAGGCCGCCCGCCGGCCCGTTCGTGGGTGAGCCTCCCCCGAGAGATGCGCCGCCGCCAGACTCCTCGCCGCATGATCCGCCACCCAGTGCCCGCGCAGCTGCGACGCCAGGACCGCGGGATTTTGACATCGGCATTCATGGCGCTGTCCGCACAGGCTACGACGTCAGCATTCCGGTGATCGCCGCCGGCCACGGTGGTCCGCCGCGCGGTTACGTCGTTAGCGCGCATGCCGATGACGGATTCGCGTTGCTGCGCCTGCTGGGACTCGGACGCGAGATCGCATTCATCGCTGTGGCGTTGTTGCTCTCCGCGCTGTTGTGGTGGCCCTTCATCTGGCAAATCACCAGGCGCATTGGAACGCTGGCCGCAGCGACTGCGCAAATGTCGCGCGGACGCCTCGACACCCGCGTCGCCGATGCGCGGCGCGATGAGCTCGGCGAGCTCGCGCAAGCCATCAATTCGATGGCGCAGCGGCTGGATGTGTTGTTGTCCGGCCAGCGCCAGTTCGTCGCCGACGTCGCCCATGAAGTCATATCGCCGATCGCCCGCATGCAGATCGGCTTAGGTATTCTCGAGGGCCGCATCGCACCCTCGGAAATGACCGCGCTCAACGACGTGCGCGACGATCTCGAACAGATGGCCGGAATGCTCGAAGAATTGCTGTTGTTCTCGCGCTCCGGCATGGAGGCCCATCGTGCCGCACCGGTGCGCGTCGAACTTGCGCCCCTGATCGAAAAGCTCATCGGCGAGGAGTCCGGCGGCACGAGGGTCAATTGCGATGTTACGCAGGGCGTGGCCGTCACCGCGCATCCCGCGATGCTGGCGCGTGCCTTGGCCAATTTGATTCGCAACGCACTCCGCTATGCCAACGGGGCTGCACAGCGCGTTGATGTTTCGGCACGCCGTGAAGGTGAACGTGTCAAATTGCGGGTCAGCGATCGTGGTCCCGGAGTGCCGGAGTCGGCGCTGGCGCGGTTGGGCGAGCCGTTTTTTCGCCCCGAGATAGACCGCAGCCGCGCCACGGGTGGATTTGGCTTGGGGTTGGCCATCGTGCGGCGCTGCGTGGTTGCTTGCGATGGCGAGGTCAATTTTCGCAATCGCGAAGGCGGCGGTTTCGAAGCGGAACTGGATCTGCCGTTGGCGAGTTCAATGTAAAGATCGTGTAAATGTCGCCGGCACGTGCAAGGCGAGAGTTAGCGTGGCATCAACACTCCCAGGGCAGACTCGATGAGCCAGGATCTGATGACACGCCGCGCTGCCTTGATTGCGCTGACAGGAACCGCCGGAGCGGCCGCGTTGATGAGTTGCAGCGGCGGCAGCAGCGGCACCGGTGCTTCGGCCGCCGGCGCCTCGGCCGGCACCCCGAGCCGCAGCACCTCCTTGGTGTCCAGCAGCTGCGTGATCACGCCGGAAGGCGAGATCGGTCCTTTCTTCGTCGACGACGGTCTGGCCGGCTTCAACCGCACCGATATTCGCTCGAATATCGACGGCAGCAATGCTCAAGCCGGTATTCCGTTGACGCTCAACATCGTGGTGCTCGACGCAGAAAACGATTGCGTGGTTTTACAAGGCGTGCAAATTGACATCTGGCAATGTAATGCGGCCGGCGTTTATTCGGACGAAGGTGTTGAAAGCACCGCCGGCGAAACCTGGCTGCGCGGCTACCAGCTGACGGATACCGATGGTGAGGCCTCGTTCGTCACTATTTTTCCGGGCTGGTACGAAGGACGCACCACCCACATCCATTTGCGCCTGCGCTCCAAGTACAGCACCAACACCACCCAGCTATTCTTCGCTCAAGGTGTGGTGAATACGATCAATACCACCGTCTCACCGTACGCAGCGCATGGCAGGAATCCGACCACCAACGACAGCGACCGGGTGTATGCAGAGCAAACCGAAGGATTGACTGAACTGATACTCACCGGCAACACCACGGCGGGCTACACCACGACCTTCACGGTCAGCTTGCCGATCACCTCGGTTTAGATGCGACTATACTTTTGGAACCGGCATGCGCCGCAAATCTGAGAGTATCCGATGACTTCATTCCTGCGCTCCGGGTTGTTGATCTTCTGCGTGACTTTCGCGGCTGGCCAATCCCTGCAAGCAGCCGATACCGCCACATCGCCCGATGATGCCTTCTTGAATGCCTTGGAAGGCGCGTGGACCATGAATGGCATGTTCATGGGCAAGCCGGTTCAGTACCACGCAAACGGCGAGCGCGTGTTGCAAGGCGGATTCTTGAGATTGCACATGATCGATGCAGCCGCGCCCCCTATGTACGAGGCCGATGTGTACTTGGGATTCGACGCGCAGACACACGATTACATTTTGCATTGGCTTGACCGTTTCGGCGCAGCGGGCGCGCGAGTGGTCGGAACCGGCCAACGCAAGGGCTCTGTGCTTCAGGTGATCTTTCCGTACAAGGACAATGAATTTCGGGATACCTTTGAGTGGCAGAAAAAAACCGGTACCTGGGTATTGGAAATCGAGAGCCAAAACAAGGACGGCAGCTGGTCGGAGTTCGCGCGCTATACCCTGGTCCGGGCTTGAAGCCTTACGCTGTCGCCTCTCATACCCGCGGTGATTTCCGGTACAGTTCCGCTCCATGGTGTTGCTGAGAACCTTTTTATTGTTTGTTCTGACGGCGCTCGCCGAGATCGTCGGCTGTTTCTTGCCGTATCTATGGCTGAAGAGGGGGCATTCCGTGTGGCTGCTGATTCCGGCGGCTGTCAGCCTGGCTCTTTTCGCGTGGCTTCTGACGCTGCACCCGGCGGCGGCCGGGCGCGTGTATGCCGCTTATGGTGGCGTGTATATCGCAGTGGCATTGGTGTGGCTGTGGAAAGTGGACGGCGTCACGCCTACGGTGTTTGACTTGACCGGCGCAGCCGTCGCACTGGCAGGGATGGCTATTATCGTGTGGGGTGGATCGCGAAGCATCAGCTAGGCCGCCCAGAGTTGAAAGGTCCACCTACGGCTATAGTTTGCCCGCTGCGTATGAGGAGAGAACATGGCCAAGCTGGTATTCGGGATGATGCAGTCCTTGGATGGCTACGTCGACCACATGAAACTCGGCCCGCCCCGGCCCGCGGTCTCTCGTCACTTCGTCGAGCACGTGCGTAGCCTCGCCGGCATCGTGTATGGTCGTCGCACGTACGAGATCATGCGTTATTGGGACGAAGACCGCACGGACTGGGACGCAGAGGACCGCGACTTCGCGGCCTCGTGGCGCAGTCAACCGAAGTGGGTGGTGTCGCGCACGTTGAACTCAGTCGGCCCCAACGCCACGCTTATCGCGGATGGCATCGAGTCGATGGTACGCGGGCTCAAGGATCGGCTTGTCGGAGAGATCGACGTTGCCGGTCCCGAGTTGGCACGGAGCCTATCCGAGCTTGGTCTACTGGATGAGTATCGACTGTACTTGCGCCCGATGGTGCTGGGTCAGGGCACGCCATTCTTCGCCGGCCCCCGGCCGCCGCTGCGCTTTTTAGCCAGCGATCCCATTGGCGATGATGTGATCCGATTGAGGTATGCACCCGCTTTGCCGAATGCTCAAGGCGTTCGCTAACATGTGGATGCGTGATGCCATCGTGTACCCAGCCGAGGCAACCTGAACTTGCCAAGCAACATTCCGACACCGATTATCGATCTTAAGCCTTTTGTGCCTGCCGAAGACTTTGCACTGTCGCAACAGTTCTACGCAGACCTGGGCTTCCATACTGAATGGGCGGATGAGAAGACGGCCGAACTTCGACTCGGCTCCTTCGGTTTCCTACTACAGAACTTCTACGTCCAACAGTATGCGGGCAATTTTATGATGCACCTGATGGTCGAGAACGGCGATATTTGGTGGCAGCACATCGAGGGCCTGGGATTCCGGGACAAGTATCCCGGCATCCTGATCAAACCGCCGACACTGCAGCCGTGGGGGCTGCGAGTACTGTACCTCAGCGATCCCAGCGGTGTGCTTTGGCACATCGCAGACCGGCGCTCGTAGGCGCCCCGTGCAATGAGTGTGAATCCGCCGAGATAAAAAAGTGCCAGCGCCAAAAAAATCCGAGGCTGAAACGCTCCTGCTTCGCATTATCGTCGTTGATCCCCCGCAGAACATCCTGTGGGGCCTCCAACTCGGCCGAGACGAGATTGTGAAACCCACGACCCATACAAAGAATCGTATTTGCTTCGACTTTGTAGTCGAGGTGGTCGAGGATCCTTCCCCGGCCGGCTTCCGACTACGCGGTCCCGCAGTTCAGGGGCGTCCTGGTGCACGTTTCGTCTACCTGCGAATGGGTGCCTATGCGGGGCAAGTAGGCATCGACGCGGGCTGGCGCGCCAAGATTGGGCTCGAAGGCATAACCCGTGAGCTACTGGCGGAGCTGAAGGCAAAACGCTCCGGCGTATTGGAAGTACAGTTCGCGGGAACTGGGCTAAACGGCGCCCCGGCCTGCGCCACAGTGCCACTGCTGGGCAAGGGCTGGCGTGTCGCGTAGGCAGCTCGCTGGCCGCAAACTTGATGTGCGATTGACATTACGATAATAATCGTAATATCGTAGGATCATGAAAGCCAAAGACGTCATAGATGCCTTGGGCGCATTGGCCCATGAGCATCGGTTGGGCATCTTCCGGCTGCTGGTGGAGCGGGGGCCTGCGGGGCTGCCGGCCGGGCGCATCGCGGAGCGAGTGGGACTGGTGCCCTCATCGTTGACCTTCCATCTGCAGAATCTGCAACGTGGTGGGCTCATTACGCAGCGTCGCGAGGGTCGGCAGTTGATCTACTCGGCGGACTTCACGGCCATGACCTCGCTTGTGGGTTATCTGACCGATAACTGCTGTGCCGAGAGCGCAGCGGAATGCTGCCCGCCGGCGCGGCAATCTAAGGCTGTGAAACGCACGGCGAAAGCCGCGTAAAAGATCATGCCGGACGTCCTCATGATACGAGAACGACCTCCTCACTCAAGCGTTGTGGCGCTGCTGGAGGCGGAAGGACTGAACGCGCGCAAGCGCCGGCCTCGATCCAATCCACGCGCGAGTTCGCGAGCCTGTGCCCGTCGAGCTCCGCCTTCATGATCAAACGATTCCACGTTTATATGAGTGTCCAATGAACGCCGAGCGGGCCTACAATGTGCTTTTTTTATGCACCGGCAACTCGGCGCGCAGCATCATGGCCGAATCCCTGCTGAACATGCTGG
>Ga0116227_10013297_pt1 | contig 12986 bp, 11 predicted proteins | sample S1TSphgellanicum_FD_89693 | JGI IMG/M metagenome (GOLD analysis project Ga0116227, IMG submission 89693) | Host-associated microbial communities from peat moss isolated from Minnesota, USA - S1T2_Fb - Sphagnum magellanicum MG | ecosystem: Host-associated > Plants > Peat moss > Unclassified...
AGGGATGACACCCGGTGAGTATAAAAATGGCGGTGAGCAGTTTAATATCAACTACAGTTTTGCTGAAAGTCCATTCGGTAAGCTCATTGTGGCATCAACAGCTAAAGGGATTTGTTATATGGCTTTTGCCGATGATGAGCAATTGGCTTTTGATGATCTGCAACAACAGTTCCCGAACGCTAAATACCAGCAGGTGGTGGATATGATACAGCAAAACGCCCTGTACATTTTTACCCAGGACTGGACGAAGATAAACCAGATCAAACTACACCTGAAGGGTACAGCATTCCAACTCAAGGTTTGGGAAACGCTGCTGAAGATACCTATGGGAGAACTGAGTAGCTATGCCGGCATTGCGCAAAGCATAGAGAACATAGGTGCTTCACGAGCGGTTGGATCGGCAATTGGTGCTAACCCGGTTGCATTTTTGATCCCTTGCCATCGCATTATTAAATCGACAGGTGAATTTGGCCAATACCATTGGGGAAGTACACGTAAAGCGGCAATGATAGGCTGGGAAGCAGCGCAGCTGAATCCTGAGCAGTGATCAGGCACTCGGAATTAGGAAATACTCCATTTGGTATTAAAAGGCGGTTGAAGATATTGATTGACCGGAGCGAGATAGTTTTGGGTGGTAACCGTAAACTTAAGATATATGGTAGATTCGATTGCAGATCAGGACGGAGGATGAAGCTGGAAAACCGGGTATTCTTTTCATCCCGAAAGGAAGCTATAGATGCCGGCTACAGACCTTGCGGACATTGTATGAATGCTGAATACCGGCAATGGAAACAGGCAATTAATAATTGAGTTTGCAAAATGCCTGTTATTATGTTTATTTGCCCAAATATAAAACCTAACATGAGCACAACAGACACAACACCGGTATCGCACAATAGTTATTTTGAGGGCATGGTTCAAAGCCTTGGTTTATTAACCGAAAAAGGTAAAGCTACAGTTGGCGTAATGAAAGCCGGTAAATATACTTTTGGTACATCGTCTGCCGAAGAGATGGTTATTATCAGTGGTGAGCTAAGCGCTAAATTGCCTGAGTGTGAGTGGGCCATTTACCTTCCAGAACAATCTTTTACCATAGCGGCTAATGAATCTTTTGATGTAAGCTGTGATATGGATGTAGCTTATATCTGCTATTACCAGTAATTTTTAATTCAATATTAGCGAGTTAATTTTAAATAAATTTTAAAAAGAATGAGCGCTCATTTATATTTGTATTATAATGCGGGTTAAAGACACGGTTAAGGAAGATAACATCAGACAAAAGGCTATCGAAATGATAGTTAAGGAAGGGTTGCAGGGTTTTGGTGTAAATAAGCTTGCTAAGGCGGCTGGGGTATCTCCGGCAACTATTTATATCTACTTTAAAGATAAAGAGCATTTAATAGCCACACTTTGTTTAGAAGTTGGTAAAGCCTTGTTGGACTATAGTTTGAAGGATTTTGATGCTGATATGTCGTTTAAAAAGGGGATGAAAGTGCAATGGAAAAACCGTTTGGCCTATTTTTTAAAGCATCCCATGGAAATGGAGTTTTTAGAAATTATACGCTATACCGTTTTTTATGAGGATGTTACCGTAATGATGAAACGTGATTTTGGAGTGATCATGACTAAATTTATTAAAAACGCGCAATCAAATGGTGAATTGGTGGAGTTACCTTTTGAAGTGTACTGGTCGATTGCGTTTGCACCACTTTACCAGTTGGTAAAATTTCACACACAGGGGCAAAGTTATGTAAACAGTACTTTTGAACTGACTGATGATATAATGATGAGCACATTAAAATTAGTTTTGAAAGCATTGAAACCCTAAAAAAATTTGATATTAAAATAAATGAGTGCTCATTTAAAATTGAACAATGAAACTAAACCATATCAATTTACCTGTAGATAATGTGGCCGGAAGCACCGCCTTTTTTGAGCGGTACTTTGATTTTAAATGTATTGAAGTAAAAGGTGATAACCTTCTTGCAGTGCTAAAAGGCGAGGATGATTTTACCTTGGTACTTATGTCGGCAATGTTTAATAAGGGAAATAATCTTGTTTATCCGGATGCTTTTCACATCGGGTTTTTATTTGATGAAAAAGATAAAGTAAATGAGATTTATGATCGTCTTGTACAAGGGGGATTCCCATTGGAAAGCAAACCCGGTAACTTGCGCGGTGGTTACGGGTTCTATTTTAATGCACCGGGCAATATTTTAACTGAGGTAAGCTATTTATAAACTATACTAAATCAAACCATGATAGACTATAAAAACCCACACCAGGTAATGTTGTTTTTTGAAGAAAAGCAGCGTAAAAACAAAACAAAAACAGAGATATGCCTTGCTCAGCAAATCAATTATTATGATATGCTTCGTTCATGCGGCAAGGTTGTAATGAGCGGTGATCTGTACAACCAGCACAAATTTTTTGTGATACTGAACGTATCCTGCGATACCGAACTGGAAGATATTATTGATAACGACCCGGCACTAAATCAAAACATCAGTGAATTGGTGCGTGCCATGCCTTTTGTAGAAGTTTAAAGTCCGCGTTTGCGAATCGGTTTTCGCGGGGTTGATTCTTGCTTATCTTCCCATTCGTACTGCTTGGTCATTTTGGCAATGCGCTCTTCAAGCGTTTCGGTAGTGAGCTTTTCGCGGCCTAAACTATCAACCAGTATCGGGAATGCGAATGGCGTGGGCCGTTCGGTATGCTTGATGATGATCTTCTGCTTTTGAATGCGTTGCAATGCGGCACGTAACCTAAACTCCTCTAATTGAAAAGCCAGAGCCTCGTTATAGGCTTGTCTCACCAATAAATTATTAGGCTCATACTCGCTAAACACATCAAATAGTAGCGATGAGTTAGCTTGTAAATGCTTCCCTTTTACCGGTTGGCCGGGATAACCTGTAAATATCAAGCCACCAATATGTGCAATATCCCTGAACCGGCGCCGGGCCATTTCGTTGGCATTTAAACTATGCTGAATATCATCTAACAGGTTGTCAATAGTAAACAGATCCTTTTGCAGGGCTTCCTGCAAAGGCAAATCTTCATCGGTTAAAAGCTCAAAACCATAATCATTCATGGCGATGGAAAAGCTGGCATTTTTGATCCTGGAGATACGGTAGGCCAGGAGCGACGCCATACCTTCGTGGACCAATCTTCCCTCAAAAGGATAGAAAACCAGGTGATGCCCGTTACGCGATTCAAAGTGCTCTATCAAAAATTCATTGCTGCGCGGCAGGTGCGATTCCCGCCTTTGGATCTCGAATAATGGCTTTAAGGCTTTCATCTCGATATCGGTTTCCAAACCTTGCGCAACCTCATCCAGTTTAAAACGGAGCACGGCCGATAGCTGTGATGATAAAGGCATCCGTCCACCCATCCAGCTTGGTATCAAGCCTTTCTTTTTGTTGGATTTTTTAACAAATGCGCTCATCTCTTTAATCCGCACAAACTCCAAACTGCGCCCCGCAAACCAAAAATTATCTCCCGGTTTTAGTCGCGAAACAAACGACTCTTCAATAGTACCTAAACTACCACCGCTGATCCATTTTACCCGAATGCTTACATCGCTGGTAATGGTGCCGATGCTCAAACGGTGCCGCATAGCAACACGGCGGCTGTTTACTTTATAAAGTCCTTTCTCAACTTCAACCTTCAAAAACTCATCATATTGAGCCAGCGTTTTACCACCATGCGTGATGAAATCAAGCAACTCATTAAACTCGCTTCGTTTCAGATCTGCATAACTATATGCGGTTTTAACCTCTTTAAATAACTCATTTGCACGGAATCCATCTGATACGGCAAGCGTTACCATGTATTGGATCAGCACATCTAAGGCTAATAAAATAGGGTCACGGCTTTCATATACCCCATTGATCAAAGCTTGTTTCAAAGCAGCACCTTCCAACAACTCCAGTGAGTGCGTGGGCACAAAATATGCCTTTGATATAGCCCCCGGATGGTGCCCGCTTCGGCCGGCCCGCTGCATAAACCGCGCAACACCTTTGGGGCTGCCAATTTGCACTACCGTATCAACCGGCCTAAAATCAACACCCAAATCCAAACTCGATGTACATACCACCACCTTTAAGGCATTGTTGTGCAAAGCCTGTTCCACCCAATTACGAATATCATTATCTAACGAGCCATGATGCATGGCCATTATCCCGGCATACTCGGGGTACTTATCCAATATGGCATGGTACCAGATTTCCGACTGCGACCGGGTATTGGTAAATATCAAGGTAGTTTTGCTTTTCGCGACGATCTCCATCACCTCGGGCAATAAAGCCACTCCGATATGCCCAGCCCACGAATACGTTTCCACACTCTGCGGAATCACCGATTCGATCACGATCTTCTTCTCTATCTTGGCCCGCACCATCTTAACCTTCTCTTTCGGGATGGTACTGCCTAATAATACCTCGGCAGCTTCTTCCAGGTTACCAATGGTAGCACTAATGCCCCACACCTTAACACCGGTTTCGCCTAAGCCGAGTTGCTTAACGCGGGATAATCCCAATTCCACCTGTACACCACGCTTGGTTCCGAGCAATTCATGCCACTCATCAACCACAACAACTTCCAGACTCTTAAATAGGTTAGGATAATCCTTTTGAGCCAGCATTAAATGCAGGCTTTCGGGAGTGGTCAATAATACTTCAGGTAACTTACGTTTCAAAGCGGCTTTTTCTGCTGCCGATGTATCGCCTGTTCGGGTCATGATGCGCCAGGGCAATCCAATCTCGTCGCAGGCGGTTTGCATTGCCTTGCGGATATCGTTGGTCAAAGCCCGCAAAGGTGTTATCCAAAGCATCAATAAGCCATTGTTCTGGCGGGTTTGATAATCGGTAGGATGTTTATTGATAAACTCTTCCAGAAAGGGTAAAAACATGGCATAGGTTTTACCGCTGCCGGTTGGTGCATTCAGTAAGCCAGAGTTTCCGGCAAGATACACCTCTTCCATCTCGCACTGAAACGCGAACTGCTCCCAGTTTTTATCCCGGTACCACTGGTGTACAATATCCTGTCCTGGTGTGCTCACCTTCTACATACAATTTTAAGCCCGTTTTGCTTGTGGCCTATAAAAATAAAAGTCCCGCTAATATAGCAGGACCTTTATTTAAGTTATTCCCTTACGGGATGTTATTCCGGTTATTTCTTCTCCGGATACAAAATAAATTTGATCAGATTATCGCCTAAATATTTATTGGCGGCATCCTTGGTGCTTTGAACAGTAACCTGCTCTAAGTCTTTATTATGGTTCAACACCGCATCAGGGTTTTCCTGGTATTGCGCCGTGCGGATCAAATGACCAGCCCAAAAACCATTCTCTTTCAATTGTACTTCGGTGCTGCGTTTATCTTCAGCAGTATATTTCTGAATATCCACTAACTGAGCGCCATCCTTTTTAATTTTGGCTATCTCTTCCATTGTAGCAGCAATCAATTTCTCAACATTGCTTGGCGCACAGCTAAAGTAAACACCAATGCTATAACGGCCTGTAGGCAGTTTTGAGTAGCTTGCCCTAACACCTGGCGAGTAAACACCGCTTTCTTTCTCACGTAAACGCTCAATCAATTTGATCTGCAACACTTCACCCAAAGCATCCAATTGGATGTTGTTGGTTTCGTTATAATCATAAGCGCCGCTAAATACCAATTGCACGTTGCTCTTATCGCCAATACCTTTATAAACGGTTTTGGTTAACTGACCAGATGGGGCGTGAATGCCCAGGTCTTTATAAGTTTCTTTACGATTGGTTGATGGTAAACCACCTAAGTATTGCTCTAACAAAGGCTTAATTTTTTCAACATCAAAACTACCGGTTATTACAAAGGTGGTACCGCTTGCGTCAGCAAACCTATCCTTGTAAAAAGCGAAAGCTTTATCCTGCTTAGCCTCGTTCAGGGTAGCTAAGGTAGTTGGCATTCTGCGCATGTTGTGGTTACCTAATACTGCTGCAACGCTATCAGCAAATACAGTAGCCGGGTCAAGACCACGGTTAGCCAAAGTTGATTTGATCTGCGTTAAAGTTGACTGCCAGATATTTGCATCACTACGTGGCGCAGTGTAGTATAAGTAAACCAATTGCAATGCAGTTTCCAGATCTTTGGGCGTTGCGCTACCGTTAACACCCTGTGTTGTTTCACTAACATACGGAGATATGTTAACACGTTTACCGGTAAGCATTTTGTCTAATTTGATCTCGTCAATCTCGGCAATACCACTACCGTTAACTAAATCGTCGCTCATGGTAGCCGAACGGAAATCAGCATCGCTTGCCAATGATGTACCACCAAAGCTAAATCCGTTAATCAGAATCTGATCGTTTTTAAAATCGGTAGGTTTCAAAATTGCCTTAACACCGTTACCAAATACTAAGGTAGTTGTACCAATAGCAGCATCTTTAGTTGCCGATACAACTTTAGTACCTGTAGGTACGTTTTTCAATAAGGGCTCGGTGCTCACGTTATCAACATAAGCGGTTACACCGTTTGATGCTTCCTTGATCCAGGTTAACAAAGTTTGCTCGCTTGGCAATTTGTCTTTTTCCTTTTCAGGAGCCTGTACAATTACGTTACGATCCTGGTCGCTGATAAATTTACCTGCCAAAGCATTGATCTCGCTCAGTTTGATCTGATCGATGAATTTTTTGTACAAAGCATATTCAACTTCTATACCTGGCATAGCCTCACCCTTTAAAAAGTTGGCCTGGTACTCACGTACATAGTTTACAGATTTTGTTTTGTCTTTCTCTTTATACGCACTTTCCATAGCCGTCATAACCGATAGTTTGGCACGGTCAAGCTCGGTTTGGTTAAAGCCAAATTTGCGGGCGCGCTCGGTTTCGGCAACAGCCGCTTTAACCGCTTTTTCCAACTCTCCTGGTTTTGCAACAGCAATAGTGCTAAAAGCGTCAACATTAGCGATGCCTAAAGGACCGTAGCTTGCAGCGCCATATAACAATGGTGGATCTGCTTTTTGAGTTAACTCACCTAAACGGGCGTTCAGCATGCTGTTAAATAAACCATTGCGGATGCTGTTTAAATAACCTATTTCGGTTTTGGTAACACTACCCGGATGTTTAACAATAATTTGAGCAATAGTATAAGGCTGCTCTTTATCGGTAACGATTTTTACAGTTGTACCAACGCTTGGCGCAACAGAGTAACGGGTGCGTACTTTTTCGTTGGCCGGATTTTTCAATCCCGAAAAATTAGCTTTGATCAGTTCTTCAACCCTTTTTACATCAAAATCACCAACAACTACTACTGCCTGCAAATCGGGGCGGTACCAATCGTGATAAAAAGATTTAATTGTCTCTGGCTTAAAGTTTTTTAAGATATCTTCTTTACCAATAGGTAAACGTAACGCATAACGCGAGTTGTTTAATATAACCGGTAAAGTTTGTTTAGACATACGCTCAGATGCGTTTTTACCACGCAGGCGTTCCTCTTCCAAAACCACACCGCGCTCGCTGTTAATCTCGTCGGTATCAAAGCTTACCATCCCGGCCCAGTTGGCCAATATGGTAAAACCTTTTTCAAATATTTTAACGCTATCAGTTGGTAATGGCAATTGGTAAACCGTTTCATCAAAAGATGTATAAGCGTTCAGATCAGCACCAAACTTGATCCCCGATTTTTGCAGGTAATTAACCAGCTCATTCTTCGGGAAATCTTTAGTACCGTTAAAGGCCATATGCTCGGTAAAGTGAGCAAGCCCTTGCTGCGCGTCAGTTTCTAAAACTGATCCCGCTTTATTCACCAGGTAAAGCTCGGCCCTGTTTTTAGGCTGGGCGTTTTTACGGATGTAATAGGTTAGTCCGTTAGGCAGCTTGCCTATCAGTACTGCAGGGTCTGGTGCTAATATAGCAGCCGATAATCCATCTTTAGCCGGGGCAGGTTTGCTTTTAGGCGATGGCGCAGGCTTGGTTTTAACTTGCGCAAAACCTTGATAAGTGGCCGTACTTAAGGTAAGTAGCGCACTTATTGATAACAGGTAATTAATTTTCATACTGGTCAATCATATTTAAAACTAAGATGCGAAAACAATAGTGTTGTTACAACTTATTAATAATTAATATTGATATAATTTAGCAATCGATAACTATATAATACGGCTATTACTTTTATTACTAAAATGATTAATCCTTTCCGGACGGAGGGGGATAAAGTAGGATTTTTAATCTTCCCTGAAGCGTCATCCCAAATTTATTTCGGGACCCCACTAGACAAACCTACATTATGCAGATCAAAGAGGGGGAATAAAGTAGGGTTTTTTAATCTTCATTCAAGTCGTCATCCCGAATTTATTTCGGGATCCCACGAGACAAGTCTGCATTATGCAAATCTAACAAGGGGGATAAAGTAAGATTTTTTAACTCCACATTTTCCCTGATACATCTTCTCCACAATATACGCAATAATCCTCACTTTTCCATCTGAAAAATAAGCTGTTATTTTCAATAACTATAATTGCTAAAATAACTATAGATAAATTCTATATACCATAGAATAATAGAATTTATATGCTTAGGCTTTTATAGCTATATTTGTATCAACAAATCACTTAAAAACTTACAAATATGTTAACCATAGGACAAAAATTTCCTTCTTTTTCTAAAACCGCTGTAGTTAGCATCGAAAAAGGTAAAGAGTTTGAAACATTAACTTCTGATTACCTGGTAAATGATGATAACGTTTGGACTGTAATGTTCTGGTGGCCAAAAGATTTTACTTTTGTTTGCCCTACCGAAATTGCTGAATTCAATAAAGCATTTGGCGAATTCCGCGACCGTGATGCCCGTTTAATTGGCGCTTCTACCGATTCAGAATTTGTTCATGCTGCCTGGAGAAGAGATCACGACGATCTTCGCGACCTTAAATTTCCGATGTTAGCTGATACTTCAAAATCATTAGCCGAAGATTTAGGTATTTTAGAACCAACCGAAAAAATTGCTTACCGTGCTACTTTTATTGTTGATCCTACCGGCATCATCCGTTGGGTATCTGTTAACGACCTGAGCGTAGGCCGTAACGTTAAAGAAGTTTTACGTGTATTAGACGGTTTACAAACTGACGAACTTTGCCCATGCAACTGGGAAAAAGGACAAGAAACTTTAACAGCTTAATATTAAGTACACCTAATCAGAATACTATCCCCATTACTATATAGTATTGGGGATTTTTTATAAAACTAAAATCTCAACTCCTTCATGTCATTTCGAAGGAGGAACGACTGAGAAATCTTTTGCGAGCGATTGACACGCTATGCAAGTTCTGTAAGCGGTTATCAAATGCTACATGCACGCGCAAAAGATTTCTCACTATCGTTCGAAATGACATAGTAATAATATACCACCATGAGCGATACCACAGATATCATAACCGAAATACTTCAAAGCGTTGGCTTAAACGCCGATTACCGCACCAGCAGCCTGAGTCTGTTAGAAGCCGGCGAATCACGTTACTTACGTGATCTAAAGCTAAACTTCACCAGCACTTTAACTTCCGATCACCTGAGCACAAAAGAATGCGCACTGTTGGGCCTAAGCACCGCTGTAAACAACAATAACAAACCACTAACCGAATACTTCACCAAATACGCCGAAGAGCAGGGCGCAACCCCGGCCGACGTTGCCGAAGCAGCAGCTTGCGCGTCGTTATTGGCATCAAACAATATTTTTTACCGTTTCCGTCACTTTACTCAAAAAGAAAAGTACACCCAGATTCCCGCACGCATCCGCATGCAGATCATGATGAAACCAGTAACCGGTAAAGAGTTTTTTGAGTTGATGAGCCTTGCCGTATCCGCAATAAACGGTTGCGAAATGTGCGTGAACTCTCACGAAGATTCATTGATTAAATTAGGAACAACCGAAGAACGTATTTTTGATGCGGTTAGAATTGCATCATTGGTAACAGCTTTCGGGAAGGTAATATTCTAAAAAAAGAATGTCATTTCGAAACGATAGTGAGAAATCTTTTGTGAGCGATTAGCTAAGCGATAAGTCTACAGTATACCTGTCCCGCGCAAAAGATTTCTCACTATCGTTTCGAAATGACATAAGCGAAATAAGCATCTTCTTTTGAAGATCTGCCCCAGAGGGGCAAAAGCGCGGTAGAAAAATAACGAATAATATTTTTGCGTGCCGTAGGTACGCTACTTATACTCCCGATGTTCTACATAAAGCGAATTGCAATAAAATGGTAAAGCGTCATCACGGGTAACAAAGCAGGTTCTATACATAGAAACCGCTTCGTTATTACCATAATAACGCTTTTATCTTAAACCGTTTCTAATTAAAACGGCAGGTCATCATCCTCACCCGGAGCAGCGCTCAGGTTAACCGGGGCAGCATATTCCGGAGTAGCGGCAGCGGCGCCATTACCCAAAACATTAACTTTCCACAATTGCAGCGAGTTAAAATAAGTTTTTTTACCGGTTTTATCGGTCCATGGGCGGCCCTTGAGGTTAAAAAAAACTTCGACATCTTCGCCAACCTTAACATTGTCCAATAACGCGCAACGATCCTGTATAGCCTCAAATTTAAGGTATTCAGGGTATTGTGGGTTCTCTATATATTCAAGTATTAGTTCTCTTTTTTTAAGCGACTCTGTAACCTGTGCAGTTGCAGATACCTCGTGTACTTTACCTTTGATCTCCATGATTGTTTAATTAAAAATGTAAAGTTAAACCATATCAAATAAAAATGGCAGTATTTAATACGTAAATTCGCACAATTTATTATGCAAGTTTTCAACACTCCAAGCAAGATCATCCTAACCTGCAACAAAAGGTTATCTCCTTATTTAAAGGACGAAGTAGAAGCGCTGGGCTTTGATATCAAACGCGTATTCCAAACAGGCCTCGAGCTCGAAGGAACCGTTAACGATTGTATTCCGCTCAATATCAACCTCCGTTGTGTGAGCCAGGTATTATACTCTCTGGGCCATTTCAAGGCTGCTAATCCGCAAGAGCTATACGACCACCTGGTTACCATCGAGTGGGAGAAACTGATCGACTTTGCAGGATACTTCTCGGTAACCTCAAACGTAAACAACGAGCATATTTTAACCCCGCTATACGCCAATGTAAAGGTTAAAGATGCCATTGTAGATAGGATTAAACAGGTAAAAGGTATTCGCCCAAACTCTGGCCCCGATCTCAATAAAGCCGTTATCCACCTTTACTGGCAGGATGACCAGGCCGAGATTTTCATCGATACCTCGGGCGAAACCCTGGCCAAACACAGCTACCGTAAAATTCCCGGCAAGGCGCCAATGCTCGAGGCTTTAGCTGCGTCAACCATTATGGCTACCGGTTGGGATAAAAAATCGCCATTCATTAACCCGATGTGTGGTTCGGGAACATTGGCTATCGAGGCTGCTTTGCTGGCTACCGATAAACCGCCAGGCTTTTTCAGGATGAACTACGCCTTTATGCATATTTTAGGTTACGATGAGCAGGTCTTTTTTAACGAGCGCCGCATCCTGAAAGATAAAGCCGTAAAACAGATCGACTTTAAAATTGTTGCTACCGATATCTCCGACGATGCGGTTGACATTGCTCGCAAAAATGCTAAAACCGCCGGGGTTGACCATTTGATTGATTTTGCCGTTTGCGATTTTGCCGATACCGAAGTACCCGAAACTCCCGGCGTAGTATTCTTTAATCCCGAATACGGCGAGCGTTTAGGTGTACACTCTAAATTAGAGGCTACCTACAAACGTATGGGCGATTTTATGAAACAACAATGTAAAGGCTACAAAGGGTACATCTTTACTGGTAACCCCGATCTGGCTAAAAAAATAGGTTTACGGGCAGCCCGTAAAATTGAATTTTATAATGGTAAATTAGATTGCCGTTTGTTAGAATACGAGCTGTACGACGGAAGTAAAAGAGAACCCAAACCCGAATACCAATATGAATAAAGTTTTTGCTTTAGCTATCGCGATCTTATTATACACTAGTGCCTTCGCTCAAAAAAAGAAAGCGGCCCAAACAGCGCAAGCTGATGGTACACCAAAAGAGCTTATCAAAAAGGAGCTGCCCCAACCATTTAAAGGTGGTATTGATAGCATGTTGCTTTTTTTTAAAGATAATTTGATTGTTACCCCGGCAATAGTTAAAGCAAAAGCATCAGGCACAGCCATCATCAAATTCAGTGCTGATAATAAAGGGTTTTTAACCAGCATCGTTATTTTTTATGCTGATGATTTTATCCTAACTCAACCTGCTACCGATGCTTTGCGCCCAACCAATGGTAAATGGGTGATCCCTAAAGAGGTTGAATCTTACGATTTTGTAATTCAATTCACCTATAACTATAAACCCGCGGGAACTATTAAACCAACGGCCATGAAAGCTCTGCTCGATTTCCAACAACAGCATAAAGCTATCGTATCTCACGATCAGGTTCCGTTGATGTTTTCTACCCTGTTGCCAACTATTGTTGTCGACTATGATTAATATTTGAATGCAAACCAACCAACAATTAATACAACAAACCGCTCAATTTGTACAACAAACCCTGCAAGGCGCCGAAGCCGGTCATGATTGGTTTCACATCCAACGGGTATGGAATAACGCCAAATTAATAGGCAGTCAGGAAAAGGTTGATATGCTGATTGTTGAATTAGCCGCCCTGCTCCATGATATTGCCGATAGCAAATTCCACAATGGCGACGAAGAGATTGGCCCGCAAACCGCCGGTAACTTTTTAACCAGTATTAACGCTGCCGCGGATGTTATTGAGCATGTTCAAAATATTATTCGTTACATGTCGTTCAAGGCGAGCTTTGGCGAGGTCAAATTCAATTCCTTAGAGTTACAGGTAGTACAAGATGCCGACAGGTTGGATGCCATTGGTGCCATTGGTATAGCCCGTGCGTTCACTTACGGAGGTTTCAAAAACCGTGAGCTTTACGATCCCAGCATTACTTCCAATCTTAATATGAGCAAAG
>Ga0116227_10013298_pt1 | contig 12985 bp, 18 predicted proteins | sample S1TSphgellanicum_FD_89693 | JGI IMG/M metagenome (GOLD analysis project Ga0116227, IMG submission 89693) | Host-associated microbial communities from peat moss isolated from Minnesota, USA - S1T2_Fb - Sphagnum magellanicum MG | ecosystem: Host-associated > Plants > Peat moss > Unclassified...
AGGCAAGTAGACTAAATGTAGGTAGGTACGTGAGACCTGGGCAGGTGTGGAGGGGGAGGAAAAAAGAATTCCCAAAAAAAAAAACCAACCTGGGCTGAGGAAAGGAAAAAAAAGTCAACTTGAGTTCGCCACCTTGGTTAGCCCAGGGACAGGGAGGGACGAAAAAGGTGCACCCATCAGTGCACCATCCATCCACATTGGTGCACTGGTGGATGCTGGTTCACTCTGGCCCTCTAAATGAGGCAGCATGGGAACAGAAATAGGCATTGCTGCTTTTACCATGGATGGGACTCTTCAAGTGAAGACGCATCTAAGCGTTAGCAGAATAGACAAAATGATGCCCTATTATTCAAGTAGTTACACCAAAGGTAAGGTGAAGTGCTATGGATGGCTTGAGCCCAGTTCGGTGAGATGCTGTTTTGTTAGGTAGGAAGGGGTTGAATCAGGGCTTGCTCTAGAGTATAACTGGTGTTCCCCCATCATTGATTTACATCACAAGTACAATTGGCAAAACCAAGAGTGGATTCAGAAAAGGACCACTTGTCTCACCTAAGAAATATCCCATATGAGTACTTGAAGACCCCGAAACCAGTTATGTGGAATGGTGTATAATTCAAAATTTGCTCAAGGCTATGGTGTTGGAAAAAAAACCTTTGAAGAAACATAGATATATGAAAGGACACCTTTTCATTCCTCTTTACTTGGAAATCAACTAAACAAATTCTAGTTTGAAATTGTCATCCAAAAGGATGACTTATGAAACCTAAGGTTGATCTACCTAAACCAGCTCCAATGAATCATTGTCAATGGAATTATTGTCTATTTTTCTTCCTTGATATAAAATTGAAAGATAACCCCCCATCATGCAACAAAATCCAAACTTGTATTTATATCATTGGAGGAGCCATTTTCCTCTAGGTGGGTGTGCATTAACATTTATTTTCTTCTGCAAAATTCTGCATTGTTGCAAAAATTTGGGAATTTTTCTATCGCAAATTCAATAATTTTTGGAAAACTTTGACATTTTTTTATTTTTTAAAATTCAGAAAATTATTTTAAATCTGCAGCATTTCTATACACACTTCAAGTAGGTAGCCAAAAATATATAAAGATGGTTAAACTTGTTCCTTTCATACTTAGTTGTTTGACATATTTAGTGTCAAATCATCAACTCTAAACCATAAACAACAAGCAGCTCATCACGTAATGGCTCTGCCTTTCATTATATATTGATGCATCCACCCCCAAACATAAAAAATTACATCCATCTGAAAATTTTCATTTTGTGAACATTTATCATCCCCACATTGGTCAACAAGTGAGCCAAAATTTTATCCCCAAGTCCAAATCCTGCATAGATGCATAGTCTCTTCCCTATGGGCAGAGCCAACAAACAACAAGACATCCACCTTAGTTGAATTAACTTACACAACATAAATAGACCTAGATCTACTGGTTACAACTAAATTTTCACAATTGCTAATTTGGAAAGATGTCTGAAAATTGGAAGGTCTTGCATTATAAATCAGGCATGGTCTACATGCAGGAAGCAAAATCCAACAAATTTGCTGCTGAAATCCCCTTGTTAAATGCACCCAAGCCAAATATGAGATATCAAATGTCCTTACTACAACTATCAACATGATCCCAAAAATAAACCCACAAGATTTGAGTTCTAGAGCAAATTATGAGTCACCTCACATAAGGTGCTACAAGCTTGAGGAAAGATTTAGCATTCTTGCCTTCCATTGCACTTGAGCCTTTCTCTTGTTTGATTTGGCAGCACTTGTGATGGGGTCCTGCAAACAATGCCAACATCTTAGATATCAAAGTCCAACATCCTGACATCCTACACTGCATCCCCCATACCCTGTCTTTGGTTCACATTTTTATTTTATTCAGGTCTTCAGTGGGTGCTGTAGTGATACAACTGCTCATTATTCATCCTCGTCTTCATGGCCAACTAAGCAGCCATCTCTCTTCTTTGTCCATCTGACAGGACACGCATATTATCCCGCATGTTGGCCATATCAAACATCAACTGATGCATATCCTCCATCCCAGGCTCCCAATTTACCATTACCCATGGATCCACATGTCCATTGGCAACATCTGGTGAAAGCAGGGGTCAATCGCTGCACTGGATGGTCCTCTAAACCGCTTATCCAATTATCTCACAGGACATAAAGATGCTACAAAAAGAAAAAACTACAAAAGGGTAGAGTGAACAAAATAGGCCAACAAGGTGGACAGTTAAAAGTTTGCACTGAACTGATCTCCTCTGAGGAGTAGCCTTGACAACAATTTCCATAACCCACCCAAGCAGATCAAGGGTCTCCTACAAATAGTAGAAGCTGACATTTACGAAAAATCAGACAGATGAGGAGTAACTGATACAACTTGGAAGTGGTAGTCACGAATAAGATGCACTGTAGGAGTCCCTGGGAAAGTTGCAGTACTAACACTCAAGGGAAGGGGCACAACAGGCTCTACCAAATTAGTGCTTGGGATGGCAACATATTTGGGAACCTCAGCACTAGGAGTTGTATCATTGATTTTGGGTATGGCTCCCTGTACCCATGCTTACACTTGCATTGTTCCACCATTGCTTGCTGTCCCTGTGTGCACACCTGGCTTTTCAGACATTCTGTCACTTTCTAAACCCTTAAGACTAGAGACCTGGCCCCTTTCCTATTACCTCATTGAAGATGACATGTGCCAATCAACAAGCCTGGACCACATGGAAACAGTAGCAACAGCCAATCACCAGCAAATGAAGTTTCCAGACTATTATTCACTCCTCTCAAGAAATCTTACAGCTCATAGAGATGAAAAGGCATCAGCCCCCACCTGAGCATACAATTATACCCTCAGTTGAGTGTTTAAGTGACCAGAAGTAACTCTACAAAATTGAAAACCTTGCAGGCTTGACATCTTCATAACTCAGGAGGGTTCATTACCACAGCATGGCAAATTGTGATCCTGATTCATTTCAACCTTTCAGGACACATTAGGCCACACAGATGATCCTGCAAACGATTGCTTATTCTAGTGCTATCCAAAGCCCAGTGAGACAAGACATACCAGGTGTAGTAGGGGCTGGAGGGAGGGTGGCAGTGCTGGGAGCAGTAGAAGGTTGCAAGGGAGTAGCTGATGCAGCATTGCTGACAGCTGCATGTGCTGTTGCCAGCATATGGCAAAAGCTGGCATATCAGCATAATTGTGTCAAAAAATGCCAAGTTCAATACTGCATCCATGTATCTTTGAAACCTCCACATATTTCATACATGAAGATCATTAATTGGTTGTGCACAACAAAACAACTCCATAAAAGCTATGATGTGGATATAAACCTATATCCTGCACCTACTGGGACAACAGAAACCACAAAATAATTTGCTGCAACACCAGTAAACATAAGGTTATAAACCAAGACGCCTCTCTACCTGGTCATACTTAAAGAGTTGCTGCCTTCTGGAACACATCATTCTTGCCCAAAACTATATCCCTCTGCAGACATTTGTGAAAACAATTCAACAGGATCAAAAGCAATGTCTTCAGGAGGAGTACCTGAATTGTTGGGACTAGTGCAGATCCACAGCCATGGCATCAACACCGAGCCCTGTTAGTCCTTCACTGGAGGCTTGCCATGGCTCTGGAATGAGTGTGGAAGGGTTCACTAGTGCTGCTTCTATTCCACCCCCCAACATATCCGACATCAACTGCCCTTGCATGTCCAATACCAACACCTGGACATCAGCTGCTTCCACACCCTCCAGAATCTGACACTTTATTTTGTCCATTGCCTGCTAGACCCCACCCAGCCACCGTCTAATGACCCATCATTGGAAATAAGCCAGTAAATCAATGAACAGAAGCTATTATGAACTGGTTTTTCTAGATCTTAGAATGCAAAGGCATATTAGGAAGATGTAGAACCTTTTTGGAACCTGAAGAACCACTAGAGAGCAAGTAACCTTCAACCAGCATGGTCTGATTGATTGTGCCTCTAAGCACATGATAGTGAGAACTATTTAACACATAGGATGAGATTCAAGCTAGCAGAACTCCTTGAACTGATCCTGGAGGATATTCCATGAGATTTCTCCAGCAGACATCTGTGTCTGGGCAGATAAAGAAATTTGCAATTGCTGATTTCAAGGGTTCAAGGACTTTGGGCTACTTCATATGCTTCTAGAGCAGGCTTCATGTGTCATGTGCATCTGCAACAGGACATTCTACCTCACAAGGAACAGCAGCACCCACAGTATCTACTCTTTTCAATTATCGCTTGTCAGAACTTGAGACTTTTGTCAACATTAGGAGCTGAAACTGGTAAAAGAAGGTTGAAAGGAGAAGCAGCATACAGGGCCATAGTACTGAACATGCACAGGGTTAAGGCTGTGAAAGTCAGCATCAAGCATTGCCATCACTCTGCCATGTGTCACTGCCTCCAAATAGCATCACCAAAGAGTTTAGAAATGAGAATGGAAAAACTAGACCACAATTGTAAGAGGACAAAAATTGGGACTACTCAAATGCGTAACCCACCCAACTAGACCAGCCCTTTAGGGTGTTCAAGGCTCACTTCTAATATTCTGTACAATACAACAAATTACAACATCTACCAAACCTACTGAAATGACAGTGCCCATTCATAAGATGCTGCCATTGACAACAAACTTTAGAGACCCTGCCCCACAATTAACAGTAACATACTGGTAGACCAGAAAATGTATCAGTGCCATCATCAGCCGCACATTGCGTGCATGCAACAGCATCCCACCAATCCACCTCACTCAGCAAACTCCACCAAAACCTGTTGCAATGTTGCAACCCTCAATAATACACAGTTGTAGCTGAAATAACTCAAACCTACTTTCCAATCCATGAACAAAATCAAAGCTGGCTTTGCTAAAGCAGCTGCAATCCAGTCAATGCTGCAACTCAGTTTGCAGGTCCTAGGTTCTACAAAGGGTCAGTCTCATCCTGTTGGAAAGTGTTCAAGTACAATTATAACAATTAAGGAGACACTATATTTGGCAGACTCTGTGTGCTGCAACTTTGTGGCCATAGCCCCTGTGCCTACCTTGGACAGAGCAAGCTCAGGGTTGGGGAAGACATGTTCACCACTGTCATGCAGGCCAACTCTAGTGCTGGGGTAATCTTGAGAAAGAACTATACAAACACAAGCAAAGAAGAGGCATAACAAAACTTGGACAGCAAATACACATATTGAGGTTTCCGGTATATGAAAAAGAAGACAATGTACCTGACAGCTAAATGATGATCCCACATTAAGGGGGTAGATGAAGTGACTGATGGAATCCTCACAATGCAGAGCACACATGTGTTGGATTTGTGATCATGCCACATAAAGGCCAGACAGCAGCTTGTGGGTGAGAAGGCTGGAGCTGGCAAATGTGACAACATCACCTGGATTGAGAAGATGTCAATAGGTGTCAAGGCCACCCCTGAGAATACATGAACTTCACCGCCAAAAATTGCTATTGCTACTTTTCCCCCATGAGCAGAAAAACTGGCCTTGGCTATTGCCCTTGGACTCATTGAGCGCTCCCTTTTCTTCTTTTGTTGCTGGTTGGTAGGCTGGCTGTTTCATAGGAACCCCTTGTTTTTGGTGTTGTTCACCACTGCAAGTCCACGTTGTCATCATGGCCAGTTGACTACCCACTGTCCAATAGTGCAAGTATCACTATTGGTTTTTGTACACTCTCCCACCTTTCTATGCTCCAATCAGTGACTGAAGGACCAGCATCTGGATCCTCTGGGGATATGTAATACCCTGCTTGCACAGGAGATTGTATTGCAGAGAAAACTCCACAATAACACTTTGAAGGTAAACAACATGTCAATTCTGGCCAAGTCAAAACAAACATGACAAATCAGATTGAAGCTCTTGCAAACTTGGAACTGGAATTTTGGATCTGTGTTAAACAGAGGAAAAGTTGTGGGTCATTCCATGTTAGAATGGTATGCACTGGAATCTAAGCCATTGATTAAACATTGGTTAACAATTCCTGCCATCCACGCTCTGGCAAAGCATAGGTAGAGAATTGATGGTGGCAGAGAGCTTCCAGTATGTCTCCATTTGAATGACTTCCAGACCTGAACAATCCACAATTTCATCAATCTTACTTTTTGATGCTGAATCTCATGTGCTTTAAAATCCAGTTCTGCTAACACATAATTGACTCAGCCCAGCTTCCACTTTCTCTCCCTCTCAAATACTGCAATTGGTACCTAAACTTCAATAGAAACATGAGTGATCATTGAGTGGCAAAGATTCCCAAAGTACATCACATACAAATAGAAAAAATTCACCATTTAACTCAATACCAAATCTCATAGAATGGTTGTTGTATTTCATTACAAAATTGAGCCATCTTGTGAAAATAAACATCAGTTGAATGGTTCAAAAACTGCAGGTGTTTTCTAGGCACTAGCAACATAAAGTAAACTGATACATACACTTTTCCATTGCTGTAATATGACTGCAGCACATTGCTCAATGCTCACATAACCAATCTTTGTGAGTATAGAAGCCCCTAGCTTGCAAACCAAAGAGCTTTACAAAGCCCTGAATTAAACTTGGATGCAGTATGGTTTTTTGATTGCAAGTAGAATTGTTCACCTTGGCCAGCAATTGTAACTCATTAGTAGAGACAATGATCAATTCAAGGACACTAAGGCCCAAGACTATACCTCCAACTAATCTTGGTCCACACTTTAAACTGGTCGTCAATTTTAATAGTCTCAACATCCACTCAGTTTCCAAAATAACTCTGTGCATACATAAAACGAAAGAGGCACCAGACCTAAGTGCTCAAATGGCAGAGGTGGCTTGGCTCCATGGCCAACTTTTCAGTGCTACCACATCTGATAACACTGTTGAACTTACACTTTGTTGCAATACCACCAGACATGCTACTATAAACAAAATGAACCTGATATAGTGATTGACAAGACATACTACTCAAATCACCAATAGTTCATGCAAGAACAAACACAATCTTTGCAGTGATGAAAGTGATTGGCATCCCGCACCATGATTACTCTCCCAACTATTTTTGAAATGAACTTTGTGGAAGTGTGGTAATCTTCACAAACCTGCAGATTTTTTCTTATTTGGAGAGTAGTACCAAGAGCTATGTTGATGAGCCCACATGCAATAGCTAGGTTCTCACTATGGTGACACAAATGAAATATTGATTCTTCTTCTTCCACATCATGTAGAACAATTTTTGTAACAGGCATGTACCCTGCATCATGCATGAGCCATGACAATCTCTATAATTTTACATAAATTTCAATCATCTGGGGGTGGTCTTGATCCTCTTCTACAAACATATGCACTTCATTATTCACTTCAATCCAGGTGCGACCCAGCTATTTCTTCACGCCTTTTTCCTTTCTCTACCATTCAACATTCTCATAGAGATGCCTATCACAATGAGCAGAGTAGATGTTTGACAATAGCACATAACTAGCAGCATTTTTAGGCTCTATTTCAAGAATTCGTTTGGCAATGCATTTTGCCATCTCCACATTACCATGAATTCTGCAAGCACTGAGCAAAGCCTTCCATGTAGCCACATGTGGTTCACCAAAAATTGCCATGACCATATTCTTGGCCTCCTATAGATGGCCAGCACGGTCAAGAAGGTTGACCATACATGCATAATGTTCTGATTTTCCAATTATCATATAGTTGGTGGTCATTGAAGCATAATAGCGCATACCTTCATCCACCAAACCTGCATGGTTACAAGCTGACAGAAGACAAATAAAAGTGATATCATTTGGTTGTACACCTTCTCCACACATCTATTCAAAAAATTTAAGAACTTCCTTACCATGCCCATGGATGGCACATCCTCCAAGTATGGTAGTCCAAGTGACCACATTTCGAGATGGCATCTTGTTGAACACACTCCAAGCATCCTCCATGCTCCCACACTTTGCATACGTGTCCACCAAACTACTCCCCACAAAGACATCTAGCTCCAAACCACTTTGAATGATTTGCTAATGAACACACATGTCCTCTTCGAGAACAACTACACTAGCACATGCATTCAACACCCCCACAAAAGTAAAAAAATTTGGTCACACACCCTCCTATTGCATTTGATGAAATAGTTCCAATGCCTTTTGCCCATGACCACATTGCACATGTCCCAATATCATGATAGTCCAAGTGACCACATTTCAAGATGGCATCTTGTTGAACATTTTCCAAGCATCCTCAATGCTCACACATTTTGCATAGATGTCCACCAAGCTACTCCCCACAAAAACATCAAACTCACAACCAATTTGAATGAGCTTTTTATGAACAAGCTTGCCATCTTCAAGTGTTCCTAAACTAACACATACCTTAATCACTTGCACAAAAGTGAATTTGTTAGGACACACTCCTTTTCTTTGCATTTATTAGAAAAGTTGCATCACCTTCTCTGGTTGCCCATCCTTGACATATTTTATAAGCTTCTAATTCCATGCAAAATGTGCAATTACATTGTGCTTGGTGCCATTGCAAATATCTCTATTACTACTCATGGTGGGTTTCATTGGTCCCCAAGCTAGAGTCCTTTTGTGTCTTCTTGTGTTTGAAATTTGGATACCTTTCATGTGTTTACAACCAGAAATCCAAATCAAGCTAATTAATCATGTACTCTCCACATCCCAAGCATAAATGGCATCAAAAGAACAAGAAAAGTGAGACTAACATTCTCCATTTGCAAATCACATTCACCTACCTTCTCCAGCCCATTACTACCATCCCAATGCAAAGGACTTGAAAAGAACTTCACCCAAATTTAAACCAGGGCAAGATAAAAACAAAGAGAGCGTAACAAGATTAACAAAAACAAGAGCTATAGCTTCATTGACATGTGAACTCCAACAAGTTTGATGTTCACTTACCTTCTTTGATTTATGATCCCACCATTATGAAGGATCCATAAAGAACTCTTGCCATAGTTTCTCTCTCTAACCTTTAGGGACTACAAAAAAACTTGCTTTCAAATCATGTGCTTTGATCACATAGAAACCACGATGGAGTATTGCATCTTGCATAAGTTGTGTCCAACCACTCAATTTGATTGGGAAGACATAAGTATAATCAAATCACGTCAAGATTTTTCAAGAAACAAACCACAAGGTATTATGAAAGAACATAACACACAAAGAAGAAGGACATTGGAAAAGTTCACAATTGAATTGATCTATGAGTGTTGCCTCTATTTCTATTTGGTGCAACTTGGAAAGAAGTGCGATGTATTGTGAAAATTGTTGGGTGAAGTGGAACAATGAGTGCACACACACACGTAGCAACAAGCTCCTCCTTGTCCACTTCTCCATGTGGTGATGGAATTGTTATTGCTACTTTTTTGGTCAAAAAAAGACACGGATATTTGCACATGGCAATTGTTGGACTAAAGATGAAGAAGAAATTGTTGCTCTGCAAAAACCCTTGGCAACATCTACATGTTCCTTATCCCAGTTGCAGGTTTAACACATCACCATACATCATACACTGCACATAAATAGTCATCAATTTCCAAGGTGTCAATGCCTTCACATTATCGTCTTCTCCTCCTTCTTTGGCTTGGACATGGATTACATCATTATATATCATTGATGTTTTCCACCTTAATTTACCACGCCCCTGCTCATACCATCATATTCTATATGCTATTCATGTCGAGGTTTTGCGTGCTTTACACATCCCCTTAGTTCAATTGGTTGTTAATCCATCTTATTTAACAACATGGCATGCATTTTTGCTTTTCCATTCTTGGTGTTTGTCATTTCCGCCATGGAATGGTGAAAAAGGCCACCAAAATATGCACACATGTTTGCATTAGTACTTGGTAGGGGAATTGGAGACATTATAAAAGGAGCACACAATTAGAGCACATGTTAGCTTCTCAAAGATCTTCAAAGATGGCACCAGATCCTACTCCACCTCCATTAGCATGATTATGTCATGCACAAGCATCTGTTCATGTAGGGGATTATGAAGTTGACCTCACCCCTTTCATTGAAGATTTTCATCCAAAACGAATCTTGTTTTGGATAGAAAGACATTTATTTTTGCTTTGACACATTCACCATGTTTTTCATCCAATGGTTTTTTGGGTATGGTGTATGAGCTTTTACAAGATTACTTTGTCCTTGACGACTCTGCTAGTGGCTTTGATCTCTTTTTTGAAATATGCAAACATATCGCTCATGGTCATGTTCTTCCATCAATATCACGCCTGTTTGTTGCATCACAACTACTGGCTTTGGAGAAACAAGCCAAAGGCATTCGACCCATCACGATTGGAGAGGTAATTTATCAATTAATTGGCCACACACTAGTTATTCAACTCAAAGATACATTTGTAGAGCATTTTAGTCCATGCTAATTTGGGTGGCAACGCCAAGTGGGTGCAAGACCTTGGTTCATGGGGTTAGAGTTATGTTGGATCTATATCCAAAGTGGGTGGTATTACATGTGGATGTTCGAAATGCATATAATTCAATATCTCAAGTAGCCATTTTTTAGGAGTTGCGGTCTTATACCGGCACCTTGGATCGGCTTTTCCCATTTATTCATCGATTTTATGCACACCCATCTCTACTATATTTCTTAGAAGCTTCTAGGCATGGGGGCCTCATTGTCATTTCATTCGAATCTAGTACACGATAAGGGGATCCCTTCGGAGGAGTGTTGTTTGCATTAGTTCATATTCATGCTTTCCATCCTAGTGCAGTAGCCCACCCTACTTGTGTTTTTCCTTCGTTGGCAAATGATACGCATATAGTCGGTCTTGCCTCAAATGTGTTACCTTTTTTTTGCAATTATAGGAAAGATTTAGCATATTAAGACTTTCAATGAAGCTGACAAAATGTGTCATCTAGTCTCCACAAGGGTTAAACCAATTTATATCACTTCCTCCAAGTTTTCTTACACATGAGTTTGATTTTTGTATTTTAGGTGCCCCAATGGGTTTTTTTCCATTTGTGAAGTCCTTCATATCAGAGGCATTCTAAAAAAACCTTAGCATGATTGCTTACCTTCCTATGTTCATAGATCTTCAGACAACTTTTGTGATGCTTTCATTTTGTTATGCCTAGCGGTCGAACTACTTATAATGTACTATATTTCCATCACCATGTATTTTATAATGTTATATCGAATTTGATGTTCACACCATAGCTATGTTAAAAAAAACTATTAGGGTTAGGATCCTTTGGCACCACAGTGGGCCATTTGGCTTGTTGTCAAGTCGCTCTTTTTGCTTCTTCAAGGGGGTTAGGCCTTTCCTCAGTGGTCCGACATGCTACCCCCACCTTTTTAGAGTGTTAGGCTTTGATTGTTCTTGCACTAATCTCTCATTTCCAACAAGATGATCATCTTATTCTTCTTGATGCGATGGCACATGTAAAGATCAATACTTATCCCTTCCAAGTCACACTATGGGATACATGTGCAATGTTACTTGAGGTCATTTAATCACATGTCTTACCTTTTGAGAGTCTAATAATGCAATCATATCTTCAAATGCAGTCTTCTTTGATGGACCAACTACACGAGCAAGAATTTACTTTGCTTTTAACAGATGCTTTTTTGAATGTTGTGCGAGCACATCTTCACTCCTATGTAGGTCTAGCAATAAAGGCTTGGTTATTAGCTCGTCTTAACACCCCTTCATTTTGTTTATCCTTCATCCATTTTCTTATAGCACTCCATATTCATCTCAATATACCACATCCTATAATTTTGCATCTTTCACGATGCTAGCGTGGTCATACCATTGAAGATTTAGGTATCCATTTGCTATGTTTCCTGTGCGAGAATGAGCACACTTCATCCCATGATACGTTTCAAGATATTGTTGTAGCTATTGCATCAAAAAGTGGAGCTCATGTACAAAGAGAGGTTTTTCACCTTTTTCCCTGCCACACACGGAGACGAATGGATATTGTCATCACTAGAGACAATTTTCGTACCTTGGCAAACATTGTCATTGTGGATCCAACTCGTATAGATTTGGTATAATGTGTTTTGATGATGATAACACATGCAACGATAATTGCCACTCAAAACAAAGCACAATCCTACATAGAGTAAGCGCAAGGAGATGATTTCACTCCCTTTGCCATTGAGACTTATGATTGTCTCCATCTTGACTTTGATTCCTTTCTAACTTTTTGTGTACATGCATGTATCACTCACCATCAAAAGTCCTCTTTAGTACCTTCGATGTTTATATCTCATTATAAGTAACAAGTGTTAATAGCCCTACAACATGTGCAAGCCATCGCAATTCTTCGACGGGCTGGCACATTTAGTCATAGTTTTACATTTCTTCCACACATAATAGCTAGTGCACTTCCATCACTAGCTGATTTGTGGCATAGGATTCTTTTTTAGCATTACATCTTCCACTTCATTACTACTGTTTTGACGATCTTGGTTTTCTTTTTGTGTGTTTGCATTTGCATCAACATGCCTTGTACATTTTGTGGATGGATTTCCATCCTTGTTTATATATATATACAAGTTCCATCTTGGCAGTTGTTCTTGTTCTTCACATCCCAAGAACGTTTCACATAGACCCAAATGCAATTCCTTCTTGAGTGTCCCAAGTCGACCTAGGTGCAATCTCTATCCCGCCACCACCACCTAGGCAATTCTTGGTGGGACAATTCCACATCCACCGTCATCCATCCACTACAATGGCCTTCCAAAACTATTCAAAACCCTAAACAAATGGAACACCAATAACCTTAAAAAGTTGGAGCACTAATAATAGAATTATGTTTAGACCCACTTTAAATGGGGTCCTGAGTACAAATTCATAAGAACCAATTTGGATTCATTTGAAGCAAATTGAATCCTTGGGTTGGACCCTTGCCTTCAACTCTAGCTTACATCTTGGTTCTTCAAATCATGACCTCTCCTTTTTAG
>Ga0116227_10013299_pt1 | contig 12984 bp, 10 predicted proteins | sample S1TSphgellanicum_FD_89693 | JGI IMG/M metagenome (GOLD analysis project Ga0116227, IMG submission 89693) | Host-associated microbial communities from peat moss isolated from Minnesota, USA - S1T2_Fb - Sphagnum magellanicum MG | ecosystem: Host-associated > Plants > Peat moss > Unclassified...
TCGTGCGGCTGCGGCGGTCGTAATCTTCGGCGCCTTGTTTCAGCAATTCATTGGCCCGAGAATAGTTGCGGAAGGCCTTGTCATAGTCGCCGACATCGTCGGCGTACTTGCCGATCGCGAACCGCAAATCGGCTTCTTCCAACGGTGCGATGACGCTTTGCGCGCGATCCTCCGCGCGGGCGAGCAGGGGGGCATCGGCCGCGGACATCTTTCGAGTGCGGACCAGCGCGGCCCAGACAGCGGTCATGCCGGGGTCCTTCTTCAGGATGCGGGTGAATATCTTCTCCGCCGTGTCGAAGCGACCCTCCATCGCGGCGATCTGTCCCATGCCAAACGCGGCGTTGAGGTTGAGCGGATCACGCTTCAACACCTTTTCCAGGCGACGCCGTGCTTCGCGCAAACGACCCAGAAGAATGAGAGTCAGCGCCAGATTGGCCGCGGCGTCGAGGTCGCTGGCATTCAATTTGAGGGCTCGACGGAATGACAGTTCGGATTCCGCGATGCCGCCCGCGCCACGCAGCAAAGTGCCGAGGTTGGTGTGTGCCTCGGCCAGATTCGGATCGATGGCAATGGCCTGTAAAAAACGTTCCTTCGCCTCGGGATAGCGACCGAGCTTATACAGCGCCGACCCTAAATTGTTCACCGCTCCGGCGTGCTCGGGCGCTAGCTCTATCTCCCGTTCGTAACAAGCGATGGCGTCTTCGAAAGCATTTGCGCCGAAGAACCGATTGCCCCGATGGAATTCCTCATCGGCCTTACGGGCCACGTGCGTCGCACGCGGGGTGGTTGCCTTGAGGGCGAGACGCAGCAACAAGGATTTGGTGGCCTCATCCGCGACACTCCGATCGACGCCCTGTTCGACCAATTGCCACATGAATGCCTGGGCGAATCTCGCTCGCTTGAAGAAGCTCAAGGGTTGCGGGAGATCGAGTACGGCGCGCGCCAGCGCGCGTTCGATTGCCTGGTCGACGTTTCTTGGCGAGGAACGGCTCAGGCTGACGAAGTGATCGGCCAGAATGGACGCCGAGGAGACGACTTCTCGCGATCGCAATGGCCCAAGAAAGGTATCGGAAATTAGTTGCCCGAGCATCGGGTAAGCCGCTCAATGTGTCCCGTAGCGGACAAAGTAGCGCACCCTCAAGCGATTTTCGCGAAGCTTGACGCTTCCTTGACAGGGTTTTGGGACTTACGTCACAACTTGCGGGCGACGATGCGCCTCAGGGTGCCGCGGAGAGCGTTCGGGATACGGCCGCCGGCACAGCGGTATGGGGTGAGTGTGCGACGATCACCCGCTGTATCACCTGCTGCAGCTCACTTAACTGGTAGGGTTTGCCAATCACCGGAATTCCCGCAAGATTCTCCGGCAGTATCGCGGAAACGCTATAACCCGTGCCGAAGACCACCGGGATCCCGCGCTGTCTGAGCACGACGGCAACCTCCCATGACATCGTGCCGTCCAAGTTCACGTCGAGCAGGGCGGCGTCAAAAGTCTCATTCGTGGCGAATTGCAATGCATCGGCCAGTCGCGTTGCCGGGCCGATCATTTCCCATCCCAGCGTGTCGAATAGATCCTGCAGCAAGGTCGTCAGCAAAAAGGCGTCCTCCGCCACCAGGATTCGGTAACGCTTTCCCTTGCCGTCGGAAGCGCGGTCGATGGCGATGGGTTCCGTCGACGGCTCGCTGCTTTGAGGAATGGCACGCGGCAGCACCGAGGACGACGGCAGAAACACATTGCAAACGACGCCCGTCGAATGATAGTGGAGAGTCGCCGTGCCCCCGGTCTCCATGGCCAATGCTCTCTCGATCAAGGTGGTTCCAAAGCCGACGTGCGTCGGTGGAGTCACCAACGGGCCGCCGGTCTCGCGCCACGACAAATCAATGCCGCCGTCCGCGGTGAGCATCCATTGTACGGCGACGCGGCCCAGCGGTTGGCTGAAAGCGCCGAACTTTGCTGCATTGGTCGCGAGTTCGTGGATGGCGAGCGACAGCGAAAGCGCCGATTTTGGCGTCAACATCACATCGACTCCGCTCAATTCGAATTTCATTTGCTCCGTGGCGTAGGCATCGAGCTCCTCGCGCAACAGCCGATCGATCGACACTCCTTCCCAACGGCTTTGCGACAGCAGACTGTGCGACTTCGCCATCGACCGGATACGCCCGTCGAGCCCTTGCACGAATCCCGTCAGTGACTCCGCGCTGCGGCTGGTTCGCAAGACGAGAGCCTGAATATTGGCGATCGTGTTCTTGACGCGGTGATCGAGCTCGAGCATCAGCAGCGCATCGCGCTCGGCGGCACGCTTGCGCTCCTGCGCCGCCTCATTGATGCGGCGCAAGACCACGTGAAGGAGGGACACACGGAGGTCGAAGGCGGCATCGAGGTCACCCGACGTCCAAGGTAAGGATCGTCCCTTGACCGTCTCCTTCCAAACTTCGAATGACTTTCGAGGGTTGAGTTGATCGCCGTCCGCGCCACCCAGCAAGAGCTTCTTCGGCTCTCCCGCCCAGTTGACCGTTCCGATCAATTCAGGACGGAACCACATGATGAAATTCGACGGTTCCGGCGACACCGAGATCACGAGCAACCCTGAAGCGGTATCCGTGCACGCAGCGGCCGGCGGCCATACTTCCGGGAGCCGATCCGTCGAGTAAATGCCCGGCGACTGGGTCATGTGTGAGTCGAGCCAGCTCATGAGACTCAAAATCTGATCCTGGTTCGGTGTGGCTCCCAAGAACGTGAGCTGGCCTTTGACACAGACTGCGACACCGCCCTGGCGCTTACCATCCGCGGTCACGCTGCCGCCGTGAATGTAGTCGAGCAGATTGGGTGATTGCTGGGTCAGCCCGACGGCATAGTCGTTGGCGCCCGCAAGATTGAGCATGAGGTTTTGGAGCACCATCCGGCTTGCCAGCCGTGCGCCGAACTGTTCCCCCGATTCGCGCGCCTCCAACTGCAGCGAAAACATCGACCCGAACAGCTCGCACACCGCCCGGAGGTGGCGCGGCAGCAGGCGTGGCGAGTAATGATGACACGCAATGAGCCCCCACAATTTGCCGCCGCGGATGATCGAAATCGACATCGAAGCGTCGATGCCCATGTTGCGCAGGTATTGCCGATGGACGGGCGATACGTCACGCAAGATCGCTTGGCTCATGTCGAGCGGCTCGCCCGTCCGCGGATTGTTCGTCGGCAGCAACGGGGCGGGATCGTAGTTGACCTGTGTGATCAGTCGCAACCAACTCTTTACATACAGCGCGCGCGCCTGTTTCGGTATATCAGCAGCCGGATAATGCAGGTCCAAAAAGGGCTGCAGTTCCGGTTTTCGACTCTCCGCGATAACCCATCCGGAATCGTCTTGCATGAACCGATACACCAGCACGCGGTCGTATTGGGCGACTTCGCGAACTCGCTCCGCAGCCAATTGGCACAGGGACTGCAGCGAGCCCGCCTCGCCAAAGCCTGCGATCATTTCCTGAACCGCCGCCAACGGATCGGTCGCAAATCGGTCAGACGCGTCAGCGGCCTCGAATTCCAACACCAACGAACCGCCGCTGCGGTGCAGGCTGACATCGAGCGGAAAATCGGGTTTGACGCGAAGCAATGGATCGAGCAAATGGCGCGGTTTCTTCAGATCGAGGGCCGTAGCCAACGCCCGGATGCGTTCGATCTGATCGCCTCTAAAAAGCGTGTCCGCGGAGCGCCCGAGGACTTCCTGCGTAGTCGCCCCGACCAAACGCGTGCAATCCCCGGCGGCTTGCAAAACTTCGAGACTCTCCGGGTCGAGCACCAGCATCGCGCCGTGCGGCAGGATGGCGCCCGGAACATGGATCGGTTCCCTGTCGCAGGTGGTTAGATTGATATCGGCCGGCAATGGGTTTGTCGCACTCACGCGGTGACGTCCCTCCAACCGTCCATCCATTCCTGGAATATGCCGAAAGTCCCCACGGCAGCTTCCACTGTCTCCCGTCGATCGGCCGGCGCCCGCGCCGAAAATGTCATGCGCGCCAGAAACGCCTTCCAAGCCGTGTTGGTATCGGCTCCGCGACCTAGGAAGAAACGCCGTCCCGCGCTTCCGATGGGGCCGAACAACGAATCGAGATTGCGTGCGAGGTGTCGGCCGCCGAGCGTCGATCCCTCGATGACATATATCGCGCCGAGCCTGCGCGCCGGCTTATCGAATTCCGGCAGCGCCGCGCACCGGGGGACCGTTGCGAGCGTATGCCCGCCCATACTCACCACCGCGAGGTCGTCTTCGAGCCAGCCGCTGCGGTCATTGGGAATGCCCGCCGCCGCTTCGAAGGACACATGGAATCCATACAATCGAACCAGCAGCGAGCGGTACGCGGCGAGGTCGATCGTACCGTCTTGAATCGCCGCGAAGCCTGCGTGAAGATGCAGACGCGCATGAATCTCCGATGTCGCCGCCCGCAGAGACTGGCGTAGCGACAAGGGCGTTCCGGCGAGCTCAATTGCCATCGCTGGATTATCGCCGATGAAGCCTTGCACGTACACGCCGATATACGCGGATCCTTATGTGCGTTAGCGTACAGAGTGAGATCCGCATAGCCGCTAGCCTTGGGCGCTGACCCAAATGCATGCAGAGTTGTTTCGGCGTTTCAAAGAGGTCCGGTGATGGTTGAAAAGCCTGGCGATTCCGACATTCTCGAGGATGCCGTTGGCGCCCACGGAAGCGCCCACGTCTTCCGCCGAGAGGAATCCGACAAGTCGGACTTACTCGAGCTCATGAGTCATGAAATTCGCACACCGCTCAGCGCGATCTTGGGTTTTGCACAACTCCTGGAATCGGGAACCCCCGCCCTTACCGTCGCGCAAAAAAGAAGCATCGATCGGATCCTCCAGGCCGGCTGGCATCTGGAGAAGCTCATCGATATGACCCGCGACCTCGCCCTCATCGAGTCGGGAGCGTTGGCATTGTCGCTGGAACCCGTATCGCTGGCGGCCGTCATGCTGGACTGTCAGGCGATGATCGAGGCGCAGGCGCAAACGCACGGCGTTCGCGTGACCTTTCCCCTGATTGCGACCCCCTGCATCGTGTCCGCGGATCGAAACCGACTCCAGCAAGCCTTGGGCAACTTGCTGTACGCCATGATCGAATACAGCGGAGTGGGCGGAGCGGTCGTCGTGGATTGCGACACGCTCGACCCGGAGCGGATTCGCATCGGTATCAACGACGGTGGCGACGAATTGTCCACCGAGCGGCCGACACGGTCTTTCCAGCCATTCGACGATGTCGAACGAGAAGCGGCCGCGGCGAACGGCGCCGGCATCGGTTTGCTGCTCGCCAAGCGCCTCATCGAGTTGATGGGAGGCGCCATCGGTGCGGAAAGCAATGACGGGAATCAGCGAGTGTTTTCATTCGATCTGAAACGCCTGCTCGTCCCCATTGCCACGGGCCGTGCGGCGACCCACCGCGGCTGGCCGCAGAGCACGGTTCATTCGCCGGATGAATATGCCCGGCAACGGCCATGAACCCCTCGGTATTCTAGAGTCGGCGGCGGCCAAGGCTATATAAGAGGTGGATGACATGCAGTTTGATCCGTCCGACATCGTCAACGCGAGCATTCTGATCGTGGACGATCAGAAGTCGAATGTCGATTTGCTCGAACAATTGCTCAAGGATGCCGGTTACGTCAACGTTACTGCGACGATGCTCCCTCGCGAGGTCTGCGCGCTACATCTGAAAAACAGCTACGACCTGATTCTGCTCGATTTGCAGATGCCGGATATGGACGGATTCCAGGTGATGGAGGCGCTGCGGACCAACGAGGCGGAAAGCTATCTGCCCGTCATCGTGCTCACCGCGCAGCCGGGCCACAAAGTTCGTGCGCTGCAATGCGGTGCCAAAGATTTCATCAGCAAGCCGTTCGACCTGATCGAGGTCAAAACCCGGATTCACAATATGTTGGAAGTGCGGCTCTTGTACAAGAAACTCAAGAATTACAACGAGCAACTCGAAAAGACGGTGCAGGAGCGGACCGCCGAATTGCGCGAAAGCGAGGCGCGCTATCGCTGCCTGACGGAGCTGGCGTGCGATTGGTACTGGGAACAGGATGAAGCCGGAAACTTCATCAAGGTCGGGGGACCGGTATTGGAGATGCTCGGCATCTCGGTCAACGATGTGGCGGACAAACAGGGCCAGTCGGTGGGCGGTTGGGATGAGGTTGCGCGCGGGGAGCTCAAGTCGCGGATCGCGGCGCGACAGCCGTTCTTGGATTTCGTATTGGGCCGTATCAACAGCGATGGCTCGCAGCAGCGATACCAGGTCAGCGGCCAGCCGATGTTCAATTGCTCTTGCGGCTACATTGGTTACCGGGGAATCGGCGTCGAACTCGCCACTGTCCCGTCAACCGAGCGCCATGTCCTTACCTGATAGCCCTGAGCACAATCATTTGCTCGCGGCGCTACCCGCTGCGGAGTTCCGGCAACTGGCGCCTCACTTGGAGCGGTTTCCGATGCGGCTCGGTGAAACCCTCTATCGTCCGGGCGAGCAATTGCTGTACGCGCATTTTCCCACGACCGCCATCGTGTCGATGCTGTACGTCATGGAATCCGGCGAATCGGCGGAAATAGCGAGTGTCGGCAACGAAGGCGTGCTGGGAATCTCGCTGTTCATGGGCGGCAATACGACGCCCAGTTCGGCGGTGGTGCAGACCGCGGGCCTCAGCTACCGGCTCAAGGCGAAGGTCCTGCAAGAGGAATTCAATCGACGCGGGAACACCCAGCATTTGCTGCTGCGCTATACGCAAGCGCTGGCCGTACAGATTGGCCAAACGGCAAGCTGTTATCGGCATCACTCGGTCGAACAGCAACTCTGCCGGTGGCTGTTGTCGACGCTCGATCGCCAACCTTCGTGCGAGGTCGTCATGACCCAAGAATTGGTCGCAGGCATCTTGGGCGTGCGCCGGGAGAGCGTTACCGCCGCGGCCGGAAAGTTACAACGCGCCGGCGTGCTGCGTTATCGCCGTGGCCACATCACGGTCATTGAGCGCGTCGGCTTGGAGAAGGTGGCCTGCGAGTGCTACACCGTGGTGAAGCAAGAGTACAGCCGGTTGCGGGCCGATGCCCTACGGCGCCGTAGGCGGCTGGCGGCCGAGGGCAACCGAGAAATCCTCTATCCCATGGATATGGGTGAGAATCTTGCGGCGGCGCGCCAGCAGTCCCATTCCGGCAATGCCGGATAACATCAGCCACGTTGAGGCGGGCAGCGGCACCGCGGTGAGAGTTCCCGTGAACGCGGCTTGATCGAACTCTGTATTGCCGCTATAGGAATCGGCGATCAGCTGCCCCGTCATCGCCCCATTGCTGCCGGTCACGCCCGCGTTCGGGGCCAATATCGATCCTTCGGGATTTTTCGAACCGAGGGTGACAGCGCCACTGGCGATGTTATACAACACGGTTGCCGCAGATACGCCGGTCTCCGACACCGACCCATTGCCGAAGGTCACGGTTCCGCTTCCCGTGACGTTGATCAGTACCGTCGATCCGGTCGGCGCTGAAATATTGATGGAATCCGACGCCGACAACGTGGCCGCACTCACCGTGAAGATGTTGAGGCCGCTCGAGGAGCCGGTGAAGTCCAGCGTGTTTCCGGCCAGCAACCCGCTGGTGGTGCCGTTCGCGGCGAGCGACGCCAGGTTGGATGAGAGATTCGTATAGAGCGTTTGGTCGGCGCTGAAACTGCTGACGACCGTCTGTGCATGAACGCCGCCGGTTGCGGTGAAACTCGTCAAGCTCGGTGTCGAATTGGTGTAAATTGCCCCTGCCTGATTCGAGCCCACACCGCCGTTCTGCGCGGTGAGGGTTCCGCCGACCACCAACTGCGCAGGATCGGGCGTCGCAGTGGCAATGCCGGCGATTTTCGAGGCGACGGAATAATTCATCAGCGACACATTGCCGCCCGCGGCGAGGTTGCCCATCGTGTCCGAATTCTGCGCGCTGAATGCGCCGGAGCCGAAAATAAACACGTTATAGTTGGCTGCATCGCCGACGATCGCCGATGAAGCCGAACTCGCGGCTGCGAGGCCGAGTGCGGCGACCGTTGCGCCGGCCAGCATTCTCTTTTGTTGCATTGACCCTATCGCCTGGATTGTTCCTGCTCAGGGGGTCAAAAGTATCCGCGGCAGGTCATCACCCGATGTCCGTTATGTGAATCTTCGGTAACAACCAGCTCGGGCGGGGTCTCAATCGAAACTAAGCGCGTCCTTGCGGAGGGATTTAGGTGCCGGCGCACGCAATAGACGAGGGGCGGCGTAATTTTCCCCATCGAATTCCGGTCTTACGCCAGCAGCTACCTGGATTAGCCGGGCCGGCGTTTGAACACTCCCCTGCCGTCGGGGCTTTATAATCTCGGTGAGGACATTGCAACGACTATTCCATCCATCCTTAGGTTTCACGGAGGCGGTATGACATCGAGCAAGAATGGTTGGCGGAGGCCGCTGATGACGGTCGTTGCGTTGGGGGCGATCGGAGTCGTATTGTGGCGCTCGCCGCTTTGTGGCGCGGAATCCCCCGTGGTCATCGCACCGCCCGCGATCGACAACCCCAAGGTGTCCGGGCCGGTCCAGACGGCGGTACTGGCGGGAGGTTGCTTTTGGGGCGTCCAGGGTGTCTTCGAACACGTTCGGGGAGTCAAGCAGGTGGTTTCCGGTTACGCGGGGGGCGACAAGTCGACCGCGGAGTATGAGACGGTGAGTTCCGGATCGACGGGCCATGCCGAATCGGTGAAGATCACGTTCGATCCGGCCGAAATCTCCTACGGCCAGATTTTGCAAATCGCGTTTTCGGTGGTGCACGATCCCACGCAGTTGAACCGTCAGGGACCGGATACGGGCACGCAGTATCGGTCGGCGATCTTCTATGCCGATGAGACTCAAAAACACATCGCCGAGGCGTACATCCGCCAACTCGACGAATCACATGCTTATCCCCGCCCGATCGTCACGCGCGTGGATCCGCTCAAGGGTTTCTATCCGGCGGAGGACTACCATCAGGACTATTTGGTGCACCACCCGACCGCTCCGTATATCGCCTATAACGACATGCCCAAAGTGGAGAATTTCAAGCAACTTTTTCCCGCGCTTTACAACGACCGCCCGGTCCTGACGAGCGCGCGGTAGATGGATCGCTTCACCATATCTCTCGATGAAAACCTGGCCACTGCGTTCGACGAATTGATCAAGAGCCGCGGCTATGCGACACGCAGTGAAGCGGTGCGCGACATATTGCGCACGCACCTGCAGCAGAGCCGCGAGCAGCGCGACCTCAAGGGCTCTTGCGTGGCGAATTTGTCCTACGTCTACAATCATCACCAACGAGAGTTGGCAGAGCGCCTCACCAGCATCCAGCATGCACATCATGATCTGACGATTTCGACCATGCATGCTCACTTGGATCATGAGCAATGCATCGAAACGATCATGTTGAAGGGCACCGTCGGCGAGGTGCGTCAGTTCGCCCAAGAAATCATCGCCGAACGCGGCGTCCGCCACGGCCAACTCAATCTCGTCAGTGCGGACCTCAGCAAACCTCATACGCACGGCGGTACGGCACACCGACATTTGAAACCGCGGGACTAGCCGCCTGGCTGGCCCGGAACTCCTGCGCGTCCGCGCCGCGCCGTGACGCGGCGATGTTCACGTCAGGGCGCCGAGAACACCTTCGTACCGCCGACCCAGGTCTGAAGCACCACGATCTTCCAAATGTCGGCGGGTGCAATCTCGAATAGGTCGCGGTCGATGAGAATGAAATCGGCCCATTTGCCGGGCTCGAGCGAGCCCAGCGTTTTCTCCTCGTGCTGCGCATAGGCGGCATCCACCGTGAAAGCGCGAAACGCTTCCAGCAGAGTCAGCGCTTGTTCGGGGTGCCAGCCGCCCACCGGTTGGCCCGCACGATCGGCTCGAGTGACCGCCGCGTGCAGGCCGAAGAAGGGATTGTCGGATTCGACGGGGAAATCCGAGCCGCCGGCGATCCGCGTGCCTTGGTCGAGGAAGGAACGCCAGGCGTAGGCGCCCTTGATACGCTCCTTGCCGATTCGATCCTCCGCCATGTTCTTGTCGCTGGTGGCGTGAGTGGGCTGCATCGAGGCGATCAGATCCAATTGCTTGAAGCGAGGAATATCCGCGAGCGCCACCACTTGCGCATGCTCGACGCGGTTGCGCAGTTGGCGGCCGCCGACGACCTTGTAAGCAGCCTCGAAAGCGTTCAGCACTTGATGATTGGCGGCGTCGCCGATGGCGTGGATGTTGACCTGGTACCCGGCCTCGAGCGCGGTCTCGATCTTGCCCTCCATGTCGTGATCCGACATGAACAACAGGCCGCGCTGGGTCGGCTGATCCGAATACGGTGCGAGGAGTGCCGCTCCGCGGCTGCCCAACGCGCCGTCCGCGAACAATTTGACCGCGCGCACGGTGAATCGATCATGGCCGTAGCCGATCACGGGGCCGGCCTTCGAGAGCGCCAGAAAATCGGCACCGGTATCGGCGATCATGGCGTAGATGCGCACGGTGAGCAGACCCTGGTCGGCGAGCTTCTCGTACAAAGCAATGTCCGCCGCCGTGTCGCCGGCGTCCCCTGCCGACGTCAAGCCCACGGAATTCATGTGCGCCAATGCGGCCAAGAGCGCCGCACGCCGATCGGCAGCGGTGGGTTTTGGAATCACTGGCTCGGCCAGATCCATGGCCTTGTCGATGAGTACGCCGGAGGGATCGCCGTCGGCGCTGCGCTCGATGCGCCCGCCCACCGGGTCCTTGGTATCGCGGGTGATGCCGGCCTCCCTCAGGGCCCTGGTATTGAGCCATTCAGCGTGCCCATCGACTCGGGAGAGCACGGCGGGGCGGTCGGCAACGGCCGCGTCGAGTTCGCTCGCCGTCGGGAAGCGGCCCAACTTCCAGGCCACCTGGTTCCAGCCACCGCCCAAGAGCCAGGCGCGATCGGGATTGGCCTTGGCATAGGTCCGAATCCGATCCTGTGCCTGCTCGAGGCTCTGTGAGTCGTAGAGAAAGACTTGCGTCGCGACGAAGCCTAAATCGATCACATGACCGTGGGCATCGATCAGTCCGGGCAACAAGGTCTTGCCACCGCCGTCGATGACGCGAGCGTGCGGAAAACGCTTGCGTAATGCGGCGGCATCGCCCGCTTGCAGCACCTTGCCGTCCTCGAACGCGAGGCCGCTGAAGCGGTGCAATCGAGCACCTACCAGGGTGTATCCGTGAACGTTGTCGATCAGTGTTGGTGTGCCATACACCTGGCTCGCCAACAGTACGGCGAGCGCGGCGAGCACGCCGCCGACATTTCCCATTCTATTGCTCTCCCAGTGCCGCGCTGCGCTTCACGTCAACGCCTTCGCCCAAGCATAACCTGCCCGGGGCGCCGGCGAATCGCAACCCTCGAGGGGCCGCTAACCGGCGGCGCGCTGCACGAACCACACGAGCGCAAGGGCGGCGATGGCCGTTGACCCCCAGGGCACGATGCCGCGCTGATAGAGCCGCGAGGCGCGCGCAATATACGCCAGCGGCATCACCGCGAGCACGACGGCCAATTGGCCCGATTCCACGCCCAGATTGAACGCCACCAGCGAGACCAGGCGCGCACCCGCGGGAAGGCCCATCTCGGACAACACCGCGGCAAAGCCGAAGCCGTGCAAGAGACCGAACGCGAAAGCGATGCGCCAACGCGCTTCGGTGACGACCGGGAAGACGTTGTTGAGCGCACCGACGATGATGGATCCGGCGATGATCGATTCGGTCAGCCGGCTCGGCAAACGGATGATGTCGAAGGCCGCGAGCGACAGTGTGATCGAATGCGCCAGGGTAAACGCGGTGACGACTTTGAGAATGTTGAACAGGGCGGGCGCGGCTTGCGGCACCGCCTGCCAGCGATGATCGCGGCGGATCAGCACCGCCGGCAGCAGCAGCGAGAGCAGGAACAGCAAGTGATCGATCCCGCTCCAGATGTGCCAGACACCGACCTGAAAATATTCGGTGAAGGCGGACCACTGCGACGGGTGGCGAAGGTCGAAACTCTGTACGGGTCGCGCGCCGCCAAGCACCGCCGTTTGTGCGACTCCTTGTGCCGTCAGCGTCAATAGGCCGCGGTGCGAGGGATCTTCCTCGTCGAGCACACGGTAAGTGATCGTGAACTGCCGCATCGCCCCGGCGCAGTCGGCCGTGAATGGCTGCCACAGGTAATTCCCGTCGACTCGCTCGTTGATTCTTAGTACGCCAAAATGCAGCGCGCACCGACCATCGGGACCCGCCAGCTCGAGGTGCCGGCCGAGGTACGCCAGCAGCGCGCCTTGCGCCGCGCGCACCTCGCCCCAGGTAACCTTGCCGTCGCCATTGGCATCGAGGCCGACGGCAATTTCGGCGTCGCGCACGGCGAGTTCGAGTGCCCCGTCGGCGTGCGCGCCGTCGAGGCGCACGGTCAGAAAGCTATTGCTGGCGACATGCGCCTGGACGTTCGCCGCGAAGCCGAGCAGCAGCAGGGCGAGCATTCTGTGCCAGGTATTCACGATCGGACGCGAGGCGGGTGGCCGCTTCACGGTGAACCGCTCCACGATACGCCGCGCAACGATGCGCAGCCCCAAGACCCGCTGCCCATCATCAACTGCCCGCGACCGGGAGCGCGCCCGCATGCGCGGTCAGGGTGGCGTCGACCCTGGCATCATGCAGTCCTTGCGCGCGGGCGAACGCGATCGCGGGTGACGCGCGGTCGGGAGTGCCCGCGGCGCGCGCGGCGTCGACCAAGATCAGCGCATCATCCGGTTCGCGTTGCACGGCCCAGTTGGCGAGCGCCGCGTCCAGTGCGGCCGCGGGCTGATCTTGCACTTCGAGCAGGAATCGTGCCTGCTCGCGCCGGTGCACGGCCTCGCCGCGTGCCGCTTCGGCGCTGAACGCCGCCTGCAACAACTCGCGGCTGCGCGCGAAGTTCGGATCGCGCAAACGCTGCTGGGCGATGGCGAGACGCAA
>Ga0116227_10013301_pt1 | contig 12983 bp, 11 predicted proteins | sample S1TSphgellanicum_FD_89693 | JGI IMG/M metagenome (GOLD analysis project Ga0116227, IMG submission 89693) | Host-associated microbial communities from peat moss isolated from Minnesota, USA - S1T2_Fb - Sphagnum magellanicum MG | ecosystem: Host-associated > Plants > Peat moss > Unclassified...
CTTTGGCAAGATGGATGCCAGTTTAGGACGATGTGACCCCGTAATCGGCCAGAATCTCCTTATACTTGTGAAAAATTAAATAGCATAAGGACTTGAGCCGTGACTGACCGTGGCAGCCGCTCCGAATTCATCACCATCCGCGGTTTGCGATACCACATCCGCCGCTGGGGCAATCCCCAGGCACCCGCACTCTTCCTCGGCCATGGCTGGCTGGATGTCTCGGCCACCTTTCACTACGTTGCACAGGCGCTGCTGCCGCAGTTCCAGATTCTGGCGCCGGACTGGCGTGGCTTCGGCCACAGCCAATGGCCGCAGGACGGCTATTGGTTCCACGATTATGTCGCCGATCTGGAAGGCATCCTTGACCATTACTCGCCAAGCGAGCCCGTGCTGCTGGCAGGCCACAGCATGGGCGCGCAGATCACCAGCCTCTATGCCGGCCTGCGGCCCGAGCGGATCAGGAAACTGATTGCCATCGATGGCCTGTTCATGCCCGACATGGCGGTCAACAGCGCGCCGCGCCGCTTCCGCCGCTGGCTCGACGAGCTGAAGGCCCCCGAGCGACAGAAGTCCTACAGCTCGTATGAAGAGCTGGCCACGCGGGTACGCAAGCAGCATCCCCAGCTCTCGGAAGAACGCGCGCTGTTTGTTGCGCGCTGCTGGGGCAACGAAGACGGCCGCGGCCGCATCACCCTGTGCGCCGATCCCAAGCACCGGCTCGACATGCCCTCGCTTTATCGCGCCGACCAGAGCATGGAGATCTGGAAGCTGGTCACCGCGCCGACACTATTCCTGGACGCCGGCAAATCGGCATTCATCAACAGCATCACGCCCGCACAGATGCAGGAACGCCGCGACTGCTTTGCCAAACATGAGCGGGTCGTGGTGGCAGACGCCGGACACATGATGCATTTTGACGCCCCCGAAGAGACCGCTCGGCACATGGCGAGGTTTTTGTCGCAGTAAAATGGCATTCTCAACATCAGGCGCGGCAGATCTCCAGACTGCGCCGAATCGCAGCAGCAAGGAGCAGAGCGTATGGGTAAGGTTTGTCTGGTCATCGGCGCGGGACCTGGGATTGGCCAGGCGGTTGCTTATGCCTTTGCACACGAAGGCTACGACATTGCCATGATCGCGCGTAATCCAGACAAGCTGACTGAAGCCTGCGCCCTTATCCGTCATAAAACCGGCCGCGAAGTACGCGCCTACATGGGTGATGCGGGCAACCCGCGCTCGCTCAAGACCGCCATCGGCCGCGTGCGCCGCGGGCTCGGTGAGATCGAAGTGCTGGTTTACAACGTCGCCGCCGCAACCCTGTGCCGCCCGATGAAGCTGAGCCAGGAGCAATTGCTCAACGAATTCCAGACCAATGTCGGCGGCGCGCTCGTCGCGGCACAGGAAGTGGCCAAGAACATGAAAGCCGCCAAACAGGGCACCATCCTGTTCACCGGCAGCGGCTTTGCATCGGAGCCGGTGGCCAATTACGCCTCGCTCTCGATCGGCAAGGCCGCGCTGCGCAATCTCGCGCACACACTGGCGCAGGAGCTGGGCGCCGATAACATTCACGTGGCCACCGTGACCGTGCAGGGCTTTGTGCAATCGAACACCCGCTTCGATCCACACCGCATTGCGCAGGCCTATGTGAAGCTGCACAAGCAGCGCAAGGGTTCGTTTGATATCGAGGCGGTCTATAAATAGCCATGACCCAGAATCCGGCATTTCCACTCCATCGCAATATCGATGCGCTGAAAAAGCGGCGCTTTGACCTGCTGGTGATTGGTGGCGGCATCTATGGCGCGTGGACCGCCTACGATGCTGCACTGCGCGGACTCTCGGTTGCATTGATCGAGAAGAATGACTGGGGCAGCGGCACTTCATCCGCCTCCAGCAAACTGATCCACGGCGGCCTGCGCTACCTGGAGCATTACGAATTCAGCCTGGTGCGGCACGCGCTCAAGGAGCGTCGGACCCTGTCGCGCATTGCGCCGCATCTGGTGCGCCCGCTCAATTTTATTTTGCCGGTTTGGGAAGGCCCGCGCGCCAGCATGTTGATGCTCTCCGCGGGCCTCACGCTTTACGATCTGCTCGCCGCGGGTGGCCAGCCCGTGCCGCGCCATCGCCGCTACAGGCGCGCCGAACTGCTGGCGGATTATCCCTACATCGATCCCGAACGTTTGCTGGGCGGCTTCCGCTACGGCGACTGCCAGGAAGATGATGCACGGATGACGCTGACAGTGGTGGCCGCGGCCCAGGCAGCGGGCGCGGTGGTGGCCAATCGCATCACCGCGGAATCACTGCTGGGCGACGACTTCGGCGTGACTGGCGCGCGATTGGTGGACGGCGCTACCGGCGATTCGTTTGATCTTGAATCAGCGGCGGTCGTCAATGCCGCAGGCCCCTGGGCCTCACAGCTGCTGGGCAAGGCCGCACCCAAGGTCAAGCTGATCAAGGGCACCCACCTGATTCTTCCCGCGATCGCCGGCCAGCGCGAAGCCTTCCTGCTCACGGCCACAGACGGTCGCGTGTTCTTCGTGATTCCCTGGTACGGCCGCACACTGGTCGGCACCACCGAACAGGAAATCACCGATCCTTCACAGGCCACTCCGACGACCGAAGAAATCAGCTATCTGATTGCGGGCGTGCGCAATGGCCTGCCGGGACTCGGCTGGTCGGAGAAGGACGTCATCGGCGCATTCTCCGGCGTGCGCACGCTGCAGAACGAAGACACCGGCGATCTGTCGGCGGTCTCGCGCGAGTTCGTGATTACCGAACCGCGTCCGCGCCTGATCATGCCGATTGGCGGCAAGTACACCACTTCACGTTGCGATGCCGTGGACATTGTTGACCGCGTCTACAAATCACTCGGACGCAAAGCACCTGCATCGCAAACACACCAGCACCTGCTGCCAGGCGCGCCCGACTCGCCATTCGAGCAATGGCAGTCCGAAACGATGAAGGCCCTGGGACACTACGGCGTCGACGCCGAGAGCGCGCAATGGATCGCGCTGCGTCATGGCACGCGGGTCTCCCGTATTGAAGAGCTTCTGCGCGAGTCCGTGGATTTACGCACACGTATCCATCCTTCCATTCCCTTCATCCGGGCGGAAGCGGCACTTGCCGTGCGCGATGAGATGGCACGCTCGTCAGAAGACATCCTGCGCCGTCGCATGCCTTTGTCATTGCTCGCACAGGACTCTCCCGACTGGCGCACTGCCGTCGAGACCCTGATTGCCACTGAGCTGTTGACCCTTGTGTAAGTGTAGTCCCTATCCCTTGTAAAGATATTCCTAAATTTGAGGCGTCTGACGAACGGTCAGATATCTCTGACCGATAACGGTATTTTTTGCTGCGGTATGTCACACACTGACGGCCAGTATAAATATGACGTTTCGATTAGGAGATCGACATGCGCCCATCCCGCATTATTTCTGTTTTTTCCGTACTGATTCTGGCCGCCTGTGGCAGCCAGAACGACGGCCCCAATATCAGCAATCCGAATGGATCGACCAGCAATAGCGCGACATCGTTGTTTGATCCTACTGCTGGCGTTATTCCATTTCCCTTTGATGGCCTGTTCGCGGATGCCACTGGCAACCTCACTGGCACCATCAACATTCCCAACCCCAAGGCAGCGCCGTTTGTTAACGACGCCAATCGCCAGGATGGTTTCTCCACGGTCGCTTCGGCATTTACCGATTTCACCGGCAAGGTGGATTTCGCGACCGCTGGCGTTGATGCGACAACGCATCTGCCAGGCCTGATGGTGATTGACGGCTCTACCGGCACGCCGCTCGTTGCGGGCACCGACTACCTGCTGCAAACCTCGACCGCACTGGACGATACGTTTGGCACGCCGATCAATTCCTTCCGCACGCGAATCCTGATTGAGCCGCTCAAGCCTCTGAAACCATCGACCACCTACGTGGTGGCAGTGACTTCCGCACTGAAGAGCACGGACGGCGTTCCCATCGTGGCCAACGCCATGTTCAAGGTCGTGCGCTCAGCCACGCCTGTCACCGGCTCGGCCGGCGCACAGGACAGCGACCCCACCAATCCAAACTACGCCTACCTGAGAACACTGAGCGCTTCGCAGAAAGCCACCCTGGAATTGCTGCGCTCCCGCATCATTCGCCCCGTTGTCCAGAACCTCGGTGGCGCTGGTATCCCGGAAGCGGCACTGGTCATTGCCTGGCCTTTCACCACGCAATCCATCACCGACACGCTGACCGCGGTGAACGCCACGGCCACAGCAAAAGCACTGGCCGTGAAAGCCTCCGGTTTGGATACCACCGCAGTGGGCGCGCCGGCTGGCGCCGACATTTATATCGGCACCCTCAGCGGCCTGCCGTATTACCTCACCAACAACGCGCAGCGCACAGAAACCGACACGCCGCTGACCACTTACTGGAAGAACAACGGCGCGCCGACAGCGGGCAACTTTGGTCCTACCAAGGCAACGGCCTCACCGGTGCCCTGCGGACTCTTTGTAACGGGCGCACCAACAGTCCCTGGCATCGCGCAAGGCAAGGTTGATTCAACCACCGCCTGCTTCCCGACACCCAAAAAACGTTCGGACGAAACCATTCCGGTTCTAGCCACCGTGCCCAATGCGGCCGGCTGCCCCAGTGGACAGCCCACCAATGGCTGGCCTGTCGTGATCTTCCAGCACGGCATCACCGGCAACCGCACGCAGATGCTCGGCATTGCACCTACGCTGGCCAAGGCCTGCATGGTGACCATCGCCATCGACTTGCCCTTGCATGGCCTGCCACCACCGGTTGATCCACTGCACCCCACGCCGCTGGAGCAGGTTTACCTGGCGACGGGCGGCATCGAGCGCACTTTCAATCTCGACTCTGCTGGCCGAGGCCCCAGCGATCCGGATTACACCAGCGCCGCATCGTCCGGTACGCACTTCATCAACCTGGCCAGCGTCATCACCAGCCGCGACAACATTCGCGAAGCCGTGGCTGACCTGATCACGCTGACCAAGTCGGCACCGACCGCGGTGTTTGTTGATGGTAGCGGCGTGCCTGTCGCGGGCTTCAAGATCGACGCCAGCAAGATTTACTTCGTCGGTCATTCACTCGGCGGCATTGTGGGCGGCACGCTGCTCGGTGTGAACAACGATATCAAGGCATCGACCCTGGCCATGCCCGGCGGCGGCATCGCCAAACTGCTCGACGCTTCGGCCAGCTTCAGCCCGGTGATCTCGCAAGGCCTTGCAGCCAAGGGCGTGGTCAAGGGGACCGACACCTATGAAACCTTCCTGCGCTTTGCACAGACGCTGGTGGACTCGGGTGATCCGATCAACTTCGCCGTCACCGCGCGTGCCAACCACCCGATCCACATGATTGAAGTGGTGGGCGGCTCGATCAAATCGGATGGCTCGAAGTCACTGCCGGATCAGGTGGTGCCCAACAACGCGCTGGCCGGAACGCTCGCAAACATCCCCGGGTACCTGTCAGGCACTGATCCGCTCTATCGCGTGATGGGCTTGAGCGTTGTCGACAATCTCGATGTGCCCGTGGTGACGCCCAGCCTCAAGACCGGCGCCAATCTGGGCTATGTCGTGCGCTTCACAGCGGGTGATCACGGGTCGATCCTGAGTCCCACGGCGTCGCCTGCAGCGACGCAGGAAATGCAGCGCGAGACCGTCAATTTCCTCGGCAGCGGCGGCACCTGCCTGCCGATTGGCCAGAATTGCCCTACCGCCCCCGCTCCGTAAGCAAGCACCGAGGACATACAGATGAAACAACACAACAAAACAATGAAGTTGACGGCGCTGGTTTGCGGCTGCATGGCGGCATTTGGCGCAGAAGCTTATAGCGAAGTGCGTGACGGCGTCACGATCGAGCTCAACAACACGGTTTCGGTCGGCGCCGCCATGCGCGCACAGAACCGCGATGGCAAATTGATCGGCATTGCCAACGGCGGCAGCTCCTACTCCACCAACAAGGACGATGGTGATCTGGCATTTGATCGTGGCGACGTGGTTTCCAGCGTCGCCAAGATCACCTCCGATCTCACCGTCTCAAAAGGCAACTACGGCATCTTTGCCCGGGCCAGCGGGTTCTTTAACCAATCGCTCGACAACAAGGATGATTTCTTCACCAAGGGCCGCAACTACTCGCCTTACTGCGATCCTTCACCCGCTTGCGGCAAGGAAGCCTCGATCGCCGAGCGCAATCAGAAGAATGTCGATGTGCAAGGCCAGGTCGGTCGCAAGATCGATCTGCTGGATGCCTACTTCTACGGCAGCACTTCCGTCATGGACCGCACCTTGAGCTTCAAGGTCGGTCGACAGGTCCTGAACTGGGGTGAATCCACCTTTGTGCTCAACGGCATCAACAGCATGGTGGCTTTCAACGCCAACCGCGCCCGTGTTTCGGGGTTTGAATTGAGTGAAGCGATTATTCCCACGCCGTTGGCCTGGGCTTCGATCAGCCTCACCGAGCAGACCAGCATCGAAGGCTTCTACCAATTGGGCTGGCAGAAAACCATCATCGATGCCTCAGGCACCTTCTTCAGCACGAATGACTTTGCAGGCATCGGCGGCAATCGCGCAAACCTGGGCTTTGGCCAGTTCCAGGAGAACACGCCAACAACCTCGGTGAAGCGCGCAAGCGATCGCACGCCTGGCCACGATGGACAGTTTGGCGCGGCCTTCCACGCCTTCCTGCCCTGGCTGCATCAAAGCGACATCGGCCTCTACGCGATGAATTACCACAGCCGCCTGCCGGTCTACAGTGGTATCTCCACCGCATTGCCGGTAACACCTTCGGGCTCGCCTGATCCCAATGCCGCGGCTTCCGCCAGCTACTTTGCGGAGTTCCCCAAGAACGTCCGTCTCTATGGCCTGTCGTTCAACACCGCCCTGCCCTGGGGCCTGGCGCTGCAAGGCGAATACAGCCTGAAGGACGGCCAGCCGATCCAGATCGACACCGTCGAGTTGCTGCTGGCAGGCCTGGGGGCGCCGAGTCAGATTGCCGGCATGCAGCCGGGCGTTACCACCGGCAACAAGTATCTGCGTGGCTATCGACGCAAGGACATCAGCCAGGTTGATTTCGGCCTGACCAAGATCTTTGCGCCTTCGAAGCTGTTGGGATACGACCAGGTCATCGGTGTCTTCGAAATCGCCGGCATGCATGTGCATGGCATGGAATCGACCAGCGATCTGCGCTACGACGGTCCAGCGACGGATACTCCGGGCAACGCCGCCATCGCGTCATCGGTCTCGACCAGCTACAGCCAGCTGGCTTCAGTCCTTGCTGGCACGCCGGTTTCGCTGACCATTCCGCAAAACACCAACCCCTACGCTTCTGCTACCTCCTGGGGCTACAACGTGTTGGCGCGGTTCTCCTACGACAACGTCTTCGACCTGTTCACGCTGAACCCGACGATCCGCTTTGTGCATGACGTCAAGGGTTACTCGCCGAAGCCGGTCGCCAACTTTGTCGAAGGACGCAAGCAAGTCAGCCTGAGTTTCGGATTCCGCTTCCGCAACGAAATCACCACCGAAATTGGTTACACCAACTATTTCGGCGGCGGCAAGAACAACCTGCTGGCGGATCGCGACTTCTACGACGCTTCGATCAAGTACTCGTTCTGATCATCAAGCTGCACCCACAAAAAAGCCGGGCATCTGCCCGGCTTTTTCATTTGAAGCGTAACGACTAGATTTTCTCGGCCTCACCATCAATCTTGATGGTCTGCGGTTCACTGCGCACGGTGGGTTCGGTCCCCAGCAAAATCACATCAAAGACCGCCAGCGTACGCGCCAGGATCTCGCGCCAGGGGTTACGTTTGCCAAAATCACCGGTGACATCAATCGGCGCTGCAAAAGCCACAGCGTTCAAATCCATCTTGCGAGCAATGAACAATGAACGCCAAGCGTGATACCGCGTGGTGATGATGGTGAAACGCTTCAGGCCAAAAACGATATTCGCGCGCGTGATCGAGTCCAGCGTACGAAAACCGGCGAAATCCATCGTGATGTCATCCTCCTTCACGCCCAGGCGCACCAGTTCACGCAACATCTGCCTCGGTTCGTTGTAGGTGGAATCAGGATTCGCCCCGCTGACGATCAGGTGCTTGACCTTGCCCAACTGATACAGCTGCGCAGCCGCGCGCATGCGCCCGTAAAACTCGGCGCTGGACTTGCCGTCGGAGCGATACGGGCTGGTGCCCATCACCAGGCCCACGTCATTTTCTGGCAGCAAAGCCCAATTCGTGTACAGATAGCTGTTTGTACTGTTGATCACCCAACGGTTGGTCAACAGCACAATCAGCGCAAAAGCAAAGAAGCCGTACCCGAACCAGCGTCTCAGCCTTCTCTTGGTCGCAGGTTTCAAGCCAGCAGTTCCCAGAACATGTAGAAGAAGATAAGAACCTGAACAACGTAGAAAGTTGCACGGATAAACACCAGCGGCTGTGACGTGCCGATCAGGTGCACCAGCGACTGCGCAACGCGTGCCGCCAATACATAGCAGGCCAGGCTGTCCACCACGGCGCTCTTGCCCATGAAAGCCGCTGCGAATACGAGCACGGCAAAGATGGGCAGGTTTTCCAGGCAGTTGAGATGTGCATGCTGCATGCGCAGCACCAGGGCGGGAACCGGAATGCCGTCATTGCGGCCCCAGGAGTTGATGCCTTTGCCGCGTAATACCTCGAGGACGCGCCAGTTCACCGAGACAAAAACAAGTACCAACGTCCACAACGCAAAACCGAGTACTGCTGTCATTCCTGTCATTGCTGCTCTCCCTGTGGTTATTAGCGGTACATTGTAATCAGAGTTCCACTAACCGGCGCACTAACGCCGTACCGCGAATCAAATGGTTAGTGACTGAGTCTGCGCATGGCCTTGTCGAGCCCCGATAAGGTCAACGAGAACATGCGGTCCTTGCCCAACAACTCCTGCGCAACCTGGATCGATGGCGTGTATTCCCAGCGCTGATCGGCCTCCGGGTTGAGCCAGACAATACGTGGATAGGCGTCCATCAGACGCTTCATCCAAACCGCGCCGGCCTCTTCATTCCAGTGTTCAACGCTGCCGCCGGGCTGCAGGATTTCGTAAGGGCTCATCGTGGCATCGCCGATGAAGATCACCTTGTAGTCCGGCGTGAACTTGTGCAGCACGTCGTACAAGGGAATTTTCTCGGTGTGACGGCGGCTGTTGTCCTTCCACACGTTTTCATAAATGAAATTGTGGAAGTAGAAATACTCGAGATGCTTGAACTCGGTCTTGGCCGCGGAGAACAGTTCCTCGCAGACCTTGACGTGCGGATCCATGCTGCCGCCGACATCCAGGAACAGCAGCACCTTCACCGCGTTGTGGCGTTCCGGCACCATCTTGATATCGAGCCAGCCAGCGTTGCGGGCCGTGCTGCGAATAGTGTCGTCAATATCGAGCATATCCGCCGCGCCTTCGCGGGCAAATTTGCGTAAACGGCGCAGCGCCACCTTGATGTTGCGGGTGCCCAGCTCGATGCTGTCATCGAGGTTGCGGAACTCGCGCTTGTCCCAGACCTTCACCGCGCTCTTCTGGCCACCGCTGCCGCCGATGCGGACTCCTTCGGGATTGAAGCCGCTGTTGCCGAATGGCGAAGTGCCGCCGGTACCGACCCACTTGTTGCCGCCTTCGTGGCGGCCCTTTTGTTCTTCCAGCCGCTGGCGCAGCGTTTCCATCAGCTTGTCGAGCCCGCCGAGGGCCTGGATCTTGGCCTTTTCCTCTTCGCTGAGCACTTTCTGCGCCATCGCCTTGAGCCATTCATCCGGAATTTCTCCAGCAACTTCCTCGAACAGGGATTCAACCCCCTTGAAGTAGGCGGCAAAGGCGCGATCAAAGCGGTCGTACTGGGTCTCGTCCTTGACCAGCGTAGCGCGCGACAGATGATAGAAATCATCCATCGAAAAAATCGCCACGTTCTTGGAGAGCGCCTCCAGCAACATGAGGAACTCACTCAGGCTGGGCTTGAGGCCAGCGGCGCGCAGGGTCAGGAAGAATGTGAAAAGCATGGGGAATAGTAGGCTGAATAGACAGGGAACGGCCACCCACAAAGGTAGTTTTGCGGAGATGGAGTTTTTTTATATGTTTATATAATTAGATTATATTTTATATTATAAAACAACTTCTCCCAAGCAAGTCCAATCCCACGGCATTCTAAAACCTTGGGCTAGACTGCGGCATCCTCAATCGCGAGATCGCCATGCCTGTCATTGCTGCAAGTGCCGCGGATGTTGCTGCCGCCGAAAAATTCCTTGCCCGGCGCGATCCCGTCATGAAGAAGCTGATTGCGACCTACAAGCCCTGCACCCTCATCGGCGCGCAACGCGATCCCTTCCACGTACTGTGCACCTCCATCATCAGCCAGCAGCTTTCGGTGAAGGCGGCGGACACGATACAGAAGCGCGTGACCACCCACGTCGGCGCCAGAAAGAACCTGAAGCCGCTGCACATCATCGACGCGCAGCACGACGACCTGCGTGCCTGCGGCCTGTCGCACGCCAAGGCGCGCTGGCTGCGCTCACTCTCGGAACAGGTACACGACGGCACCTTCTCCTTCACCCGGCTCAAGCGCATGGACGACGAAGCCGCCATCGAAGCACTTGATGCCCTGCCTGGCATCGGTCGCTGGACCGCAGAGATGTATCTGATCTTTGCACTGCATCGCCTCGACATCTTTGCAATGGGCGATGTCGGCCTGCGCCGCTCAATCAACCAGCTCTACAACGATGGCGATGCACTCGACGAAGCAGAAACGCTGGCCATCACCGATCGCTGGGCACCGTATCGCTCGGTCGCCTGCTGGTATCTGTGGCGCGTCATCGACGGCGACATCCAGAACTTCAAATAGCCCGCTGCAAATAACGGTTGCGTAAGCTGCATTTCCGAAACCTGGATTACACGTGGCTTGCGCGCCGACCAGGCGCGTCTGCACGGCCACTGTTGGCGGATTGATCGCGCTGCTACCTTGACATTGTCTGATGGCAAGTTTGTGCCGATCAGGGAAACTTCAGGAGAAGCCGATGCTGCCGACACGCCGTGACCTACATTTCAAACTCGCACCGGAAAGCGTCATCAACTGGCACCAGCAGGGTCCACAGGTCGCGCATTTCTTCAATGCGCTGTCGATCTTTTTTCCCGCAGGCGAGCGTTTCTTCATTCACAGCGTTCGCCACTATCGCGATCGTGTGACCGATCCCGAATTGCAGAAGGCCATCACCGCCTTCATCGGCCAGGAAGCCATGCACGGCCGTGAGCACGAGGAATACAACGAATTGCTGGCAAAGGCAGGGCTACCGATCCAGCGCATGGAAGGCCGCGTCAACGCGATTCTGGAATGGGGCAAGAAGAAATTGCCGTCGATCACCCAACTCTCCGCCACCATTGCGCTGGAGCACTTCACCGCGATCATGGCGGATCGCCTGCTGCGCAAGCCCGGCATGATCGCCAGTACGGATCCGCGCATGGTCGCGCTTTGGCGCTGGCACGCGCTGGAAGAAACCGAGCACAAGGCGGTGGCATTCGATGTGTATCGCGCCGTCAGAAAGCCCTCGGCCAAGAATTACGTGACGCGTACCAGCGGCCTGCTAGTCGCCACCATCATCTTCATTGGATTTGCCCACGCCTATCAGCGCGAACTGGTGAATGCGGATCAATCAATGGGCCGCTGGGATGGCATGCGCAACTACCTGCGCTTCATGCTCGGCAAAGGCGGATTCGTGCCCGACATGGCCGGCCCATGGTTCGACTACCTCAAACCCGGCTTCCATCCCTGGGACCACGACAACCGCCACTTCCTCAAGGAAATCGACGCCCTGATTGCCCAGGCCAAGGACTTCGAACTGCAAGCCGCGGCTTAAGCGGCTTTCTTGCGCAGAGGCGCGACCTTGGGGCTCTGGTTGAGGTGATCGAGGCTCACCCACTGGATGATGCTGATCTTGCCGTTGGCGTCTTCACCCAGTGCGGTGCAGCTTTCGACCCAGTCACCGCAGTTGTGGTAGGTGACGCCGTGCAGTTCGCGAATCTCGGCATGGTGGATGTGCCCGCAGATCACGCCATCGAGTTCGCGCCGCTTGCACTCGCGCGCCACGCTGTCCTCGAAATTGGAGACCACGTTGACCGCCGTCTTCACGCGCTGCTTGGCAAACGCAGAGAGCGACCAATAGCGCATGCCCATCACCGCACGCCCGCGGTTGAACCACAGGTTGAAGTGCATCGTGCCTTCGTAGATCGCATCGCCCGCCATCGCAATCCACTTGTGATATCGCGTGATGACGTCAAACTGGTCGCCGTGGGTAACCAGCAGCTTTCGGCCATCGGCGGTGGTGTGGATGGCTTCATTCACCACATGGATGTTGCCCATCTCAAGCTTGTACTCGACAAACTTGCGCAGGAATTCGTCGTGGTTGCCGGTGACGTAATACACCTTGGTGCCGCGCTTGGATTTGGTGAGAATCCTGCGGATGACGTTGGTGTGCTCCTGCGGCCAATAGAAATTGGCCTTGAGCTTCCAGCCGTCGATGATGTCGCCGACCAGATAAAGTTTTTCGCACTCATTGTGCTTGAGGAAATCCACCAGGAATTCCGCCTTGCAGCCTGAGGTGCCCAAATGCACATCAGAGATCCACAAGGTTTTATACCGGTTGACCCCGCGTTCCGGTTTGTCTTTTTTCATAGGTCGTTTCTCGTCTTTTTTCACGCGCGCAGTTTCTTGGGGGCGCGTTGAGTGCATATGACGGTTTAATTAAGGATTTGTGAAATCGTTCGAGAATTGCTGGATTTGTGGGCGCTTCGCGGGGCGTTGGCCTGTTGTTCTTTGAGGTGGCGTATTTCGCGCTGTAGCGCGAGTTACTTTTCTTTGGATGCCCAAAGAAAAGTAACCAAAAGAAAGGGCACCCCGTCGTGGCGTTTCGCTGCGCGAAATTCCCTGCGCTTCTCGCCTTGGCCGGGCTTGACTGCGATGCTCGGCGCCACAAAG